>Ga0180216_1003470_pt1 | contig 12468 bp, 10 predicted proteins | sample eDN3rd37CBELigMG_FD_128879 | JGI IMG/M metagenome (GOLD analysis project Ga0180216, IMG submission 128879) | Enriched Miracle-Growth compost microbial communities from Emeryville, California, USA - eDNA 3rd pass 37_C BE-Lig MG (version 2)... ...
CGGTCCTTGCCTGTTTTCAGCCTCAGGTGTCATCCGACCGCCTTGACCCCAATGGTGCTTTAAGGCTCATTACGCCGCTCAAAGCCGCTAAATCCCGAAAGTTTGACGCCGTATGGCCAATCAAAGCTACGACGCGCCCGCACGCGAGAAACACTGGCAGGAAGCCTGGGACAAGGGAGGCATCTTCCGCGCCTCCACCAAGCCCGGGCAGCCCAAGTGCTACGTCCTCGAGATGTTTCCCTATCCGTCGGGGCGCATCCACGTCGGCCACTCGCGCAACTACACCATGGGCGACGTCTTCGCGCGCTACAAGCGGGCGAAAGGCTTCAATGTGCTGCACCCTATGGGCTGGGATGCGTTCGGCATGCCGGCCGAGAACGCCGCCATGGAGCGCAAGGTCCATCCCGCGGAGTGGACGTACGAAAACATCGCCACCATGCGGCGGCAACTCAAGTCGATGGGATTTTCGCTCGACTGGTCGCGGGAAATCGCCACCTGCTCGCCGGACTACTACCGGCATCAGCAGAAGCTGTTTCTCGATTTCCTGAAGAAGGGCCTCGCCTACCGCAAGTCGTCGAAGGTCAACTGGGACCCGGTCGACCACACGGTGCTCGCCAACGAGCAGGTGATCGACGGGCGCGGCTGGCGCTCGGGTGCGCTCGTCGAGCAGCGCGAGCTGACGCAGTGGTTCTTCAAAATCACCGAATACGCCGACGAGCTGCTGGAGGCGTTGCAGACGCTCGACAAGTGGCCCGAGAAGGTGCGCCTGATGCAGGCGAACTGGATCGGCCGCTCGCAGGGCATGCTGGTGCGCTTCGGGCTCGACAAGAAGACTGCGCCGGAAGGCCAGGGCGAGGTCGAGGTCTATACGACGCGGCCCGACACGCTGTTCGGCGCCTCGTTCGTTGCGCTTTCACCGGACCATCCGCTGGCGAAGGCGGCGGCTGCGAAAAACGCGGACCTCGCCGTTTTCTGCGACGAGTGCCGGCACATGGGCACCTCGGTTGCCGACCTCGAAACGGCGGAGAAACAGGGCTTCGACACCGGCATTCGCGCCGTGCATCCGTTCGATCCGAACTGGACGCTGCCGGTCTATGTGGCGAACTTCATCCTCATGGACTACGGCACCGGCGCCATCTTCGGCTGCCCGTCCGGCGACCAGCGGGATCTCGATTTCGCGCGCAAATACGATCTGCCGTTCACACCCGTTATCCTGCCGCCGGGCGAGGATGCGGCCACGTTCGCCATCACCGACAGGGCCTATGACGGCGACGGCACGATGATCAACTCGTCGTTCCTCAACGGGCTCGGCACCGAAGCCGCGTTCGAAGAAGTGGCGCGGCGCCTGGAGAAGGCGACGCTCGGCAACAAGCCCGTCGGCGCGCGGAAGGTGAATTATCGCCTGCGCGACTGGGGCGTCTCGCGTCAGCGCTACTGGGGCTGCCCGATCCCCGTCATTCACTGCGAGACGTGCGGTATCGTTCCGGTGCCGGACAAGGATCTGCCCGTCGAATTGCCGAAGGATGCCACCTTCGACAAGCCGGGAAATCCGCTCGACCGTCATCCCACGTGGAAGCACGTCGATTGCCCGAGCTGCGGCGGCAAGGCGCGGCGCGAAACCGATACGATGGATACGTTCGTCGACTCGTCCTGGTATTTCGTGCGCTTCACCGCCCCGCACGCGAAAACACCCGTAGACAAGGAAGCGGCGGCCTATTGGCTGGCGGTCGACCAGTATATCGGCGGTATCGAGCACGCGATCCTGCACCTTCTCTATTCGCGCTTCTTCACCCGCGCGATGTGTGACACCGGCCATCTCTCCATGGCGCAGAACGCGCGCGAGCCGTTCGCGGCCCTCTTTACGCAGGGCATGGTCACGCACGAGACCTACAAATCGCGCCACGGCGGCTGGCTGCAACCGAGCCAGGTGCGCATCGAAGGCGAGGGCGCCTCGCGGCATGCGGTCGAAATCGCGACCGGCGAGCCGGCGGTGATCGGCGCGATCGAGAAGATGTCGAAGTCGCGCAAGAATACCGTCGATCTCGACGATTTCGTCTCGCGCTACGGGGCGGACGTCGCCCGCTGGTTCGTGCTCTCCGATAGCCCGCCCGAGCGCGACGTCACCTACACCGATGTCGGCGTCGAGGGCGCCCGCCGGTTCGTGCAGCGCGTGTGGCGTCTCGTCGACCAGGGAGCGGAAAAGGCCACCGAGAAGGGTGCCACCAAGCCGGCCGAGTTCGGCGCCGAGGCGAACGACCTGCGTCGCGCCGCCCACAAGGCGCTCGACCAGGTCGCCCATTCGATCGAAGCCCTGCGATTCAACGTGGCGGTGGCGCAGATCTATGAATTCGCGAATGTTCTGGGCTCGGCGCTCGGGAAAACCGGGCCCGACATGGCGTGGGCGCAGCGGGAGGCCCTCGAATTTCTGGTGCACATGATCGGCCCGATGATGCCGCATCTGGCCGAGGAATCCTGGGCGCGGCTCGGATACAACACACTTTTGGCCAATGAGGCATGGCCGGAAGCCGATCCGGCGTTGCTCGTTGACGATACGATCGTCATTGCCGTACAGGTGAATGGCAAGCGGCGGGACGAAATGACGATTGCCCGGACGGCCGACAAGGCTGAGATCGAGGCTGCGGCGCTCCAGTTGGAGACGGTGCAGCGCGCGCTCGAAGGCCGGCCGGCCAAAAAGGTCATCGTTGTGCCGCAGAGGATTGTGAATGTCGTCGGCTGAAGCCGAAGCGCGAGGGGCGGGCGATGTTGGCCGCTAGCCACCGAGGGATGATCCGGGTTGCGTTGGCGTGTGCTGCGGCATCCATGCTGCTGCTCGCCGGCTGCGGTGATTCCGGCTTCCGGCCGATGTATGCCTCAAGCGCCATCACCGGCGCTCCAGACGTCAGTGAAAAGCTCGCCGAGGTCGAGATCGCACCAATTCCGGGGCGTGTCGGCCAGCGTCTGCGCAACGAGCTGATCTACCAGTCCACCGGCGGCGGACTTCCCGCCCAGCCGGTGTATCGCCTGGAAGTCGTGATCCGCGAGTCGCTGACGCCGACCCTCGTGGAGCCCAACGGCAACTCGTCGGGCAGTGTCTACAATCTCAACACCACGTTCCGCCTCGTTCGCATCGCCGATCGCTCGGTGGCGCTGCAGGGCGAGAGCTTCGGCCGGGTCGCCTTCCAGCGCTTCGACAGCGTGTTCGCCAACGTGCGGGCGCGCCAGGACGCCGAGGACCGCGCCGCCAAGACGGTGGGCGATGAGCTGAAGGGCCGCCTCGCGGCGTTCCTGTCGGGTAACGCTTAGCCCACGGCGAGTGGGTTCGTTCTCTCTACGCCGCAGACAGTTTCACGCCATGAGCGGAGTGGTGCGCAGCCATGGTCGCCATCAAGGCGCATCAAGCCCAGTCATTTCTCAGCCCGCCAGGACCGAAAGTACCGGCCGTGCTGTTCTATGGCACCGACGCGGGGCTCGTATCGGAGCGGGCGGCCAAGCTCGCCCAGCTCATTGCTGCGCGCGACAACGGGGAGATCGTGCGCCTCGATGACGCCGATCTCGATACCGATCCGGATCGGCTGGTCATCGAGCTGCAGACCGTGCCGATGTTCGGCGGGTCCAAGGTGGTGCGGGCAACCGCCGGCCGGCGCATAACAGCGCCCAACCTGCAGCCGCTGCTGGCCGAGGGCGCGCTCGCCGCCAGTCTCATCGTCGAGGCCGGCAACCTGCGTCCCACCGACGCGATGCGCGCGCTTTTCGAGAAGTCCCCCCACGCGGCTGCGGTCGCCTGCTACGCGGATGAAGCGGCGGATCTCGAAGGCCTCATACGCGATACGCTGAAGCCGCACGGGCTTTCCATCAGTGCGGACGCGCGCGAGATGCTGCTCGCCCGCATGGGCGCCGACCGCGCGCTTTCCCGCGGCGAGATCGAAAAGCTGGCGCTCTATGCCGCGGGCCGAAAAGAAATCGAGGCTGCCGATATCGAGGCGGTGGTGGGCGATGCCTCCGAGCTCACGATCGACCGCACGCTCAATGCCGCCGCTTCGGGCGATGTGACGAAAACCGTCGCCGAATACGCGCGCGCCATGGCCGCCGGAGAAAGCCCGCAGATGATGATCCTCGCGCTTCAACGCCATCTGCAGCGCCTCCACCGCATCCGCGCCGATATCGATGCCGGCTCGAGCTTCGAGGACGTGATCCGCCAGCAGCGCCCTCCGGTTCATTTCAAGCAAAAGAATGCGATCGGCCTCCAGTGCCGCCTGTGGACCACACAGCGCCTCGCTGGCGCACTGGCGCGGACGGCAGCCGCGGCAAAAGCTGCCCGGCTCAACTCGGCGCTCGAGGAGCAGATCGCGGAGGAGCTTCTGCTCGCGGTCGCCACCGCTGCCCGGCCGGCCGCCAGGGGCGCCGGCTAAGCGGCGCGCAACCCTCAACTTTTTCGAATATCTGGCTGCGACGGCTTGTCGGATGCGGCCCGGTGCCTATAGTGCGCCCCGATCCGGGACATTGGGGGGTGTATGCAAGAGACACGCTACGACGTTGTCGGCATCGGCAATGCCATCGTCGACATCATCGGACGCTGTGACGACGGGTTTCTGTCGAAGCACGATCTCGCCAAGGGCTTCATGCGGCTGATCGAGGCCGAGGAAGCCGATCGGCTCTACGGGCTGATGGGGCCTTCGATCGAACGCTCGGGGGGCTCGGCGGCCAACACCGTGGCCGGGCTCGCCTCCTTCGGCGGGCGCGCGGCATTCATCGGTCGCGTCGCCGACGATCAGTTCGGCAAGGTTTTCTGGCACGATATCCGCGCGGCGGGTGTTTCCTTCGAAACGCCGCCTGCCACGAGCGGCCTGCCTACCGCCGTGTGCCTCATTCTGGTGACGCCGGACGGCGAGCGAACCATGAACACCTTCCTCGGCGCCAGCACAGAGCTCAGCGCAGCCGAGGTGGATGCCGGCCTGATCGCTGCTTCGAAGGTGACGTATCTGGAGGGCTATCTGTTCGATAAGCCCGCCGCCAAGGAAGCCTTCTATGCGGCCAGCGCCATCGCCGCCAAGTCGGGCCGCAAGACCGCGCTGACGCTGTCGGACGCCTTCTGCGTCGACCGTCACCGCACCGATTTCCGCAAGCTGGTGAAGAACGGCGTCGACGTTCTCTTCGCCAACGAAAAGGAGATCACCGCGCTCTACGAGGTGAACTCCTTCGACGAGGCCGTCACGGCCGTGCGCGGCGAATGCGAGATCGCGGTGCTGACGCGCTCGGAGGCGGGCTCCATCATCGTCACCGACAAGGAGACGGTGCAGGTGCGGCCACAGCGGGTGGAGCGGGTGGTCGACGCCACCGGGGCCGGCGATCTTTATGCGGCAGGCTTCCTTTACGGCTACACCCGCAACCTGAAACTCTCCGACTGCGGACGGCTCGCGAGCCTCGCCGCTTCCGAGATCATCAGCCATATCGGCGCGCGTCCCGAGCGTCCGCTCTCCGCCATCGCCAAGCAGGAAGGCCTCGTCGCCGGCTAACCGGGGCTTCGCCTTCCTCGCTTCACCGCGACCAGCTTTCGATGCTGACTATGCCGTCCTGCGCGTTGAGCGCGCGGGACGGTGGCGTTTGGCTGTTGCTCTGCAACGCTCCGGCTACGCATGCAAAGGATGCGACGCGCGGCACCCCCGTCGGTACGAGATACAATTCCTATAGGCATTTACGCCACAACACCCGCCGATTGCCCCCTTTCGTTGATACAAGACATTTATTCTCTCTGGCAAAGCGCTGACATCTCACCATAATCCCAATAACGATTCGAGCCGTTTTCGAGCCTTGCTCGAAGGTCATGGGGACCGATTGCATGCCGATCATGCACGCGCGTTTGGGACGTCCAAGGGGTAGCGGTGTTGAGGATGGCCCAAAGCTCGAGGGCGTCGCTGCTCTCCTTGCAGCCGATGCCGCCATGAAACCCACGGCCGCGATCCGCCTGCCGGGCCGAGCCAACAGGGATCACAATTCGCATTCTCACGGGAAACATCCCGATACGCTTTCCAACGGCGCGCTGCGCTCAGATCTGCGCGCGTCCATCGCTGCGTCCACTCACGCAGCGCAACCCATTCCGGCAGCCTGTTTCGCGCTGCCGACCGAGACTATTGCCACTGAGCCCGTCTATCGATTGCCGCAGCCGCCGCTGTCGGCAATCACCCGTGAGTTTGTGCTGTCTAGGGTTCAGGCGGCGATAGAGCAGCATGCGGTGCCAATCCGGCACTGGCTGCAACGACCGGCGGTCGCGCCCATCCCGCAAGCTCGGCTTGCGGTCGGCGCATGCGCCATCACGGCTACGACGATGCCGCGAAAACCGCTGACGCCGCTTCTGCATTGAGCGGCACTCCCTGCACTTTGAGCGAACCTAGAGCGTCACACTTGACGGGCCGCCTCCCCAGGCGGCCTTTTTTTTGCTCGTCCGCAGGCGCGGCAGGGAAGCCGGAACGATCCTAGAGGCGTTCTGCTTTTCAATTGAATCGCAGCGCGGCTTTATCGCTTCGAGCCGACCGTTCCGGAAGCACCCTAGAGCTTGCGCAGCGCCACCGACTCCACGTGATGGTCGGCGGCCTTGCGCAGGATGAGGCGCGCGCGCTGACGCGTCGGCAGGATATTCTCTTCCAGGTTCTTCAAGTTGATGCTGCGCCAGATCTCGCGCGCCCGCGTGCCGGCGGCGTCGGGCGACAGGTTCGCATACTGGTGGAAGTACGCGCCGGGATCGCGGAAGGCCGTGGTGCGCAGGCGCATGAAGCGCGCGACGTACCATTCGCCGATCACGGCGGGGTCGGCGTCGATATAGATCGAGAAATCGAAGAAATCCGAGACGAACGGAATCGCCTCGCCGCCGCGCGGCATGCGTGCGGGCTGGAGCACGTTGAGGCCTTCGACGATCAGGATGTCGGGGCTTTCGACGACGACCTTCTGATCGGGAAGGATGTCGTAATGGAAGTGCGAATAGACCGGAGCCTCGACGCGCTTCACACCGGATTTGACGCTGGCGAGAAAGTTCAGCAGCCGCGCGGTGTCGAAGCTTTCGGGGAATCCCTTGCGCTCCATGATGCCGCGCCTCTGAAGCTCGGCGTTGGGCAAAAGGAAACCGTCGGTCGTAATCTGCTCGACGCGACGATGGTCGGGCCAGCGCGCGAGCAGCGCCTTCAGCACACGCGCGGTGGTGCTCTTGCCCACTGCCACGGAGCCGCCGACACCGATGATGAAGGGCACCTTCCCGTCGCTGCGGCCGAGGAACTTGGAGGATACCGAATCGAGCTGCTGGGCGGCGGCAACGTAGAGGTTGAGCAGACGCGACAGCGGCAGATAGATCTGCTCGACCTCCTCCACCGACAGCTCCTCGATGAGACCGGAGAGCGGCTCCAGCTCGCTCTCCTTCAGGGTCATCGGGGTATCGGCACGCAAGCGCGCCCACTCGTCGCGAACGAACACGCGGTAAGGCGAGAATTCGAGCTGTGAGGGCTGGATGATCGCAGACATGGCGTGCGTCCGGCGTTGTTTTTGTTGGGCGTCAGCGGTGAGACCGCTGAGCCTTTTCCTGCAGGCCGGACATACCCTGGCGCTCGGCGAGAACGGCCAGAACGTCCGCAAGCGAAACGTTACGGCTCTCGAGCAGCACCAGCAAATGATAGAGCAGGTCAGCGGCTTCCGACTTCAGCGCATCATCGCTCTCGGCGGCCGCGGCAATGACCGTCTCGACCGCTTCCTCGCCGAACTTTTTGGCACAGCGCGCAGGCCCCGCGTCGAGGAGCTGGCGCGTATAGGAACTCTCCGCGGCGGCGGTGCGGCGCGCGTTGATCGTTGCAGCAAGTTGCAGCAACACGTCGCTCTGGGGGCCGCTCATGGGCAATCCTCAACAGGCGCAGGGGCTTATGCGTCCGGCAATGCAGCAAGGCCGCCCCCGCGTCAAGTCGAGCGCCTCCCTCAGGCGCCGCCGAGGCGCTGGCGAATATAGTCGAGCTGGTCGAAATTACCGAACTTGATGATCAGATTGCCGCTCTCGCCGGAGCCGCGCTTGATCTCCACCTTTAGGCCGAGGGCGTTCGAAAGATCCTTCTCGAAGGCCTTGGTGTCGGGGTCCTTCTCCCGGGGTGTGCGAACAAGCGGAACGGCTGCACCGACCTCGGTACCCTGCACGAGCGCCTCGACCTCGCGGACGTTGAGGCTTTGGTCGATGATGCGCTGCGCGAGGTTCTCGGCGTCGTCGCGGCCGATGAGCGCGCGGGCGTGACCGGCGGTGAGGCGGCCATCCTGCACCATGGTCTGGACGCCGTCGGGCAGCTTCAGCAGCCGCAGCGTGTTCGCGACGTGGCTGCGGGACTTTCCGATGATCTCGGAGAGCTGCTCCTGGCTGTAGTCGAAACGCTCGATCAGCTCGCGATAGCCGGCGGCTTCCTCGATGGCGTTGAGGTCGGCGCGCTGGACGTTCTCGATGATCGCGAGCTCCAGCACCTCCTTGTCGGTGAGGTCGCGTGCGATCACCGGGACCGTGTGCAGCCCGGCCTTCTGGGCCGCGCGCCAGCGGCGTTCGCCGGCGACGATCTCATAGCCGCCACCTTCGGCGGGGCGAACGATGATCGGCTGCACGAGGCCTTTTGCGCGAATCGAATCGGCAAGCTCCGTCAGATCCTCGTCGCGGAATTCCTTGCGCGGGTTGAGCCGGCTCGGACGGACGTCCGACGTCGGCACCATGCGCTGCTGACCCTCGGGCGGAAGCGGCGCGGTGCCGTGCGCAGGCTCCTTCATCAGAGCTGCAAGTCCGCGACCTAAACGGCTTGGAAGTGGGGCGTTCATGATGCCTCGTAGCCTCGTTGTCAGGCGGCCTGGTTACGGCGCTCGCGTTCGATGATCTCGGTCGCGAGCTTGATGTAGGCCTGGCTGCCAGCGCAGTCGAAATCGTAGAGCAGGATGGGCTTGCCGTGCGAGGGCGCCTCGGCAACGCGCGTGTTGCGCGGGATGATGGTCTCGTAGACCTTGGGGCCGAAGAAGGCGCGGACGTTCTCAGCGACCTCGCGGGACAGCGAGGTGCGCGCATCGTGCATGGTGAGCACCACGCCCTGAATTTCGAGCGTGGGATTCAGCGTGGCGCGGATCTGGTCGATCGATTCCTTGAGCTGCGAAATACCTTCCAGCGCGAAGAATTCGCACTGCACAGGCACCAGCACGGCGTTCGCCGCGGAGAGCGCGTTGAGGGTCAGAAGATTGAGCGAGGGCGGGCAGTCGATCAGGATGTAATTGAAGCGCTGATCGGCCGGCAGGCTGCGCTGGCGGGCGACGAGCGCCGAAACCGCATCGCGCAACCGGTAGGGGCGGTTGGCGTCGGTCAGCTCCGCTTCGATGCCGACGAGATCGGAGTTCGCGGGCACGACGTAGAGTCCCGGCACCGCCGTCGGCAGCGCGCACTCGACAAGGCCCGAGCCGCCCATCAACACGTCGAATGAGGTCTTGGGCCGATTGTCGATATCGACTCCAAGCCCCGTGGAGGCGTTGCCCTGCGGATCGAGGTCGACAACCATGACGCGCTCGCCGATGGAGGCCAGCGCGGTGCCGAGGTTGATCGCCGTGGTGGTTTTGCCGACGCCGCCCTTCTGATTGGCAACCGCCAGTGTCCGGGCTTCTCCGGCTTGCGTCGCGCCCATCGCCACTAACCCTCCCTTTTGGCTTCCAACGCGCGGATCGTGACGATCCGGCCGCCCGCGTCCGTCAGGCTGGGCTGCAGCGCGGCATCGAAGGCCCACCGCTCCCTGGCCGCATCGACTTCCGCCTCGGCTTCTCGCCCCTTGAGAAACAGCGCAACGGTGTGCGCTGAAAAGGCCGGGGCCGCCAGCTCGAGCAGACGCGGCAACGGTGCCAACGCGCGTGCGGTGATCACGTCGATCACTCCCAGCTTAGATTGAGTCGCGGATTTCTCGATTCGCTCCGGGCGGATGTCCACAGGTGCTCCAGTGCGCCGGCCCACCTCGGAGAGGAAAGCGGCCTTACGCGTATCGCTTTCGACCAGCGTGATCCTAGCGCCGGGGCGGGCGGCGAGCATTATTCCGAGCACCATGCCGGGAAAGCCGGCGCCCGATCCGAGATCCAGCCAGCGGAGCGCGTTCTCGGGCGCGTGGGCAAAGAGCTGGGCGGAATCGGCGAAATGCCGGGACCAGACGGCGTCGAGCGTGCTCGGCGCAACGAGGTTAATCGTCCGTTGCCATTGCCGGAGCAGGGCCTCGTAGGCCAAAAGTTGATCAATCGTTTCACGTGAAACGCCGAAGCTCCGGGCAAAGTCCTCGGCGCCGGAGATCGGACCGGTGGGGCAGTGGCCCATCAGGCCGACTTCCGCGCGGATGCCGATTTCAGCTGGGCCAGCACCAAAAGGAGCGCCGCCGGCGTCACGCCGTCGATCCGCGCGGCCTGGGCCAGCGTTCCCGGGCGATGGCGCTCGAGCTTCTGGCGGACCTCCGAGGACAGGCCCGGCAGGGCGGCGAAATCGAAACCCGGAGGAATTGCGAGGGCTTCGTCGCGGCGAAGGGCGGCGACATCCTGCTCCTGGCGCTCGACGTAGGATGCGTAGCGCGCGTTTACGGCGACCTGATCCGCTATGGGCCCGGGAATCTCGCCAACTTGGGGCCAAATGGCCGCGAGGCGCGGGATATCGACGCCGGGCAGGGCCAGGAGATCGAAGGCCGACCGGCGGCGTCCGTCGCGGTTGACCTCGAGGCCATGGCGTCCGGCCTCGGTGGGTGTGAGCGACAGCGAATCGAGCAGCTCCGCGGCCGCCGCCAGCGACGCGGCTTTGGCGGCGAAAGCGCTTCGTCTTGCTTCACCAACACAACCGACCGCGCACCCCGACGGCGTCAGGCGCTGATCGGCGTTGTCGGCCCGCAGCCGCAGGCGGTATTCGGCGCGGGAGGTGAACATCCGGTAGGGCTCGGTGACGCCGCGGGTGACGAGATCGTCGATCATGACACCGAGATAGCCGTCGGCGCGGGAGACGACGAAATCCGGCTCACGGCCGCCCGCGAGGAGCGCAGCGTTGATTCCGGCGGCGATGCCCTGGGCGGCCGCCTCCTCGTAACCGGTTGTTCCATTGATCTGACCGGCAAGAAACAGGCCTGGCAAGCGTCTAACGTGCAGGTTGGCGCTCAGCTCGCGGGGGTCGACGTAGTCGTATTCGATGGCATAGCCGGGCCGCTTGATGACGGCGTTTTCGAGCCCCGGCATCGTGTGAATGAAGGCCTCCTGCACGTCCGCGGGGAGCGAGGTGGAGATGCCGTTCGGATAGACGGTATCGTCGTCGAGGCCTTCCGGCTCGAGGAAAACCTGGTGCGTCTCGCGGGCTGCAAAGCGCACCACCTTGTCCTCGATGGAGGGGCAATAGCGCGGGCCTGTCGACGAAATACGCCCGCCATACATGGCCGAACGTTCGAGATTGGCGCGGATAATAGCGTGCGTCGCTTCAGTCGTCCGCGTGATGGCGCAGGTGACCTGGCGGACGGTGATGCGCTCCGTCAGGAAGGAAAACGGCACGGGCGGGTCGTCGGCGGCCTGCTGCTCCAGCGTATCCCACGCGATCGAAGCGCGCGAAAGGCGCGCCGGCGTGCCCGTTTTCAGGCGTCCGAGCTGGAGGCCGAGGGCATAGAGGCGCTCGGAGAGCTTCAGGGCTGGGGCTTCGCCGGAGCGGCCCGCCGGGATCTGCTGTTCGCCCAGATGGATCAGGCCATTGAGGAAGGTGCCAGTGGTGAGGACCACGGCTCCCGCCGAAAGACTGCGCCCATCGCCGGTGAGGACACCGCATACGCGCCCTGCGGTGACGATCAGGTCCTCTACCCCGCCTTCCACCACCTCCAGGCCGGCGGTGGCGCGGACCTCCGCCTGCATGGCTTGCCGATAGAGCTTGCGATCGGCCTGGGCGCGCGGGCCCTGCACGGCGGGGCCTTTAGACCTATTTAGAAGGCGAAACTGGATGCCGGAGACGTCGGTCACACGACCCATAAGGCCGTCGAGGGCATCGATCTCGCGCACCAGGTGGCCCTTGCCGAGACCACCGATGGCCGGATTGCAGGACATCTCGCCGATGGTGTCGAAGCGGTGGGTGACGAGCGCCGTTCGCGCACCCATGCGTGCAGCCGCGGCCGCAGCCTCGCAGCCGGCGTGGCCGCCACCCACCACGATCACGTCGAAAGTTGCATCAGGCATGCGCAGGGACCTCGTTTGCCCCTTCTCATAAGGGCGAATCCGCCGATTTGGAACAGCCGCGTGCGGGCGTGGGCCACGAGCCTTGAGTGGTCAATTCACCACCGCAGGCAGGCTCGGGGCGTGGTTAACAAAGTGTTTCACGTGAATCATTGCTGCGGCGGGAGCGGTTCGGCGCGACTGTCGGACGGTTCGGCGCGACTGTCGGACGGTTCGGCGCGACTGTCGGACGGTTCGGCGCGACTGTCGGACGGTTCGGCGCGA
>Ga0180216_1003471_pt1 | contig 12467 bp, 12 predicted proteins | sample eDN3rd37CBELigMG_FD_128879 | JGI IMG/M metagenome (GOLD analysis project Ga0180216, IMG submission 128879) | Enriched Miracle-Growth compost microbial communities from Emeryville, California, USA - eDNA 3rd pass 37_C BE-Lig MG (version 2)... ...
CCCCCCCCCCCCGCCGCCCCCCCCCCCCCCCCCCCCCCCCCCCCCGGCACGGTAGCCGTACAGGTGAGGATGAGCGTGAGCGCGGGCGAGATGATCTGGCCGGTCATCACGAAGAAGAGCGCGCCGGAGCGGTCCTTGATCGACAGGACGGTGTCGCCGACGCCGAAAAAGTAGGTGCCCACCAGCACGCCCAGCACGACCGAGTTGAGCAGCCGCAGCCGCACGCTCGCCGTGTCGCGCACGGTGTGCTTGATGGAGCGGACGTAGAGCAGGCCAAACTCCTCGGGCCCGGCGGCGCCTGGCGGGTTCTTGGTCGGCGGCTTGCGCGCGACCATCACGGCGCCGTCGCCGCCGTCGCCCGCCGCCCCATCGCCGCGCGGCGTGGTGGCGCCGCTGCCGCCGTTGATGGCGGCGTCCGACGCGGCGATCGCGTACGCGAGCCGGCTGTCCTTGGCGGTGGCCTTGGTGTACGCGGCGACGATCGTGCCCACGCGCTCGTCGTAGCTGCCGACGGCGTCGTCGGCGTGGCGGCTGAGCACCTTGATGACGTGGTCCGCCGGGTTGGTGAACGCCGGGCACGGGAAGCCGAGGTCGGTGAAGGCGCCCACGACGTCGCGCGCGGGCCCGTCGTAGGCGGCGCGGCCGTCCACGAGGAGCATGAGCCGCTGGAAGAGCGCAAAGATCTCGGACGACGGCTGGTGGATGGTCGTGATCACCGTGCGGCGCTCCTCGGTGGCGAGGCGCGTGACGATCTGCATCACGTTGAGCGCCGTCGCCGAGTCGAGGCCCGACGTGGGCTCGTCGAGGAAGAGCAGGCGCGGGTCCGTCACCAGCTCGAGGCTGATCGCGGTGCGCTTGCGCTCGCCGCCGCTCAGGTCGGCGACGCGCGTGTCGGCGCACTTGGTCAGGCCGAGCTGCGCGATGAGGCTCTCGACGCGCGCCAGCTTGACCGCGGCGGACATGGCGCGCGGCAGGCGCAGGCGCGCCGAGAAGGTGAGGCACTCGCGCACGGTGAACGTCGTCATGAGGATGTCGTCCTGCATCACGCAGACCGACAGGTCGCGCAGCTGCCCGGGCGCCGCCGGCACGCCGTTCACGAGCACGCGGCCGTCATAGTTGGGGATCCGGCCGGAGAGCACGTGCAGCAGCGTCGTCTTGCCGGCGCCTGCGCAGGGCGGCGCTCCGCGGCGAGGGGCGACGCAGGCGGAGCGGTTCAGCGCCTGCGGGTGCATGCACCAGCCCGATCCTGGTCGCCCCCGCCGTACCCGACGGGCCCATGATGGCGAGCGTCTCGCCGGCCTGTGCGCTGCCCGAGACGTCGTGGAGGACGCGGACGGGCGGGACCGACGACTTGAGCACGCTCGAGATGGGCCACGGCCAGCCCGTGTTGGGCGGCTGGAGCGCCACGCCAATGTCGGTCCACGCGAGGTCGAGCATGTCCGCGGGCGCCACCACCCGCTCCTGCCGCGTAGGGATTGGCGGCGCGCTGAGAGCCCGCCCGCGTGGTTGGTTAGCGACACGGCGAGGGCGGCGGCGGCGGCGGCGGCGCGCCGTGGGACCACGTACGAGGTCGACTTGCACGGGCACATGGAGGTGCGGCTTGGGCTCGGCCCACACCGCCCCCGAGGCGGTGGCTGTGGGCGTGCCGAGCAGCGGCGCCTGATCGCTGTCCCTCCGTCCTGTCGGCCGCGCCATGGTGCCCGTCGCCTACGGCCCCGACGCAGACGGACGGGGGGCGAATGGCGAGGTTAGTGCCATGCCGCGGCGACGCCGCCGTGGCACCGTGGTGGCTTTCCGTACGACGTCGCCCCACCCGCTACCACTGCGTCCTGTGCCAGCGGCATGCGACACACCGCGTCGTGCCTACGCCCCCCCCAAACCCCTGATCTGCCGTCCCGCATGCCCCAGGGCCGGTCGCTGGCCCCGCACCAGCCGCCCGGCCGACCGCCACCGCGCCCAGATCGCGCCTGTGCCGCCTGCCGCGCACCTCCTCCTTGGCGCCTCCTCGGTGACGTCATATCTGGCCACGTGGATGGACGCTGGTCGATGCTCGCACTGGGCGCCAGCGCTGGAGAGAGAGCCTCTGTATGGAGGAGGGACGGCATGGCCGTCCCCTCGGTGGCGTGGAGTGGACGGACTACGTATGGACGTACGCACGTTGCCTCGATTGGTGCCCCCTTTTGCGAAATAATGCACCGATCGATAGCCGATCGTTGGGGCGCTGCGATCGATCGACCGATGTACCGCCGCCGGCAGGCAAGCGCCGGAGCCGTAAGTTTGCAGCGTACGTGCGGGCAGGGGATCAGTATGTGAGGTCCTATTGTGTATAGTGCTCTCGTACATACACAAACACTTGCGCAGAGACATGAACAGGACGTGATCGATGGCCCGATCAATCCAGAACGAGCTATCGAGACAAATTCGATACGGCGATCGCGTAGATGCATGCATGGCGACGCTATCGATCGTGCACGGGCGTGGGATCAGGCTGCCGCGGCGTTGGGCCGGAAGCAGGTGTGGTAGCAGGCATTGTCGCTGGCGAACGTGATAAAGTGGCTGGTGGTGTAGTCGCACGGGTTGATGCGGCACAGCGAGCCGCCCCCGGCGACGTTGCCGCGGCCGGTGCAGTACACAAAGTCGGGCGCCACGAGCGTGCCCAAGTTGATCCGGAAGACGCCCTCGCGCTGGCCCAGGAGGGTCACCGTGTACTCGCGCACCAGGTTCGGTGCGCTCGCCTCCAGAGCGATCCGGCCCTCCTCCAGCGGCGCGGCCCCCGTGAAATCGGCGTCGACCGGGATGGCGGCCGCGCTCGCCTCGGGATCGCTGTAGCACACTTGGTAGGTCAGCTGGGCGGCGGCGTCGTACAAGTAGCCGTCGCTCCAGGGCGTCTGCAGGCAGCCCGTGAACGACTGGCCGAGCTCCGACGAGTACGTGCCGCGAATCGTGCAGCAGACCTGCAGGCGGCCGGGAAGAGGGCCGCATAAACTTGCGCGCTGTCATGCACGGTGAGCGCGCGCGACGCCTGCCCGATCCCGCAAGGGCGGCGGCGCGAGCAGGCGCGTACCGGCTCGCCCTCGTACGTGACGGTCCAGCCGCCTTGGACGGCGGTGCCGACGTCGGCGAGGCAGTCGCGGCTCGCGCTCACGCTCGGCGCGCCGCTCAGGTCCACGGGTGTGGTCGGCAGGCTGACGGCAGTGGCGTAGACCGTCGGCAGCGCGTCGGGCGGCGGCGACGGGTCGTACAGGTAGAAGAGCGAGCTTGACTCGAGGACGACGGTGGTGCCGATCGTCAGCCAGCGGTCCTCGGTGCACTCTCCCAGGGTGTAGGTCGCGGTGCCGTAGAACGGGATGCAAGCGGTGCACTCGGCGTCGTCGCAGAGCTCCAGCGTCACGGTGGTCGTGCCATCGGACTCGGCGAGCACGGCGCGGGACCACTTGGTGCCGCCCGGGTAGCAGTAGTTTGCGAGCAAGAACTGCGCCCGGAGCGGCAGCACGGGCACGGGGTCGTCGGAGCAGGTCTCGAGATCCGGGTAGGGCTCGCCCGTGCAGGGCTCCTCGGGCGGGGTGAAGCAGGCGCCGTCGGCGTACTGGCGCCGGCCGAGCATGACCGCGGACGCGACCGGCGGGTACGGCAGCAAGTCGTGGCTGAAGGCATCCGTGCACAGCACCTGGCGGTACAAGCCGGTGAACAGCGGCGACGGCGCACAGGGCGACACGCTGCTCGTGCAGGTCGCCTCGTCGGCGACGAGGTCGAACTGGTACTGGACGACCGACGCCTCGCTGCACGTAGCGCTGTCGTAGTAGATGGTGACGGCGTAGTGCTCGGCCCGGCTGGGCGCGGCCAGCGCCGCGAGCAGCACGGCGAGCAGCGCCGCGACGGTCGCCTGCTTCGTCGCCATGGCGGCCGCCCGCGTACGTGTAGTTGACTCGAGCGGTGTTGGCCAAGAAGACCGATGTCTTCGCCTCCTTGTCTGCCTCTTATCCGCTGCCCCCGCGGTGGCGCTGATCTCGCGCTGGGCGTCCCGCCTGCTCGCGTCTGCGCTCCGCCACCGCGCGGGCCACCAGACCGCACCGCCTCGATGCCGCTCGCGCAATGCGTCCCGCGAACGATACCATAATATTATTATATCAGCGATGCACTGCCGCCAACGATCCTCGCGCCACCCGTTACACGCCCCCACACTGTCCAGTCCAGTCCGCCGCCCCAGTCGGCACCGGGTACGCGCCGCCCCCGCTGCTGGTGGTTCCGCGCAGCGCACGGTCTGCGACAAGACGAACGACCCGAACGCGCCCGTCACGCCGCGTGCCAGTCCCACGTGCCATGTGATCACGTGTTTCAACACCATCAGGGCCGCACAACCATACACGTCGCCATCGACGGGACAGCCCTTTCTCTGTTTGCTGTCATGTGATGTTATGTCACGTGTTTGCATTGCACGTGCAGTAATCACGTGCAATGCAAACACGTGATATTAACACGCAATGAATTTACATTCTATGGAGCGCAGCAGCGCGTAACCGCCCTTTCTGTCAGAGGAGACACGTGGTTATTCACTCACGTGCGACATTTGTTCACGTGACTTTTGGCGGGAAAAGAGCGCCGAGCAGCGAAGAAAAAAAAATGTTGGCGGCGGCGCGGGCACGGGCGGCGCTGCGGCCGCAGGTACGCGTTGGGGCCCGCTGGCGGCCGCACCAGCGTGTTCGCGAGGTCGCGCCGCGTCGACTGATGTAGGATGGTGCGGGGGGAGCGTCGCGGGATGGCGGCGCAAACAGGCCGCGACGGCGGCGGCGACGGCGGTGGGGCGCCGCGCCCCGGCGGCGGTGCGGCCGCCGCTGGTACGTCGTGGCCGCTTCCGTAGCATTTGCTCGATAGCCGACGCACGCACTGACACGGCGTTCCGTCGCGTGGTCGTGCCCGAGGCCGCGCAGGCGGCGGTGCGGGCCCTGGCCACCGCTGACGGGCCCGCATCCCCGGCCGAGAAGGATCCGCGCCTCGCCCTCGACCCGACGTGGGAGAAGCTGGCCCGCAAGGAGCTCCGCGGCCACGACATCAACACGCTCTACTGGCACACGCCCGAGGTACGCGGCGCGCCGCCCAGCAGCGTCCCCGCCCGGCGCGGCCCCTGATCCCGACGACGATCCCGGCCGGGCGGCGTGCGAGCGGGGCGCGACGGCAGGGCATCATTGTGAAGCCGGTGTACACGAAGAAGGACGCGGCGCATGTGGCCGACGAGCTGCCCGGCGTGTACCCGTTCACCCGCGGCCCCTATGCGACCATGTACACGCACAAGCCGTGGACCATCCGCCAGTACGCCGGCTTCAGCACGGTCGAGGAGAGCAACGCCTTCTACCGCAAGAACCTCGCCGCCGGCCAGCAGGGCCTCTCGGTCGCCTTTGACCTGGCCACCCACCGCGGGTCCGTCCCGTTTGGATGCAGCGCACGGCCGGACGGACGGGCGGGGCCGCTAACGTCCTTCCCACCAAAAGGTTCATTGGCGCCTTCCGCTGCGCAGCTACGACTCGGACCACCCGCGCGTGCAGGGCGACGTGGGCATGGCCGGCGTCGCCATCGACTCGGTCGAGGACATGAAGGTACGCACCTGCGGCGCTGTCCGATGGCGGGCCCGCGCGGCGAGCGTCGCTCACGCCCGCCCCGCCCCGCGCCGGTTCTCAAGGACGCCAGATTCTCTTTGACGGCATCCCGCTGAACAAGATGTCGGTGTCGATGACGATGAACGGCGCCGTGCTGCCCATCCTGGCCATGTACATCGTCGCCGCGGAGGAGCAGGTGCGTCCGACGGCCCGCGACGGACCACGCCGCGTCTGCCACCTCTGACCGTCCGTCCGCGCCCGCTTCCCGATCCTCCCCCGCTGCCACACAGGGCGCGAAGCAGGCCGAGCTGGCGGGCACCATCCAGAACGACATTCTCAAGGAGTTCATGGTCCGCAACACGTTCATCTACCCGCCGGAGGGCTCGATGAAGATCATCGCCGACATCTTTGCGTACACCGCCAAGCACATGCCCAAGTACAACTCGATCTCCATCTCGGGCTACCATATGCAGGAGGCTGGCGCCGACAACGTCCTCGAGCTCGCGTTCACCCTGTCGGACGGCCTCGAGTACTGCCGCACTGGTAGGCGCCCCGCCGCGTGCCCTCGCCCGGCGCCGCCCGGCCGCTCACGCCGCCGCCGCTCGCCTGCCGAAAACGGCGCGGTGACGACACGCAGGCGTGCGCGCGGGCCTGAGCATCGACGACTTTGCGCCGCGCCTGTCGTTCTTCTGGGCCATCGGCATGAACTTTTACATGGAGATCGCCAAGATGCGCGCCGCGCGCCGCCTGTGGGCCGAGACCATCAAGAAGCACTTCAACCCGAAGAGCGAAAAGTCGCTGCTGCTGCGCACGCACTGCCAGACCTCGGGCGTCTCCCTCACGGAGCAGGACCCCTACAACAACGTCATCCGCACCACCATCGAGGCCATGGCCGCCACGCTCGGCGGCACCCAGTCGCTACACACCAACGCGCTGGACGAGGCCGTGGGCCTGCCGACCGAGTTCTCCGCCCGCATCGCCCGCAACACCCAACTGATCCTGCAGGAGGAGGCCGGCATCCCCAAGGTGCGCGTCGACCGCTGGCAGGGGCGTGCGGGGCAGGTCAACCGTGCCGCAAGGCAGCGCTAACAGCGCCAGACGGGGCCGCGAGGTCGCGGTCAACAGGTCGCGGACCCGTGGGGCGGCTCGTACATGATGGAGGCGCTCACGGACGCCATCGCCGAGAAGGCGCGCGCCGTCATGGACGAGGTGCGGTGCGACGCAGTGCCGGGGCGAGGCCGCGGTGGCGGTACCGGCCTCACACGCGAGTGCCGTCGCCCGATCCCGCTTGGTGCGCCGGCGCGGCTAGGTTGAGGCGCTGGGCGGCATGGCCAAGGCCATCCAATCCGGCATGCCCAAGCTGCGCATCGAGGAGGCCGCCGCGCGCAAGCAGGCGCGCATCGACTCGAAGCAGGAGGTCATCGTCGGCGTGAACAAGTACCGCCTGGCCAAGGAGGACCCGATCGAGGTGCTCGCGATCGACAACACCGCCGTGCGCAACAAGCAGATCGAGCGCATCAACAAGGTGAAGGCGTCGCGCGACAACGCCGCGGTACGCAGGCGCTGCGCCAAAGTGGGGAGACGTGCTGCGGCCGTGCCTGACCAGCGAGGCGCGGCGGGGGCACGGTGGCGATCGCCCAACGAACGCCAGGCCAAGGCCGCCCTGAACGCGCTCACCGAGTGCGCGCGCACCGGCAGCGGCAACCTCCTGGAGCTGTCCATCCAGGTACGCAGCGGCCTCCCCCACGCCCTGGCTAACAGCCAAAGGCGCTAACGCGTGGGGTGCCACGCGACTACCGTGCGACCGCCGCCTCCCCCGACGGCAGGCCGCCCGCGTGCGCTGCACGGTCGGCGAGATCTCGAACGCGCTGGAGGAGGTGTGGGGCCGCTACCAGCCGGCGTCCCGCATGGTCTCGGGCGCGTACAAGAGCGAGTACGGCAACGAGGACGACATCACCGCGACCATCAAGCTGGCCGAGGCCTTTGCGCAGGTCGAGGGCCGCCGCCCGCGCATCCTCGTCGCCAAGATGGGCCAGGACGGCCACGACCGCGGGGCCAAGGTGATCGCCACGGGCTTTGCCGACCTGGGCTTTGACGTCGACATTGGCCCGCTCTTCCAGGTGCGTTGACGGCGGCGACGGTGGGGGCGGGGGGCACCGCCCCAAGCGCGCCGCGCCGGTCGCTCACGCCTCTCGGCGGTGCGCCCCGACGTGGGGTTTTCGGACAGACACCCGCCGAGGTCGCCCGCCAGGCGGTCGACGCGGACGTGCACGTCGTCGGCGTGTCGTCGCAGGCGGCCGGCCACAAGACGCTGGTGCCGGAGCTGGTGAAGGAGCTCAAGGCGCTCGGCGCCGGCGACAAGATTGTCGTCGCGGGCGGCGTCATCCCGCCGCAGGACTACGACTTTTTGTACCAGAACGGCGTGAGCCTCATCTTTGGCCCGGGCACCCACATCCCGCACGCCGCGCAGCAGATCATCAAGATGCTCCAGGAGCGCTCCAGCGGCGCGACGGCCAAGGCGGCGTAGACGAGCGTGCGCGCGCCCCCTGACTAGAATCGGCCGGGTCGCAGTGGGCTTTTTTCCGTGTCGGCGTCGCGAACCAGCCAAAAACTTTGCATTTCGTTTTTCTGTACAGGATACACCGGGATACACACAGACAGACTGACCCACCACCATGCCTTTACACGACCGTCGCAAACGTACAACAACGTGATGCTCTACCAACGCTCTACCAATCCTTCACGGTTCCAGGTCCAGGCCGTCGGGGTCCAGCGCCAGCTGCGCCAGGCCCGCCTCCGCCGCCGCCTGCTTCTCCTGGTCGATCGCGGCCATCCACTGCTCCATCTCGGCGCGCGTCTCGGCGCGCAGCAAGTACGTGCGCTCCCTGGCCGATCCCGTATGCACGCGCGCAACCCAACGTTGCGCACGGGCGGTGAGACGGGCGCGCGTGCCCAGGCCTGCCGTCCGTCCGGGGTTGCTCGCACACGTACGGGGTGATGATCTGGAACGTGTACGTGGTGTCGTCGGTCGGGACGTAGGCCACGGTGGCACGCGCGAGCGGGATGCGGCCGCGCATGTGCTTGGCGCCGTCGTCGGCGGTAAAGTAGCACAGGTTGCCGGACACCAGGATGAACAGGCGGCGCTTCCACGCACGGTTGACGAAGCCGCGCTTGTACAGCACGCCTTGGCGCTGCCGCCCGGCCGCTCCCCACCGCCGGGACGAGGCCGCCGTCAGCGGCGCGCGCGCGCGCGCGCCCACCTGGTGGGCGGCGACCCGCTCACGGCGGCGTACCTTGGCTGTCTTGTCGGCGCTGGGCACGTGGCCCCACGTCATGCGCTTGCGGTAGCTCGTGGCCAGCACGCTCTGGTAGTGGTCCCGCAGGCGCCGCAGCGACACCACCCACAGCACCATGTCCTCGTGGTTCGCGGCCTGCCGCGCCGCGCCGCGCCGTGCGCGAGCAATCGCGCGCACGCCGGTGAGTCGAAAAATCCCCGCGGCGCCTCAGGACCCCGCGCGCGCGTACGCGCAGCCGGTAGACGCGGCCGGGGGTGACGACGTTGAACTGGTCCCCGTGCGCCGGGTCCGCCTCGACGCTGTGCACTGCGCGTCGCTCCGGGGCCCGCAGCGACCGCGCAACCCGCCAGCCGTCAATCCGTGCGCGCCGTCCAGCCAGCGTGGGCATGCGCGGCCGGGCGGCCGTACCGTCCTCCAGCGGGATGACGCCGACGCTGTCGGCGGCCAGGTTGGCGGGCTCGCCGTTGCGCGCGTTGTGGTGCTTGGCGTAGAAAAAGTGGCCGTCGCGCGTGAAGAAGAAGCGCTTCTTCCACCCGCCGGGCCGGCCGTCGGCCGCGAGCTTGGACAGGTAGCCCTCGACGTCCGGCGGCCGCGCGGGCGTGGCGGCGGCGCGCTGCCGGTCGGCGTTGCGGTGGCACTGCAGCCGGTGGCTCTTGAACGCGACCGGCAGCGTCAGCACGAGGTCGTCCGGCTCGAGCCACGCGACGTGGTCGTTGCGCCGCAGGCACAGCGAGCACGTCCGGTACACGTTGTCGTTCACCTGCAGGCTCAGCTGCTGGAGGCACTGCAGCGCCGTCGTCGTCACGGTGACCGGCACGTGCTCGGTGCGGTCCAGGAACGGCACGTCCACCGGCACCTCGGCCGGGATCAGCTGCGACAGCACGGCCAGCGGCACCGTGCGCAGAATGTCCTGGATCCACTCTTCCGAGGCGCGCCGCGTCTCGGCCTGCAGCACGTAGGTGCCGTCGCCCCGCACGTCCAGCTCGATCGCGTTGTCCGTGTCGGCGCGCAGCACGATCGCGCGCACCGACGCCATCGGCACGACGCGGCCGACGTTGGCTTGCAGGAACGACGGCCGCGCGGGGAAGACGGCCAGCGTGTCGGTGCTCAGCACGACGTGGCACTGCCGCAGATCGCCGCGGTCCGGCGTCTGCACGTAGAGCAGGCCCTCGCGCAGCATCGGCGCCTCGTCGGCCGGCGCGCGTGGCGCCGCCGCCGTGGCCGTGGCCAGCAGGCTGGCGTCGAGCGCGGCCTCGTCCTGCGCCGCCGCGGTGGCCGGGCCGGGCAGCGGCAGCGTCATCGCCAGGTCCGGGTGGCTGCGCGACATGGGCGCGGCGTGCTGCTGCAGGCGCGACGGCGCCATCCAGCTGCCGTGGTGCACCGGCGGCGACGCCAGCGGCAGCGGCACGGCCGGGTGGCCCGGCGCGTCCACCGCGACCGGCCGGCCCGAGCCGCTGCGCGGCGTGGACGCGTTCGTGCTGCCTGCCGTGCTGCTGCCCGTGCGGTGGGAGCTGGCCACCGACGGCGGCGGCACCGACGGGCCCGCGGGGCTCGTGCCCATGGACCCCGCCTCGTCCGAGCCGATGCTGCGCTGCTTGCTGCGGGTCCAGCCAAACACCGGCAGCCGCCACGATGACCCGGACCAGCTGGTCGGCCGCGGCGCGCTGCTGGCGCTCGCGTCGGTCACAACGAGCTCGGGCGAGCCGACGCCGCCCAGGACCTCGGGCGACGTCGGCACGTCGCGCGATGGCGTCCGCCCCGCCCCGCCGAGCGGCACGGGCGACGCAGCCTGTGTGGCGCGCACCCGCACCGGCGCCTCGTCGGCGACGAGCGCACCACTGTCCGCCCCGTCCGCGGCCGCGGTGGTCGCCAGCATGCTGGCCGGCGCGGCGGGCGTGTTGCCGGCACTGCGCAGGAACGACGCCGGCGCGGTGGGCACGGACGACGCGGCGCCGCCGCCGCCGCCGCCGCCGCCGCCGCCGCTGGTGCTGCTCGTGCTGGTGTCGTCGGCGCTCATGGTGTGGTAGAGCGCGGCCATGTTGGTGCTAAAGTTGCGACGGTGGCCGAGCCGGCTCGACGCGGCGCTCCCGCTGCGCGGCGTCGCGCTCCCGCTGCCGCCGCCGCCCCCGCCAGCGCCCTTGGCCGCGGCCCCCGCGTACGGCAGGTCGCCGTACGCCGAGCCGGACGACGACGGCCGCGTGCCGGACCCCGACCGCGGCGTGCGCGGCGTGCGCGGCCGCTCGTCCCACGTGCTGAACGCGTCGCTGGCCAGCAGGGCGTCCTCGTAGTCGGCGCCCGAGATGGTGCGGTTCACGCCGAGCCGCACGGCGGCCTTGCCGGCACCGCGGTGCAGGTAGATCAGCCGCACCTCGGGCGGGATGGGCATCGACCGGCTCCGCGAGTCGGCAGGCTTGGGCCCGCCAATCCAAAACATGCGATCTGTTGGGAGATTGTGGGACGAGCATGGGCCCCTGGCCGGTGGGCGGTCAGCGAACGGCGCACGCACGCACGCACAGGGGCCGGCGGGCCTTACCGAGTGGGGGTGGGGCCGGCACCGTCGGTGGCGCCGACACGGCCGGGACAGCGGCGGCGGCCGTCGTGGCCAGCCCATGGTCGGCGGCCGCCAGCTCCAAGCGGGCCGGGCCAGGTACCGGGCCAGGGGCCGCGGCAGCTGCGGGAGTGCCGCCGCCGCTGCCAGCGGATGCCGCCGCCGCCGCCAACGCGGCCAAGGCCGCCGACGTGATGGGCGCGGGCGCCGCGGGCGTCGTGGGCGTCGAGCTGGGCGCGGACAGCGAGCCCCGCGACGCCCGCGGCTCCTCCATGAGCTCCTCGTCGTCCTGGACCTGGGAGGCCATCGCCGGAGCGGGACGCGCCGCCGACAGCGGCAGACCGTGCACGCCACCTCGCAACGTCCCGTCTCCTCCTGCGTCCGGCTTGCCTTCTCATCCAGCTTCCTAAAGCATGCTCGTTCGCGTCTCTCCTCCTTCATTGTCCTCATCCAGCCGCCTTTCTCCTCGTTCGTGCTAGCAGTTTGCAAGGGACGCAGTCGCCATCCCATCCCTGGCTCCGCCCCCTCCGCCTCCTCCTCCTCCTCCTCCTTCCTCCTTCCTCCTCTACCTCCTTCTTCAGCGTCCCCCTCGTCGTCGTCCTCCTCTTCTTCTTCGCCCTCCTTCAGCGCCCTCTGGTCTACTAGTCCTCTGGCAGAAAGGTGAAGGCGTCGCCATCACCACTTCAACCGCCGCCGCTTCCTCCTCCTCTTCCTCCTCCTCCCTCCCTCCTCCTCTTCCTCTTCCTCCTCCTCCTCCTCCTCCTCCTCCTCGTCCCTCCTCTTCTTCCTCTTCCTCTTCCTCTTCCTCTTCCTCTTCGCCCTCCTTCAGCGCCCTTCTCCTCCTCTTCTTCTTCTGCTTCTGTCTACTAGTCCTCTGGCAGAAAGTGGAGGCGTCGCCATCTCCACTTCAACCGCCGCCTCAAAGTGCCCTTCTCGTGGTGGAATTAGGGTGGAATTAACGGCAGAAACGTGGCAGAAAAACGGCAGAAAACCTTTGGAAGCCACGGGCGACGGGCGACGGGCGACGCATGC
>Ga0180216_1003472_pt1 | contig 12467 bp, 12 predicted proteins | sample eDN3rd37CBELigMG_FD_128879 | JGI IMG/M metagenome (GOLD analysis project Ga0180216, IMG submission 128879) | Enriched Miracle-Growth compost microbial communities from Emeryville, California, USA - eDNA 3rd pass 37_C BE-Lig MG (version 2)... ...
GCGGTGCTGGTGCTGGTGCTGGTGCTGGTGCTGGTGCTGGTGCTGGTGCTGGTGCTGGTGCTGGTGCTGGTGCTGGTGCTGGTGCTGGTGCTACGGCGGCCGCCCCGGGGGGCTGGCGCCGCCGCCGCCGCCGCCGCCTTCGCCTGCTTGGCCGGCGCCATCGTCGTCGTCGTCGTCGTCGTCGTCGACGTCTGGCGGCCACATGGCCCTACAAACCCTTCCAGAACCTTCCAGAACCGTCTAGAGCCTTCCAGAACCTTCCAGAACCTTCCAAAGCTTCTCTTATGCGTTTAGAAGGTTCTGGAAGGTTCGAGAACGTTCTCTTGTCAGTCGCTTTTGGCTGCTGACGCACGGTCGACCGTCGCGCGCCGTCGCCGCCCGCACGGCCTTTCCAAAGGCCTTCGCAAACGTAGCACGACGGCGGACCGTGTGCGCGCACGTGGGCGTCCGTGAAGAGGCACTGAGGAGGTTGCGCGGCGTGCGTTTGGTGAAAGAAGCGGCGCGGAAGCACCTGAAACGCACCGGCAAACTGCGGCTGCTCGCGCCCGCGCACGTCACTCCATCGAAGCGGCCCCGCCGACGAGGCGCGAGCGTTGCCGGTACGGGGTGACAGCGGGGACACGGCGCCGCGGCACTCGCGTGCTGACACGCGCTTGCTACGCGCTGCGCACTGGCGGGCGGGCGGGCGGCGCCAGCCACCACCATGTCGGGGTACGACCGCGCCCTCACCGTCTTCTCGCCCGACGGGCACCTCTTCCAGGTGGAGTACGCCATGGAGGCCGTCCGCAAGGGCACCACCGCGGTACGCCCGGCCCCCCGCCTCGCCGGCGTAAAGCGCGGCGCCTTGCATCCTGGCTCACGTCTCTTCTGCCTCGGCACGTCGCTTGTTGCGGTTTTCAGGTCGGTGTCCGCGGCGGGGACTGCGTCGTGCTGGCCGTGGAGAAGAAGAGCGTGCCCAAGCTGCAGGATCCGCGCACGGTCCGCAAGATTGTCATGCTCGACGAGCACCTCTGCATGGCCTTTGCCGGTGCGTGTCGCACAGGCCGTGGACACGAGCCGCGCACGGGTCACTCACTTTGCTCGCCCTCGCCAGCTGGGCGCGTTTCACCGCAGGCCTGTCGGCCGACGCGCGCATCCTGGTCAACAAGGCGCGCGTGCAGTGCCAGAGCCACCGCCTGACCGTGGAGGACCCGGCCAGCGTCGAGTACATCACGCGCTACATTGCCGGCGTCCAGCAGGTAAGCGCCGCAACACGGGTGATTAATTTGGCGTCAGGTCTCCCCCTCGTTGCTGACGCGAGCGACGGGGCGGCTGGCTGCGCGTGGCGCGCACAGAAATACACGCAGCGCGGCGGTGTCCGGCCATTCGGTATCTCGGCGCTCATCATTGGCTTTGACAACCCCGGCGGGCCGCGGCTCTACCAGACGGAGCCGTCCGGCATCTACCACGCCTGGAAGGTACGCCAAACGCAGGGAGTGTGTAGGGGGCGCACCCAGAGCTGACGCGCCTTGCGCGAGTGTATCCGTCGTCCGCGCGCCGCTAGGCCAACGCGGTCGGCCGCAACTCGCAGACCGTGCGCGAGTTCCTCGAGAAGAACTATGTGGACAACATGGACACGGACGCGACCGTCCGCCTGGCCATCAAGTCCCTGCTCGAGGTGCGAAAGACGGCGCCGTCATTCAGGCAGAGAATGAGTAGTACCCGCTGACATAGCGCGCCATGACCTCACGGTTGAGGCAAGGTCAGGTCGTGCAATCCGGCGCCAAGAACATCGAGGTGGCGGTCATGGAGCGCGGCAAGAACGTCCGGGTACGCAACGCGCACTCGCGACCATGACACTGCCTTGTTCCATGCTAAATGCCCGAGCCGAGCGCTGCGGTGGTGGACGGGAACAACAGATGATGGAGGTGGCCGACATTGAAAAGATGGTGGCCGAGATCGAGGCCGAGAAGGAGAAAGAGCTGGAGAAGAAGAAGCCCGGAAGCGGCAGCGCTGCAGGCCGCGCTGCCGCCGCGGGGGTGGCGACGGTCGGCGACGAGTAGCCGCGTGCTGCACCCGGCGGCCTTGTAGAGAAGCGCGTGATTCCTGTAATTGACCTCACTGCATGCAGATACACTGTCCATGGATCTCAGGATGCGACGCTGGGCAACACAGCCGTCGCGACTGTACGCATCCAGGTGTACCTGCCATGCCTGCATTGTCGGCCACGCGCTCCGCTGTCACGTGGCGGTCTCCAGTCGTAGGCGGCGCCCGTGTGCCGGCGGGCGTGCATGCGCACGTGCGCTCGTCTCCACTTCGCCGCAGCGCCCACGTGCGCAAGACGTTCGACGGTACGACGACGCAGCGGACGACGCAGCGGACGAAGACAAAGAGGACGAAGAGGACGAAGAGGACAAGGGCAAGAGCGCGGACAAGGGCAAGAGCGCGGACAAGGGCAGGAGCGCGGACAAGGGCAAGAGCGTGGAGGCGTGAGAGGGCTCCGAGGACGAGGAAGAATGCGTGCGACCTGACCTGGACTCGGACGCACCGCGCCTGGGATGTCGCGGGGCTTGGGAGAGGCCGTCGGAGCAACGCATCGGGCCAGCGTGGACTAACGCGTCTGAAGGTGCCGTGGGTGGCGCGGGGCTGGAAACGCGTGATCTTTGCGATCGGCAGCGGGGAAAACGCGGGCACGGCGCCGGACGCCGCGAACAAGGTCCGGGCCGGAGATCCCGACCATGCCTATGGACCGCCGGCCGGCACCGACGCTGACCCTGCGTGCACGCGGCTGATGCGGCGGCGGTGGCCGTGTAGATGGCGCGCACTGCAGTGCTGGCTGCCCTGGTGGCGGCGGCGTTTGCCCTCGCGGCAGCGCAGGACGCCACGGTACGCCGTGGACGGCGTCGGCCGTGCGCCCGACGCGACCCGCCCTGACCATTTAGGGCGCCCACCGGCACGCGGCCATGCCTCCGCCAGGTCTCGGTCGCGCATCGCGGCTACTGGACCAACAGCGACAGTACGTGCCGGCCACGCGCAAGGGCACTGCGCACCAGAACCATGGTCCCGCATGCGCTGACCTCCGCCGGTGCCGTCCGTGAGATGGATGCTTGCCGCCCGCCCAGCCGGCCAGACCATTGAGAACACGCTCACGGCGGTGCGCGCCGCGGACGAGCTGGGCTCGGAGGGCTTTGAGATCGACATGCGCATGACCGCCGACGGCGTGGTACGGCCGCGCGCCCGGCCGGCCCACCTACGCTGGGGATGGACCCGAAGCCCTGACGCTGGGTGTGTCCACGCCGTCGCACGGACGGTCGCGCTGCACACAGCTCATCCTCATGCACGACGCGACGCTGGACCGCACTACCAACTGCTCCGGCGCCGTCACCAACCTCAACTACCACGGCTACATCGAGTACTGCGTCGCGGGCCGCGTACGGCGCGCCCGGCACACCAGGCCAATGTGGCTCGTTCGCGGACTAAACCTCCGACGCTTCAGTGCCGTCCCGCTGCGCGGACCATCGCCAGATCGAGCCCGTGCCGACGGTCCCGGACCTGCTGGACTACATGATCACGTCGACGTCGTTCGCCTACTTTGACATCAAGTGCACGGGCACGTGCATCGACGTGCTGGCCACGGTCCTCGAGTCGTACGCGCACAACTTCACCGAGCGCCTGTACCTCGGCGCGAACTCGCAGGCCGACGTCGCGCGCATCGCGCAGCTGCTGCCGGACTACAAGCGCAGCATCGTCATGTCGGTGCTGCCCAGCGACCCCGACGACGTCGACGTCGAGAACTTCAACATGAACTTCTCGCCCATCCAGAACGACCCGACCTTCGTCGCCCGCGCCAACGCCAACAACCAGACCGTCTTCGCGTGGACCATCAACAGCGAGTCGGGCATGGCGGAGGCGCTCAGCATCCCGGTCAACGGCGTCGTCACCGACTACCCGGACGTCTTCATGGCGCTCCGCGACGGCCGCCGTGCCAAGTAAGCGTGCCAGCAGCTGCCGAGTGTGGACAACATGGTTTTCGCGCGTTTCGCTGCGTGCCGGTGGAATCGTCGAATTGTTTGTTTTGTCTGCTTGTACTTTGAACAATACACGCTAGTGGTACACTGTACACAAAAAGGATGACGAACACGGTTTGCCGCATCAGCGCGAGCTTCCTGCGGCGTCGTCCACCACGCGCTCCGCGATCTGCAGTCGCCCGTGCCACCCAACCACAACGCCACGGCGTGAGCATCGGTGGGCTCACGCGTCTCTTGGCCAGAATGCCAGCCGTACCTCCCGGATGAGCAGGAGGTGCTCGTGGTTGTACTGGCGGCCGCGCGGCCACGCCTGGATGCTGTCGTTGTGCGCCTTCTCGGCGTCGCGCAGCCGCTTCTTGAGGTCCGCGTCGAGCGTGAACACGCTGGCCGTGCCTGCGACGAGCCACGAGAGAAGGCGAAGTATAACGTAGGATTGTCAGCCAGAGTTACTGAAAAGTTCTCCTCGCAGCTCTGCCCCGAGCGCACCTGGCCGCGGCAGCTCTTGAAAGTCGTCCACGACGAGCCCGTCAAAGAGCTCGCCGTCCTCGTCGTTGCCCCGCCAGACCATCTTTTCGGGGTCGTACACCATTTGGCCGACCACCTGGGGGACGTTGGCGCGGCCGAGGTTGGCGATCAGGCCCTTGCGCGTCGCCGTGGTCTCGGCCCGGTCGAACGCCTTGAGCGCGCCCTCGTTGCCCACCCACACCTGCCGCTCTGGGTCGTAGACCATGTCGCCCGACCCTGCGCAAGTCCAGCCTTCCACCAGCCAGCGGAAATCGTTTGGGGGTGTCAGCGGCGGCGGCGCGAACCGAGGCCGCCGTGCACGGGCGCTCGGCGTACGGAGCGCAGCGGGCGAGACGTCCGACGCCTTCAGAAGGGTTGGCCCGCGCCCCGTGCGCTGGCCGCTGCCGCTGGCGGCCTTGGACGGCGAGCCCCGGCGGTCGCTCGACCGGCCGTCCGGCCGCGGCCGCGCCGGCGACGACGTCAACGGCGACGCCACCAGCTGCAGCGCCTCGCGGGCCTTGTTCACCGGCAGGTCCTCGATCTCGTCCAGCTCCGTGCCGTCGGTTGCCTCGGCGGCCGCGTGCGGCGCCGGCGCGCCGCCGACGGGGGCCCGCCGGGGCGGCGTGCGCGTGCTGAGCGCCGTGGCGCCGCCGACGCCGTACTCGTCCGCCTCGTCCTCCGGCACGCGTTGGATCCTGCGGCGGCCCCAAGCCGCGACGTGCAACGAAACGGCGTTTGGGTCAGCGGCGTTGGCCGGTAATCGTTATGGCGAAGGACCGTGCATACCGCTCGGCGCGAAGCCGCGCGAGCTCGGGCGGCAGCGCCGCCGCGCCGCCCGACGGCGTTGTCCTAGTTGCGGCCGCCGCCGCCGGCGGCTGGGCGCGCGGCGAGGCCGTCGCGCCGCCGGGCGTGTGGCCCTGCGCCAGCGCTCGCTGGTGCAGCAGCAGGTCCGCCTGCGTCAGGTGGCCGCTCTTGGGAAACTCGACGCTGCGAGATCAAAGCACCCCGACGGGGAGGAGGGGACGCGTGCACATAGTCAATATTTGCGAACGGGCCGCGGCAAATTTCGCGTCGATTCGCGGAGCGTCGACGTACTCGTCCCACTGCTCGTCCTCCAGGTCGTGCGCCGTGCGCGGCGCCTTGGCGGCGAGCCCCTCGACGGGCAGCTCCAGGTCCGACTCGCTGCTGGTCGAGTGCGCGCTCGACGACGCCACCGAGCTCGAGAGCACTGCGCCGAGGCAACAAACGCAACGTCACGTGCCTGTGTTAGCAGACACCTCGGTTCCGTTGCGCGACCGGACGTTGGCGTGCACGCATACCGGGCAGGGGCCGACGGAGGGTGAACGTCGCGGGATCGCGGCGGCCGCCAGAGAGGGAGCCGCGCGGCGCGTCCGTCGCCACGGCCAGCGGCGCGGCCGCCGAACTGCCGCGCTGAGCCGGCCGCCGGCCGCCGTCCAGCTCGGCGGGCGCCGTCAGGTTGACGGCGCGCGAGGCCGGCGACCGGCCGGCCGCGGCCCCCGCGGGGGGCGCCGCCACCGCCACCGGGCGACTCTTGCGGCGGTCCGCGAGCTTCTCCTCCTCATCGTCGTCGTCCTCGTCGTCAAAGGAAATCTCGGTCGGCTGCTGCTCCACGCGTCGCTGCAGCGGGGCCCCGCCCGAGCGGCGCTGCCCACCGAACGACGCCGGGATCGCGACGTCGTCCCAGTCTTCCTCCGCAGGCGCCGGCCGCGCCGCCGCGGCCGCCGCGGCCGCCGCGCCAGACCGGCCCTGCTGCTGGCTGCCCAGCTTGCGCACATAGCCGACGTAGCGGCTGTCCGGCGCCTGCTCGTGCAGCAGCGTCGTGCCGCTCGGCACCCGCTGTTGCGCGTGCGCACGCATGCGACCAGGGAGAAACGCGTGAGTCGAACGCGTTCATCTTCGGACGGAGCGGCGGCGCCCTGTGCGTACCTGAGGCGCGGTTACAGCGGGGCCGGCCGCAGCGGCCGCGGACGGCTTTTTGGGCGACGGCCGCCGGTCCAAGGTCGCGGCCGGAGGCGTCGTGTGCGGCCGCCGCTGACGCGCGGTGGCGGCGGTGGCCCGCTGGCGCCGCGACGCGTAGCGCGCATCGCCGTCGTCCTCGTCATCGCTCGCCTCCTGGTCCTCCTCGTCCTCCTCCTCGTCGTCCTCCTCGTCCTCGTCCTCCGAGCGGCTCATCGCCGCGCGCCGCTGCCGCGCGCTGCCGTGGCCCGAACGCCGGCGGCGCGCGCTGCTCGAGCGGCCGCCGCGATCCGCCTCCGTCGCGGCACCCGGCGCGGCGCGCGCGCGCCACCAGCCGGCGGCGCCCAGCAGCGCGGCGCCGACGCCGAGCGCGGCGACCACCAGTGCGCGCTGGTCCGACATGGTTCACCACTGCGTCGCGCCCGCGGCGTGCGCGGCGCAGCGTAACGGCGTCGCCCCGCGACTGCCTCCAGAGGGATCAGCAACACCGTTGCCGTTGTCGTCGGTGCGCCGTGCGCCTCCGAGGCCGTTCCAGCGTCCCGGCCGCTACCACAACCCCACCGAGACAACGCACCACTGCCGGACGGCCGCTCTGGCGCCTGCGCTCCCAAAGTTCTTTCTCCTCCTGGCTATGTCCTCCTGCCTGCGCCCTCCCGTGCTCCTCCTGCGTGCGCGTCCTACGCCCTCGTCCTACGCCCTCCTCCTGTGTCCTCCTACGCCCTCCTCCTGCGTCCTCGTCCTCCTCCTGCGTCCTCGTCCTGCGTCCTCCTCCTGCGCCTTCCTCTTCCTGCGCCCTCCTGCCTCCCGCCTGCGCCCTCCTCTTCCTGCCCCCCCCCCTCCCTCCCCCCTCTTCCCGCGCCCTCCTCTTCCTGCGCCCTCCGCCTGCCTGCGTCCTCCTGCCTGCGTCCTCCTCCTGCGTCCTCGTCCTCCTCCGTCAGCGAGCGAGCGAGCGACAGACACCGCCGACTGTGATGCGTCACCTGTCACTCACCACCAACGCCCGAGTTCGAGTCCGCCTGCGCCATCCGTCGCCCGGGCGTCCTTCTCTCGCTGTGGCTTTCTTCGCGCAACAAGCATGTCGCATGCGCCTGGAGCAACACCTCGGTCGGGGGTGCATGCAGGAAGGAGGCGTCGCTGGGCCGCATGCGCGCGGGATGGGAGAGATAGCGGACGTGTATGTTCAGCAGGACGCCGCCGCACGTGCGGCGCGAGGGAAATGCGCCGGGAAATCGGCGACTGCGCCCGCCTCGATCAAAGTGCGCCCACTGGAGCATGCGCCGCACTATGGTCTGAGAGATTCCTGCTATTGCTTTCATGCGCGTAGTGTACAACGGTGAAATACAGGGTTCGCACTTAGTGACGCGCGCGCTTGGGATCGCTGCCGTCGTCGCCGTCGTCGTAGCCTCGCTTCCGGGCGCTGCCGCGCTGCAGGGTGGCAACACGCGCATGGCCACGCGCGAGTGCGCTCAGGCCCAGGTCAGCCACACCCTTCCGCGCAGATCGCACGTCGATTCTCGCAGCCGCACGCACCCGCTCGTCGTCCGACTGGTCGGGCGGCGGCGCCACGGGCGCCTGTTCCTTGCCGGTGAGCAGATGCTCCTTGCGGTTGCGCAGCAGCTGGACCTCGTACGCGCGCGCGTCGGCCGCTTTCTGTTGACAGGGCGCGCCCCATGTCAAGCACGCATCTTGGGTCAGGCCCGCAACCAGAGCCTGCGCCAAGCGCACACGCGTGGCGCACCTTGAGCTCCAGCAGCATCAGCGCGTTCTGGCGCAGCTCGTCAAATGCCTTGACGGCAGCCGCCGTGGGCACGACCGGCCGCGCTTTGGGCGAAGCGATCGTGCAGATACTACGCAAGCTGCCCTTAGTACATGGAATGCTGCCACCAGGATGCGCGGCTGGGGGGGGGCACGTACGGACGCCGAGCTCCTCCATGAACTGGTCGAGGCGCTTGGACATGCGCGAGCTTCCGCTGATGGGCTGCAATGCCTGTGCACGGTTACTGACAAGGCCACCTCGCAGCCACGCCGGCTGAGTGGCAGCCGCAGCCGCGTCTGCGCCCAGCAGGGACGGCGGCCGTACCCGGATGCTGCGCAGGTAAGGCCCCGCGGCGACCTTGTCGCGCTTCTTCAGCAGCGTCTGCGGCGAGTCGCCTACCGTCACATCGCCCCCACCCCCAGTGCACCCGCACGAGCCCAGTGCAACGTATAAATCGCCGTAGGCATTCGCCTGTTTGCAACGCGCGGCGCGCGCCGTACCGGTCGGCGTCGAGGGCGATCCCGTGCGGCCCGTCGTCGGCGTCGTGGCGGCCCCGGCGCGCGTGGGCGTGGCGACGGCGCCGCCGCGCTGCGCGCCGCGGCCCGCCGGCTCCGGCGCACCCTCGTCCGCCCGGCCCCTCTTCTTCTGTTGGCGCGTTGCGACGCGCCACAGCAAGCCGCCGCCAACGGGCGTCAGCTCGCGGCGACCCGCCACCCTCACTGCTTCAGCGGCGGCCCTGCCGACCTTGAGGGCGCCGGCGGCAGCGGCGGCCAGGCTGCCGTCGCCCCCGACCACGTTGCCGATGGCGCTGTTGGCGTACGCCGACGCGCCGGGCTGCAGCGCCGGCGTGCGCGTGTACAGCACGCTGTCGACCTTGGCCAGCAGCTGGATGGCCTCCTCGCGCGCGCGCAGCAGCCGCTGCGCGTTGGCCTCGATCTTGCGCGCCTCCAGCAGCAGGTACTCTTCCTCCTGCAGCCGGCGTCGCCACGGGAGCAGTGGTGGCGAATGGGGTGAGCGGCGTCGTAAGGTAGGAGGGAGCGGTGAAACAGTTCGCGTACCCGAACTTGGTTCGGAGTGCGCCGCATCAGCGCCCGCAGCTGGTTCTTGCGCTCCACCTCGCGCTCTGTTGCAACGCTGACCAGAGCATAACAACGAGCCCATCAAGGTCAGCCACGACGCGAAACCTCCATCCTGGGGGCTGGCGCCGCGACAGCGGACCGTAGTTGTAGTCGTATTTCGCCATCTCAGCTTGCACGGCGGGATCGTTGGGGTCGTTGCGCAGTCCGATCAGCGTCTTGGTGATGCCAAAGTAGCGCGCCTTCACCTCCTGCAAACGCGTCGCACCGCGAGAGGCCGCAGCGGCGCCAGCGATCAGCCCTGGACGCCTACGGAGCGGTCACACAGTCCTCGCCCGCGCACCTCCACGGTCCGTGGCGGCTCCATCCGGTCGGCAATGATCGGGAAGCGCAGGTCGAAGCGGTTGCACAGCTCAAAGAGGCGGTCCGTCTCCTCCCGGGTCCACTTGGGATCTGCGCGACACCACCAACGCGCACACGTTCGTGCGGCGTTAGCCCCCGGCCGGTACTACGCGCCACAGCCCCGGCGGAGTGCGTCGTACCTTGGAAGTGGGCCTCGTACTCTTCGGGCGTGTACATGAGCAGCTCGAGCGACTTGTTGAAGCGGGCATAGAGGTAATCTTGGATCGCCCCCAAAATCAACGAGGACGCATGGTCCCGGAAGTCAGCTCGTCTGCTGGCTACTGCCAGCAATGCCCGCGCCGTACTCGTACCGTCCGGGTTGTCGTCGGCTTTGGCCCAGTGGCACAGCTGCAGGCCGTCCTTGCGCGCCGAGTTCTTGAACGGCTTCCACGCCCTGCGACCGCCACATGTCGGAAGGCCGGCCGGCCACCCCCCCCAGGTGAGCGCCGAGCTCCCTTACTCGGTTGCGTTCTCGGGGTGGTGCGCGTACCACCGCGTGACGCGGTTCCCGCCGAGGTTCGGCTTGGCCTTGAAGCCGGCCGTGGCCGGCGCCAGCGGCGGCATGCCGCCCACGAGCGCGTAGAGCTCGCGTTGCAAGCCGGCTGTGCACACAGCACGCCAAAGACCAATACGTAGCTCGTCAGCAACGGCCTTGATCGTCGCACGGCCGGCGCACGTGCGCGCCGGGCACGGACTGGGCTTCTTCTCCGTGGGCTTGTTGAGCACGAGCTTGCGCTGCTGGTCGCGCTGGTTCATGAGCTCCAGCGTCTTGGACGCGGCCGCGGCGGCCGACGCTGGCTGTGCCTGCTCGCGGCGCGGCAGGTCCAGAATGTCGGTGGCGTCCGCCATTGCTACTGCCCAACGGCCGCCGCCGACAGGCGCGCGCGAGGTTCTCGGGAACGGGGGAAGGGCGTCGGGCCGTTCAACGGCAGCACCGGCCACCGCAGGCGCATCCGTCGCACGCAGCGTCACTCAGAAGCCGCCCACCGTCCCGCAGCAGCACCACCCCCGGCACGTCGCACGTCCGCCGTTCTTTCTGGCTGAGAAAAGTGGCCTCTTCCAGCACCGGCGCGGCCACAGCGTCGTCGTCCGCTGCGTCGTCCGCGTCGGCGTCGAAGCGACCGACGGCTAGGGCTTGGTCTATCGTTCAATGACGTCATCAGGATTATGACGTCATAGCCCGTCTGCGCGACATGGGCGCTTTGATCAGTGAGGAAGACAGCGCGCTCAGCGCCCATTTTGTGTGGCACCACTTTTGGCGCGAAAACTTGACGCGACGGCGGCGGCGGCGACGGCGAGAGGAGCCGCAGCAGCGTCGGAAGAGGCGGGGCGGCGTGGGCGGGTCGTTGCTAGCAGGGGCGGAAGACGCACGGGCAGACGTGGTGGGCGGCCAGGTTTAATTGAGCAGTTGGTCAGATTTTTTTATTCCGGGCGGACGCTGCTCCGGGCGGTTTAAACGATGACGCCGAGGATAGCCCGCACGGCGCTGCTGCCGCTGCCGCTGCTGCTGGCGGTGGTGACGGCGGCGACGGCGGCGACGGCGGCAGCCGCGCCCAAGCCGCCCTACACGGCCACGGTCGAGTCGCTCAAACAGCACCTGCTGCCGGCCTGGTACGACGACGCCAAGCTCGGCGTCATCTTCCACTGGACGCCCGCGGCCGTGCCGGCCTACGCGCCGCTGACCGCCGACGCGGCCACGACGGTGCGCGAGCAGGGCTTTGCCGCCTTCTTCCGGCACAACCCGTACGCCACGTGGTATGAGAACTCGCTGCGCATCCCGGGCTCGGCCGTCGCGCAGCACCACGCGGCGACGTACGGCGCCGACTACGACTACCACGCCTTTGGCGAGGCGCTGCTCGCCGCGGCCAACGGCACGCTGCAGGCCGACGCCTGGGCCGAGCTCGCTGCGGCCGCGGGCGCGCGCTACGCCATCGCCGTGGCCAAGCACCACGACGGCTTTGCGCTGTGGCCCAGCGCGCACCGGCCGCCCGCGCGGCCGGCCTTTGGCAGCGACCGCGACGTCGTCGGCGAGGTAGCCGCCGCGGTGCGCGCGCGCGGCCTCCGCTTCGGCGTGTACTACTCGACCGGCCTCGACTGGGCCTTCTCCGACGCGCCGATCGTGGACGCGGCGAGCGCCCTGCGCGCGCGCCGGCACGACGACGCTGCCTACGCGGCGTACGTGGACGCGCAGCTCCGCGAGCTCGTGGCGCGCTACGCGCCCGCCGTCCTCTGGGGCGACGTCGGCTACCCGGCCGGCGGCGCGTGGCTCGCCATCCAGGCCGAGTACTACAACGCCGTGCCGGACGGCGTCGTCAACGACCGCTTCAGCCCGTCCGACCTGCCGGAGGTGGCGCTGCAGCCGAGCGGCTTTGCCGCGGTCGTCAACCTTGCCGCCGACTGGGTGGCCTCCCTGTGGTACGGCGGGCTGTTTAACATGCCCGGCTCGCTGCACGACTTTACCACGGCCGCGTACACCGCGCCCTCGGCGCCCTCGCGGCGCAAGTGGGAGACCGTGCGCTCGCTGACAGCGTCGCTGGGCTACAACCGGCTGGACAGCGACGCGACGCATCTGGCCGCCGCCGACCTCGTCCACCTCCTCGCCGATGTCGTCGCCAAGAACGGCAACCTCCTCCTGAGCGTCGGGCCGACGGCCAACGGCACCGTCCCGGCGGCGCAGGCGGAGCGGCTGCGCGCGCTGGGCGCGTGGCTCGCGTACGCCGGGCCGGCCATCTACGGCACGCGGCC
>Ga0180216_1003473_pt1 | contig 12459 bp, 11 predicted proteins | sample eDN3rd37CBELigMG_FD_128879 | JGI IMG/M metagenome (GOLD analysis project Ga0180216, IMG submission 128879) | Enriched Miracle-Growth compost microbial communities from Emeryville, California, USA - eDNA 3rd pass 37_C BE-Lig MG (version 2)... ...
CGACGCTCGACTGGGTCAACTGGTTCAACTTTCATCGCCTGCTCGGGCCGCTGGGCTATGTTCCACCAGCGGAGTTCGAGGAGGCATTCACCCAGAGTCAGGCTTTGCCGAGGGCAGCGTGACTCAAGAACCGGAGCCTCCGGAGATCCCGGGGCGGTTCAGTTACGGACTGCCGGACTTCGCAGAGGAACTCAACTACGGAGTCGATCTATCAACCATCTGAGGGTGGTATCAGATTGATGGGGTGAAGGTGCCCCATCAACCATTGAATCCGTATACCCGAAAAAAAAAGAGGAGGGCGAGAGCCCTCCTCTTTCCGTAGGAGGTCCCGGCTTCAGCGCACGGTGGGGAGGCCGAGGCGCTCCTCCTGGATGGTGCGGGCGACCTCGTCGGCGGCGACGTCGCTGTGGCAGGCCGCCTTCTGCCCCTGGGCGCCCACGGCCTTGCGCGTCTTGGTGGCGAGGCGGTGGATCTCCTCGGGCGGGAGCACGCCGCGCTTCTCGAGGATCTCCCGCTGCTCGGGGGTGAGGGCGGGGGACTTCATCACGCGCTCGCGGACGAAGCCCTCGGCCTTGCCCGAGGCGAATTCGGAGATCTCCTTGGAGATCCGCACCGAGCACCAGTCGTGGCCGCACATGGCGCAGAAGTCGGTGTCCACGTCGAGGTCCTCGTCGTGGAACGCGCGGGCGGTGTCACCGTCGAAGGCGAGCTCGAAGTGCTTCTCCCAGTTGAGGGCGGCGCGCGCCTTGGTGAGGTCGTCGTCCCAGTCCCGCGTCCCCGGGATTCCCAGGGCCACGTCGGCGGCGTGCGCGGCGATCTTGTAGGCGATGCAGCCCTGCTTGACGTCGTCGCGCTTGGGGAGGCCGACGTGCTCCTTGGGCGTGACGTAGCAGAGCATGCTGGCGCCGTGGTAGGCGGCGGCGGTGGCGCCGATCGCGCTGGTGATGTGGTCGTAGCCGGGGAAGACGTCCGTGACGATCGGCCCGAGCACGTAGAAGGGCGCGCCGTGGCAGAGGGCCCGCTGCAGCTTCATGTTGTACTCGATCTGATCGAAGGGGACGTGTCCCGGCCCCTCCACCATCACCTGGCAGCCCTTCTTCCAGGCGCGCTCGGTGAGCTCGCCGAGGGTCTGGAGCTCGCGGAGCTGCGCCTCGTCGGAGGCGTCCGCGAGGCCTCCCGGCCTCAGGCCGTCGCCCAGGGAGAAGGAGACGTCGTACTCGCGCATGATCTCGCAGATCTCGTCGAAGAACTCGTACATCGGGTTCTGCTTGCCGTGGTGGAGCATCCACTTGGCGAGCAGCGAACCGCCGCGCGAGACGATGCCGATGAGGCGGTTCTTCACGAAGGGCAGGTGCTCGCGAAGCACCCCCGCGTGGATCGTGAAGTAGTCCACGCCCTGCTCGGCCTGGTGGCGGAGGGTGTCCAGGATCACGTCGCGATCGAGGTCCTCGATCTTCCGGCCGATGATCATCGAGTAGATGGGGACGGTGCCCACCGGCACGGTGGCGTCGCGGATGATGGCCTCGCGGCAGGCGTCGAGGTTGCCGCCGGTGGAGAGGTCCATCACCGTGTCGGCGCCCCAGCGCACCGCCCACCGCATCTTCTCCACCTCCTCGTCCGTGCTCGAGGAGACCGGCGAGGCGCCGAGGTTGGCGTTGATCTTGGTCTTCGAGGCCCGCCCGATGGCCATCGGGTCCAGGCGATACCCCAGGTGCACGCGATTGGCGGGGATGATCATCCGGCCGGCGGCCACCTCGTCGCGCACCTGCTCCGGGGTGAGGTGGGGCTCACGCTCGGCCACGCGCCGCATCTGCTCGGTGACGATCCCGAGGCGGGCGAATTCGAGCTGGGTGCGGGGCACGAAGCCCTCCGGCGGCACCCACTTGCCGTCCACGAGCTTCCAGTCGTCCGGCATGAAGTCCCAGGCGGTCTTGCCGCTGGGCGGGGGCATCCCCGGCGTGTCCGGGGAGGAGTAGGGGACGGGGCCCCCGATCCCCGGCTTCAGAGCGAAGGAGCCGGGATTGGTGCCCTCTCCCCGGGAGGAGGGGTTCGGGGCGCCGTGCAGGGGCAGGGAAAAAATCGAGCCATTCTTCGACATCGCATCCTCCGCTCGGGTTCGTCCGGCACGAGGATGCGCACATGCGTCGCTTCCCTACGCCGGTGCGAACCGGATCAGGTTCCACGGGTACTTCTCAGCGGCGCTCTCGCCCTCGGCGAGCGTGATGCCGCGCCCCGACGACTGCGGCGGGCAGCATAACCGCTCGCGCCCTGCCGCGCCACAGGTCGGCGGGACCTCTTCGGGGATTGACCGCGACGCCGCGCGGGGCTTGATTGAGCGCGTGTCCCGGATCGTCCTCAGAGCTTCGCTCCCGGCACTCGAACTGCACGCCCGCTTCCTCGACGCGATCGGAGACGGCAGGGAGGTGGACCTCCTGGTCGAGGGACGTTCCACCTTCCTCTTGCCCGGGCTGGTGCGCCGCCTGCGCCTGGGTGGCCGTGAGGCCGCGCTGGCCGCGACGGCGGGGATGGCGCTCTTTCCGCGGGTGATGCTGATCCTGCTGCAGGCGAGGAGCCTCGGCCGCACCTTCCGCTGCCGCCGGGTCCTCGGGGCCCGCGAGATGGTGGTCGAGATCCGGGTCCCGCAGGAGGTCTAGGAGCCTGCGCGAGCGCGGGCCCGGATCCGTCGCCGAGCGAGTCGGCTCCCGAGCGACTACTGGATGGTCACGGTGAGGAAGCGCCGCTTGCCCACCTTCAGCTCGTAGGTGCCGCGGCCGAGTTCCGCCTGGGGATCGCCCACGCGCTCTCCGCCCACCGAGACGCCCCCCTGGGCGATCAGGCGGCGGGCCTCGCCGCGGGAGGCCGCCAGACCCACTTCGGCGAGCAGCACCGGCAGCGGCACCCGGCTCGCGTCCGCGGGGAGGGGATAGACCTTCTCCTCCACCTCGGCCGGCCGCTCCTTGCGCACGATCACCCGCTCGAAATGCTCCTGCGCCGCATCGGCGGCGGCCTCGCCGTGGAAGCGGGCGACCACGGCCCGGGCGAGGCCGATTTTGGCGTCGCGGGGGTGGCCGGCCCGAAGGGCCTCGAGCTCCTCCTCCGTGCGATCGAAGAGGAGCTCGTAGTACCTCCACATCAGCTCGTCGGAGACGGACATGATCTTGCCGAACTGCTCGTTCGGCTCCTCGGTCACGCCCACGTAGTTGCCGAGCGACTTCGACATCTTGGCGCCGACGATGGCCCCCTTCTCCGCGTCCCAGCGCGCGTCGAGCCCCTCGAGGATGGGGGAGGTGAGGACCACCTGCGGCTCCTGCCCGTAGTCGCGCTGCAGCTCCCGTCCCACCAGGAGGTTGAAGAGCTGATCGGTGCCGCCGAGTTCCACGTCGGCCTTCAGCGCCACCGAGTCGTAGCCCTGGATGAGCGGGTAGAGGAATTCGTGGATGCCGATGGTGCGGCCCTCGCGGAAGCGCTTGCTGAAGTCGTCGCGCTCGAGCATGCGGGCCACGGGGATCCGCGAGGCGAGCTCGATGATCTTCGCCGCGGACATCGAGCCGAACCACTCGCTGTTGAAGCGGACCTCCGTGCGCTCGGGATCGAGGATCCGGAAGACCTGCGCCTTGTAGGTCTCGGCGTTGGCCCGCACCTCCTCCTCGGAGAGGGGCGGGCGCGTGGCCGAGCGACCCGAGGGATCGCCGATGCGCGCGGTGAAATCCCCGATGACGAAGATCACCTGGTGGCCGAAGCGCTGGAAGCGCGCCATGCGCTGGAGCAGGACCGTGTGGCCGAGGTGCAGGTCGGGCGCGGTGGGATCGAAGCCCGCCTTCACGCGCAGCGGCCGGCCCCCCCGGTGGGCGGCCTCGAGCTTCTTGCGAAGCTCCTCCTCGGTGACCAGGTCGACGCAGCCTCGGACGATCTCCCGGAGCTGCTCCTCGGGACTCGCGGAGCCGATGTCGAATGCCATGGGCAGCCTTCTACCACGGCTCGTGAGAGGATGGACGACTTCTGCCGGGCTCGCAGCGGAGGCCGCGCTCGGGGGTGACGACCCAATCCAGCGGAACGTCGTGGGGGAGCATCGGAACGGAGGGAAGGAGCTGCTCGTCGAAACCGTAGCCGATGCGCTCGGCCCAGGGCGCGGCCGCCAGGGTGGCGTCGTAGTAGCCGCCCCCGCGGCCCAGCCGGCCGCCCTGGGCGTCGAAGGCCTGGCCGGGGACGAGGAAGGCCTCGATCGCCTCCAGCCGCACCTCGTCGCGCGCCAGGGGTTGGCGGACGCCCAAGGGACCCCGCTCCACGGGCTCGCCGGGCCGAAGGGGGAAGAAGCGAAGGATGCGGCTCCCCTTCTCCACGCGGGGAAAGACGCAGAGGACCTTGCGCTCGACGAGCGTCCTCCAGACGGCGTCGGTGCCGAGCTCGCCGGGCAGGGGGAGATAGAGGGCGACGGTGGCGAAGCGGGACGCCGCCACCGGGGGGAGGCCGAGGAAGACCTCCGCGGCGGCGCGCGAACGGGCCTCGACCTCCTCCGCGGGAATGCCCCGGCGGAGCCGGTCGATGGCGGCTCGGAGATCCGCCTTGCGGAGGCGGTTCTCCGTCATCGGCTTCGTCCATGGAAGAAAAGAGAACCCCCGCCTTGGCCGTGTGGGAGCATCCATCGAACCCTGCCAAAGCAGGTGGGGGCGGCTGACACCGGCGCCTGCTCCCTTCCGTGGAAGGTCTGCCGGCGGTCGGTAGGAAGTGCCCCCTGGGACGGACTATCGGTTCGACACATCAGATCCCAAGCACGAGCCACGCAGGGGAACTCGACCGGATCCTAGGGACCTGCCCCGGGGTGGTCAAGGGAGACTGCGGACTGCGTGGAAATTGCCTACCCGGCGGCTCCGGAGTAGGTTTTCGGCCCTGAAGATGTCCGGCACCGAGCAGGCGAAGAAGGCGGAAGGGACCCGCTTCGGCAACTACGTGATCCTCGAGCGCATCGGGCGTGGCGGCATGGCCGAGGTCTCGCGCGCCAAGGTGATCGAGGGACCGCGCGCCGGGCAGGAGGTGGCGCTCAAGCGCCTCCTCCCCGAGCTGGCCAAGAACCCCCAGTACGTCGATCTCTTCTGCGGCGAGGCCGACCTTTCGCGGATGCTCGTCCACCGCAACATCGTCCGGGTCTACGAGGCCGGGAGCTGCGAGGACACCTACTACATCGCCATGGAGCGGATCGACGGCCGCGACCTCGGGCAGATCCTCGCGCGCTGCCGGGAGCGGAGGATCCTCCTACCGGTGGACTTCGCGCTCTTCCTCATCCACGAGCTGCTCGAGGCCCTCGCCGCGGCGCACACCGCCACCTCGCCGACCGGCAAGTTCCTCAACGTGGTCCACTGCGACGTCTCCCCTTCCAACCTCTTCATCTCGCGCCTGGGCGAGGTGAAGCTGGGCGACTTCGGGATCGCCAAGGTCTGGGCCCTCGATCCCTCGCGGAGGAAGGGACTCTGGGGGAAGGTGCACTACGCCTCGCCGGAGATGCTGCGGGGCGAGACGGTGCTTCCCCAGGTGGACACCTGGGCCGCGGGCGTGATGCTCTACGAGCTCCTCACCCTCTGCCGGCCCTTCAGCGGGCGGAAGGTCGAGGACATCGCCCGCGAGATCGTCCGCGCCGATCCCATCCCCATCGGCGACCTCCGCCCCGAGGTGCCGGAGGCGGTGGAGCGGGTGGTGGCCATGGCGCTCCATCCGCAGCCCTCTCGCCGCTTTGCCGACGCGGCGGCCTTCGCGGGGGCGATCCGCCCCCTCTACGATGACCAGATCGGCACGCCGCTGGCCATCGCCTCCGTCGTCCGCGGGCTCTTCTCCAGCTAGGTCCGGGCGAGGCGCGAGGCGCGCAGCGCGCGGCCGAGGACCGAGGCGAAGAGGGCGAGTTCCTCGTCCCGGGTCGATTCGCCCACCGAGAAGCGCAGGGAGGAGCGGGCCTCGTCCGGGCTCCTCCCCATTGCCAAGAGGACGTGCGAGGGCTCCATCGCGCCGGTGGAGCAGGCCGCGCCGTGCGAGGCCGCGACTCCGGCGAGGTCGAGGGCGACGAGGAGGGTCTCGCCGTCCACGCCGGGGAAGCAGGCATTGACGATCCCGGGGACCCGTTCGGCGCCGCCCCCGTTGACGATCGCGTCGGGGGCCGCCTCGCGCACGATGCGCTCGACTTCGCGCGTGGCGCCGAGGATCCGCTCGCGCCTCTCCTCGAGCGTCCGATCGACCGCCTCCGCGACGGCGCCGAAGGCCGCGATGGCCACCAGCGCGTGCGTCCCGCCGCGGATTCCACGCTCCTGGTGCCCCGGCACGAGGGGGAGAGGCTCGCATCCCCGCTTGGCGATCAGCGCTCCCGCGCCGGCGATCCCCCCGAGCTTGTGCGCGGAGAGCGAGAGGGTGTGGCAGCACTCGGTGGCGAAACCGAGGTCGATCTTCCCCGCAGCCTGGACCGCGTCCAGGTGGAGGCGCGCCCCGGCGCGCGCGGCGAGCGCGGCGATCTCGCGCACGGGTTGGAGCACCCCCGTCTCGTTGTTCGCCACCTGGACGGCCACGAGGCCCGCGCCCCCGGCGAGAGCCTCCTCGGCCCGCTCGAGGTCGATCACGCCCTCCGCGGTGCAGGGCAGCGCGATCTCCACGCCGCCGAGCGAGCGCGCGGCGAGCCCCACCGAGGGGTGCTCGATCGAGGAGACGGCCACGCGCCCCCCGACCGCGCGATGTCCGCCGATCACCGCCAGGGCGTTGGCCTCGGTGCCGCCGGCGGTGAAGATCACCTCCCGCGGGGAGCAGCGGGCCAGGCGGGCCACCCGCTCCCGGGCGGTCTCGACCAGGTCGCGGGCGCGCCGCCCCTCGGCGTGGAGGGAGGAGGCGTTTCCCAGGACCTCCAGGGCCTCGATCGCCGCGGCACGCGCCACGGGATGCACGGGGGCGGAGGCCGCCCAGTCCAGATAGGCACGCGTCATCGGGAGGCGTCGTCCAGGCGGTACTCGAGCATCGGCACGGCCTCGCGATCCTCCACGCCCCACTCGCGAAGGAAGCGCTCGCGAAGCAGGAGCTTGAGTTCGGAGACCTCGCTCTCCGTCAGCTCCGAGACGGGTAGGCGAGCGCCGGCCATCTGCCCGTGGCCGCCCGCGCTCCCCCCGTGGCTCGCCACCACGTCCCGGATCAGCCGGCCGGCGTTCATCCGCCGATCGTTGGTGCGGAGGGAGAGGAAGAGGTGGTCGTCGTAGGTCGCCAGCGCGAGCGACCACTTCATCCCCTCGAGGGAGAGGTGCCGCTCGGCGACCTCCGCCACCATGTCCGGCGAGTAGATCGAACCCAGATCGGTCCAGACGGCGTTTCCGAAGACGAGGCCCTTCTCCAGCGCCGTGTGGAAGAGGCGGAAGTACTCGGGCGGGAGGCGGGGGTGCTCGATCCGGGCCAGGGCTTCCTTGTCCGTGTAGGGGAAGAGCCAGACGTAGGCGTCCACGTCCGCCGGCATCGTCTCCCGGCCCAGATCCCGGGTGTCCGCCTTGATCCCGTAAAAGAGCGCGGTGGCCACCTCCCGCGTCGGCTCCATGCCCAGGACGCGGAGGTATTCGGTGAGGATGGTGGCCGTCGCGCCGTAGACACCTCCCACCTCGGCGACCGCGGCGCGGTGGCTGGAGGGCCGCTCCGGGTGGTGGTCGACGATCACGTCGGGGAAGCGATCGATGGGGAGGGAGTGGTTCTGGGCCTCCGGCTGCGTATCGACCATGCACACGAGGTCGAAGCTGGAGATCGGGACCCGGTGCATCCGGACGAAGGGAAGCTTGAGCACCCGCATCAGGGCGCGGTTCTCGGCACGCCCCACGAGGCCTCCGTAGGCCAGGGTGCACTCCACGCCCGCCTTCTCCTCCAGGATCTTGGCGAGCGCCAGCGCCGAGGAGATCGCGTCGGGATCGGGGTTGTCGTGGGTGAGGACGAGGGCGCGCTTCCGGCCCCGAGCGAATTCCACCAGCCGGCGGGCGCGTTCCTCGAGGGTCTCGCCCTCGCCGCCGCGGCCTCGGAGATTGGCGCTCCGAGAGGGACCGGTCATGCGAAATGGTCTCCGGGGGCGTTCATGATGGCTCCCATCTTCAGTCTAACGACGCCCCGAAGGGGTCGCCCCATCCCCGTGGCGGGTTCGGCGCGCCATCAGCTCGCCTGCTTCGCCCCCAGGGAGTGGACGTAGCGGATGCAGCTCTCGAGAGATTCCTCCATGGACCGCGCCAGGAGGTCGCGGAGGACCGAGGGGGAATGCCGCAAGCTCTGGTAGTAGGCCTGCCGGGTCGTGGCATGCATCACCGGTGCGAGGTATCCCGCCCGCAGGAGATAGTAGGTCTGGATCAGCCGACCGATCCGCCCGTTGTGCTCCGCGAAGGGGAAGATCTGCATGAAGTGCCAGTGGGCCGCGGCCGCCTGGTGAATCGGATGCTGCTCCTTGAACTCGGCGGAGGCGATCTTCTTGACCCACTTCTGCAGCGCCTTGTCGATCTCCTCCGGCTCCATGAGGTCGTGGAGGTAGGTGCGGTGCAGGGGGATCTCCTTGCGCCAGATCGCCTTCTCCTTCGGGGTGGGGCGGCCGCCCTCGAGGAAGATGCGGTAGAGGCCCTCGACCAGTTCCACCGTGATCTTGCCCCGCTTCGCCCGCGCCTCCTCCTCGATGCGGGCGAGGGCCTTGCGGTGGGCCCGGACGAGGTGGAGCACGTTCATCGTCGAGGGGTCGGCGACCGTGTGCTGCTCCAGGGCGAGGCGGATCTCGTCTTCGGTCAGGACGACGCCGTCGAGTGCGTTCTCGTGGTAGAGCCAGGTGATGAGATAGGTGTGCTCGAAGGTCTCGGCGATCTCGGGATGCGCCTCGAAGAACTGGCGCAGATCCGCGCTTTTCTCGTCCAGGGCGAAGTATCCCTTGGCATCCATCGGCTCGCGCTCTCCACCCGGGCGACGCAGGGCCCGGAAACGCGCCCGGCGAACGGCCGCCAAGGCCCCGGGCGATCGAGACGCTATCTAGGAAATTCCCTAGTTGTCAAGCCAGCTTAGGCACCTTCTTCGACCGGGCTCTCCCGCACCCACTGCCACAGGAAACGCTGGACCTGGGCCTGCGGTCCGTTGGCTTCCCCGGCGTCGGTCAGGACCTGCGCTCCATCCTCCTCGAAGGCTCGGACCGCATCCACGTCCACGGCGTCGACCACCACCAGGTGCCGGCTGCGATCCTCGCCGTCGTGGAGTTCGAAGCGCCGAGCCCGGACGAAGCCGGAGCCCGAAAGCGCGCGGGGGATGCGCTCCGCGTCGTACCACGAGGCCCAGCCGTTGGCCTCCTCCCTGGGCAGGGAGACGTCCACCACGAAGGCCGCCGCCGGCTCCTCGCCGTAGCGGAGCCCGCGGCGCACGCCGCCCGAGAGCTCTCCGAAGGTGAGGAGGACGCGCGCCTCCGGGAACTTCTCCGCCAGCTCGGCGGAGAGATCCTCCCGCTCGCGGGAGGTCAGAAACGATTCGAGCGCGGAAAGGCTGGGCAGTTCGAAGAACCAGAAAAAGCGGGACGTCGCCCCTTCCTGCAGCACCCGGGCGCGCATGCCCACCGCGTCGCGGCCCATGGCCGCCAGCGACTTGGCGACGTGGCCGGCCTCGTAGCGGGAGAAAGCCTCGGCTTGATGGGAGGGGAGGTCGATCTGAACGAGGTAGAGCACCATCTCGCGCGCACCTTGGCTGCATCGAGCCGGCCGAGTCATATCGCGATTCTGACGCGGACCGATGCGACGTGGGGGAGGGGAGGGAGAGGGGAGGTGAGCTTCCGAATCAAGGGCATCTGATGTGAGAGCTGCGACCTCCCCAGGTCAATGGCCCGAATGAGGCCGCTGATCGAGGGAAGAATATCGGTCGGGGAGAGAGTCCTCGAATACGTGACTACCGCGTGAGCATACTCCAGGCTGCGGCGGACGTTTTCGTGCGCAATCCGCTGCAGCGGCATCCACAATCCGGAGGACAGTCTAGGAGAAAAGCCATCGAGCGCCAAGATCATCGCGTTTCGGCTGCCGATGGTTCCCTCCTGCACGGCCGTCCAGGCCGCCCTCGCCGGCACGTTCTCGGTGAGCCCCCCGTCGAGGAGCCAGCCGACGCCGTGGGTCTCGAGGAGGCGGTCGAAGAGGCGGCGACCGGCCTCGTCCGTCGCCACGTCGTATTGGATCACCCCCGGCAGCGCGCAAGAGAATCCGACGGCGTCCAGCGGATCCATCTCCGCTGTCCAGTCGGCGCCGCCCACCCGTAGGGGGAGGAGGCTCCTCGTCCGCACGAGCTCGGCCGCCGCCTCGGCCAGGGTCTTCAGGCTCCTCGGGAAGATCCGGGGGCGGCTCGAGAGGTTCGCGGGCAAGAGGCGCTGGTAGAAGGAGAGAGGCCGAGGGAGTTCCTCCTTCCGCACGCCGGAGAGGGTGACGACCAGGGGGATGGGGAGGTCGGAGAATCGGAGGCCCTCCTCCTCCCCGGGCAGGACGTCCTCGGGCAGGCGGAGCCGGAGGGCGCCCGGGAGGCCGTAGCGCCCCTCGCCCGAGCCCGAACCGAAAATCCTCGAGAAGGAGAGGCTGCGGACGGCGTGCAGGACCTCGCCCTGGTCGTAGACCGCGTTCCGCGCCCGCAGGAGCCCGAGGACCGCGCCCATGCTCGCGCCCGCGACGAGGGCCGGCCGCACGCCCTCCTCCTCCAGCCGAGAGAAGGCGCCCAGATGCACCCAGGCGCTCCCGCCCCCGCCGCCCAGGGCGAGGACGAGCTTCTTTTGGCGGATCTCCTCCTCGAGCGAGGCGCGGTCGACGCCGAGTTCCGCGAGCCTTTCGAGCTCGGCGGCGGTCCGCGCGGCCAGGACGGGGGCGAGGAGGGCGGCTGCATCGGGGTCCACGCCCTCCTCGCCGAAGACGGGGCCGAGCGTCCGGCTCACCTCCCCCCGGAAGCGCTCGAGGGGCTCCGAGAGGTCGCGACCGCCGAAGGCGTGGATCCGGGCGAGGCCGATCGCCCAGCGGAGGGCGGCCTCCCGATCCCGGGGGAGGCGCCCGGGATCCTCCAGCGCGGCCCGAGCCAGGGCGATCTCCCACCTCTCCAGGCGGAGCAGATGTTCGTCTCCCAACACGCGCCCGAACCTACCCCAAGGCCCCCGTCCGGTCGAGAAGGGGAAGAAAGGCCCCTCTGCGGGAGTTGGGGCGCCCCAAGTTGAATCGGGGCGGGGGTGTGCATACCTAGGGCGGCGTGGCGGACATCCGGAAAAGGCTCGAACGGACGGCGCGGAGCCTCCTGCGTCGGGTGGCTCGGCTCCTGGGCGAAGGCCGGGCTGCGAGCTCGAGGATCGCCGCCACGATCTCCTCACTCGCGGCCCGAGGAAGACGGTCTCCCCCGGCGGGCCCGCGGAGGCAAGGACCCTTGGCTTTCGTGCGCGAAGACCCGAAGACGGTGGTGGTCGGGAAGGACCCGCCCCAGGAGATGAACCAGCCCCTCCCGGAGGGGCATCTGGTCGCGCGGGTCGCGGGGGAGGAGGCGGCCTTCGAAGCCCCGATCCCCCTGGTGGAGGAGCGGCTTCCGCCCCCGCTCGCGCCGGCGCCGAGCCCGCCTCCGCTCCCCGCCGCCTACCACGACGACGCCTTCACCGCGATCGCGCGGGATCCTTTCACGCTCTGGCTCTACTGGGACTTCTCCCCCGAGACGGTGCAGCGAGCCATGGAGGGCCTCACCGATCCGCGCACGAAACTCCGCGTCTACCAGGGCGCGCACCGGCTCCGGGACGTCGACTTCGCCCTGGAGTCGGGCTCGTACTACGTCAACGACCTCTCCCCGGGGGAGAGCTACCAGGCGGAGATCGTCTTTCTGGGCAACGAGGGGGAGCGGCGAATCCGGCTCTCCAACGCCGTGACGCTGCCCGGCTTCGGACCTTCCCCCTGGATCGACGACCGCTTCGTGACGCTGCCCTGGGACGTGCGGCTGCCCAAGGGGCTCGACGCCTTCCGGGAGGCGATCCTCGAGGGCCCCGAGGAGGGACTCGAGGCCCTGTGGAGCCGCACGCGGCGCCAGGGGGCTTCCGATACCTGGACCCTGTCGCGACGCCGGCCGCACGCGGGCTCGCACGGCTTCAACCGCCGCCCACGCGCCACCCCGGAGGGAAGCTGACGTGCAAGGCATCCTCGTCCTCCACCTCCACGCGCACCTGCCCTTCGTGCGCCATCCCGAATACGAGACCTTCCTGGAAGAGGACTGGCTCTTCGAGGCGATCACGGAGACCTACCTCCCAATCCTCTCTCGGCTGGAGGTCCTGGCGGACGAGGGGATCCCCTTCCGGCTCTCGATGACGTTGAGCCCTCCGCTCGTCCAGATGCTGCGAGACGAGCTCCTCTGCGCCCGGTACGAGCGGCACCTGGACGCGCTCTGCGAGCTGGCGGAGCGCGAGGTGGTCCGCACGCAAAACGAGCCCGCCTTCCACAAGACCGCGCGCTTCTA
>Ga0180216_1003474_pt1 | contig 12452 bp, 17 predicted proteins | sample eDN3rd37CBELigMG_FD_128879 | JGI IMG/M metagenome (GOLD analysis project Ga0180216, IMG submission 128879) | Enriched Miracle-Growth compost microbial communities from Emeryville, California, USA - eDNA 3rd pass 37_C BE-Lig MG (version 2)... ...
ACATAGAAAATTGAGTGGAGCTGCAAAGGATGTAGAATCAAAAATTGACATTATAAATAGGTATATTGAAAGTGAACTGAAAAGCCTAGAAGCGTTCGCAAAGCATATGGATCATGAGCCAATGGATCCGACAAATAAATTAGACCAGCTATTTAGGGAAACACTCAAGGAAGTATGGTCAACGTAGGTTAGAGAAGTGAAGATAGGCATGAAGGCTAATATGAAAGGTAGCTGTGAATAAGATGAATTTTAAGGTCAGAGTGCAAAATCCACCGTTAATTTCGATGCTATGCCTACTAATTAGTTTCATCATGTTAGTTAATAGTTCAGAAGGAATGGTTCAAAATAAAAATAGAAGATAAATCAGAGATTGTAAGAAGGATGAAGGAAGTGACAAAAGATAAAGACGTACAAATCATATTGAGATAAATGATGTAATGGAGGGAAAGATGAAATCCAAAATACTATCTACGCTCATACCAGTATTGCTGGTATGTTCTTTAATATACTTTATGGGGTTTAGGTTAGATGGATTAACGGCTGCAAGAGCAAATTCATTCGTCCCTAAGGACTCCATACTACAAGATCAAGTCGATTATAAATGGGGCACCGTTTATATATTTGATTCCCCTGAAAAACCTATGACAGCTATTAGTATGAAAAAACTTGGATTCCTCTGGATTTCAGATACGTCAGTATATTTTTTACGTAACGAAGAACCAATTAGGACAATTGGTGGGGTTAGTTTAGCTAATGAGAAAGAAAAAGCAACAGTATTCAGTGTGATGGTTGAGGATCGAGATGTTGCTTATATAGAGGCTGGACCAGAGTCGCATCGGAAACAAAAGCAGGTCATTCTAGGAGAACCGATCACATTCTCATGGGACGTACATATTCAATGGAATAACTTGAACCCGAAGGCATTAAACGGCGAAGGCGAAGTTATCTATGAATATCGATATGCAAAGTCTAACATTATACGACTAGAGGATTTGAAATGGTATCCTGTTTAAATTAGAGGAAGAAAGGCAGGTGAATCATGGTGTACTCTGCAATAGTTTTAGATCTAGATGGAACACTTCTTAATTCAGAAAAGAAGATTTCAGACAGGAATTACAAGAGTGTCATGGCTTGTCTTGAGCGAGGAATGCATGTCATCTTTGCTACTGCTCGTCCTCCAAGAGCCGTATATCGTTTTCTACCAAAGGAATTATTAGATGTCGGCTCATTTGTATTTTATAATGGAGCCTTAATTTCCAGTGCTAGTCTAGCTACGCACCTTCATGAGCCTATTCCTTCGTTTCTTTCATCAGAAGTTCTTGATTATTGCATAAACGATAATCCAAATATTGAAATAGGGATTGAAGTACAAGATGAATGGTTTAGTCTGAAGCATATTGACCACTCTGCTGTCACAGGAGTGAAAGAAAGCCCAACGGTAAGGTCTCTTAAGGATCTCAAAGAGCTAGACGCTACAAAAATTTTGATAACTGGAGACATGAATGTAGAGGGGCTCAGGGGAAAATTCGATTCAGACTTAAACATCATAGTAACTGATAGTGGACAGTTGATTCAAATCATGTCGAAGAGGGCATCAAAAGAACTTGGAGTAGCTAGATTACTTAAAGGATTAGGGATATCGAGTGAAGAGGTTATTGTTTTTGGCGATGATCATAATGATATTGGACTATTCACCACTTGTGGGTGGTCAGTTGCAATGGGGAATGCCATAAAAGAATTGAAAGATATTGCAAGTAATATTACGGAAAGCAACGATAATGATGGAGTTGCCATTGAATTAGATCGGATTTGGGGAGCCATTTGACCCAAGTGGTCATGAACCTGGAGAATGATCCATCAGACTGGAGAGCGTATGATTTCATCTAAAATTTCAATTCGTGGAACGCAAATTTATGTTGAAGATTATAATTCTGATTGCAACGAGGTTTTGCTCTATTTGCATGGTGGGCCTGGGGCGAGTTGTGTGGATTTTTCCTATTATCAGGCTAAAGCATTATCTAAATCACTTAGAGTAATTGCGTTAGATCAAAGAGGTGTTTTAAGATCTGACCCGATCGGCATCGATGAGCAATTTGGAATAAATGATATTATTCAAGATCTTGAAGAGTTAAGAATTCAATTCAATATAAGTAAGTGGACACTATTAGGGCATTCATTCGGAGGATATTTAGCTGTTAAGTATGCACTTAATTATCCGAATTCAATTAAGAAAATCATATTTGAAGCTCCTTGCTTTGATGTGTTAAAAGCTACTAGATCAATAATATCTATAGCTAAAAAACATAGCATGAAAAATCGGATGGCGGATTTAGCTGATGTATGTGATTACTATTTATCTGAAAACAACAGTGCGAATGTAATGTGGAATGCGTTAGGAGAGGTTTTTCAAGTTCTAGGCGAAGATAAGGATCTCTTATACTTACATAGCATAACGCCGCAGCGATATAACGAAATTATAGAGAGTCAAATATGTTCAAATGAATTATGGGAAAAAAACATAATACATAATCAAAAATTACAAGATGAAGGAGGTTTTTTTGAAGATCTACTTCCTATACTGCCCAAAATATCACACCCAACATTATTACTAGCTGGCACTTATGACCCTGTTTGCTGTGGTGAGCAACAAACAGGATACTTAAATAACATTCAGAATGGTCAAATAATAAATTTTGAGAGAAGTGCTCATTTTCCAAGACTGGAACAACCTGAAAAGTATACGACCGAAGTATTAAAATTTATCCTTGAGATTGAAACGTAACCCGACATAACATTATTTAAGATGAAAGGGTGTAAAGTTATGAGCTATTCAAATTTTGACTTTCTAAAGAGCAACTTCTCTGAACTATTTCACCTAGCAAAAGATACCGAAGATATGATCTCAACAGACCCCATTGCAGCAATGATTAATATTCAGCAAATAATGAGAAACGTGATTCATTATATAGTTGGAAATACAGGTCTGGCTACAAGAGATCTTCATATGGATGGTGTTATTCATTACTTATGGAAGAATAAACTGATAGCGGATCAAATGTATGAAGTATTCAGGGAGATTGAGCTTTTCGATAGTAGAGAAAGTGAGATATTAATTGATCCATCTAACATCGAACATCATTTCTTTAGAATGCATGATTTTACTGTTTGGTTTTATAAGACATATGTAGATGATGCGTTTGTCCCTAATGCATATATTAATCCTATTATTAAAGAGAGTAGCCCACTGGTCATGCGGCAAGAAACGGAAATAGAGCTACCAGTTGAAATGATAAAGATTGACGCAACGGTACATAAAGGTGAATGGGTGGATAGCCTAAAGAAACTCGACAACTATGTGATTATTAATTATGAGAACGGTGAACGGTATGAAGGTCAGATAACTAAGAGGATGAAGCATGGTAGAGGAATTTATACTTGGGTGGACGGTACAGTATATATAGGATATTGGCGTCATGATCTTGAACATGGTTATGGTGAGAAGTTATATGCGAATGGTGATATTTATCGAGGATACTGGAAGAATGGAGCCTTTGAAGCCCAAGGAACATACGTCTGGAAAAATGGAAAGAGTTATGAAGGGCAATGGAAAGATGGATTGGAGCATGGTTATGGGATTAAAACTACAGCAAAGGGTGTAAAAACTCGAGGTTTTTGGACTTATGGTGAGTTTGGATACTTAGCAGATCAATTGAATGATGCCAGTAACTAATAAATTGGCCAATAAATTTGAAGTTTCAGAGGTGATTGAATGAAGCACTATGCAATCGAAGTGTTTTTTGATCAAGCGTTTGCTACATACGTTCGCGAACTTTGGAGACAATGTGATCGTCATAATCTGTCATCATTTATGAATCAGGTTGAGGGTACCGAACCACATATAGCACTTGCCCTATATGAAAATATTGATTTGGAGAGTATATCAAAGAAATTTAAAGAGTTTGCTAGCAAAGATCTAGTTAGTTTTGAGTTAGTGTTTGATGCGGTAGCGATCTTTCCAACCTCAAACGTGACTTTCTTACAACCTAATGTAAAGCCCGAATTAGTAGATTTAATGATCAATATTCATGATTATTTTGGAGATTTTAGGAACCAATGTAACGTGTATTACTCACCCGACAGATGGTTTCCACACGTTACAGTAGCGAAAAATAATACATCTGAGGAACGAAGGGAAACCGTTGAGTTCATTATGAATAGGTTTAAACCTCAAGCAACTAGAGTTGAAAGATTAGTTCTAGTAGAAATCGAATATGTAGACGGGAACGTCATGTGTAGAAATATTGAGAGCAAGATTTTGGAGAACATGTAATGAAGAAGCAGGTAATATTAAGCTTATTATTTATTTTAATTCTCACAGCATGCAGCAAAAGTAACACTACTGAACTACGAACTAATTTAACGGATGCGACAAGAGAAATTGATATTTGGAATAGTATGCAATATGAAGTTATTTCAGATATAAATTCGATAAGAGCCATTGAGCCTGAATCGTCTGAAGGAGTTATTCTAATTAATTTTTGGATTAGACTTGAGAATAGAGGGAGTCAACCAGCTCAAGATTTCAAAGTGACATTGATTGGTGCGAAGCCGAGCTTGCATATTAACGGATCAATGAGTCAGGGAGTAGATGGTAAAGAACTTGAAGTTGATACCGTTTATGAATTAATGGGGCATTATACATTTGCTAATATGGAGGATCTGAATCAATTCATCGAAACATCTACCATACTAGTAGAGTGGAAAGAACAGAATAATCATAAAAGAATGGAGCTAAAGCTTCCTGTAAAACAAACTAAGGGTGATAAAGAATGAAAAAAGTGATGCTAATCGGGCCTGGTGGTTCGGGGAAATCTACTTTATCTAGAAAACTAGGTCTGTTATTAAAGCTACCCGTTTATCACCTAGACGCATTACATTGGAAGCAAGGGTGGGTTCCAACTCCAGATGATGAGTGGGATGATTTGCAAAAGGAATTGATAAAAGAGATGAGTGGATCATCGACGGGAATTATGGTCGCCCATTGATATTCGACTTTCAGAAGCTGACACCATTATCTTCTTTGATTTCCCAAGAGTAATACCCATTTACAGAGTGATAAAACGTAGAATTAAGTATCACGGCAAGACGCGGCCTGACTTACATGAAGGCTGTCCAGAGAGAATAAGTCTGGAGTTTCTGAAATGGATATGGAACTATAAAAGGGATAAACGACCAGGTATACTTGAAAGACTTGAGAAAGTTAAAGACGATAAGAAAATCATTGTTTTAAAAAATCAAGCTGAAGTAAATAGACTTATTGACGAGATTAAGAGAGGAAGTAGTTAGATGGATAACTTGATGTACGTTACTGAAATTTTAGTTTTAGTAGTAGGTGTTGTACTTCTTATTGTAGGAAAACTTAAGAAGAAAAATACAATGTTCGGCATTGGTATTGGAATATTAATTGCTTCCATTGTATTAGGCGTTCCGGATTTTATTAGAGGCTTTAATGATGCTCTCGGAGAAAATCTTTAAGTTGCGAAGAACAAACATAGGAGGTATTGCTCATTTTTGGATATCTGAAGGAGTTCGATTTTTATTATAGAAAACTTTTAGAATATACCTCTTATGAGGTGGGCAATGAGAGTGATCACCTTAATAAGTTTACATATCAATTAAAGAGTAGTAAGGAACTAGTGCAACTACGAGAAAAGTACAAGTTGGACATTATTGCAGGAGAAACTGATGAAATTAATCAGTTGAAGAATCTTACTCGTTGGTTAAATAGCCGCCATCCTCATGGTAATGTTGCCCCGCCAGAGGTGTGCAATGCATTAGCGGTGCTAGAACAGTCGGATGATAAGCAGGTCCCTATGAATTGTTATGTACTCGCAACAGTTCTCAATGAAATATTCCTTAGTTTAGGTTTTCAGTCTCGGCGAGTACATTGCAGATCTTACGATGCATATGATTTGGATAGTCACGTTGTAACTGCCGTATATTTGAGGACATTAGGTAAATGGGTGTTTTTCGACCCGTCATGGAGTTGCTTCATAACCGATGATATAGGTGTAATGCTTAGTTTGGAGGAATTCCGCGATCGAATATCCAATAATCTTCCTGTCTGGGTAAACGGAGAGCCAGTTGAGACAGAATGGAGCCAATTCTACAAGGGATATATGGCTAAAAATATGTTCTGGTTTTATTGTCCGATTGATAGTGAATACGACAACGGAATTTTACATGAAGGTAACAAGCAAAAGTACGCCTTATTATTACCGGAGAAATTCATGCCGCTTGAACTAAAAGAAAATGATAATTTTCAATATACTATTTTCAGGAATCCTCGTGACTTTTGGATTCCACCAAAAGCTTCTGATTTTAATGATTTATTAAGTACAATTAATTCCGAGAAGTAGCTAACCAACATCAACATAGACGCCCACTTAAGATAAGAGTTATCTAGGTGGGCGTCTGTCGTTTAATGTAAATACAAATCAGTCATTGAAAGCAACATTAACTTAACTTTGGAGGTCTATGATTATGAAAAAGCCAATAGCGAATCGAGTAGATACCATATTTATTCATGTAACGGATTTGCAGAGATCAGTAGAATGGTATAGCCAATTGCTAGGTGTAGAGGTTAAAGGTGAGGTTCATGGGCCGATATATACATTCTATATGGGAGAGGGGCGACCTGGGTTAACACTTGATAATCATTGCTTTGATGAAGGTTATGAGCTCAAACCATTGAACCAACCACTCTTTAACTTGAGTGCTTCAGATATACAAGAAGCATATCAGCATGTAAAAGATGTTGGCACCAAATACTTAAGTGATATTCAGCATTATCCAGATCTATCTGAGTTCACCTTTAAAGATCCGGATGGAAATATCATTATGATTTGTACTTGCTTTAGCTAATGTTAGAGATAAATCATATGAGATATAACCAATTTCCTAGACAAGGATGTGATTTCTATGATGATATCATTTGATGTAGGTGAATCACAGAAGTTTAGCGTAAGAGCCGTTGCTATAATCATCAAGGAAGACCGAATCTTGTTTCAGCAATTCAACAATAGTGATTACTGGTTTTTGCCTGGCGGTAGAGTTGAGATAATGGAAGAGCTGCATGAAACCATTGAAAGAGAAATTAGTGAGGAATATGGATGGAGTATCAAAAATAAAAAGCTGGTATGGATTGTAGAAAACTTTTTCAACCTAGATAACATAGAATTTCATGAGTTGGGATTCTACTTTTTGGTACAGGTTGAAGATGAATTAGAAATTACGGAAAGTGACTTTCATTGCCTAGAAGGAATCTCTGTAAGTAGGTGGTTTCGCATCATTGAGTTAAACCAGCATCCAGTCGTTCCTGATTTCGTCAAACAGGGGATTGATGTAGAACAGCTTCGTACTACCAATGAAGTGAAACATATTATTAACCGTGGGTAATAATTGGAGGCACTGAATGATGGATACGAGAACTCTTAGTGATCGCAAATTCAAAGCATTAATTACATATACAGAAAATGCTAAAGAGAAGTTTGGGGCTTCAGCCGCGTCTATTGTTATCCTTCAAGACAATAGAATATTAGCTGAATGGTATTCTGGTAAGCATCACTTCAAGAAAGGATCTCTGGAAGTAACGTCGGATTCTATGTTTAATTTATATTCATTAAGGAAGACCTATGTAGGCCTAGCAACTGCGATTGCAGTTGTAGAGAGTGAAATATCCATTGACAGCAAGCTTTCTGATGTCCTAACTAAGCCTGAATTAGAACTCGGCCACACCACAATAAGAGATCTTGCAACAAAAACAGGTGCTAAATACTTTGGAGCAGATAGGATCGAACGCGAGGAAGTAGCGTGTTATCTCATCAATGAACTTACAGGCTATAATATCGCTGAATTAATCAGAGAACGAATATTTCAACCGATGAAATTAACTAATACGGAGTGGATTTCAGTTCCCAAAGAAAGATTAGTATGTGACTTTCAAGCTGCGGACGGCTATGCATCCGTAAGAATTGGATCCAATGAAGGTCACGAAAGAAACCTATATTCGAGTGCGAGAGAGCTTGCTCAATGGGGTAATTTACATCTTAATAGAGGACAGCATCATGCTATTCAGTTAGTACCTAAGGAAGTATTTGCGCTCAGTGAGCAATTGAGATTAGATACAGTAGATAAGCATCGAATCTTTGGATGGTACTATCAGGATAAGTGCTACTATGCTACTGGTGCAGCAGGTTGTCACTGTGTAATTATTCCCGAGTTCAATGCAGTAGCAGTTCGAATGCTCAATAAATATACAGAAGATTATACGGTGGATCAAGAATTATTTAATGAGCTATTTTATCATTGCCTTCAAGCATGATGTCTAGAAGTCTAAACATCAGCTACTATAGCATGAAGGTTAGTACGTAAGACACCGACATGTCACGATTGGAGAAGGATCAATGTCAAAACGAGCTTGGAAGGTTGAGCCCAATGAAGCACTGGATCTCACCTTTTTTGTTAATGCCATATCGCCTGATGAATTCTATAACGCTCACTATCAAGACGTCCAAATACGCTGGTTACAAATACTATCCGAGAGCGAGTATAGTAGGATTACAAAAATAACGCAAATCTTGCCTGTTTCAGCTCTCGCCACAGTATTTAGTACCTTTAATGTGAATACACTTGAAGACATTATTGAATTTCTAACTCACATGGATGAAAGCTATCAGGCCAATGTACGAGGGACGGATTACAGTAGAATTGAAGGCAGGTTTAAGATTTTATGTAATCACCGAGATGATGTAGTGGATAGTTTTCATATCATCCAACAACACAATATACATCTTCGTTGGAGAGAGAGCATACAGCCACAGATTAAAATGGTTACCGAGCAATACACACATTCTTTCCGAACTTTACTCGCTGCAATCCTTTCAACTATTGATATCTAAATTTCTAGGAGAGCCTGAAGTAGAATCAGACTATATCATTTACATGTGTACATACATAAAGCCAATAGCAGTACAGTTAAGCCCAAACGCTATGGCAGTTCATCAAGGGCCGCCAGGTTACATGCCGTTACTATCTAATCTATTAAGTGTCATTGTTCATGAATCTTTACATGGATTCAGAGGGACAGATGAAGCGCAGAGAGAACAGAATATTTATCTTGAAAAATATCCGTCACTGATGAAGAAGTATGAAGAAATGATCACGACATGGAAGAGTGGTCCGGAAGAGTTTTTTGTTATAGCAGCGGAGACATATATTACTGAAAAGCTAGGTATCCGCTCCTATACGCAATGTATCAATTATTTAAGGAGTCAGAACGGGGGCATGCCTTTTTCCGAGGCGATCTACATAAAATTAAGGAAAGAGAAGCCTGAGACGAAACCGGAATGGAACGGGTATGGCGACTGGTTAGTTCATGTGATGAGAAATAATGAATTAATAAATTTTGATTAATAGCGTGAAGATAGTAAAGGCGAAGAGAAGAGTGAAAGGATTGAGTTAAATATAGCTGACCATATCGAGTTGAAATAAATCCAAATAAACGTATGACTGAGGTTCTTATGAAGAAGATCAAGATTGGATTCTTAATAATCGTATTGCTTATTCCGTTATCTATTGCTTCTCTCTTTGTTGTTTTTCCGATACTAAACAACATCAGTTTGAGCAAGTTCGAGAAACAATTCGAGAGATATCCATTACCAGAAGAGACTTCCTTAATAGAGGTGAAATCCGTTGTGGGGAAGCTCAATGGTAACGGAAATAGCATAGATTTTTTTGTTGGCTTATTAATCCAGAGTGAGCTCTCGAAGGATGAGCTAACGCTTTACTATGAACATGCACAATATGCAGGCGCAAAGGTTGAGAAACGAAATGTGTTAATTGAAGTACTTACGGTTGAGGATAGAGTATTACACTCTAAGTACCTCGAGCATAGACAAATGAAATTCAATAAGCTCGAAACTATAAATGATCTCACGGGATACTATTTTGTAACGATCTACGATGGAGGGTATCAGGCTATATTTGATCTTAGAGGAAATTGAAAAGTGAATCCAAGCAGGTGAGTTCAATATGAATGTACAAGAAAAAGACAATGATTATGTAACTTTTTTGTATGGTAATAATAACGAAACGAGTGAACGATTATGATCGAGTTGAACCCAAAGGACTATGCTCTTGTCGAGTCATTGTTCGCAATGAAGAAACAATATATTCCGGCTTTATCTGTTATTCATGAGAATTTTCCAGGAAGAGTATTTGTTAATCGAATATATGAGCCTAGTATCGCCATAGTATGGGCAACGGGCAGATGGATGTATTTAGAAGGCTGCATAAATAGTGAGGATGACAAAGTAGAACTGAGCAGTTTTATTCACGATGTAGTGGTGCCCGATTGTAAGCAGCAAAACATAAATTGGTTCGAGATCTATACCTCAGATAATGAGTGCTGGGATGATCTTCTGCTAAATAATACATACCTACATCGTCTTAAAGCAGATAAGCATTATGAGTCAGTGTATACCTTCAATTTAGAAAAATATATGAAGCTTAACAACAGGAATACTAGATCACTAGACGATATAACAATTGACCTATTGGAGTATGAAATCCTTCCTCAAAAGCTACGCTATTTACCATACGTAGCTGATAAGTTTATGACAAAAACTTGTATAGGTGTCGAGCTTAGAAGAGAAGATGTACGAATCGCAGTATGCAGAAATAACGGCTTTGTGTTCGGGAATGAGTATTTTATTGACGTGGATACCTTTGCTGAAGAAATGAGAGGCAAGGGGTACGCAACGTTAGCTGCAGCGCGATTAATTGATCATTTACTGGATAACAAAATGTTTCCGTTGTGGGAGACGACGCATCAGAATATTCCATCTCATAAGCTGGCGTTGAAATTAGGATTTGAGGTACACGATAGCTATCCAGTGTATGCATTTATGCTGGAGGAGTAAGAAAACTGATTATTGAACAAACTCTAAGCTCAGACAACAAACGACCTAGCCTAAGATAAGAGCAATCTATGGCTAGGTCGTTTCATATCTTATGAAGGAGTATCGATAATGGAAGAGTTGAAACTTATAGGACAAGGTCGAACAGCTGATATATATGAATTTCAAGATGATACGATTATCAAACTTTACAAGCAGAGTTTCCCGCATGACGCTATTGTTCAAGAATTTGAAGTAAGTAAATTCGTTTATTCGCTTGGTATTAAAACCCCACTCCCGGTGAAAATAACCCAAGCTGACAGTAGAACGGGCATAGTCTATGAGAGAATTCATGGAACATCGCTACTTAAGTTAATAACGACAATGCCGTGGTTAATAGATAAACATTCAAAGACATTAGCGAAGCTGCACTATGACATCCATAGTCATCCTGATGTAAGCGGGGAATTGAGAGATCAAAAGGGATGCTTAATAGAAAATATTAATAAAGCCCCCTTGCTAGACAAAGATGAAAAGGAGAAGATCATCGCGTATCTTAAGGAGCTCCCTACGAAGAGTAAGCTATGTCATGGTGATTTTCATCCGGACAATGTGCTAGTTGGTGAGAAAACGATCATTATTGATTGGATGACGGGGATGTCTGGTAACCCAGCAGGAGATGTTGCTCGAACAGCGTTACTGCTTAGTCATGGAACCATGCCTGAAGAAAGTCCGCAGATGGTAAAAAATATGGTTGCGAAGCTCCGTAACAGAATGAAATCGGTGTACTTAAAGCACTATATGAGATGGAGTGGACTTGCTTTATCTGATATTGAGAGCTGGATATTACCTGTAGCTGCCGCTAGATTAACGGAATGGCTACCTGATGAAGAAAAAGAAGAGTTAATAAAGATTATAAGGGAGCGCTTGAGTGATGGGAGGTAGCCGTTCAATGATTAGAGCCCTAACAAAATACGTTATTGCTATTGCAATATTATCCATGTTACTCCTTAATACTGTAAAGGCTACAAGCTGGGTTGATCTAAAACCAGAGGAAGTCCTTGAAAGGGCGACAGTTATTGTTCAAGGAACATATGACTTTTCCAAGAAGCTGAAAGGAAGCAATTCTATTTGGCTAGGTTATGCATTTCATGTAGAACAGGTGTATAAAGGCAGTGCTTCCAGTACAATCATCGCTGGTATAGATGGGTATGATACTGGCTGGGTAGACGCTATTCAACGAGAACATGGAAGCTTCGTTTTGTTTCTGGAACAGCAGGATGGAGTCGATTTTTTAACCCCTGTAGGTGGCCCTAACGGAATGATTCATATGCAGAACAACGAAGTTCAGCATCATGATGAGAGTGAAAAAGAATTTTTTACTCAGTTTTTGAAAAATACAAACAGTTACTCACCTGATAAAGGTTTAGAGAAAGTTCGTACAGCAAACAGCTGGAATTATCTCGTCATTGGACTTATATGTGCATTCATGAT
>Ga0180216_1003479_pt1 | contig 12443 bp, 14 predicted proteins | sample eDN3rd37CBELigMG_FD_128879 | JGI IMG/M metagenome (GOLD analysis project Ga0180216, IMG submission 128879) | Enriched Miracle-Growth compost microbial communities from Emeryville, California, USA - eDNA 3rd pass 37_C BE-Lig MG (version 2)... ...
ATTCAATTTTAACAGATGGTGTTCTTTTTGTATTTAAAAATATTAAAGCCGTTGAAATTTTACTCGTCGTAAAATTTCAACGGCTTTCTTTTTTTGTTAGGGCTGGGTTTTGTCCCAGCCTCTTTTTTGCAGATAATCAGGTTATAGCGCCGCACCCTCCCAGAATATATCTATCGTTTGAGAGACCATATCCTCTAGTGGAATTGACTTTAGATTTAAGTGATTTTTCATCGTTAGTATTGCAGTAAACAAATGCGCCAATACTATAGGCTGGTGACTTGAACGAACCTCTCCACGAGCAATCGCTTCCTTAAAGGCCCCGATGAGTGCTTGCTCGAGCTTGCCTTCAGCAGCTCGGATGCGTGCTGTCTGCTCTTCATCTAAATCCTTGGCTGCATCTCGCATCATCGTTTCAAAGTCTAAATGCGCATTGCTCATTTGCTTTAAGGCGATTTGCTTAAGTTGCTCCTTAAGAGGGAGTGGAGAACCCAATATCGTTTCAGTTGCTTTGAAGGCGATCCCCATTACATAAGTTAAGCATTCGGTGAATAAAGTAGATTTATTGTTGAAATAGTAGTATACGCTTGCCTTCGTAATGCTGCTTTTTTTCGCAACGAGCTCTAATGATACTTTGTCATAGCCAATCTCCATAAAGAGCATAGAGGCGGTTCGTAATATGTTAATCTTCGTTTCCGAGTTCTCTAGTCTAGGCCTTCCTGGTCTTCGTTTCTGTGGTTGTTTCATGATTCAATATCCTTTCATAAAATTTTCATAATTATAGGATTGATCTTTCTGTCACATTGAATTTATAATTATTATACCGAACGGTATAGATAAATATTTAATTATCGAATTGGAGGAGTTTACATGCTTCAAAACATTGCTGCTTTCTTTACTGGAAAGGTCAGCAGATGGATGACGCTGCTTGCATGGATTATTCTGGCTGTAGTATTAACCTTAACATTGCCAGGTGTTAACGACAAGGTGCAAAATAACGTTCAAAATCTGCCTGATTCGTCTCCATCCATTGTTGCTGATCAATTATTGCAGCAATATTTTCCGAATACATCAGGTGTACCAGCTTTATTAACAGTCCAGCGGGAAGGAGGACTAACGGAGGAAGACATTCAGCATCTTTTGCAGCTAACGGAGCAGCTTACGAATGAGCCTTTACCAGCACAGGAAGGTGTTATACCGCTGCAGCTGATTCCGCCTCCAGCATTGCAAAGCATTCTTTCCGATGATGGAAGTACAATCATCGTTCCGATTATGTTTACAGCGGAAACGGCAACGGAAACATTAAAGGATAATTTGCTAACCGTTAAGGAGCAATTAAACAGCTACGTAGGCTCAGATATTTTTACTGCAGAGCTTGGCGATGGCCTGACAGCTCGCTTTACAGGCCCAGTCGGCATCTCTGTTGATGCGACAGATTTATTCCTTGATGCAGATATCGTGTTGCTTATCGCAACGGTGCTGCTCGTACTCATTTTACTATTGCTCATTTACCGCTCACCATTACTTGCCATTATACCACTGATCGGTGTTGGGTTTGCTTATCTTGTAACAAGTCCGATACTAGGCTGGATGGCAGGTCAGGGCTGGATTGATGTTGATTCACAATCAATAAGCATTATGACGGTACTCTTGTTTGGTGCAGGTACGGACTATTGCTTGTTCTTAATTACACGCTATCGTGATGAATTACAGCTAGAGCGCAGCACTAGAAGTGCAATGCTTGCTGCATTTAAAGGCTCTTCCGGTGCGATTGCGATGAGTGGTTTCACGGTTGTTATTGCGTTGCTTGCCTTATTGCTAGCTCAATACGGCTCAAGTCATCGCTTCGCTATCCCATTTTCATTGTCGATCTTCATTATGGGGCTAGCAAGCTTAACGCTAATTCCAGCAATATTATCTATTCTTGGCCGAAGCTCCTTCTATCCGTTCATCCCACGTACGAAGGAAATGGAAGAAGAGCGCGCAGCTAAGCGCAATAAGCCAGTAACACCAGCGAAGGAAGCTCATCGTACATGGAAGAAAATTGGTGGATTTGTTACGGAGAAGCCTTGGACCGTTATCGTAACAAGCATGAGTGTGTTGCTTATCCTTTCGATTTTTGCGACGCAAACGCATTATAAATACGATCTGCTTTCCTCTTTCCCAGAAAGCATGGAGTCCCGTGAAGGCTTTAAGATGATCGGTGAGGCGTTCAGTCCAGGTGAGCTGGCACCAATTACAGTCATTACAAAGGATACTGATACTGCAGTCATCCGAGAAACGATAGAGAACAATCAGCTTGTGAATCATATAACGACTCCATCAGTAAGTGAAGTGGATGCAAGCTATGAAAGCTTTGATATTGTGCTTGATATTGATCCATACTCTCTAGAAGCGATGGATTATATCGCTGATCTTCATCAAGAGCTTGATGGCTTAGCAGGGGATGGCAGCTACTGGATCGCAGGCCAAACGGCTGGACAATACGACACCCAGCAGCTAACGATTCGAGATAACACGGTTGTAATGCCTGTCGTTATCGGTTTAATTATTGTGCTGCTGCTTGTTTATTTACGATCAATTATTGCAACGCTTTATCTTGTCGTTACCGTATTGATATCGTTTGTTGCATCATTAGGTTTAGGCTGGATCATTCTGCATTATGGTTTAGGCTATGACGCTATTCAAGCGGCGATCCCACTCTATGCGTTCGTGTTCCTGATCGCACTTGGTGAGGATTACAACATCTTTATGATCTCAGGGATATGGAAGAAAGCGAAGCATATGCCGCTGAAGCAAGCGATTAAAGAAGGAGTCGGTGAAACGGGGGCTGTCATTAGCAGCGCAGGTTTAATTTTAGCAGGGACATTTTTTGTTCTATGCCAAATGCCGATTACGATCTTAGTTCAGTTTGGTGTGATTACAGGAATTGGCGTATTGATTGATACGTTTATCGTCCGTCCGTTCCTCGTTCCAGCTATAACAGTCGTATGCGGACGCTGGGCTTTCTGGCCGAGCAAGCTGCAGAAGCAAGTGATGAAGCAGGAAAAGTAAACGGGTCACGTACCCTAATGGCACGCAAGCGTGAAACCTTTCACCCCTTTTACTCGTTTAATGGATATTAACGAGTAAAAGGGGTTTTTATATGCCTATACCCAAGTACAACCTGAAGAAGTTAACGACGATGGTTTTGCTTAGCTGTGTATTATTATCGCTGTTAGGCTGGATCGGTGCGGAAAAAGCTTACGCCTGCTCCTGTGTCGTTCCAGGCAGCTATACTGAGGAGCTGGAGAAAAACAGTCATGTGCTAGATGCAACAGTTATGAATAAAACCGAGATTGAGCAAGGAAACCTAGATATAGAGCTGTCTGTATCGGCGGTATGGAAGGGAGAAGCAGAGCGTGAAACGCACGTTATTACTGCTAACAACTCAGCAGCCTGCGGCTATGAATTCCATATCGGCACGCGCTATGCGGTGTTTGCTCAACAATTTGATGGTGAGCTGCACGTATCCTTATGCGGCGTTACTACACCGATCATCGATGATTCAGCAATATTTACCGAGCTAGGTCAGCCTACAAAGCTACCTGAGGATCCCACAGTAGAGCCGACAAGCAGAGGGGATAGCGGTGAAAAAGATAACCGAGCCTCAGAGGATACAGCTGTCCCTACATCAGCTTCTGCGGAAGGCAGTAGTGCTTTGAGTCCAGAGCAAATTAAGTCAACTGTAACGGAGACTGAGCTCGAAGAAAAAATCGACAATCAGCATTCACGAGTGTTGATGTTGTTCGTTAGTATCGGGTTCGTGCTTCTTATTGGTGCGGCTTTATTGCTAATAAACCGCAAAAAGCGCTAAACACTGATTTATAACGTGTTATAAAACTCAATTACAATAGTCTGACCGATTAAGGAGCATCATGCTTATGGCATCTGCTCCTTTTCATGTTGTCGTTCAGGTTTACCCAAATTATGATATTATATGAAAAGTGTGGCATTAATGATGGATTGGTTGACAATGAAGCAACCGATAGCCGATAGGTATTGCAAAGGGTTCAATGCGGTTCGTGGTTCGCTTTGATTGTGCCCATATACATACGATGTAGAGTGAGGGATGCTACTTGAAGAGAAGCGTTTTATATATTGAAGATAACGAGAAAATAGGCAGCTGGGTAAAAGAAGAATTGGAACAGCGAGGGTTTTCAGTACAGTGGCTGCTTTCAGGTGAAGGAGCCGATGAGGCAGTTAAACAGCATGAGATCGTGATTTTGGATATTATGTTACCAGGTTTAGATGGATTCACAGTCGGAAAACGATTAAAAAAAGCAGCTCCTGCTGTACCCATATTGCTATTATCTGCACGAACATCGATCGATGATAAGGTAGAGGGTTTACAATTTGCTGATGACTATTTAACAAAGCCATTCCATACCGATGAACTCGTTGCAAGATTAGAGGTATTAATTCGTCGAAGTGGCGGGACCCGTCCAGAACGTATTGTATTAGCAGATCATATTGAAGTAGATCCGGAAGCTCAAATGGTGTATGACAAGCGCACAGGAGAAGAAATTATATTGACAGGGAAGCAACATCAAATTTTAATGTATTTCTTACGCCATCCAAATCAAGTTTTACCAAAGGAACAAATCTATGAAGCGATTTGGAATGAAGCTTACATCACTGGTGATAAAACATTAATGGTGCATATCCGTCGACTGCGTCAAAAGCTGGAACGGTATCCAAATTCCCCAGAGATTATTGAAACGTTAAAGGGAATAGGCTATCGGGTGAAATTATGATTCAGACTAGATCATTATTTCATCGTTTTCTAAGAGGACATGCTCTATTTATCTTTTTACCTCCGCTTGTACTGCTTCTCTCTTTTGCGTTTATTGGTTTTTCAGGTATTGATGAAGAACATCATAATCAATTAAATTTGTTTTACATCATATTACTATTGTTTAGCTTTATTATTGTCGCGTTTGTCGTATTATCCTGGCTATTCTTCTTACGTCTTCGTAAACGTCTTATCGGTTTGCAGGAAGTCATGTCTTATTCAGGGAAGCATCATACATTTCCTAATCCAATTTCTGTTCAGACGGATCGTATGGATGAGATAGACCAATTAGCAACTTCTTTCAACTGGATGATTCAGCAGCTTGATGAAAGCCGCAAGCGAGAGTATGAAGAGGAATTGTTACGACATCGACTCATCGCGAATGTATCTCATGACTTACGAACACCACTTACCATTATGAGATCACATGTTACCAGATTAAATAAAGAGTCAATTAGCTCAGAAGGACTAGAATCGTTAACAGAGATGAACCATACGATTACAAGAGTCGGTGATTTAATGGATGATTTGTTCTCTTATACATTGCTTACATCGGGTAAGCATCCTTTCAAGCCCACTTCAACAGATATTGGACGTTTAGTTAGAGCGTCAATTGCTGCGTGGTATCCGGTATTTGAGCAAAAAGACATTCAGCTCGATGTTGATTTGCCGACAGAGCAGACGTTTTGTTGGGAAGTAGATCCTACATGGATGACGAGGGTTCTCGATAACTTATTTCAGAACATTCATCGCCATGCAGCAGAGGGGAAGTATGCAAGCATTGTTGTTGATGTAGACAAAGAACAGATTATCATAGCAGACAGAGGGCCAGGTATGGATCAGTCATCTGATGAGCGAGGAGCAGGAATAGGTCTATCCGCTTCAGCTTACATGTTGAAAAAAATGAAGCTAAAGGCTGTTTTCATATCAGATGAACAAGGTACAAGCGTAGCTATTGGCAAAGCTTAACCTAAAGTTAACCCAGAAGTAAACGACAGGATAACCAAGATGTAACCTTGCTTCTATATAATGAGAGCCATAACAGAAAGGAAGTGTTATGGTTGCTTACAATAAATAACTTAGTCAAACATCGTGGTAATAAGGAGATCTTATCCGGTATTAGTTTTACAGCTAAACCAGGCAGAGTAACAGGTTTTCTAGGTCCGAATGGTGCGGGTAAAAGTTCTACACTGCGCATCCTGCTAGGATTAGATCGTGCCACCTCAGGTAGTGCACTAATTGATGGAAAGCCATTCGCAGACTTACAACATCCTCTAGCAACGGTAGGTGCTCTACTTGATGGATCTGGAGCTCATCGGATGCGAACTGGACGGGCACACCTACGCTGGATTGCTCGTGCTGCAGGCTTGTCTCGTGCACGCGTCGAGGAAGTGTTGGACATTGTAGGTTTATCTCATGCCGCTGGTAAAAGGGTTGGTAGTTATTCTCTTGGTATGGGAAGAAGACTTGGAATGGCAGCTGCTTTACTTGGAGATCCGGCAATATTGGTGTTGGATGAGCCTGTGAACGGTCTTGATCCACAAGGCATTCGATGGATTCGAACACTGATACGCGAACGTGCTCAGTCTGGACACACGGTGCTGCTATCGAGTCATCTCATGGGAGAGCTTGCTGAGACTGTCGATGATGTGGTGATTATGAATCGTGGGAAAATCGTTGCAGATGGAACATTGGAAGAAGTAATTGGACACTATTCCACGCTTGAGGAAGCATTTTTTGCAATGACCTCTGAACATAAAGGTGATGTTGTATGAGGGCATTCAACGCGGAACTATCTAAATTACTCTCCCTACCGGGCATTTGGCTTGCCTTTGTTATTGGAGTACTTGCCCCAGCGGTCGTTGCTGCCCTTGACAGCATCGTTGAAAAAGCGGACATTGTTGCTGGAATTAGCACGCGGCTATCGGACATTGGCTATATTGGATTAGGCTTTGGTGTACAAGGTGTCATCATTATTGGTGTGCTTGCTATCAGCAGTGAGTATGTAACAGAGAGTAGTGAAGCAGGAGAGGGACAACAGATTACAACAAGCTTAACGGTTATTGCTTCGCGATTACAGTTTCTACTGGCAAAAGCGTGTGCGGTGATTGTGATTAGCGTATTGCTATGTATTGTAGCCATTATGACAACTGTGTTAGCAACACAGCTCATTCTTGGTGAGCATGCTCCTGAATTTGAATGGACGAGACTTATCGGCGCTGTTTGTTACTGGACATTCACTGCTCTTCTATCCTTTGGGATTACATTGCTAACGAAGAATGGTATTATTCCGCTCACTGTACTTATCATAAATTCGTCCGTAGTATCATTCAGCTTCTTGCTTACGAAGGCTACTAAGCTAGCATTCTACTTACCAGATCGAGCTGGTATGGATATGTTTATGAGCGAACGTTATCTCACCCCAGTGACAGGCGGGTTAGTTATGTTAGCATGGGTCGTCGTTATTCTCATCGTTGCAGCTATTGAGTTCCGCAGGAGGGACGTTACAGCATGAGAGTCTTATCTAGTAAAACATTCACTCGAATCCTTGGTGCTGAACTGGATAAATTAATGACATTACCGTTGATCTGGCTCACGCTTATGAGTACACTCATCATTAATGTAGGATTAGCCGCAGCTTATACTTCTTCTAGTCTACAAGCGGAAGCAGGAACATTTACTATACTGAATACCGGACTTGCTTCTATGGGCTATGTTCAAGCAGGCTTCATTATTATTGGGATAGTAGCTGTATGCTCGGAGTACACTGCTGGGCAGATTCGTACGACTCTTACTACGATCCCTTGGCGAGGGTGGCAACTGACCGCGAAGTATGTGGCAGTAGCAATGGTAACTATTCCTGCGGCGCTGATTATTGCTGCAACAGGTGTACTATATACTTTTATTATGATGAGGGACACAGCTTCTGTAGCGATTGAAATAAACACATTGATAGCTACATTAGTAGGTGCAACTGGCTATTTAACCTTAACGTCACTTCTTAGTGCAGCTCTAGGCAGCTTAATAAGACGCACTACGCCTGTATTGGTTACACTCGTTAGTTATTATTTCATTGTTGGTCCATTAATGAGAGATGCTTTACCCAGCATTAAAAACTATTTTCCGGATACGGCAGGTTACTATATGTATATGGTTCCTTACGCTAACGAAATCAATGCTCTTACGTCAGTGCAAGGGACAGGTATTGTCATGGTATGGACACTGATCCTTATAATTATAGCTATTGTGTTTTACCGTAAGCGAGATGCATAGCGTTGTTTCATTCAATATATGTCAACGAAAGAGGGATTCCTTACGCGGAATACCCTCTTTTTTTCAAGTGAATGCTAGCACATTGCAGACAGCGTACTTCATCCGTCATATATACTCGTCGTCTGCCTACTTGTATTTAGAAAGAAATAATTAGAATAGCAACAATGGTAGTTACGGCTAATCCTAGCAGTACTGGTTTAATATTACGACGAGCAAGCTCAAACGGGCTAACACCGCATATCGCTGCAGCTGGGATAAGTGCCCAAGGAAAGGCACTTCGTAAAATACAACATATAAAAAAGCTGCACTATACCCCTAAAAGAATAGAATAAATGTCTCTAGGATAACATACAAACAAGATATAAAGGGATGATAAGGTTATACCTAGACGATTGACATTAGAGGAACAAAGAGAGCGTGTGAGAGTCTTAAGTAACGGTGCGTTTAAGTTAGAAAGCAAGACGCACCTTAAGCATGGAGACAAATGCGTTATGGTGTGCTCAAAAGGCCACAAGATCGAAACTCTGTGGAAAGACTTGGGCAAGAAGCTAAGCAGTGAAACCTTCTGTAACGATTGTTACATGTTAGCCAAAATGGACAAGAGGGCAAAAGAAAAAGGGTACAAACTACTTAGCAAAAAGTGGGAAGGTTATCTTGCCACTTACACCTTTGAGTGTCCGAACAATCACAAGCAGGAATACAATTGGAAATACTTTAATGACCAAGAAGGAAACCATTGCGCTGAGTGCTACAACTTGAGAGTCCAGAACGGTGAACATAATCAGATGGGTGAGGACTTCAAAAAGCAGCAAGAAAAGTTGTTGCTTGAGAGAGTAGAGGAATTAGGCTACAAGCTAAAGAGTAATTATCAATATAGCAATAACAAGGACAGAGTTAATATGATCTGCAATAGAGGTCACGACTACTCAATTCTATACTCACACTTCATGCAAGGCAAGAAGTGCAGAAAATGTTCATATGAAGATGCTATGCTAACTGAGGAACAACTTACAAAAGAACTTGCTGAAATGGGCTATGAATACTTAGGGGAATACAAGGGTGTAAATGAACCACTTAAATATAAATGTACTTGTGGCCAAATTACTTACAAAAGGATAGAAGATTTACGGAGAGGTCAAAAATGTATGCGGTGTGCCAAGAAACATTCAGTTGAGAAAAGAAGACTTGAGAGGGTAAAATACCTTGAGGAAAATTTCAAAACAACAGAAGAGAGGGATAAATGACTCTACTTTTACCTGTTAATTACAGAAATAGATCATTCTATGTGAAAATTACGTAGTGATAAATCTGGAAAATAGTTAAATTGTATAAATTGTAAGGTATACTATATTATATATCATGTTAAGGGAGGAGAAACGCATATACATAAATTCTTGAAAAAGGAGGTTTGATGTATGTTGTTTTTAGCTATATTACTTACACTTCTCGGTATAATATTTACAATTAGTCCGAAAATATCATGGTGGTTGTCTAATTGGTGGCGTTTTGAGGGTGAAACCGAACCCAGCAGCATTTCATTAATTTTTTATCGAATTGGTGGGGTCATTTTCGTTATTATTGGAATTGTGTTATTTACAGAAGTATTCTAAAATATATAAAGCAGGAAGTATGGGGTCTGCCCATTGCTTACTGCTTGAATTTCAGTATTACCAAAGATTCCTTAACAGCCCTAAACACCAATCTGTGCAGTATCAACCTGTGTTGTATCATAAACCGTGTAGCCCACATGAACTCTTTTGATTGCAACACTAACAAAAAGTCTCTGTTACAAACAACCTCTTTGTCGCATCAATTTCCCATTTTAACTTTTCTGTATAAATATGATAATTACTTCTATTTACACCATTGGAGTATGATCTGCTTTGTATTCTGCCTTGTTAGCTCCAGAAAGAGCATCGACTGCTATTATTGCATCAGGATTGATTAATGGAATAGCAACTATACTGTTGGTTATTTTTTTTTGATCCGAAAATCTCTATCATTGCAGATGATGTTGTTATGGGAAGAGGAAGTTATACTTTGCTAAAAAGTATGTCATTAATGATGATAACTTCTAAGTTATTAGGTACAATTTTTTTATGGGGAGCAAAATATATAGCTTGGTTCACATGACTAATCGTATAACTGACCTGCTTTAGCTTAGTGTTTATTAGAAAGGGAACTCCATTAATGTAGTTCCCTTTCTCAAATTCCAAAAACATCAATATATGTTACAGTAGCGTTCTAGAACGAAATAATTAATATAGCAACAATGGTGGTAACGGCTAATCCTAGCATTACTGGTTTAATATTACGACGAGCAAGCTCAAACGGGCTAACACCGCATATCGCTGCAGCTGGGATAAGTGCCCAAGGAATAATCGTGCCGCCACCGACCCATATGCCTGCGATCTGTCCAAGCGCAGTTAGCGTTGCTATGCCGCTTCCTAATGCATTGCTGAATAGCAGGGCAATGGATCCAACTAATGAGATGCCAGAGAACCCTGAGCCGTCTAGGCCGGTTATCGCCCCTACTACAGCTAATGTTATACCTGAAACGGTCTCATTGACTGGAACATAATGTGCAAGCGCAAGGCCGAGATCATTGACAATTCCAGTTGAGATCTCCGGAAGCTTCTCACCAAACATTGCAAAAAATCCACTATCGCCCAAATAGAAGAAGGCTGCAATCGGAATAACAGGACCGAATACCTTAAAACCGAATAAAAAGCCGTCTATTAAATATTGCGTTGCTTTTTCTAGTCCAGCTCCGTGATGAGATAGCATCGTAATCATAACCATAAGCAGTATAGCGGTGCCTCCGACGAGTGCTGTTGCATCTCCGCCCTGTAAATTCAGTAAGAACATAGCAACGACATCCAGTGCAAAACAGATCGGAACAATAACGGCTAACACACGCTTTGCATTTTTACTCAGATGGTCCTTATCATTTTTGTCCTCAGCTTTGCTCGACTTAGAATCAGCTTCAACTAATCCATCCCGCCATGTTCCATTACGCATATCACGTCTCATCATCCAATACGCACTAATGGTCGTTACAAGCCCCATCGTAATAACGAGTGGAATGCTAGCCTGCATGACTGCACTTACCGGTATGCCAGCAGCGTCAGCTGTAAGCTTGGGAGCCCCTTGAATAATAAAGTCACTGGATAAAGCAATACCATGTCCGAACAGATTCATCGCGACAGCAGCACCAAGTGCGGGTAACCCGACTCGGGTAGCCACGGGAAGCAATACAGCGCCAATTAATGCGACAGCAGGAGAGGGCCAGAAAAACCAGGAAACGACCATCATCACGATGCCAATTCCCCAAAATGCCAATGCAGGCGTTTTCATAAATGCAGTAAAGGGAGCTACCATCAATTCGTTAATGCCGGTTCGAATCAGAATTCGGCTAAGTGCAACGATAATGGAAATGATCAGTATCGTTCCTAGCAGCTCCTTAATCGCGTAAATAAAGCTGTTAAAGATGCCACTAATTGAGCCTTCAATCGTCAAGGTTGCTAAGGCGCCTAATGTAGCAATTGCAGCGATACAAATGAGTGTCGTATCTTTACGAAATATCATAAATCCAATAATGACGAGGACGAAGAATAAATAAATAAAATGAATCGCGGTTAATTCGAAGACCATAGTTATCGACCTTCTTTCGCTTGGTATACACCATTTCTAGGTGTATGCATAGTGTATGCAAGCAAAGCACGGGACGTTAATCCATAGCAAGTGAGAAATTTATCGTTTTTTACAGTCTACTTTAATCAATCAGTCAACGTGTGGATCGTTGATCAACGCTTGCATTCAAGGGGGAGACATGCTATGTTACTTTAAGAAATATGGATAGAAACGGGAGGAAAACCATGGACGTTAAGATCATAAATGCACGCATGACTCAATCAAAAGAAGACGGCTTCGTTGGTGCCGTTCAATTTGAAGTTGAAGGACATCAACAGGCGTATGAGATGGCATTACAAAGTAAACGAGGCAAAGACTGGGGCTATGGATTATTCTTCTTAGATGGCTCTGGCAATGAAGAGCAATTGCTGCTCGTGGAGGAAGAAATTGAAGAGAATGATGAGCTGTTTGAGCGTTTAATTGAAGCGGGAATAGCCGCTTTGCAGGAGCAAACAGAGGAGACATAAAGTCGCAATCTGCGGTTAAAGCCGTCGTTGTACATAAAGCGAAAGAGCAAATTAATAATTGAACATATAAAAAGGCCGTATCACGAATGATACGGCTTAGTTATCTGTGGTAGTTTGGTTAGATATGGTACTGTTGTTGATCCTGATGCTCGGCTATACGCTTTAACCGTTGCTTACGA
>Ga0180216_1003480_pt1 | contig 12439 bp, 6 predicted proteins | sample eDN3rd37CBELigMG_FD_128879 | JGI IMG/M metagenome (GOLD analysis project Ga0180216, IMG submission 128879) | Enriched Miracle-Growth compost microbial communities from Emeryville, California, USA - eDNA 3rd pass 37_C BE-Lig MG (version 2)... ...
AGCCTGGGAAGCCTGTTCCTTCAATACATGCTTCATAACCTTCCCTAATCCGTTTTTCGGCAGTTGATCAACAATGACAACCTGCGGTACTTTATAATCCGCTAGCCTTAACCTGCATTCTTGAATAATATCTGCTTCTGTCAATGGTGAGTGGTCGTTTTTAATCACATATGCCCGAGCCATTTCCCCCATGGTCGGGTGGGGGACTCCAATAACAGCCACCTCTAAAACTCCATTTATTTTGTGAATCACTTCTTCGATTTCGCCTGGGTACACGTTGTCCCCGCCATAAACGATCATATCCTTGTACCGTCCGGAAACGTACAGGAAACCATTTTCATCCATCCGGCCTGCATCCCCTGTGTACAACCAACCGTCCCTCAATACCTTTTGCGTCGCCTCCGGGTTGTGAAGATACCCCTTAAATAAATAGGGGCTTCTGACCACCACTTCCCCTTTTTCCCCAGTAGCTACTTCCAACCCCGTATCCGGATGAACAAATTTAATTTCTACCTGATCTACAATTTTACCGACAGAGTCCGCTGTATTTGGCCCCATACTTGGATCCCAATGACTAATAATGGATGCTTCCGTGCTGCCATATCCCTGGATCATCGGGATGCCCCTGGCTAGATACTGACGAATCAGTCCAGCAGGTACTGCAGTCCCACCGGCACTGACGCCAGCCAATGAAGAAAGATCCCATTTCTTCCTGTTCATCTCTTCCAGCATGTAGGTATATACGGATGGAAAAGCAAACATCATGTTGATTTTCTTTTCTTGAATGGCGTTTAATATGGAAACGGAATCTGTATCTGTAATAAAGACCATGGTCATTCCATGATAGACACTGCCTATGATGTTCATTGTACTGCTCATATGAAAAAGGGGATGGATCGCCAAAAATCGCCTTCCACTCTGCAGCCGCCGATGGAACTGATTGAAAATCCGATCATAGGTGCCATGTTCAATCATGCAGCCTTTGGGCATACCGGTCGTTCCTGAGGTAAATAGCACTAGAGCCAAATCATCTTCCACCAGGGGGTCAACAGCCGGTTCTGTTGTGGGGTAATGCTGAAAAATGGCAGCAAACTCTTCGGTCACATCCATCTTTTGACCGACAGAAACAAGCTTTGCTAATTCGTTTTTCACAAGAGAGAGTGATGGAGCAAAATCCTCATCATAAAATACGACCCTTGGTTCGGCAATTCTTATAATTTTCTCCATCTCATAGGCTGTAAGCCGCCAATTTAACGGAACAGCAACGCCCCCAATTTTAAGAATCGCCATTAAAATGGTTGGATAAGGGTGATTGTTTTTGCAAAGAATCCCGACACGATCCCCTTTTTTTATGCCTGACTCCAATAAGTAATGTGCCAGTTGATTCGCCCGTTCATTGTATTCCTTAAATGAATAATCACCCATAGGAGACAGAAAAGCCATGACATCTGGTGTCTCTTCCGCGCGATTCTTCAAATAATATTGCAATGTTCCCATAACTTATCCTCCACATACGAGTTGTGTTTGCAAGTTACGTTATAGGATGCTCAATCTTAGGGGATTTATCAGTTGGTTTGTTTGCTGTATGACGTAACTCTTCTTGTTTCCACGGCAGAGAAATTACAAAAATCCCCTTTACTTATGATAAGGCTCACCGTAACGAGGCTATCGGCGAATTTATTCGTATCGGGCCAACTTCTAGCCGTCGAATCCACTACCTAATACTATCTCTACTCCGCGGCTTAGCTAGTGCTTCTTGGATAGGGTTCAAGCAAAAAGAAAAGGGAAAGGCCACTATAGCTAGCCTTTCCCGTGTTTCTTCTTCACCAAGGCTCACTGAGCTTGGTTACAATGTCTCTACGTGATAGAACTGCAGAACATCGTTCCCACAAATGAGCCTCAGGATCTATGGTTCCACGATACTTTACAGAAAAAGCATCCTGAGCCTTTTTCCTTTCGTGCATATATTCGTTCATTCGGCTTTTAAGCTCTTCTTCGTCTTTAATCCATTCATCATCTATTGTATCAGGGAGGCTGCCAAAAATATCATAGGTGTCGCGCAGGCGTTCTGATAAGACGTTGTAAACCTTCTCATCCTGTGTTTCGCTGTAAACAAGATTGAGCATATCGACAAACTTACGAGCCTGGCCAAACCGTTTGATTCTACCCAGTCGCTGTTCCAGCCGAGAGGGATTCCAAGGAAGATCGATGTTAATCAAGGTGCCTAATGTTTGAAGGTTCAACCCCTCACATGCTGCATCCGTTGCTACTACCAACCGAATTTCACGGGTCCTAACAGCAGCTTTAATAACTTCACGTTCTACATTGTTAAACTGCTCGGCTCGAAAAAGTCCGCTCTTTCCTACACCCGCATATACGGCTACAACTTCACCTTTTAAAGACTTGGCAAGCTCTTTGGCAATCCATTCTGCCGTATCGAAGTACTGGCTGAAAATAATGCAGCCATGTTCAAGCCATGTTTTCCCGTCAGTCCTGAATTCAGTTAAGAACCACTTCACTGTATTGAGTTTAGAATCTACTGCCTCAGCACGTGATAGCTGTGTTTCAATTGCTTTGAGACAAGCAACTTCTGCAGGTGTCATTTCAGTAAGGATGTGTTCTACTTCTTCAATACGGTCCTCATCCTCATTAGAAATAGAATGCTTGAGCATTTTCTGTGCGGTTTTCAAACCAGACGCAAAGCTCGAACAAATACGCTGCAGCATCAGAGATTTCATAAAGCCGCCAGCTTTTGTTCTGGATTGAAGAAGCCTGCAAAACTCTTCGGCTTTTTCGTACGCCACCTGAAAGGGCGTATTTGTTGGAATCCCCAATCCAACAAAACGAGACTGATATTGTGCCAGATTTCGAGTTACCGGATGTGTATTGACGCCGACTTTTTCCAAAAGTCCATCGTCTTCAAGCTGTTTTCGCTTTCTTAAAACGGTATGACGCAATACAGGGTTATTTTCTTTGAAAAATCCGGGGTCCAAACACTCGGAAAGCCACATGTTCTGAATCATATAGTCCAGGTCTTCAAACCGGTGAGAGCATAAGAAAGACTGGGAGTCAATCGCCAAGTGATCACGAATCTGCTGAACAACATGATGTTCATTAGATGGAGGCAGTGGGTTGCTTAACCACTGCCAAGCCTCTCTCTCAGAAGTGACCTGACTTTTCCCGGTTACTAATGGGATCGCTTGTTCATGATCTCGCCAAGAGGATAATGAATCACCTAGAACAAACTCTGCTCCGCTATTCAAAATCCCCAAAAGATCCCAAAGTTCACGAACGTCCGTCTGGATGGGGGTCGCAGTACCCAGTATCAAATGCCGGGTACGCTTTCCAATTTGATGCATGAAAGCAAGAAGATTATTGGGTTCAGCTGCTTTATCACCAAGTCCACCTCTTGCTCGTGCTTTGTGTGCTTCATCCAGAATGACTGTCCCGAATCGATTCTTAAGGAGCATTCCCGCTTCTTTTACAAACTCAGACCTCTCCCGCTGGTGCATGATCAATCCAGTCGATATGATAGCAATTTTATAAGGACATTTTTTTATAGAAGATGCATCTCCGCGGGGAGATAAAATCTGCCCTTCAGCACCAAGCCACACCTTTTTTTGAGAAGACCAGACAGCTGCGGGAACCCCCAGCTTATCCATCATCTCAATTTGCCATTGAATTGTTAACGTGGACGGAGCAAGAATGAGAACAGGACCATCATCAAGAAGAGCGCTCACCAAAGCACTGGTTGCCATGGAAAGTGTTTTTCCAACCCCGACCTCATCGGCCAGAAGTAAGCGGGCTTTACCATACGTTTCTCTGTGCTCCAAAAACATAGTAACAAAGGAGCGCTGCCATGGCTGCAATTGTTCTCCTCCCCGATATATCGGGGCTTCCGCCATTGCAGCAGCCGGGATCTCTACGGGTTTCAATACTTCTACCGTGACCTCCCGACGGTTAGCCACACGATTAATTTCCGCCAAGATGGCTTCAGGCAGAGGAACACCGTCGTTCCACAGGGCCCAGAATTCTTTCTCCACCCAATCAGCGCTTTCCTCATCATCATCCTGCCATACCAGCTCATAGTTATGGGCAAAGGCACTTTTCGACTCATTAACAGAGCCAATGAACGCCTTACGACTACCATCTGGATAATGTATAGATCCGGCTTTTCCATGCAAAAACAGGCGCTCCCGCGGTACAACCCTGATTTCCACATTACCAGACTGCAATAGTTTATCGAGAATCTGATAGCGCTCCTTTTTCAAAAGTGCTTCTGCTTCAACATCTACTTCGTTCCAATGCTCTTTAAGGGCTGTATTCCGTCTTGTTGCCATCTGAAAGTCAGCGAGGTCCAGTTCGGAATTACAAATAATCTTTACTTCTGGAATTTGAGCGATCTCCTCGCCAACCAGCTCGAAAATAGAACTCCTAAAATAGCCTGCAATTCGGAAATACTTTGTTGCACCTTTAAGAGTTTCAGCCAAAAACTCTGTATCCAATCTTTCCGTTCGAGATGAAAAACGCTTTAACGTCATATCTTATAACCTCTGGTTTCTTATGGCCTCCGCGAGTATGCGTGCACAACTCGCCTCAACATCGGGTTTGAAGGTTTTTGTGCCTTTCAAACCTTCACGTTTTTCCGCCAGATAATCTGCCATTTTGGAGAGCAAGGACTTGTTGGGCAGATAATTAGGACAGTTGTCCATCAGGTGCAACAGCACATCGTCTACTTCTACCTCTTTGGAAAGTTCGTAGAGAGCGTAGAGTAAAGCTCGCAATGGTGTTTTCCCAAATTCAGTGTCTTCAGACATCATCGCGCTTTTGAACTCAGCCGAGAGCTTCAAACGTGCGGAATTGGCTTTGGATCCGTCACTCATCAACTGGTCAAAGTGATGGACTTTAAAGGCTTTGGCGAAGTTCTGGTAATTATCCAGAGTATTGGCACCCTGATGCTCCATCTCCACCATCTTAAGGTAGAAACGCTCTACGGCATGCAGCTTCTGCCATTCCCCTTTTTCAAAACCTAACGGGACAAGGAATTGGACGGCTGTCTGAACTGCAAATTCGATCAGTTCATCGACAAAGGTCTTTTTACCTTTTTGACGAGGCGCTTGAGCCTCGGTGACCATGTCCTTACCGTCAATACGGGAGTAGGCCGTCAGAACTTTCAAAGCAGCTGCATATCCCGCCATCTGTAAATCAGCATCATTATATAGGCCTTCTGATCCATGAGCTCTAATAGACCTATCCAAGCCAACAAGGGCTTCAACTTGTTCTTTAACGGCATCCTCTATTTCCCAGCCAAGGTCATCCCGAAATGTTTCGAGATTTTCTTTTCGCTTGCGTAGGACTAGCATGACTGTACCAGTTACATAGGCACCATCACGTAGGGTTGAGTCCGTTTCTGTGACCACATACCAAGCGGCAGTTACCTGTAGACCACTTGCCCAGACAATGTTGGCCATATCAGCCCAAATAGTACCGCTTTGGTGAGTAAACATTAAAATTTGAATTCCATTATCCGGCATGTTTTGGGTCATTTCCCTATAAGCTGCCACCATGCCCTGACGGAAACCTTCGTCCTCACCTTTGATAGCTATTGAGCGCCGACTATCCCAAGTCCAGTGGGCAAACTCCTGCGGAGGGTTCTTACGAAGCCATGCAATAAAGAATTCGGTAATTTCTTCGTATTTTACCGCATCTCCATAGGGCGGATCTGTTATATAGAGATCATTAACACTATCAATGTTCTGGGCAGGGTGGGAGTTGATACTTATATTTATTTCATCTAGAAGCCTGTACGACTTATATGCTGGCGATAACAGTCCATCTAAAAATGAGAAACCACGGCAACCGTAATTGTAGAGGGTGTTTAAAGCTTGATTATCAAATACACTTGCGGTTTGGCCTACACCACTTCTGGAATTCCATCGGCTAAGTCTCGAATTATTATTTAAGACTTGTGTGAAAGCAAATTTGAAATTAGCTGATGTATGCTTATTGATTAATCCATTAACCAACAACTGTCTTGGATTAAATAAATGGTGCCAATGAGTCCAGCCCCGCTCACGAATTGGCTGGTCAGTGTTATACCCCTTTTCAATTACCATATCGGGGATGTAACCCTTTTCCTGCCACTCTTCCAGATGTTCGGCAACGTAATTAATAACCTTTTGCTCTCTTTCCAAATCTTCATCAGTGACCGAACGGAATTCTTGCCTAGCGCTTCGAGAATTGTTTTTCGAGTTAGTCCATAGAATGGCATACAATCGTTCCCCGAAAACATCATCCTCTCTAGGAATAATGTCACTTTTCTCCCAAAGCCTTAAATTATTTGTGCCGTCTCTATTATCCCCTCGAATTGTTGGAATTTTGATGCGGTACTCTTTACCATCTACAATGTGATATACATATGAATCTTGTTTTGGACCATCTGAACGAATACTTCCTGTGCTTATATATTCCGAATCCAATTTATCAACATACTCAATCGCAATATCATACCGCTTTTTAGTTGGGTCAGGTATTAATCGAGCAATAACAGAATGCCCTAAACTTACGAGGTTTGGTAGAAGAGGGACTAACCATCCTGTTTCAGGACACTTAACTTCTACACAATATAAAAAAGCTTTAGCATACCACCCGTTCCCGTCATGTTCAACACCCAATTCATCCAAATCGTTACGGACTTTTTCCAATACTCTTAACTGCTCTTGGCGAAAGTCATGATTTATATCTATAGATCGTCCCCCAACAATGTTAAGAGCCCCCCAAGTGAGCATACATGCTACAGGGTTTAAATCCGATGCATAAACATCACAACCAAGGCGGGCAGCTTCAAACGGGATTTGACCGCTGCCACAGAAAACATCTGCAACTTTAGGGCGTCGCCCAAAGCGTGCTATCCCGATTTGTTCTACTAATTCTGGAAAGGAGTTAGCTGAAGTGCCAAGGTAGTTGTTCACTTTTGTCCAAACATGGGTGAAAAGTGAGTCCCCTATCTCTTCAGGTCTTTTTGCGTTCTTCACCTGTTCATTGTAGGGTAAAGCTAAATATTCACCGACAGAGTTTTGTTTTGAAGTTGGCAGATTTGCTGCAATACGCTTTTGCATGGATCTAGAATCCATTCCCATCAACAGTTCAAAGATTTCTAGATCTTTAAGACGATCTTCTGTGGCAGGAAGTAATGACCCCAAAATACACGCTTTATTCAGTACAAGAGGTTTTCTCCCTTTCCAATAACTACCGAGTGGAGTTAGTGTTTTACTTTGACGAGCTTCCTGTTCCTTGAAACTTTCAGCAGATATTTTCTGAACTGGGAACAGATGCTCAATCAGTGATGGTTTGTCTTTCCATTCAAATGGTGCTAGTGCCATCAGATATCCCCCTTTTCTATGAAATCAAAAAGAGATGGGGCCTCTTGTTCTTCTGATTTCTTGTTTTTTGTTTTTGACTTTGGCTTTCTTTTAATTTCCAGGTTGATGTTGGTACCATCAGACAAGGAGCAGTAAAGTGCTTTGCGCCACCCCCGCTCCGACTGATTATCAAGCCCCGCCTCCGAGGCAGTCTTGCTGTAAAGCCACCAGCGCTCCTCGGGACGTAATGCCAGCCACTTTTGGCATATGACAAGGCACTCATCAGGTGAGGCATGCTCCGCTGCCCAGCCAAGGACGCATAACTCCCTACCCAGAAAGCGGTCCAGCTTGACTTTCCCGATTGTCCAACTGCCGGTACTTTGCTTTTTGCTTTTTAAGCGTGCATTAAAGTCTCGTCTGGCATCATCCCGGATTTTGTTCCAAAGCTCACGAGCGAGAACCAGTCTGCATTCAACTGTTTCGCGGCGTGCCTCATCGCCATCGAAGCCAAAATCCTCATAAATACAGATAGCATCACGTGGAGCCGCGGGAATGTCCACATAGAAATGGTGCATCCCAAATTCTGTTGGCGCTCCAAAATCTGTAGTGCCACTCATTTTTGTTCTACCTCTCCGTTGCTTATTTCAATACCTAGATGCTTGGTAAATTGCTCTAAATCGTAACCGGTTGGCGTATAGGCTTTTTTAAATGTCATAATTACAGGTGCATCTGGGCTAAGGAGGGTTTGAAGATGTGCCAGCTCCTTTTCAATAAACCCTGCACTGATCTTCATTTCACCAAGGGATAAATGGATGACCTTAGGTGCGGAACCCACCATTAGTGTCACCTGTTCAAATTCGATGTTTTTTTCCTTAGCAATCTTCAGTCCTTCATACGTTTTTGAGGAACTATCCAAGCGTTTTGGTGAGGCGCTATACAAAACCGCAGGGGCTTCCTTAATAATAGGAACTTCCTTGGAGCCGGATTTGTAAAAGGTAAAGTTTCGCTTTTCCTCAAGGCCCTCACACTCAGCAAATACATAAATTGTCGTTTCTTCATCACCTAATTGAATTGGACCTGTATAATCAAGTCCGTTTCGGGCTTCTGAACCGTCTAAGGTGTACTTAATAATACCTTTCGGTGCAACAAACAGTTCAACTGTTCGAGAAACTTCATTAAATTTATTTCGCAATGTCAGGCGGTTCTTCCATGTTGTAGGAGCACCAGTTAGGTTCCTCCCAGTGGGGTCGACGGCAAGAAACTGAACCCGCAATGCTTTGGTTGCCAGTGTATTATCATTCAGTACTGGGCTACTTTCTGAAACTTCACTATCCTCTGCAAAATGAATTCGAGGACTATTTCCTGCATTCACCACATCGATCTTCAACCGTACCGTGCCCGAGTCATCCGGTGAAGAATCTTCACTAATAATGACCTCTGTTGTTTTGGGTTTCGGTTTTTTAGTAATATAGCCATTCCCCAAATCCTCCCACACACCACGCTGGCAAGCTTCAATGGCTAATTGGTCAAATCCACGACTTGGAAGCCACGGCATTTGAGTCTTCTGCTTCATTTTATCGAGTAAGTCAGTCTTGCGCGCTTCATCCTGAGAACCAAAAAGCAAAGACTCAGCTCTAGCACGAAGGGCATCAAAGTTTTCGCTGATCTGGGTATATAATTTAATGGGGTCAGAAGTCAGCGTTTTTACAACCTGCCGTTCACCATTGTAGGGTTCATTGGATGGATACGTACTATCGAGTGCTTTGGGACGTAGCACATCTTCCCCCCTATTGTTCCCCGGAAAGAGAAGTTTGTCGAACACGGAAAGAACAGTGGTTTGGAAATCCTGTTCATATTGAGCTTTCTTCTCATCAAGCTCTTTTCGCTGCGGATGTGAATCGGGAATCTCCTTATCCGCTTTTGTTACTGCATAGACATGGCGAGCCGCTTTATCAATACTGGCAATAGATGACTTATCCCCAGTCAAAACCAGCACATTATTTTTGTTAACCAAATCCTTAAAAAAGTTTGCAACAACACCTGGAGGGGTCTTTCCATCAGGACTAATAATCAAAAGTGCCCGTCCTGTTTTAAGAACAGCCTCTGCTTCGTCCATTTCAGGCAAAGGCAACACTTTTTCATATGCTTCTTTGGTTACCGGTTTATACATCTCTTCAAGGCGATGGCGAATCAATTCATCCACCTTGTTTTGCGGAGCTTTATCTGCATAACCCTGAAGCTTTTTCGTTAAATTTTCCTGATGACTGAAATAGTTACGACCTTCTTGGGTCTGGTGTAAGTACCATGCTGATTTTTGAAGCTCACTAAAGGCGGTTAAGAACCCACTTCCTTGGTGATTAGGGTCGATTAAGCATTCAAGCATTTCACTTTGAGTGAGCCCCTTTACAGAATTGACTGCAGTAGAAAGGCTTGCAGTTAGCAACAAAGTTCCAACCTGTTTTGCATAATGATTCCCGCTATTGATGTCGATGATCTGAGCATGAGCGCTGTCAGTGGAATCCCAGAGGTCTCTTGCAATCACATCACGCATTTCTGAGATATCAGCAAGCTTCTCACGAACATCGTGGATGGAAAGATCAAAGTGTTGAGCGCCTATCAGATATATGTCTTCACTGCTTTCCCAGACGGATTTCAGGAGACGCGAAACCAATTCCATCAAGCCGCGCGTTTGTTTGAATTTTTCATTTTCCTTAAACAGGGCAACAATACTCTTGAAGCTTGGATGGAAGGGATAGGTTGATTCAATCTCATTGGCCAATGCCTCAGCGCTTCTTTCAACCGTTTTTGCCTTTGCTGCTTCTGCCAACCTTGACGCATAAATCGAGGCAATTTCTGCTATCTCACTTTTATCCGGCAACGAAAGAAAGAGACGTTTGCGAAGAATTTCATAGATTTCATTGGACTCCAAGTTAACTGGAGTAATAGATACTTCTGCACGCCCCAGCTCCTGTGTAGCATCATCAAGAGCGCGCTGAATTAACTTCCCGCCAGTATCGTAGGCAGCCTCCAGGTCAGATACGACAATACAGACATTTTTCTTTTTTTGTGCTGCTGTCAGCATATTGGAAAATGCTCTAGTAACCACGTCGGCAATCGTTCCATGCCCTAAAACCTGAGTGCTGTAATAATGGAAATATGGAGGCATCTCATCTAAGAGAATAAGAATGGGCTCTTCGCCATCGAACAGATCTATCCAAGACTGTTCATCTGGAGCCTTTGCACCGGATTCCCAATATTCCCTGAAAAGACTCTCTTTTCCTAACTGACGAGCAATTTCCCCCCAGAAATATGTATGAGGATTGTTACGTCCATTAAATGCGGCTATTTTAGCCGAACCAAAATCTGACTGATATGGCATGGATCCTATTTGAGCCTCCCGAAGGGCCGAATCTTTTGCCAGGAGTCCAAATCCAACCATCAAGTGGGTTTTACCACCACCCATGGCCTGTTTAAGATGGAACACGGTATCGTTTGACTTTCCTGCTAGACGTGCCATACCTTTGGAAAGAAGAGTCTTCATTCCATCTGTTATGAACGTCTTCTTAAAATAATCCTGCCCGTTGGTTCCATGAATGATCTGATCGAGTTGCTCGATCTGGTCACCAACATTTATTTCAAGGGCCTTGGGTTGTAATTGGCATGCTGATTTGATTGTTTTCATATACTAGCTCCTTCCTTTTCACCTTAACCCAGTATGGACTACGGGATATTAGGCGCGTGGATTTTTTATTTTGGTCTAGCCCAAATAATGTTGCTCTCTATTCTTCGTTAAAATAATCTGAGTCCACTTTCTTGATTTCATATACGGCAAAATTCGATACACCCAGATCATAATCGATCATAAGGTTCGCTAGGGTTACCCCGTCAATGAGAACAATTTTGCTATCAATTAGGGATACATAATCATGGGCTTCCCTTGAAAAGTTCGATGTTGTAAGGAATACTCCCTTCCTGGCCCTGTGACCCTGTAGTGCCCCCGCAAACTTCTGAATTTCCGGACGGCCTACCGTTCCTTCCCAACGCTTAGCCTGGATGTATATAGTATCAAGCCCCAGTCTGTCTTCTTTGATAATACCGTCAATACCTCCTCCGTCGCCGCTTTTCCCAACGGATTCACCAGCATCCTTCAGGGAGCCACCATACCCCATCTTTACTAAAAGTTCAACCACCAACTTCTCAAAGAAACTAGGCGTGCATCCTTTTATCCTACTTATAACTCTACCGCCAATTCATTCCTAATACGCTGGTAGCTATATTCTAATGATTCCTCGGGGGTCCTTTCATCGACTACGACGCTGTTATCCCGAATTTCCGGATCTGATTCGCCTTCATTTTCATTCTTTTTCTGGGAATGGAATTCGATAAACTCAGGGAACTGTTTGAGAGATCTTACATTTATTTCGGAAGGATTTTGATTAAGCACTTCTATACCACGTTCTGTAATTCGGAATACTCCCCGTCTTGTGCTTTCGAGTAAAGCTGACTTCTTTAAGTACGTTGAAGCCCATGCTACTCGATTCTGAAAGATAGTTTGCTGTCCACTTGGCAACATCTCTCTTCGTTCTTCCTCAGTCAAGTTGAACTCTTCGGAAAGAACTTCGATAGATTCTCTTAAGGTATGATCTTCTTTATCTGCTGCGAACTTAAGTAAAGGCAACATGAGTGATTGATAATCTGGTATAGGCATTCTCTTGCCCTCCATCTAACACATTTCTTGAACAAAAATCGGCCATCCACATCTACTATCTACATTTTAACACAGTATCTAGGCCCCAAACTGTCATAAAACATACTGTCCTCTTACTTTTAGCACTCTTATGCTTAATTCTAAAGACCCCCAACACAATCCTACAAGGGTAATTGAATGGGCGTAACTACCAAATTTTCAGGTTTATATTATTACATTGAATCAGAGTGAAAACCATATTTATATAAATTGGAGGCTTACGATGAAAGTGATTAGAAAATATTCTGACCCTGAGGGGCTAAAGCAATCACTATCTCATTACCCCGATATCGTTCGGTTTATCCAGAAAGAATGGCTGGCGCTATTCGAT
>Ga0180216_1003483_pt1 | contig 12431 bp, 12 predicted proteins | sample eDN3rd37CBELigMG_FD_128879 | JGI IMG/M metagenome (GOLD analysis project Ga0180216, IMG submission 128879) | Enriched Miracle-Growth compost microbial communities from Emeryville, California, USA - eDNA 3rd pass 37_C BE-Lig MG (version 2)... ...
CGACAACAACGCACAAGGCATTCTGGGTTATGTCGTGCGCTGGGTCGATCAGGGCGTCGGCTGCTCCAAGGTGCCGGACATCAACAATGTCGGCCTGATGGAAGACCGCGCAACGCTGCGCATCTCCGCGCAGCACATCGCCAACTGGCTCTATCATGGCGTCGTGACCGAGGCGCAGGTGATGGAAACTATGAAGCGCATGGCAGCAGTCGTCGACAAGCAGAACGAAGGCGATCCGCTTTATCGCCCGATGGCGGCGGACTTCGACAAGTCCATCGCATTCCAGGCCGCCTGCAATCTCGTCTTCAAGGGCCGCGAACAGCCGAACGGCTACACCGAGCCGGTCCTGCATCGCCGCCGCCTGGAGTTGAAACAGGCGTCCTGATATTCACCGCCTCCTCCCCCTCATCGTGGTGGTGTCCTGAGCGCAGCGAAGGAAACCGTCTCGAAGGGCTGAGGGGGACGAGCGACCCGATGGCAATCTTGCTGCCAACCGCTCGGACAGGATTGTCGTGCGTTTCCCTCGGCCCTTCGAGGCTTCGCGCCGCACCTCAGGATGAGGGAAGAATGCGCTTGCCAGATGGATGCAATTTGTTGACGGCGGGAGAAATCCCGCCGTTTTCTTTTACATCGTGGATCAAGAGGACTATTTCAGTAAAACCTATCGCTACCGACAAGGCCCCCGCAATGAACCTCCTCATCCGCCACGCGACGGAAGCAGACCTCCCCGCCCTGCTGGCCATCTACAATGATGCCGTCGAAAACACCCTTGCCATCTGGAACGAAACGCTTGTCGATCTGGAAAACCGCCGCGAATGGCTCAATGCCCGCAACCGCGACGGCTTTCCGGTGCTGGTTGCCGAGCGCCACGGCGCTGTACTCGGCTATGCGAGCTATGGCCCGTTTCGCCCGTTCGAGGGCTTCCGCCATTCCTCCGAACTTTCGATCTATGTGGCGAGCAATGCCCGCGGCGGCGGCGTCGGACGCGCCCTTTTGGCCGAGCTTGTGGAGGAAGCGCGCGAGCGCAAGGTGCATGTGCTGATTGCGGGCATCGAGGCTGGCAATGCCGCGTCTGTCGCCTTGCACAAATCGCAGGGTTTCGAGGATTGCGGCACGCTGAGACAGGTCGGCCAGAAATTCGGGCGCTGGCTCGATCTGACCTTCATGCAGAAAATTCTCTGAATAGTAATGTTCAGGAAAGAGCGCAGCGGGTCATTGCCCTGCTGCGCTCTTTTTGTTTATACAAGCGTATTCGCAAGGACCCGGTGAAAGCCCGGGTGGCTCTTCTGGCCGCCTATCCGCCAGACAACGCAACAACATCCCCCATTTTTACAATCGGCCATGTTGATACGGGCATTCCTGTCCGTTTTCTATTTGCGGAAAATTCAATGACACGTCTTGCTGCCTACCGCCGCGAGTGGTTCTCCAATATTCGCGGCGATATTCTTTCCGGCATCGTCGTAGCACTTGCCCTCATTCCGGAAGCCATCGGCTTTTCGATCATCGCAGGCGTCGACCCGAAGGTCGGTCTTTTCGCCTCCTTCGCCATTGCCTGTGTTTCGGCCTTCACCGGCGGACGTCCCGGCATGATCTCGGCTGCGACCGCCGCAACCGCAGTTGTGATGGTTTCGCTCGTCAAGGAACACGGGCTGCAATATCTCTTTGCCGCCACCATCCTGATGGGAATTTTACAAATTCTTGCAGGGTTTCTGAAACTGGGCCGTTTGATGCGTTTCGTTTCACGCTCGGTCATCACCGGTTTCGTCAATGCTTTGGCGATCCTCATCTTCATGGCGCAGCTGCCCGAACTCATCCATGTCCCGGTCCAGACCTACTGGATGATCGCAGGCGGCCTCGCCATCATCTATCTGTTCCCCCGCGTCACCAAGGTGATCCCCTCGCCGCTTGTCGCCATTGCCGTGCTCACCACGCTTGCCTGGACGACCGGCATGGATTTGCGAACCGTCGGCGATCTCGGCGAACTGCCCTCCGCACTGCCGGGCTTCGCCCTGCCGCAGGTGCCGCTGACGCTGGAAACGCTGCAGATCATCCTGCCCTATTCGATCACGCTTGCGGCGGTCGGCCTGCTCGAATCACTGATGACCGCCCAGATTGTCGATGACATGACGGATACGACCAGCAACAAGAGCCAGGAATGCATCGGTCAGGGTACCAGCAACATCGCCTCGGCGCTGATCGGCGGCATGGGCGGTTGCGCCATGATCGGGCAGTCGGTCATCAATGTTTCCTCAGGTGGTCGCGGAAGACTGTCGACCTTCGTTGCCGGATCTTTCCTGCTGTTCCTGATTCTGGTTCTCGACGATCTGGTGCGTATCATTCCGATGGCCGCGCTCGTGGCAGTCATGATCATGGTCTCCATCGGCACCTTCTCGTGGCGTTCGATCCTCGACCTGCGCCGCAATCCGCCATCCTCCTCCATCGTCATGCTGGCAACCGTTGTTACAGTCGTCTCCACCCATGACCTTGCCAAGGGTGTTCTGGTGGGCGTTCTGCTTTCCGGCGTGTTCTTCGCAGGCAAGGTCGCCAGAATGTTCCGGGTGAGCGAAACCGCGAGCGCGGACGGAAGCGAACGCGTCTATACGGTGGAGGGTCAGATTTTCTTCGCCTCGGCGCAAAACTTCATCGCAGCTTTCGATTTTTCAACGCCTGCACGCAAGGTCACAATCGATGTCAGTCACGCCCATCTATGGGATATCACCTCGGTCGGCGCGCTCGACAAGGTGGTGTTGAAATATCGCGCCAGCGGCACAGATGTCGCGGTGATCGGCTTCAATGAAGCAAGCGCCGACATGATCGACCGGTTTGCCGTCCACGATAAGGAACCCGGTGCCGCAAAGCTCGCTGCACACTAAGCATGTCTCCCAAAAGTGGGAACCGGTTTTGGGATAAAGACATGCGCAAAAGAAAAGGGCCGCTTTCGCGGCCCTTCTTCTCAGTTCGGCTGTGGAACGGCACTGCCGGTCGAAAGCTCCGTCAGACCGATCTCGCCTTCGACCTGATCGCTGCGGGCCATCAGGTATAGGCCAAGCCCGCAGGTCAGAAGGGCGATGAACACCAGATACCAGGCATGGGCCATCGGGTTGACCGCCAGAAGCGAGGTCACGATCACCGGCGTCAGCCCGCCAAAGACCGCATAGGAAACATTGTAGGAAAACGACAGGCCCGAGAAGCGCACCGGCGCCGGGAACGCGCGCACCATCACATAGGGAACCGCGCCGACCATGCCGACCGAAAGCCCCATTACCGCATAAAGCGCGAAGAGGACGGGCAGGGAAACCCCCGCATATGTGTAGAAGACGAAGGTCGCGACACCGAAGAAAATGCCTGCAACGGCGAAGAAGCGCCCGCTGCCGATCCGGTCCACGATAGCGCCTGCGGCGACCGTGCCGAACATCAGGAACAGCGTGCCGAAGCTTGTGGCAGCAAGCGATTGCAGCGGCGTGTAACCGTAGAGCTTCTGGAGGAAGGTCGCGGTCATCAGCGTGGTGACGACGATGCCGGCCGACAATATCCATGTCAGCAGCACGGAAATGACGACACCATGCATATGGTTGCGCAGCACCGTGCCGAGCGGCAGCTTGTCCTTGAGCAGATGGCTGTTCTTCATTTCGGTGAAGATCGGCGTTTCCGCCAGCCAGCGGCGCAGGTAAACGGCAAACAGCCCGAAAATACCACCGATGAAGAACGGAATGCGCCACGCAAAGGCGGACAGTTCTTCCGGCGTGAAAATCCAGTTGATGGCAGTCGCGATCAGCGAGCCGATCATGATGCCGAGCGTCAGGCCCGAGCAAAGGAACCCGCAGGCCATGCCGACGCGATTGGCCGGAACGTGTTCGGCCACGAAGGTCCATGCACCCGGCACTTCGCCGCCAATGGCAGCGCCCTGCAACATGCGGAAGACGATCAGCAGGATCGGCGCACCAACGCCCAGCGTCGCATAGGTCGGCAGGCAGGCCATGGCCAGCGTCGAGATGGACATGAGAAAGACGGAGAAGGCGAAGACGCGCTTACGGCCGAACTTGTCGCCGAAATGCGCCAGCACGATGCCGCCCACGGGGCGCACCAGATAGCCGGCTGCAAAAATGCCGAAGGTCTGGATCAGCACCAGCCAGTCCGGCATGTCGGGCGGAAAGAACAGATGGCCGATGACGCTGGCAAAGAACACGAAGATGATGAAATCATAAAACTCCAGCGCGCCGCCAAGGGCCGAAAGGCCGAGCGTGCGGAAATCCTGCCGGTCAAGCGGACGCGGACTATTGCTTGTGTGGAGATTCGTCGATGCCATCGATGCGCTCTCTTCTGATCGGGTCGCTGATATGATGCCCCTCATTTCAGGGCCGGGTTTTAATGCGCCAATTGTGTCCGCACTGCAAGACTTGACTTCCGGATGCCGAGGCATATTTTAGAATCATTCTAAACTTTGGATTCCCAGGATGCTCAGCCGATTCTTCCGCAATGACCGCCGTCCCTTCGATTCGCTTTCCGAACAGGAAATTCTGGCGCTCGCCATATCCTCCGAGGAGGACGATGCGCGCATCTATCTCGCTTATGCCGACGGCCTGCGCGACGAGTTTCCGCAATCAGCGAAAATCTTCGAGCAGATGGCAGCGGAGGAACATGGCCACCGCGATGCGCTGATCGAACGTCACAAGGCCCGCTTCGGCGACCGAATTCCGCTGATCCGCCGCGAGCATGTCAGCGGCTATTATGATCGCAAACCCGACTGGCTGGTGCGTCCGCTTGGCATCGACAAGGTGCGCGAAGCCGCATCGGAAATGGAAGAACAGGCCTATCGCTTCTATGTCGAGGCGGCGAGGCGCGTCAGCGACGCGGACACCCGCAAGCTGCTGGGCGACCTCGCCCAACAGGAAAAGCAGCACGAAGCCAAGGCTGAATCGCTGGAAAACACGCTGACGCCGGATGACGTGCAGGACGAGGAGCGCGCTGCCGAACGCAAGCAGTTCATCCTCACTTATGTCCAGCCGGGCCTCGCGGGCCTGATGGACGGCTCCGTATCGACGCTCGCCCCGATCTTCGCCGCCGCCTTTGCAACGCAGGACACGTGGCAGACCTTTCTGGTCGGCCTGTCGGCCTCGGTCGGCGCCGGTATTTCGATGGGCTTTACCGAAGCGATCCACGACGACGGCAAGCTGTCGGGTCGCGGCTCACCGGTCAAGCGCGGCCTGTCCTGCGGCATCATGACGACGCTGGGCGGTCTCGGCCATACCCTGCCCTACCTGATCCAGGATTTCTGGACCGCCACAAGCATTGCCGCGATTCTGGTCTTCTTCGAGCTCTGGGCCATCGCCTTCATCCAGAACCGCTATATGGAAACACCGTTCTTCCGCTCGGTGCTTCAGGTGGTTCTCGGCGGCGCGCTGGTGCTGGCGGCGGGCATATTGATCGGCAGCGCCTAGGCTTCGAAGCCGCTCTAAACTGTCACGGCATCCTGCGGTCGCGAAATCGGTTCCTCGAAAGCCTCGATCGCAATGCGCCCCTGCCGGGAAACAGTGACGAAACTGTTTGCCGGCACCGCCATCCAGTTGGCAGCTTCGCCGTCGAGCGGCTCCGACACCACGCAAATGCCCGACGACCCGCCCAGCGTCGCCGTGTAGAGGGTCGGCGCAAAGGCATCGGTCGCGTAGCGGATGGCATAAAGCTGGCTTCCGTCGGAGAAGGCGGCGGTCAGCCGCAGAAATGGCGGCACGCCGCCGCGGACCGCTTCCTCGACAACCGTTGCCACCATGCGCTTCATCGCCAGAACGGGGTCATTGTCGAGGCCGAATTCCAGCATCAGCAGAAAGATCAGTTCCGAATCGGTAGCACCGTGCTTCTGGCCGTAGATCGCATCGCTCAAATGGCTTTCCAGCCTGCGGCGCAGCCGGTCGAAATGCCCGATCTGGCCGTTATGCATGAAGCTCCAGCGGCCGGAAACGAAGGGATGGCAGTTGGAACGGCTGGTAAGCCCGCCGGTCGAGGCCCGCACATGCGCAAGAAAAAGGCGCGACCGTATTTGTCGCGCCAGGCTGCGGAGATTCTGGTCGGACCATGCGGGCAGAATATCCCGGTAAAGGCCCGGCTCGTCGCGATGGCCGTACCAGGCAACGCCGAAGCCGTCGCCATTGGTCCGTGTTTTGGCTTCATGCGCATCGTGGCTTTGCGCCACGAGCGAATGGCAGGGAGACGAAATGATGTCTTCCAGATAGGTTTCAGGTCCGAGATAGGCGGCCCAACGACACATTTTTGCTCCGGCGATTACCGGCCCCGGTTATGCGTCCGCTCATAAAGCTGGCGAACGATCGTGCTCGCCGTCTTCTCGAACAAAAATGGCAAAATTGCATGAATGAGTGCTGCAAAGGCTGCACAAAAAAGCTTGAACGAAAAACGACCGGCAAAGGCCATATGTTCGAAATAGGTTTCGTCAACCGACTGTGGATGTTCGGTGAAGAGGCGTGTGATGCGAGTGGTCATTGGAAATACTCCCGTCAATGAGCAATTCGTTCCCTTTTGTCCGGCGCGGCAAGCACCTTTCTGAAAAATCATTCTAGCAAATGCATTCGAGATGAAATCTCAAAATATCCTTGCCAAACTGGATTTAATGGGACAATCATCCCACGATGAAGCCGTTCCTTGATGAGATTGACCGAAAAATCCTGGGGGAGTTGCAAATCGACGGAACATTGTCCGTTGATTCTCTCTCGGAGCGCGTGCACCTCTCCCGCAACGCCTGCTGGCGGCGGGTAAAGCGCATGGAGGATGAAGGGATCATCAAGGCGCGTGTCGCCCTGGTCGATGCCGAAACGGTCGGCTGCGGCCTGTCGGTCTTCATTCTGGTGCGCACATCGAGCCATGATCCCGACTGGCTGACGAAATTTCGCGCCGCCATGGGCCGCTTTCCGGAAATCGTCGGCGTTTATCGCATGACAGGTGATCTGGATTATGTGCTGAAGGCCCGCGTTTCGGACGTCAAGGCCTATGACCGCCTTTACCAGCGACTGATTGCGAGCGTGCCGCTCTCGGACGTTTCGGCCTCTTTCGTGATGGAGGAGATCAAGGAAACGACCGCCGTGCCGCTGAAGGAATAGCGGATTGTGCGGGACCGCTTGATCGGCCCCCCGTTCTTTGCGTCTCTCCCGGCACCTCGAGCATGATCCGTCCAGAGTGAACGAGGACGATCAGGATATGCTTCGAACGGAAGAGATGGAGTGCCGAATCTGATTCAATCGGATCGAAACACGCTCTAATGACCAGCCATTTCGCGGCAGATGGCAGCGCACTGCTCGCACGCTTCGACGCATTTTTCCATGCCGCCGACCTCACGGCAGGATTGGGCACAGGCTTCGCAAATCTTCGCGCAGGCTCCGCAGGTTTCACGATGAAGGGGCGTGTCGAGCAACATTATGTGCGCTGCCGTGCGGCAGCTTTCCACGCAGGCCAGCATGATGCGGTAATGTTTCGGCTCGACATGCGCCCCGCCTTCTTCGAGGCAGTGGCTGGAGGCCGTGTCGAGGCAAACGCGATAGCAATCAAGGCAGGCATCGATACATCTGGTCATTTCGGGGCTCGGCATTTTCAAATCCTCTTTCCTTCGAAACGAAGTCCAACAGGCCAAGGATGGATTTGTTCCATGGGCGCGGTCGGGCGCTTTTCATCCCCGGGGGACATTCCCGGTGCAAATTGCATGACCCTGTGCCGTACTATCATTGCAAAACGCCAAATAGGCGGTACACCTTTCATTGGTTTTCACGTATGAGCGTCGCCAGTTTGAGCGCATCGGGAAAAGTGTGAACGTTTTCCAGACAGCGCCATGAACCAATGTCTCTCGCAGGCTAATTGAACTCTCGCAGGCCAACTGAACACTTGCAGGAAAGGCTCCCTCATGACCGCAGCATCCTCTTCCGCGCCAACGCTCGGCATCATCCGGCTCGAACATGCGAAGGACCTTGAACTCCCGGCCTATGAGACGTCCGGCTCGGCGGGTATGGACCTGCGGGCAGCCGTTGCCGAAGATCGCCAGATCGTTCTCCTGCCGGGACGTCGCACGCTGGTGCCGACCGGCCTGATCTTCGAGATTCCGGAAGGCTTCGAGGTGCAGATTCGCCCGCGTTCCGGCCTAGCCTTCAAAAACGGCATCACCTGCCTCAACACGCCCGGCACCATCGATTCCGACTATCGTGGTGAAGTGAAGGTTCTCCTGATCAATCTGGGCGATGACGATTTTCGCATCGAACGGGGCATGCGCATCGCGCAGGCTGTTTTCGCGCCGGTCGTCCAGCCGAAGATCGAAGAGCGCACCGAAGTGACCGACACGGCACGCGGCGCAGGCGGTTTCGGTTCCACCGGCACGGCTTAAGCGCACCAATCACAGACAAAAGCCCGGCTGAGCCGGGCTTTTTATTGTCGTTTTCTCACTGTGTAAGAACGGCGCGTTGACAGAGAACCCCGGTCACCTGAACGTCAGCCTCGCCCAGTTTGACACCGAGCAAGTCGAGAATTCCGAAGAGAAGGCCATCCACGGCAGGTGCCAGGGGCTGGAGCAAAATGCCCAGAAGCTGGGTAAGCCCGCCCAAAGGCAACGGCAGGACTCCGCTCAGCACCACCTCCAGATCAAGGCCCGTTATCAATCCGCCAAACAGCGAACCGACGAGTTTGCTCGTACTCGCGGTCTGGACCCTTTTGGCCGCAATATCCGCGGATGTGAAAGTCTTGATCTCCTCTTTGGGGTTGCCAAGGGGAAGCTGAACACGTCCACGGAGCTCTGCGACCTTCAGAAAAAGCGCCTTTACTTCAGCTATGGTAGTCGTCTTGACGGCAGGCGTCTTGCTGAAATTCTTCATCAAATCGATATCGGTATCGCCGAGATATACACCCACCACACCCGGTTTGACACCCAGCCTGACCGTGGCGCTGCCTGGTCCCTGCGGGCAGCTTATACTTTTCAGTTGCGCCTCGGCGCTGGCTACATCGATGAAAATGGGCACATGGACATTTGCCAGATAAGAAACAACGCCCTCACTGCCGACATCCAGCGTCAGAAGGAGGCGCACCTGCGCCGTGCGCACCAATGTGCCTGCCCCTCCAACAGCGAAGAAGGGGGTGTTTTGCGCAGGCTCCCCAATGGCGATGTCCAGTTTGAGTCCAAGAAGGCCAGGCAGCTTTATTCCAGGGCCAAGCTGGAGCTGATGCTCGCCCCCAAGCATGGCCGCGGCAGAAATCATCTGCAGCACGTTGGCGGTGATGTTGTAATTATTGGATGATCCGAGTGCTACATCGGCTATCGATCCAAGGCCCAGCAATTTTCCCACCGGCAGCTTGGTGTTAAGCGCGCCGGCATTTTTCCCGAGAAGGGTCAGCGCGGCGCCCGCCGCCGGATTGTTCGTTACGACCTCCGCCATGACACTTGCGAGCGTGCCGACCGACACTTCAGTGTCGAGCAGTTTCTGATATGTGCCAGCCGTCAACCCCACTTTGGGAGCAAGCTTGTCCAGAAAGCCGAGCAGATTGATATCGGTCGCAGCCAGGGCATTGTAATCAACAAGCTTCAGATCAAGGGAGGTTCCCAGAAGCTCGCCGAGAAGGCTGTTCAACGCGCTGTCCGTCGTATTCAGGCTCAACAATCGCGAACCGACCGAAAATGCCGCTTCCGCCTTCGTCGCCGCCGTGCCGGTCGCTCCAAGCGCGGGCCGGTTGATGAACGATTGGCCGAAGTAGAGATTGCCCGGACGCGCCAACCGGACGCGAACCGCATCCGGGTTTGCACCGCCTGCCACGAAACGGTCTTCGACCGCACGGCCCTTGTCGGGGAAATAGTTGCCCTTCTCCACCCAGACCCGCGTCTTGTTGTCGGCTTTCCCATTGACGATGGAGGGGTCGTAGCCGTCTGTCATCAGCACCGGATCGACGCCATTCGCCTGCAATTGCCGCAGCACCGCTTCATTGGCCTGCGAAAGGGAAGCCGCTCCGGCGACGGCTGCAAGGTCGGCCATGTTCTGCAACTGCCGCCGTTCCAGAAACAGCGAACTCGTGTCCACGCAGAATGCCGCCACCGCCAGGAACAGCGGCGAGACCAGCGCGGCCATCGTCGCCAGATTGCCGCCCCGCGCACCCAGGAAACGCGATACAAAACCCCGCATGACTTATGCCTCCCAGCCCGTTTCAGATTCCGCCGAGCCTTATTGTCGATGCCCGCGTGATGATCGTGTCTGGAAGCGGCAGGCCCGTCATCAGGTTCCAGATCGGCAGGTTTTCCGCATCGTATTGGATCGTCACGGTGAACTGGTTCGGGTCGGACTGGGCATTGTCCACGTTCACCTGCATCTTTTCAGGATCGATCAGCGAATATTTCGCCGCGTTCTTCCGGATATAGCTGGTCGCCAGCGCGAGCCGCTCCGGCGGATCGATGCCAGCCAATGCCGTCCGCGTCGCATCAGCCGCAAGCTGCTGCACGGCGTTCGCCACGCCCAGATAGAGACCGAACGCAATCATGCCCATCAATATCAGAAGAAAAACCGGCGCCAATATTGCGAATTCGACCGCCGCCGTGCCGCTTTTATTACGATTGAAAAACAACAGTAATGGTATTCTTCGAAACCTGTTCGTTACGAATGAAAACCTTTTCCGCCCCATAATAAGGTAAGCCATTTGCCCTCCCGTCCAAGAGCATCGAAACCTTATTCTCATGCCATTCCCAAGCAACATGCATCATGCATGCGCCGACCATCCGCCTTCGCGGACAGGTCACGTTCTGAATTATTCTTTCTACTTTCAGATTATGCTTTCCCAGCCTTATTTAACCGGGAGATAATTTAAGAACACTTAATCTGACTGATAATTTGGCTTAAGCCATTCTTTTTGAAAAGAATAACCGGAAGTTGTATATTGACACCAACTTTTCAGCATTTCACCGCTTGCTGTGGAGACAATTGACAAGGCACGGACAAGCCTCCGGCCATTGTGCCAAAGGCAATTATTGCATGACAAATAATTAAGATGAAATCCTGAGCCGGGATGCATAGATATCCGGGAGGCAATGTGCCATCGAAGCGCGCCCTTTCCCGCTTTGGTTGCATGGTGCAAAAATTATGCGGGACATGGTGATGAATCTCCGATGAGCGGCGGTTCAGAAAGTTTTGAGGGTTTGACGGTGCTTACATCTTCCGATTCGTCCAAGACCGGGCAGCACAAGGCACCGTCGCCGAAGCGCGCGCCGCGCAAGGCGCGCCGCTGGTGGCTCTGGCTGCCGGTTGCGGCAATCGCTGTGGGCGCGGGCTGGTATTTCTACGGCTCGGGGGAAGCTGGCGGCCAGAAGACGAACTATCTGGCCGAAACGGTCACGCGCGGCGACATCGAAAACGCCATTACCGCCGTCGGTACGCTCAGTGCACTGCGCAGCATCAATGTCGGCGCGCAGGTTTCCGGCCAGCTTAAAAGCGTGAAGGTAGAAGTGGGCGATCAGGTCAAGCAGGGCCAGCTCATCGCTGAAATCGACCCCTCGCCCTTCGAGAAGAAGGTGGAAATCGCCAGCGCCCAGCTCGATAATCTTAAGGCGCAACTCCTGAGCAAACAGGCGCAGCTCACGCTGAAAAAGGCCAATGCGGCGCGCCAGCGCTCACTTCTGGCCACGCGCGGCGTCTCGCAGTCCACCGTCGATCAGGCCGATGCCGACCTCGCCATGGCCGATGCTGACGTGAAGGCGCTCGGCGCGCAGATCCGCCAGCAGGAAGCCCAGCTTGCCAGCGACAAGGTCGATCTCGGCTACACCAAGATTTACAGCCCCATGGAAGGCACGGTCGTCGATCAGGCCGCCAAGGAAGGCGAAACGCTGAATGCCGTGCAGAGCGCGCCGACCATCGTCACCGTGGCCGATCTCAAGGTCATGACCGTGGAAGCGCAGGTGTCAGAGGCCGATATCGGGAGGCTGAAGCCCGGAATGCCGGTCTATTTCACCCTGCTCGGCCAGCCCGACAAGCGTTTCACCGGCACACTCCGCCAGATCAAGCCGACGCCCGCGACCGAGAACAATGTCGTTCTCTATTACGCCCTGTTCGACGTTCCGAATCCGACCGGCGAGCTGATGATCAATATGAGCACGCAGGTCTATTTCATTCTTGATGAGGCAAAGGACGTGTTGATCGTCCCCTCCTCGGCGCTGAACTACAAGCGTGCCGACCAGAATCAGAAAGGCCAGAACCAGAGAGGCAAGCCGCAGATTTCGGTGAAGGTCGTAAGCGACAATGGCGCGGTCACCGAACGCGAGGTTCAGATCGGCGTGCGCAATCGCGTGCAGACCGAGGTCAAAAGCGGCCTTGAGGAAGGCGACAAGGTCATCGTCACCAGCGCTTCCAGCGGTGCCGAAGCCGCCGCAGGGCAGCGCGGCCGCAGGCCCGGCATGCGCCTGTTCTGATGAGCCG
>Ga0180216_1003484_pt1 | contig 12431 bp, 10 predicted proteins | sample eDN3rd37CBELigMG_FD_128879 | JGI IMG/M metagenome (GOLD analysis project Ga0180216, IMG submission 128879) | Enriched Miracle-Growth compost microbial communities from Emeryville, California, USA - eDNA 3rd pass 37_C BE-Lig MG (version 2)... ...
GGCGCGTGGATCGAAACACGCTCTTGGCCGAGGGCAAATACTACCGCAACAAGTCGCGCCCCTCACGGGCGCGTGGATCGAAACCCAAAGTGAGCGATGATGTGTCCCATCCAGTGATGTCGCGCCCCTCACGGGCGCGTGGATCGAAACGTCTCGGCAATCAGGGCCTCAAGGGCAATCGCCGTCGCGCCCCTCACGGGCGCGTGGATCGAAACTTTCAATGAACCAAGGGCGCGGCGATCATCGCCACGTCGCGCCCCTCACGGGCGCGTGGATCGAAACCTCCCCCGCCGCCCGTGCGTCTGCGTCGTACCCTGTCGCGCCCCTCACGGGCGCGTGGATCGAAACTGGCGATAGGGTGATTTGGTGGCCGTTGGCATAGCGTCGCGCCCCTCACGGGCGCGTGGATCGAAACCCCGGCTCGCCCCACAGCGCCGCGAATAGCGCCCCGTCGCGCCCCTCACGGGCGCGTGGATCGAAACATCTGCATTCCGCTGCTCGGCATCGAGTTCTACGTCGCGCCCCTCACGGGCGCGTGGATCGAAACCGCGCGGTTGCATGGTGCGATACCGCGAATGGTGTCGCGCCCCTCACGGGCGCGTGGATCGAAACACGGAAGATCGCGGCTACACCGGCAATGGCAGCAAGTCGCGCCCCTCACGGGCGCGTGGATCGAAACAGGCTGCGATTGACGACGCGTCCGAGAGATCATCGTCGCGCCCCTCACGGGCGCGTGGATCGAAACAGTGCGGCAGGCGCGTCGGTGCTGTCTGGGTCTGGTCGCGCCCCTCACGGGCGCGTGGATCGAAACCTCACAGCCCATCCGACGCAAGAGTGCGATGATCGTCGCGCCCCTCACGGGCGCGTGGATCGAAACGGTCGTGACCTATAATCGTTGCCGCCTCACTCATGTCGCGCCCCTCACGGGCGCGTGGATCGAAACTACTTCGGCAGCAAGGCCGCCGGCGACGTAGCGGGTCGCGCCCCTCACGGGCGCGTGGATCGAAACGCGCTCGATGCGATCCATGATCCGTTCGGCGATCGTCGCGCCCCTCACGGGCGCGTGGATCGAAACGGTTGTTGGCGCCTCGGGCATCGACGGCGCGACGACGTCGCGCCCCTCACGGGCGCGTGGATCGAAACAGGTTCTTTGTGTTTGCAAATGACCCAGCCGTCTGTCGCGCCCCTCACGGGCGCGTGGATCGAAACCTGCCCAGCTTTCGGCTTTTTTCTTGGGGATTTTGTCGCGCCCCTCACGGGCGCGTGGATCGAAACTGCTGCGTACGATTCATATCGTCCATAGCCTGCTGGTCGCGCCCCTCACGGGCGCGTGGATCGAAACAACTCGGGCACGATGACGACGGCGACGACTCCGGCGTCGCGCCCCTCACGGGCGCGTGGATCGAAACAGCGTGATGTGACGGCGCTTATCAGCGCGGTTACGTCGCGCCCCTCACGGGCGCGTGGATCGAAACTTCCTGACGGCAGCCCGTGTCTTTGGCACGAAAAGGTCGCGCCCCTCACGGGCGCGTGGATCGAAACCGGACTATGATTACCAGATGTCGGTCGCAGCACAATTCGTATCGCTGATGGCCGGTTCCTCGACTTCAGCTAACGGGATGATGCGTCGAAGCGCTGAGACGCCGTGCGGAGAAGCGGTCGTGCTCCTTTGCAGTGATCAGTGGAGGGATTGGCAAAACGGCACCGCCGCTCAACCCTGCCTGTAAAGTTTTCGACGTACTCGTGGGTGATATGAGGCAAGCCAATGAAGGTAAGTTGACGACGAGTGGGAACAAGCGGCGCAGACTTCAGAAGAGGGCGAAATCGCCAATCATCTTGTTGCGCGCAATCCACGGTGTCTGCGCATCGATTTCCGAGAGACCGTGTGATCGTGCGTAATCTTCCCGCACGGTCCGGCCGTCGATCAGGACCTTTCGCTTGATGCCGAGGAACAGCTCACTGATCTCAATCGCGCCGTTGCGGTTGAGGTCATGCTTCGAGCGCTGCGATGAGATGACGCTCGCGAATGCTGCGCTGAATACGCCGCCGCCAAGCCTGCTCGATTCATACGATAGCTCTCGCCCTTTGGAGGCGGCGATGACAACGATGTTGGAGGGGACGCCAGCCAAGAGAGCATCAACGGCATCATCGTTGCTCGCGAGGAATTCGGTTCCAGCGGCGCCGCTGTGACAGGCGTCGAGGAGCACGACGATGCGCGCCTTGGATCGTCGCAAGCGAGCGGAAAGCTCGCTCCAGGCCAACCCGGTGTCTGCAACATTGCTTGTCAGGGTATCGTGGGCGGCGAGGTAGAACTGGTCCTGGTAGCGGAAGCCATGCCCCGAAAAGCTGACGAGCATGGTGTCTCCGCTGCTCGTCGCTTGCAGCGCCTTGTCCAGCTCGGTGAGAATTCGAGCTTTGGTCGCTGTCGCATCGGTCAACTGCACGCGGGTCGCGATCTCGGCCTTGGCGGCAATTCCTTTGCCAACCGCGGTCAGTACGGTTTGGGCATCTCGGGCGGCCGACGGTAGTCGTGGCACATTGGCGTCCGCGTATTGCCCAATGCCAATAGTCATGACGTGCAGACGGGATTTATGGCGCGGATCGGCGCCCAGATCGATCGTCACGGGCAGGCTGGCAATGCCCTGTTGATCAATGGCTAGAACGGAAAGCCATTGTGCACTGGGTAGTCGGCTGATCTTGAATGGAGTGGGCTTGCCGACTTCTATGGCTGTGAGCGTCGTCGTCAACACGCCGTCCTGATAGATCTGGATGGCATCGACGGGCCCTTCGCTGCTGGCAATTGCTTCTCCGGATATGTCCCCGTCCGACCGGACGCGTGCTTCGGCCTTCAGTTGTGGGGGGACTTGCACTGCGCGCGCGGACAGGCTCTCTCCCGCCAGGACGCGGGAGACGAGGTGGGGAACACGAAGCGTGCTTTCGAACTGATGGAATGAATAGACGCCGGCACGTTGGCCGATGCGTAGGTTCACCATATGCGCGCCTTCGGAGGAGGCGTCGTAAAGAAGCTCCGGCGTCCAAACGATGACCTCGTCATCGACGATCCGCCCCTCCAACAGCCGGGCGCCGTCGCTGAGGCGGTAGACGAAAAGCTGTCCGTCGGTGTTCATCTGCAGTGCGGCCTCACCCATGGATCTCAGGCCTTCATCGGCTCCGAGCGGCTGCGCGATCGTTTTGATCCAACGGCGTTCGCTGCAGGACGGCAATTTGCAGACCAGCGCCGCGGCACCACTTTGAAAGAGCAGAAACAGGCGCCCATCCTCGGTGAGTGCCGGCTTTACCAGGCTTTGAAAGTCGAAGGAAAAGTCCTCGCCCATCCGCCCTTCCTCGCCTGTGAGGCGTGTCACAACGGAAGGCTTGCCCTGTTCGCGGGAGATGATGGCAAGGGCGCCGGCTTTCACGCCACCCCACTGGCCGGCCACATCGGAAAGCTGGATGAGCGCGACGTCGGCATTTCCTCCGCTCCACGTCCAGGCCTGATCGACATAGCGCAGGTCCAAGACTCCGCCCTCCAAGCATTCCAAGCGGCTTTGTTGACATGCGCCTGGCCGAGGCAGGTCATCAGCGACATCTGGAAACTGCTTGCTGAGCTCGTTCCAGACTGTGAGACCGGACTTGGCGCGCAGCGCATCCGCGGCCTCCTCGTAGGCCTCCCAATGCATGCGTGACCGGTCGAGGCTCGAAAGGTCGACGTAACGACGGATCGCCCGGACCGGCTCGGGATCTATTCCGACGGATCGCAATACATTGGCGCGGGCTCCCGCCTCTTCTTGGGGGGTTCGCGGAAGTGTGGTGCGGCTTGCGGCGCGCCATGTCGCTCGGACCATGTGTGGCGCGCTTGTGTCAGCCTTCGTGACTTGCGTGCGCTTCGGAGACGGGGAAGCCGGCTGCGAAACATTTCGCTTCTGCTCCTGCGTCGCTGGACGGACCCATTTGCCCTCCGCGTGATTTTTGGGCTTCAGCTGGGCATTCGTCAGACGGCCGAGCCTGGACTGGCGCGCGAGAAGATATCTGCGAAGTTCAGCAAGTGTGTCGCAGCACTCGGTTGCCTGACTCACGACATCGTACACGGCGTAAGGATAGCGATGCTTGCGCACCATGTACGGATTGGGTAGGGGCTGCTCGGCTGCGACGTAGACCACCATCAGCTCATCGAGATCGAAATGCGGGCGGGGCCGTCCATGGCCGCTGCCAAGTGTATCCGCCTCCCAGAAGCCGAACACGCGCCTGCGGAGCGGGCTCAGATCATCGCGATCGCCGATGATCTCGCCAACGTCGATCAAGGGCGAAACAACCATGTGAGCACCGGGAACGGTGCCGCGGGTGCCAAACCAGATCGAAAGCGTATCGCCCTCCGCCCAATCGACGCTGCCGGGAAACTCGGCTGATATCGGCTCGAGCACTTCCAGATCGATAAGCTCCGAGAATTGCTGTTCGCTGGTATGCTTTTCACCGGCGACGAGAAAGCGCGATGTCCGGCTGAAGGTCGGGTTCCGCCCCGATCGCTCGATGAGCAGAGCGCCAGTCTTGGAATCCAGGACGCGGTACGAATTCTCGAAGACTTGCAGCGTGTATCGCCGATTGGGGGACGTACTTACCCGAATCGGGCCGGAAACATCGGCATCGTCCTGGACGATCAGGCGCGGCTTACTAACCCTTACGCTGAAGGAAACTTCTGAAGGCTCTCGAAGCAGCGTGATGCCACATTCAGTGCGGGCGACAACGGTCCATGCGACGGGGAAGTCGCCGACCACATAGGGCTTGATCTTCAACGAAGCGACGAGACCGGCCGTGGGCCCGCTCAGCGGAACGACGGCCCGAACGCGACCTTTCCCGAACGGGATATCGAATGGCGCGCGTGCTTCAGCGGTAAGGGCCAGAAAACCAGGCCCCTCCTGCATGATGGTGGTTTCATCGTCACCGTGCTCGATCGCGCGCGTTCGCGTGTCTTGCTCGAATCGGGTTGCCGGCGGCGTTGCGAGGATTAGAAAGGACGGTACGCCTTTTGACAACGGCATCTCCGCGCCCGACCAGCGAGCCTCTATTCTGTCGCCTTGCTCGAGCTGCGGTGGCGCATTGAAGTCCAACAACAAGCGCGATGCGCGACGCTTCAGATCGGCCTCGCGTGCGGCGCAGTCGGTGGTCGGCGAGGTTTTGGCATCCTTTGCATCACCCGTTGGGCCGGCCAGGACGGGAACGGCCGTAAACAGCGAGATCGACGCAATAAATACGAGAATGGTCAATGCGTTCACCGAAGTACCTCCCCTCACGCATGCAATACGGTATGCTCTTTACGCGCATGTTGTGGCGCAGCAATGATGCAGCCTCATCGCGATATCGGAATAAGGAGGTCGCAGCGGCTTTGACGTGATGGCAAACTTGGCTGTCAGTTCCGCAACCGCCAATGACAGCTTCGGGTGGACGGCGCCCTTGCTCAAACCGCATAGATGTCCGCCTTCAGGTCAAAAGGCGACGGCATCGAATTCAACGTCGTGGTGCACTCCCTGATCGGCCGACTTCTTCGTCCCGCAAACTCAAGGCCGGAAGCCGCCCGATCTGCATCGTGATCCGATCCATTCGCCACTGGCTGAGAGACGATGAAGGCTGACTGAGCGATCTACTCGGACCGATAGGACAGGTCGCCCGACCTTCCAGCGCAGCTCAGGCCGCCAAGACAGGCGCATCGCCGGCGATGGTGGTACGATGCATGACACGTCGCTCCGTCGGATCATGCGGCGTCACATAGTGCATGGTGCAGCGATTGTCCCACATCAGGATATCGTGCGGCTCCCACCGGTGCTCGTAGACGAACTGCCTTTGGCCAGCGAACTCCGCGAGCTCGCGAATGAGCTGTCGGCCCTCGGCCTCGCCCAGCCCCTCGACGGCGTCGTTATAGATCGGGCTGATGAACAGCGACTTCCGGCCCGTAACCGGGTGCCGGCGCACGAGCGGCTGCCACACTGGCGGCATCGTTTTCCTCTCGGTCTCGGTCGGCTCCCTGGCGCCGAGCTCGCGAGCGAGCATGCCGAAGTCGTGCCGCGCACGACGTCCTTCGACCATCTTGCGCAATCGCTCGGGCAATGCCTCGTAGGCGGCGTACAGATTGGCAAAGCACGTGACGCCGCCGGTGCGGCTGATCTCGATGCCATGCAGAAGCGAGCCGACCGACGGCCGCTCACGATAGCTCGAGTCGGTGTGCCACTGGCGGGCGCCCGAGAGCTGCTTCATTGTCGGGTGCGACGGCGGCATCAAATTGCCGTCCTCGTCCGTGTTGGCAACGCGGAAGATCTCGGCAACCCGCTTCGACTTGATGATGTCCTGGTGGAACACCTCAGGCTCGCCGAAAAATCGCGTGACGGCAACGTGCTGCTCGTCGGTGACCGGCTGGTCTGGAAAGACGAGGACGAGATGCTCCGCCCACGCCTGCTTGATCGCTGCCACCTTCTCTGCGGAGAGCGGTGTGCGGAAGTCTACGCCCCGCACTTCCGCACCGAGGGAGGGATGCAGCTTGCGTACGTTCACTCCAGCTGCGTGATTTGCTTGGCTCGAGGTCATGTGACGTGGTCCTCGCCTTCTGTCGTGAGAACGGCGCTCACATCCGATACTCGTCAAATCGCCTTCTGAAAGAACAAGCTTATGTTGCCGATGGGGCGGACACAACAGCTCCCGGATGCCGGTCTTGCGAGACGGAAGTCTGCAGGGGCTGCCATTTCTTGCCGGCACAACAACTCCAGTACCACAACCCGCGAAAACGATGCTGCCATGCGGCTGAACTTGCGACCGTGCTCGGTGCGGTAGGGTTCTCCCATGTGGCATCCGCGGTCAAATGGTTGCAACTGCGACCGTCGCCACCCCAAGCGCAGCGATCGCCGAGTTGCATGTCGCTCGGATCGAGGCCGGCCCGCACAATGGCTGCGTCACCGCCTGGCGCGCACTGCGGCCGTTTCCTCCTCGAGCTTGGCGATCCAGTCGGCCACCTCCTTGCGCTCGCGACTGCGCTGCGCTTGCAACACGTGCGCCCGGCCGATCTGCTGTTGCACGCCGAGCCGTCCCTCGGGCGTCTTTTCTCTGGCCAGGCTGCGCATCAGCTCGAAAATTCGCTCTTGGTCGCTGCGCGCGCCTTGCTCCAGCTGCCGCAGGCGCTCCTTGAGCTGGGTGAGACGCGCGATCTTTTCCGCATCCTCCGGCGACATCTGGCGCGAGAGCCGTCCTTCCAGCTCGCGGATGCGGGCTTCCATGTCGGCCGCGCCCTTGGCATCGGGCGGAGATTTGGGCACCAACTGCGGCGCCGACACCGGCACGAAGTAGAAGTCCCCTGTGAGCGCGGAATGATCCCACGGCACCTGCTTGCCGGCAGTCGCCGACAGCACGTCCTTGCGCACGCTGATCATCACGGCATTGAGCGTGCGCCCCGGCTCCTTCACGTGCTTCACGAGCGCTGCGGTGAAGGGCGAGTTGCGGCCGGAGCCGTCGAGCGCAACGTTGCCCGGTTGTGTGGAGTAGGAGATGAAGGTTCCGACCCCCGTCTGCACCTGTGCCAGGCCCTGGCCCACGGCAGCGGAGCGCGTGCCCATCGAGCGCGCCAGGTTGCGGGACAACGGGTTGTCGCGACAGGCATCGAGGAACACGACATTGGTTTTGTTCTCGCGGCCGAGCTCCATCTGCCGCAGGATGAAGTCGAGCCGTACGGCCTCGAAATCCAGATCGCGCTCGCTTTCGAGCTTGGCGTCGACCGGAACCAAAAAGTTCTGGCCGCCGACTTGCAGTCCGTGTCCGGCGTAGAACAGCAGTCCGTCGTCGGCTTGCTCCAATGCGCGGGCAAATTCGCGCACCTTCGCGTCAAAGCCCCGCTTGTCGACGTCGAGCCCGAGGATCACCGTGAATGCCGCCGTCTTGAGGGCCTCGGCCATATCGGCAGCATCGTTGGCCGGGTTCGTGAGCCGTGTGCTGTAGGCGTAGGCTGAATTGCCGATCACCAGTGCAATGCGCTTTTGCGCGGCCGCCGGCAGCACGGTGAGCAGCAGAGCTGCAACAGCGGCCCACAAACGTCGCATCGATGGCATGTTCTCTTCCCCCTTCGGCTCGTGCGGCTCAGCGCTCAAAGCATCAAATTATGACCGCAGTTCTGCTTTGGCTCACTTTCGCCCGCGCGAAGCGGGCGACCGCCGATGGTCACGTGGAAGCGTGCCGGCAGCATGCTATCCTGGGAAGTTGTACTCACCGACCGGTAAAGATCGGCCTGCGCTTTTCGCGGAATGCCCTCGCCGCTTCCATGTGATCGGCGCTCGTGTGCGTGCGCCGTTGCAAATCGCGGAATTCCTCGACACGCTGAGCGCCTTCATTCCGCGAAATAGCATTCAAAACCATCTTGGAGCCGGACAGCGACAACGGTGCATTGGCGGCAATCCGTTCAGCCATAGCGCGGGCTTCCGCCTTGACGTCGCCTTCGACCAGCTTTTGCAGCAGCCCCATGTCGTAGGCTTCGCGCGCGTCGATCTGATCGGCGGTGAACATGATCCGCTTGGCGTTGGCGAGGCCCACCGCGGCGACCAGCGCCTGGCAATCCCTCAGCCCGTAAAGGACGCTGAGTTTCGCCGCCGGAATCGAGAAGTGCGAGCTGGTGTGGCCGAGACGGATGTCGCAGCATAGAGCCAAACCGGTGCCGCCACCGATGCAGTAGCCGGAAATCGCGGCAATCGTTGGCACGGGTAGATTGGCTATCGCTTCCTCGGCAGCATGAATATCTGCATCGAACCGCTCGGCCGAGGCCGCATCCTTTCGCACCGTCTCGAATTCCGTAATGTCGGCGCCGGCGCAGAAATGGTCGCCTGTCCCGGTGAACAAGACCGCGCGGATCGTGCCGTCGGCTGCGATCCGATCGCAGATGTCTCGAAACCGGTGCCACATGGCATGCGATATGACATTTCGCTTTTCGGGGCGATTGATCGTGACGGTGGCGACGCCATCCGCGGCGGTTTCAAACAGAATGTGAGTCAAGGAAAGATCTCCTTGTTGCGTTCAGTTCATCGCGCTCGTCCAGCCGCGCCCGAATGAAGGAGTGCCCCGCTTTCACGCCTTCCCCCTGCACATTTCGCCAGCTCCGATCACCATTTCCGCAATCACAACATCCACAGTGGCTAACTGGCGCGCCGAACGCGGAGCGGTACGGCGCTGTAGAGCAGCCAAATCACCGCGATACCCAGGCACACAGCCGCCATTGGCCGCTCGACGAAGACCCAGAGCGAACCTCCCGAGATGAGCAGCGCTTGCCGGAAACTGTGCTCGAGTCCCGGCACCAGGATGAAGGCGATCAGAAGTGGTGCTACCGGCACGCCGATCTTGCGCATGCCGTAGGCGGCAGCACCAGAGATCAGCATCACCCAGATATCCCACAAGCTGCTTTCGAGAGCGTAGGTGCCCACGGCGGCCAACATGAAAACGATTGCGTAGAGAATGTCCTGAGGAATGAGAACGACCATGTGAAAGGCACGTGTGGCTGCAAGTGCGAAAACGAGAAGAATGAGATTGGCGGCGTAGAGGCCGAGATAGATGGCGTACATCTTGTCGCCGTTCTCCTGGAACAGTCTCGGGCCAGGCGTCAGGCCGTGCATGATGAAGGCACCCCCAAGCATCGCGACGAGCGAGCTTCCGGGAATGCCCAAAACGAAGAACGGCAATAGTGCGCCGGACGTTTCGGCATTGTTGGCGGCCTCCGGTGCTGCAACGCCCTCCAGTGAACCTTTACCGAATGCTTCGGGGGTTTTGGATCTGCGGCGGGCATAGCCGTAGCCGATCATGGCAGCGGCAGACGAACCCAGGCCGGGCAATATGCCGATGATCGTTCCGATCCAGGCTCCGCGCCACAAAGCAGCGCGCGTCTCCCAAAGCTCCCGCCAGCTCACGCGCCGGTCTGCGCGCGTTTCCTGGCTCGTGTGACGCACCTCGACGGCTTCGCCGGTCATACGCTTTTCGGCGAGCGCGAGTATCTCGCTGATGGCGAACAATCCCATCAGCAACGGGACGAGTCCGATACCGCTCGTCAGGCCCGAGATCCCGAATGTCAGGCGGGGGGTGCCCGTGATCGAATCGGTGCCGATCACAGCCAACAGACCACCAAGCAGAGCGGACATCAGGCCCTTCGTCATCGAGGCCTCCTCCACCGCCGCGATCAGTAGCAGCGCAAGGACGATGACGCCGACCATCTCGGCCGGGCCGAACGCCAGCGATAGCCATGCGAGACGTTCGGCGGCAAGGATCAGGACGGTCGTTGAAACGAGGCCTCCGAAGACGGACGCGATAAGGCTCATCCATAAAGCCTTGCCGGCCTTCCCTTGGCGAGCCAGAGGATAGCCGTCGAACGTCGTGGCAATCGAGGAGGGAGTGCCCGGCGTGTTGATCAAGACGGCCGTGATGGCGCCGCCATACATTCCGCCCGTGAACTCGCCCAGCAGAAGCAGAAGCGCTGGGATCGAGGGCATGCTGAACGTGAACGGAAGCGTAATGGCGATGAGCTGCGCCGGGCCCACCCCGGGAATTGCACCCACTACGGTCCCGAGAATTGTGCCGACGGTCAGGGCCGTCAGGGATTGCCAAGTGCAAAGCAAGGCAAGTCCGGCAAGAAGCTCATCCATGATATGCCCTTTTAGTCCCGGATTATTCCAGCCAACCTGCACGCGGCAGCGGGGTTTTCAGCAACTCGCCGAACACATAGAACAGGAGAAAGGCAACGAGCAGCGCAATGGCGCACGCGAGCCAGATCGGGCGGCTGCCGAAAAGCATAATCAAGGCAACCAGGGCGACGGCCGTCGCGGCGACGAAGCCAATTCCCGGCAACAGGATTATGTACGCCGCGCCAATGGCGATCGTCGCGATCGCACGCAGTGCTGCCTGTCTGGAGACCATTCTCGTTGCTGATATTCCCGCATCGTCAGGGTTGAGAATGGTTACCAGGAGGTGCGCTGCACCGATCGCAGTAATCAGCACCGACAGAATGCGCGGGAAGAATGCGGGCGAAACTTCGCCGGCTTCCGATGCAGCGACATGGATCTCATGCGGCAGAATCACCAGCAGTAAGGCCAATCCGAATGTAAGGACCGCACTTCCCAGCACGATCTCGCCAGTTCGCGACATGTGCCCTACTCCTTGAACATGCCCATCTGTTTCAGAAGTGGCGCGACGTTGTTGCGTTCGCCTTCGATGTCCTTCAGGACCTGCTCAGGTGGTGCATAGGAGAGCGTCACCTGGGCCTTTTTTGCCAAATCGATGAACCCTGGATCCTCCATCGTGGCCTTAATGACATCGTGGAGCTTGGCGACGACAGGTTGCGGCGTGCCTGCCTTCATGAATATCGACATGGAGGGCGCCGGCATCCCGAAATCGTAGCCGAGCTCCTTGAATGTCGGAACGTCCGGAAAGGACGGCTCGCGTGCCTCGCTCTGCAGCGCGAGCATGCGCAAATCACCCGTTTCCATGTATTTGCGTGCCGCTGCGACCGATGACATGCCTGCATCTATGTGCTTGCCGAGCAGGATCTGCAAAACCTCGCTCGCCCCCTTCGTCGGGACCTCCCGAAGCTTCAGCGATTCCTTTAGCGCATAAGCAGCCGGCGTCAGATGCAATTGAATACCGCGGCCCGTGTGCCCGTAGGAATATTTTCCCGGATGAGATTTTACGTCCTTGGTAAAATCGGCCAGCGATTTCCATGGTGACGAACCGTGGACGAGAATGCCGAATGGAAACGTGATCATTCGAGCGACTGGAACCAGGTCAGAGGATTTGTACGAAACGTCATAAAAATGACGGTACACCTCCGGTGCAAAGCCGGGCGAGAGCAGGGCGACAAATGTGTAGCCGTCAGCGGGCTTCGACAGCATTTCCATCGCGGCAGCAGTCGAGCCGCCTCCAGGCCTGTTAGTCACCAGAATGGGTTGCCCAAGACGATCCTTGGCAAAGGTCGCCAGAGCGCGCAGAGCAATGTCCGCTCCACCGCCGGCCGCAAGAGGTCCGATCGAAACGACAGGTCGGTCGGGCCACGATGTCTGCGCGGCAGCGGGGGACGAAGCCGCGAGCATGCCTGCCAAGATTATCCAGAAGGTGCTTGTTATTTTCATGGGGTTTCCTCATTGCGGTTCCGGTTGCCGCGAAAGCGTTTCGACTTTGGTGTCCGGAGCTATTCAAACAATGTTGCGAGCGCGCAGGTCCGCGATCTCGCTGGCGCTGCGGCCAAGCTCAGCCAGAACTTCGGCGGTGTGCTGCCCTCGCTCCGGTGCGGCACTGCGGATCTGCGACGGCGTGCGCTGCATCTGGGCCGCCTGGCCCACCAGACGGACGGCACCGAGTTCGGGATGCTGAACCGGAACGGCCATGCCGAGCTCCTGCACTTGCGGGTCGGCGAAAACCTGATCGATCGCATA
>Ga0180216_1003485_pt1 | contig 12426 bp, 22 predicted proteins | sample eDN3rd37CBELigMG_FD_128879 | JGI IMG/M metagenome (GOLD analysis project Ga0180216, IMG submission 128879) | Enriched Miracle-Growth compost microbial communities from Emeryville, California, USA - eDNA 3rd pass 37_C BE-Lig MG (version 2)... ...
CCGGTCAGCATACGGGCGGTCCTGCGCCGCCAACCTCCGGCGTGTGCGAGCCGGCCGCCGCGCTGCCGTACCTGCTCCAGCTCGCGCCGCGTGCTCTCGTCCATAGAGGCCATGGCTCCGTTCCGTGGTGGGGGGGCGGCGAGTGGCCGGCCGGGAGAAGGAAAAACGCGGTCTGCAAGCGAGCGCATCCACGACGTTGCATCCAAGCGAGCATTCTCGTGAGCGTCGGCCCATGAACAGCGGGCTAGAGCGAGCCTGTGGACGAAGGGAGGCGCACGGGCAGCCGGCGGCGGGCGCAGAGGGAGCGGCGGCGGCGGCCGCGGACGGCGTACCGGCGCACGGCGGAGGAAGACGAATGATGACGTCATCCAGTCTTTTGGCGCGAAGAAAAAGGACGCGGAGGCGGCGCCGGCGCCCAAGACGACGAAGACGACGCCGAGCAGGGACAAACTACGCGGACTCGCGCGCCCGCGCGAACGCGGTGGGACGACAAGCGCGCCCTCCTCCCAAGCCTGGGCCAGCATAACCGGGTCGCTGGCCGCAGCTGGGCGCTGAGCAAAAGTAACAACCAAGTGTCGGCCTCGGGCAAGAACCACCACGACACGGGGTTGCCGCCGTGCCGGGTTCCGTCGACCACCGGAAGGGTTCTGCCGGGGCGGCCCATGGTCCCGCGGCCCGAGTGCCATGCCGCTGCACAGCCTCGCCGACGCCAACCCCGCAGTACGACAGCGCGCGCCCTGCGGTGGTCGCGTGCGGCGCCGGCGCGGCCGCTGACGCTGACGTCGGCGCGCGCACCCTTGCGGCGGCGGTGGACGGGCGCCAGATCGCGCTGCTGATTGTGGTGGCCAGCCTCACCGCGGTGTTTGCTCTCCTGCTGGTGCCGCTCAACCGCATCGCGACCTGGGAGGCGCAGCAGGTATGCACGCACGGCGACCGTTCCGCGGCAGCGCGGGCGTGTGACCCAACCGACGCCTTGTCGGGCCGTCGTTTGCCGCTGTCGCAGCGCCCCAAGGACAGCGTCGCCACGGCGCACCGCACGTCGGCACGGGCGCAGCTCGCTCGCCGTGGCAGTTTCTGAGACGGCCGCCGGTGCGCGCGGCGCGCCCCCGCCGCCACCATGGCGGGGCTGGCGTCCAACGCGGCCTCGGTCAAGATCTTCTGGCCCGACTACATCACTTTCCAGAATGAGTACGGACACACACAGCGGCGGTGCCTTGTGCAGCGCTCCACGCGCTGACCCGACCACTCGCTGGCTTCCCTCTGGCGCCACCCAGGCGGTCCGGCTACTTGCTGGGCTGGAACATCCGCAGCTTCATCGTCACCGTGGCCACGGTGGTGTCGGGCGTGCCCGCGACGGAGCTGGAGCGGCGGCTGGCGGCCTACGCGCAGACCGCACCAACGGCGACCACCGTCCAGCCGGTCGTGCTGGGCGTCTGGATCAACCCGAACGAGGAGCAGCGCCGGGACGACCCCGCGGCGCCAGCGAGCGGCCCGTCCATGCAGCTGCGCGGTATGCAGGCCGACGAGGCGCCCCCCCTGTGGCGCTCCTCGTCCGGAAATCGTCGGCTAACCCTGGCGGGCCCTATCCGCTGGCGTGGCCCCGCCCACAGAATGGGCACGGCAGCGGCAGACCGCCAACTTGTGGATGGAGATCGAGGGCGACCGCGAGGCGCTGCCCTTTGTGCGGTACGGGAAATGCTCCGCATCACCGCCGGTGCGCAGTCGATTCTAACTGGGGGAGGTCGATATGACCCGCTGATGCCGTACACCAGGGCGGTCTACTCGTGCGGCTACAAGTACCGCGCTGCCTCCACAGAGCTGGTGCTGTACACGCGGCCGGACCCCCGCAAACAGCAGTTCTACTCAATGAGCCCGCTGGTCCTGGACGCATCGCAACCGGGGCCCGAGCTCGTTGCCCGGACGAGCGCGCCGGGGGCACCGCGCCTACCGGCCCGCGAGGCGACCGCGTCCCCGGTCACCCGCGCACTGGTGTCGTCGTTCCGCAACATCCTCGTCGGCAAGCCGTACGTGCCTTGGGAGCGTTGCGCACTTTGCGTACGCCCTACGTCAGGCCGCTAAGGCAACAACAGCACCGTGGGTTCCGATGGTCGACGCGGCGCGGCGGCAGCCACAATGGCCAGCTGCGGCCTCTCCCGCCCGCTCCGGACGCGGATCCGGCCACCGTGCGGCGCCTGCAGCTGCACACGGCGCCGGCCACCAAGGTGCACGGGCGTCCCGGCCTGGTGCAAGAGTTTGACGCCATCGTCCAGCAGGTGCGCCTGGCGCAGCGGGCCGGCGGCGATCGCGTCGGGCAAGGAAACTGACGTGCGCCATCGCGAGACTTGGGGCGGTTGCCCATGGAAGATCAACAACGCGATAGAGCTCGAGCGCGCGGTGCTCACCGCCACGCCGGCGGCCGCGTCGGCCGCCGCCCCCAGCGGTGGCAGCGCGGCCGGCCCGCCCGCGACGACCTGGCTGGGCCGGATCAAAGTCGGCGTCCAGCTCTTTGTGGTCGACCTGCTCGTGGCCTTCACCATCGTGCTGCGGATCATCACGCAGGTGCGTCCGCGTGCCGAGGCTTGTTGGCGCGGCCGACCGCATCCGCGACTGACCCGACAGCTCCGCGTGGTGCTGGCGGCACTCGCAGGTCCTCATGGCGGTGCTGCAGATGCAGCTGCCGGCATGGCCGTTCAGCAGCGTGCGCATCATGGACATCTCGGCGACCGCCATGCAGCTGCACCTGCGCATGCTGCAGATGCGGCAGTGGCCCTGGCAAGTGACGTACCTCCGCCATAACGTGCCGCCCGCGTCCCACGCCCACGCAGCGCAGTACATCCAGTGCGTCGCGCGTGGCCGATGCCCGGGTCGCGTGCTTGCGCGGTGCGTGAGCGTTCATGATGCGGCGGCCCAGCCGTGGGCTTCCGTTGGCCCGTGCAGCTACCACAACACGATCTGGCTGGTGCTCAACGACATCATCTTTGGCATCGTGCTCGGCCACTTCCTGCGGGCGCACGCCGACACCATCGGCCACATGCTGGCCGAGAGCATCCGCGGCTTCACCATCGACCACGTCGAGATGATGGTGCGCTGGCTCATGGGCTGGCCGTCCGGCATCAAGCTCAACAACAACCTGGACGCCTTCTTTGGCAACGTCTGCCTCACCTTTTTGGCCATCTGGCGCGGTACGTGCGCCTTGCGCAACGGACGGCGATTTTTGTTGTTGCCTTCCTCGGAAGCTCACCGCGCGGCGCCGTCCTTGGAGCACGGACGCGCCTGACCAGTGCCGCACGCCCTGCTCCTGGACAGCCTGCCGGCCATTGTCAGCGCCGTGGGCACGTCGGGCATGTTTGGCGCGACGATGATGCTGTCGCTCGCGGTCGATGTCCTGGCGTTGCTCTCGGTCCACATCTGGATCCTGTACTCGGCGGCGGCCGCCATTTACAACTGGCAGCTGAACAACCTCATTTCGCTCTTCCACCTTTTCCGCGGTGCGTGCGCGCTCGGCCACCAACAATGCATGCGACGGAAACGATCCGCAGCCGGACCGCTAACCCTGCCCGGCGACGCAGTGGCCGGTGGCGGGCGCCCCCTGCAGGGAAAAAGCGCAATGTGTTGCGGCACCGCATCGACGCGTGCGATTACGATCAGGAGCAGCTGCTGCTGGGCACCGTGCTCTTCACGGTCCTGATCTTCCTGCTCCCGACCACGGCGGCTTACTACTGCCTGTTCTCCATGGTACAGGGCGCACACGGACGTTGAAGAATGGGCAATGGCGGACCGCTGACGTAGAAACGGGCGCTCGTCCCCGGCCGCCGGCCTTGGTTGAGCGCAGCTGCGAGTCCAAGTGATCGCGATGGAGGCGCTGCTGGAGACGGTGCTGGCGCTGCTGAACCACTTCCCGCTGTTCAGCCTGATGCTCAAGGTCAAGGACCCGCTCCGGCTGCCCGGTGGCATCTACTTCCAGCCCGGCCCGCTGGAGCGCCTGCGCCGCCGCTCGTACTCGCGGTGGGCCCGGGCGCTGCGCGCCATGCTTGGCGTACGATGACCTTCGTGCTCGGGGGGAGTGGGGGGCGCCGTGCCGCACTAGTACGCTAACGTCGGTAATGGCCTACAGGCTGGCTCGCTTTACTTTACTCAGGGCCGGCTTGGAGGAGGCGCGCCGGCCCCATCGGACAGTGGCGGCGCGCCTCGGCGACGCCCAGGACACAGCAAATGTAAGGGGCCAAGCGCAGTCTCTTGGGCGCCGCATGAAGGGTCTAATATCCAGTGGTGATCTGCCCGTCTGGCGCCGTGCGCGGGCCGGAACAGCGGCGAGCGTCGGCAGCTGGGATACGAGCGGCATGCCCGGCGGACCCCAAGTGGCCTACTTGGCGATGCGCGTACGAGGCGATGCGCGCAAGCAGGTCGCGATCGCCGCGTGACTAACGGCCGACTAGTGCCCTCATCTCGTTCCCACCGGGGCGTGCTTACAACAGAGCCGCAGCGTGCCGATTTCGCACATCTTTTTCCAGTATATCCGCCTGGGCCAGCGGCTCACGATGCACTTCAAGCCGCAGTACATCATCGAGTGCCTCCTCTTTGGGCGGCCCGTCGAGCCCGTGTGCAAACTGCAGTACCCGGTCCTCCCCGAGCGGGACCCGCCGTTTGCCGAGTTCATGGACGTGCTGCAGGCCCTGCAGACGAGTTTTGCACCGTAACCGTTGTAAACATACAAGTGTACAACTGCTGTACAGAACGCAAGCGTTACACTGCGGACAGCTCTTTCGCCAGGATGGCGCTGCGCAGCGCGGTGCAGTGCATCACGCTCGCGCCGTTCACGTCGACGGAGAAGCCGCGGCAGTGGCACAGCGTCAGCACCCGGCTGGCCTCCTCTGTCCGCAGCGCGTCGACGCCGCCGTGCAGCACCGACACAAACGAAAAGCGCTTGAGCACCAGGCGGCGCGCAAACTGGGGCGCGGTGCGACCCAAACTGGATCGCCGCGAGTGTGAGTGGGCCACGATCGGGGGAGGCCCACGCCGCCTGCGCGCATGCGGTGTACCGCCGGTCCCGTGCGGCCCCGCGCCGCCACGACGACAATGTACGCCTTGGCGTCGGCCCGCAACCGCTGCTCGTAGTCGTTGAGCTCCTCCGTGTGCAGGTTGATGGACTCGGGCACGTGGCCGTGCAGGAACCTGGTCGCGTTAGCATGCACGCGCCGGGACGTGGTTCAGCAGGAGGAGGCGGGCAGCACCAGCACGGTTGCTGGCTGGCGGGCATACTCTTCTTCATCGCGCACGTCGAGTACGGTCGCCCACGGCCGCAGCTGCAAAAAGTCCGGCATGGAGATGCGCGGCGTCAACTCGCTCTTCTTCTCCTCCAGCGACAGCTGCATGAATGGATTGCGCCTTGGAGCGAGACGCGCGAGGTGAGTCGGCCGTAGCCAGGCTGGCTGCTGCTGCTGTTGCTGGTAAACAAGGCGTACCGGTTTGTCCCACCACTGTTGCCCCTGCAGTACGGCAACGGACAATAGTGCGACTCTGCCTTGGTGAGGGGCTCAATCACCGACGACTCGCGCAGATGGGCGCTTAACGCACCGCGTCGCCGGCCGCGGCGGCCGCGTCCGCGCTCCCCGGCGGCTTGTCCCGCACGCGGCGCACGATCGACGGCGGTGTTTGCCGCGCCATCGACATAGCCTGTGGCCCTCGGCATCGCCGGCGGTCTTTAGCCAAGACCACACGGTTAGGCCGCCTCAACGCCATGTTTGTAGCATGTGTGCCGAGCCGCACCTGCGCCAGGCACGCGCTAATGTCAACGTCCGGCGTGTCGGAAAAGATCATGATGGACTCGTTGAAGCCCGCCGCCAGCAACGTGCCGCGCAGCTGCCGCAAGATGGCAATTCCCACATAGAGCGGCAGGGACGGCGGGCCCACCAGCAGCTGGTCGAACAGCCGCAGGATCTTGTCCATCGGAAAGACGTCTGCAAGGCCGGGGGTTTGCATCCGGCGAAAGCGCACCGAGCGGCCGGTCAAGCTGGCGTCTGACATCGCGCCGACGAGCTGCGCTTTGCCAAACTCGTACGGGTGTACAGCGTGAGGAACCACGGAATTGCGTAGAGATCCGGCATGAATCCAATGTCGTCCAGGTGGGCAGCGAGCTCAGGGTCGTGAAACGAGATCAGGTGGCGAAACACGGCCAACGAATCCTGTGACACATCGATTGCCCGACGACCCGCCGGCCGGCCGTGCAGTGAGGTTGACTGCGTTTCAGCAAAACCGAGCAAGGGGCCCTCAACGCACCTGGAGGACGTGCGTATTGTCGTAGGCGAAAAAGTCGTCCAGGAACCGCGGGATAAAGGCTTGGATGCAGGCGAAGGCGACGTCCTCGCGGTGGAAGTTGAGCATCAGGAACGGCGAGCAGACCGAATCGAGACCTGCGCCGGCCGTGACACAGCGTCTCGGACTGATAGAAAGCGCTAGCTTAGTGACGCCGCCGTCCGATGGATCATTTGATCCGTCCGTTGCCACGGACCTTGCCAGTACACGAGCTTGTCGTTGGCCGCCACCCAGGCCTTGAGCAGCGACCGCAGCTTGCGGTGCCCCTCCGGCGACGCCATGAGCGTGTGGTACTGATGGCACCGCGGGATGTCCACGTCGATCTGGGCGCCACCAAGCGCCCCGCCAGAGCAGGATCCGCCTGTCGGGTGAGCCGCTCCAGTTCCACCGGGCGGGGGGCGTGGCCACACAAGGTCACGCGCACCTGGCGGTCGTAGGGCGACTCGGAGGTCTTGTCGTAGGCGGCGTACTGCTGCTCCGTGTCGCCGTCCACGTTCAGCAGGGCCGCCCAGATCCGGTCGCGCAGCAGGGGCGGGATGTCGATCCGCGCCTGAGCGACCAGCTCGTCACGCGACAGCGGCATGGTGTCCAGCAGGCGCAAGAACAGCGCCATCTGCGTGGCACCCGCAGGGCCGAAGCCCAAGTCGAGTGAGCACCAGGATTGGCGCTATCTTTCCTGCCTGCGCAGCCTACCCGCTCGCGCTGCCAGTCAAAGTCGCGTTCGCGGATGGCCAGCGGGGGCAGGCCGTGGCCTAAGCGCACGGGCGGCCGCACCCGCACGACGCGCGGCGGCAGCTGGTCAGGCGCAACGACGAGCGGCGTTCGCTTCCGTTTGGGTGCACGTTACCGAGCTTCGAGGGCGCAAAGTCGGGCCCCAGAAAGTTGACACGCCCGGCGTCCGCGTCGTCCGCACCGAGAACGTTGGACGAGCCCTTTCGCACGTGCAGCGAGGCCAGCTGCGGCGTGAGCGCGTCGACGCTGGTGGGGCGACGGTTGATGCCAGCGAGGCAGCGCTGTCAGGTGCACAGCGACCACAGTCCTCGACTGCCCACATCGCTCGCACGCATACTGGAGCGGTTCGGGCGGGTGCGCCAGACGGCGCCGCAGCGGGTCGAGGTCGATGACGGCGACGGCGCCCGAGTACAGGGCCGCGGCTTCCGCGCCGGCGTTCTCGAGGGCCTCGTGGCTGGCGCCGTCCTCTGTCAGACCCAACGCGGTGGCGGCGGCCGCCGCCGCCCGGTAGGATTTGTGCGGAAAGGTGGTGGTGGCAGCACCGCCGGCGACGGGCGGCGTGGCCGTGGGCGCGGCCGCCGACGCGGACCGCGGCAGCAGCAGGATTGGCGGCGTGTAGCCCAACCGGCTCGACACCGACTGCGCGCCGGCCAGGAGCTCGAACGGGCCCGAGATGAGCCGCCACAGGTGGTACGCGCACGCCAGCGGCCAGCGGCGCACGGGGTCGTCGTTGCCCTCGCCCGCTGTGGCGCCCGCCGTGGCCGGCGGCAGCCGCGCCGACCGCAGTGGCGGCCACAGCATCCACGCGCCGTTGGCCGGCTCGGCCCGGTCCGGCCGGGTCAGTGCGAGCGAGCTCAGCGCGGCGAGCTCGCCCGCCGTGACGGCCGACAGCCGCAGCGCCGGGTGCGCCGCGAGCTCGGCCGCCGTCGGACGCTGGGCCGGGTCGGCTGCCAGGCATGCCTCCAGAAGCCTGGGCCAGAGAGGGAAAAGGCCGACGGAACCGGTGTGTGGGTTTCGGTGAGGATGGTCGGACGGACTGAATCAGACAGGGTCGATGCGACGTACGAGCGCCACGACGGGTCCAGCCCGGCAAACATGGCGTCCAGGACGGCCTCAGGAGTGCGAGAGGCGGTAGCCAAGCTCGCCTCCCCTTGATCGCTCTCCGCGACTTCTCGGCTGCCCCATCGCCGGCGACCGCGGTTCTCCGTCACTGGTGGCATCCGGTACGGGCTAAACAGCAAACGACCAGCCAGTCAGAAGCGCGTGCACTGCGAGACGGGCGGCCGCAGGAACCGCCTGCCCTACCGGGCGGCGTGGCCAAGATGCGCTGGAGGGCCAACGTCGCGTCTAGGGCCTCCTGCACCGACGCGCTGGCGCGGCCACCCTCTTTGGGCCGTGCCTCGCGCCCCAACACATGGCTGGCGACCGATCTGCCTGTCGCCAGCTCCAGGAGCACCGCGCCGAGCGCCCAGATGTCGGCCTGCCGCGCCGAGGGCCCCGGCGCAGGCGCGGCTGGCGCAATCGGGATCGCGTGAGCAGGCTAGCCGTTTCGCGCAAGCAGCGTCGCCCTGCCGGCATGCCGCACCCGCTGCGCCGCCAGCGCGGAGGTCGGTCGGCCCCCTTGCAGAATCAGCTCCGGCGCCAGCGTGTCGGGAACGCTGACAGAGGCAAGGGAAAGCGCTCGAGCGAGGCGCGAGAATTTTGAGTACATCTCAGGCAGCCCAGTGGGTACGTACAGGCGGATTCCTACCCGAGCGGGAACTCGACGTTCGCGCCCCCGCTGGTCATGTGGTGCAGGCCATAGTTGGCGAGCACAACGTGCGGCTGCACGCGAACCCGCTCTCCGTCGATGGGCATGCAGCACCGGTCAGCATCGGCGGACGGTTGCGGCCCACGGCATAGCCATGAACGCACAATCCCGGCCGGGGTGGTCCCGCGGATGCAGACGTTGTCCAGCGACAGGTTCCCGTGGGCGAGACCGAGCGCGTGCAGGGTCCGCAGTGCCTCCACCGCCTCAGCGCCGACGGCAGCCAACGCCTCGGGACCCAGCGTCCTGTGCCGCAGAGAGAAAAGCCATCTGTACCGGTATGGTTCAGGGGCCAGGTCCATTCTGGCGAGGCCAATGCTGCGTGCGGCACCCTCTCTGCCGGACGTCGTCGCGCAGGGTCGTGGCGTAGTGCTCCGACACCACGTACAAGCGGCCTGCGACCACGCGACATGAGCACGCACCCGCCACCGTCTTAGGCCAAGGCCCGGCTACCGTGGGGTGCACTGCCGGCGCGGCCGCACCGTGCTGGCCGTGGTAAATGTCCAAGTATTGGCACAGATTCGGGTGCGCAATGGCCTTGAGCGCCTGGAACCGGCCGATAATTTTGGTGGCCGGCGACGTGGGCGGCAGGCCGTTGAGGCCGACCTGGCGCAGGTGCCGCGCACGGCTGCATGCTAGGCGGGTCAGCGGAGGCTCAGATCTCGTCGAGGCAGGGCTTGCGGGCGCGCCGTCGCCGTACCTGGCCCTCCGGCACCGACCGGGGCGCAAAGTCCAGCAGGCCAAAGGCCAGCGGCACCGCCGTCCCCGGCGCCATGGCGGCGCGCCCGTCGGAGGGGGTGCAGCCGCTTTCTGCCGGTATCTGTCCACGCACCAGCAGCCTCGTTAGGCGGTGGCGGCGGCGGCCACGGCCGGCCGGCAGGGCTCGGAGGGCAGCGCGCTGCACGGTCCCGTCCGCAGTCCGCTCAGAGTGGATGACGTCATCGGCAGAACGTTTGGCGCGAAAAAGCATTCGCAAGCCGCGCGAGGCCGGCTGCGCATCCTGCGGCGCCTCGCGTGGCGTTTCGGCGGCCTTGCATGTCGGGCGCCGGGACAGCGAGGACGCGCGGTGCTGAAGGCGGTGGCAGCGGCTGGGTCGGCCTGGCGCTGGCCAACCGACAGCGAGCCGGACCGGCGAGGGCGACCTGGATGGGTCAATTAGGACACCGACGATGCTGGACGCCCAGGCACGGGCCGAGCTGGAGACGGCCCTGACCGAGCACCGGTTCGGCGTCCGTGCCATTGGCTGGGCCCACCCGCCCGAGGGCGGCGGTGGCAGCGGGACCCCCAAGTACACGATCGCCATCGAGACGCACGAGGGCGCGTCCCTCCTCGTCGGCCTGGCCGACGACGCCTTTGAGGTACGCCCTGGCCAACGCCCCGGGCCGCACTCTGCTGGGCTCAGGTGCTAAGAGAAGCGGCGTGCTTAGCCGAATGGACCGTGGTTGTGTGGCAGATTGTCCGCGCGACGGCGGTCGACGGGAGCGCGCTGCGCTCGCAGGAGGTGGCCGCGTGGGTCGGCCGCCGCTTCGACCTGCTGGGCACGCTGCTGACGGCCGTCAGCCCGGCGTACGTCCAGCGCTTCCATTCGCAGCTGTCGGCCAAGCTGGAGGCGCTCGCCGCGCTCTCCCAAGCCGACGACGACCGCCACTAGGCACGCTGCCGAACAGAGAGTGCAGGCTGTACGATAGTTCCGGGCCCGCAGGCGCGCGAGGGACCTGCCTTGAAACCCACCGCGGTCCGCGTTTTGGGGGGGCCAAGCATAGTATTGGATGGTAGTATAATGTACAGGTGGCCAATTAGCAAGGGTGCCGAGGCGTCAAAAGAACGCTACGTCCGAAAAAAGTTGTTCAACAGACCACACGGCGTTGGATGGAACCCCACAACTACGTATGCACATCCGGTGGCGCAACCCGCGGGCCCCGCCGGCGGCCGTCTTAGCAGCAGCCCTTCTTTTTGCTGTCCTCCGGCGTCACGGTCAAGTCGATCTTGTCCGCCGGCCGCGGCCGCGGCGGCTCCGTCTTGGGCAGCTTTTGCGCTGGACGCGCGGGGGCGCGAACCCGCCGGGCGAGGGACACAGGGCAGGGCAGGGCAGGGCGCGCACGTCAGCGTCCCGCCCTGGGGCGCGTGACACGCGGGGGGCCTGCGCACGCACCGATCGCGGTGAAGACCTCCGTCACGTTCGTGCCCGTCTTGGCGGACGTCTCCATGAACAGCAGGCCGTTCTCGTCCGCGTACGCCTGCGCGTCCTCCGTGGGCACGGCGCGCTTCGCCTGCAGATCCAGCTTGTTGCCCACCAGAGCGATGACAATGTTGGGACTTGCTTGCCGTTGCAGCTCCTTCACCCACGACTTGGCGCGGGCAAAGGTATCCGGGTACGTGATGTCGTATACTACGATGGCGGACTGCGCCCCCCTGTAGTACATCGGCGCGAGGCTGTGGTAGCGTGCACTGCTGTCAAGGAACGCTCGCAGCCGGCCAAAACGCCCGCCCAACCCTGCCGCCCTCGCCCGCCCAGCGTCACGCGCGCAAGCGGATATGTTCCTGCCCGGCCGTGTCCCAAATCTCAAACTTGACGGTGGTGTCGTCCAGCACAACGGTCTGCGTCAGGAACGCGGCTGCGGCGCGCCCACCGCCGCGCCCCGCCCGCGGAGCCGCGCCGGCACGTTAGCAGGCGCACGTGCTGGAGCGGCGGCGCCGGCCGCCTTCGAGCGTACCGCCGATGGTGCTCTCCTGGTACTCGTGGAACTGGCCCTTCACAAAGCGCAGCACCAAGCTAGACTTGCCGACGGCCGAGTCGCCTGGAGGTGGGGGGGCGTGTCCCCCGTCGCCGCGCAGAACCGCCGCCTTCGTTAGCGCGCGCGTCGACGACCGGCGCGTCCAGCGGCTACCGTAGCACCGCCACGCACCGAGCAGCACCAGCTTGAACTGGAACATGTTGTTGGCGGGTCCGGCGCCGCCGGGGCGCGCGGGCGCTCGTGCTGCTGCGGCCATGGCAGCGGCGATCGTGTCGTCGACGCACGCGAGCGACGAACGAGAGGGTCGGCGCGCACAGGTCGCTTGCTCGAAACGCGCACTTGCCACGTGTGTCGATGCGGACGCGTCCGGTGCGTCGCACGCAAGGCGTGTGGCCCTATCAGCGGCTGCGGGCCGTCAGCAAGCTGCGGCAAAAAAAAGACGTCGTCGAGCGAAGGAGCGAGCGCGCTGCTGCGTCGACGCGGTGCGCGTTGTTGAACAGTGAACGCGGAGCGCCGCACCGGCCGCCGCCCGCCACTCATCGTTCTGTCAGAGCTTTGTCAGAACCTGCCACTGACGCAAAAAAAGAAATCGATGGACCGTGGTCAGTTCGCCAGACGGGATTCGAACCCGTGTCGACAGAATGGGAATCTGCCATACTAACCACTATACTACTGGCGATACGGCATCGTGGCAATATGCGGATGCAAAAGCGTAGATAAGCCGTACGCCCCGCGGTGACGTCATTTCACGTGGGCATTTGATGACGTCAACCGCAGCACGCAGCGACGGCGGCGACGGCGGCGACGGCGACGGCGGCGACGGCGGCGACGGCGACGGCG
>Ga0180216_1003486_pt1 | contig 12425 bp, 12 predicted proteins | sample eDN3rd37CBELigMG_FD_128879 | JGI IMG/M metagenome (GOLD analysis project Ga0180216, IMG submission 128879) | Enriched Miracle-Growth compost microbial communities from Emeryville, California, USA - eDNA 3rd pass 37_C BE-Lig MG (version 2)... ...
AAGCGGCGGGATGATCCAGATCAGGAACAGGATGCCGATGATGGTGAGCACCGCGTCGGTGGGCGTCGCAAACAGGTTGCGGCGCATCCAGGCGAGCGGCCCGGTGAACTGCGTCGGCGCCGGCTGGGCTGGATAAAGGTCCTCGCGTACGAAAGCCATGGCCGCGCTCCTATCGTTCCACGAGCGCGACACGCGCATTGTACCAGTTCATGAACGCCGAGGTGAGTAGGGAAATCGTGAGATAGACCGCCATGGTCATGGCGATAACTTCGATAGCCCTGCCCGTCTGGTTGAGCGTCGTGCCGGCGAAGACGTTTACCAGTTCGGGATAGCCGATTGCGGCCCCGAGCGATGAGTTCTTCGTCAGGTTGAGATACTGGCTGGTCAGCGGCGGAATGATGACCCGCATCGCCTGCGGTATGATCACCAGACGCAGCCTGTCATCGTCGCGAAGACCCAGAGATTGAGCGGCTTCGGTCTGCCCCTTGTTCACCGCCTGAATGCCTGAACGCACAGTCTCGGCAATGAAGGCGGCCGTATAGATGATGAGCCCGAACGCCAGCGCCACGAATTCGGGCACGAGTTCCAATCCGCCCCGGAAGTTGAATCTCTCCAGCGCCGGGGGCTCGAACGCGAGGTTCGCACCGGTTATCCACACGCCTAACATCAGGATCAGCGCGAAGACACCGATGCATGTGAAGACCACCGGGAAGCGCTGCCCCGTCGCCTCCAGCCTGCGGCGCGCCCAGATGGCAATGCCGATGCAGGCGAGAATGCCGACCGCTACCGCGATCCACACGAACCCGAACGTCTCGTTGGGGATCGGGCGCGGAACATAGAGGCCGCGCTGGTTGATGAAGATATCGAACGGCAGCGCGTAGCTCTGGCGTACCGCCGGCATGGCCTTCAGCACAGCGAAATACCAGAAGAAGAGCTGCAGCAGCAGCGGGATATTGCGAATCGTCTCCACGTAAACCGTCGCAAACCGCGCGATCAGCCAGTTGGACGAAAGGCGCGCGATGCCAATGGTGAAGCCGAGAATGGTGGCAAAGACGATACCGATAGCTGCCACCAGCAGCGTATTGAGCAGACCGACGAGGAACGCCTCCCAATAGAGAGACGTGCGGTCCCAGGGGATCAGCGTGAAACTTATGCCGAAGCCCGAGGTCTGCCAGAGAAAGTCGAAACCGGTGGATTTGTTCTGGGCGGAAAGGTTCTGTGCGGTGTTGTAGACGATCCAGGCGAAGAACCCGATCACTACGGCTGCAACCAGCACCTGATAGACGATGCCTCGCACGACGGGATCGTTGAGGAACGAGGCTCTCGGCGCCTGCTGAACATTGCCTTGGACGGCCATGGGCGAATAGTCCTCTTACCGCGAGCGCAAGTGCCGAAAGGGGCGCATTACGGGACAGGCGCCCGCCGGCCTCCGCCGCGCCAAGCACGTCCGACAGCCAGCGACCACGACACCCGCAACATCTTTTAAGCTCGCTTGGAAAGCGAACCGGCGCCTCCCGTGGGAGGCGCCGGACCAGAGCTCTGCGCTAGCGGATCGGCATTGCGTATTGCAGACCGCCGTCGGTCCACAATGCGTTGAGGCCTCGCTCGAGACCGATCTCGGTCTCGGGACCGACATGGCGCGCATAGGACTCGCCGTAATTGCCGATGTGCTTGACGATGCGATAGGCCCAATCATTGGTCAGCCCTATGGGCGTGCCGAACTCGCCCTCGACGCCCAGCAGGCGCTTGACCGCCGGGTTGTCCGAACCGAGCATCTCATCGACATTGGCCTGGGTCACGCCCAGTTCTTCGGCTTCCAGAAGCGCGAAATAGGTCCAGCGACTGATATTGAACCATTGCTGATCGCCCTGGCGCACCACCGGACCAAGCGGCTCCTTCGAGATGATCTCGGGCAGAATGATGTAATCATCCGGATTGGCGAACTTCGAGCGTTCGGCAGCGAGCGCCGATGAGTCCGTCGTATAGACGTCGCAGCGGCCATCCTCGAACGCCTTGACCACTTCGTCCTGATCGGTGAACACGACCGGCGTGAATTCCATGTCGTTGGCGGCGAAGTAGTCTGCGGCGTTCAACTCGGTCGTCGTGCCCGATTCGATGCAGACGGCGGCGCCGGAAAGATCGAGTGCCGAGGTGATGCCATCGGCCTCGCGAACCATGAAGCCCTGGCCGTCATAGTACATGGTGCCGATAAAGGTGATGCCGAGGTCGGTATCGCGGCTCATCGTCCAGGTGGTGGTGCGCGAAAGGATATCGATTTCACCAGCCGAGAGGGCCGCGAACCGTTCCTGCGACGTCAGCGGAGTGTAGCGTACGGCATCCGGATCGTCGAAGATCGCGGCGGCAACCGCGCGGCAGAAATCGACTTCCAGTCCGGCCCAGTTGTTGTTCGCGTCCGGCGCGGAGAAGCCCGGAACCCCACCGGTCACGCCGCATTGGAGATACCCCTTTTCCTTAACGGCGTCGAGCGTCTGCGCGCTGGCCGCCGTCGCCGTCAGACCGAGAGCGGCCGACAGCGCGATCATAAAGAGCTTGTTTTTCATTTTATTGCCTTTTGTTTCCTGACCCTCAGCCCAAACTCATCCCGTTGGAGATGTGCCCGGACGACACCGCCGCCCCCTTTGTGTGACGGTTCCGATGCTGGTAAGCATCGAAGCCCCTTACGACACGGGCGTCAAGGCAAGAATGGCTCTTGAGACAGCAAAGCTGTCACTTTCTTAGGCGCATACAGGAAGTGAACTGATTTTATGCAGAATGACGATAAGGACACCGGAAACGGAGAGAACCGCCGGATTCCGGGCGTCGGGACATTGCTCACGCATGGTGGACGGAATCCACAGGATCAGTTCGGGTTCGTCAACACACCCGTCTATCGCGGCTCAACTGTCCTGTTCAAAACCCTCGATGATCTCGAGTCCCGTCAGCAGCGCTTCTATTACGGGCGGGCGGGCACTCCCACGACCGAATCGGTCGAGGAAATCGTTACAACTCTCGAGGGCGCACACGCTACGCAACTTGTCCCCTCGGGGCTGGCGGCCATCTCGATTGCGCTGCTCAGTTGCGTGGAAGCGGGCGACGAGGTGCTGATTACCGATAGCGCCTATGAACCGACGCGCAGCTTCGCCGATACGTTCCTCGCCAGGATGGGCGTCACCGCGCGCTATTACGATCCACGGATCGGTGCCGGTATCGCCGAGCTCATGAGCGAGCAAACGAAGGTCGTCTTTTGCGAAAGCCCTGGCTCCGGCACGTTCGAGGTGCAGGATCTGCCCGCGATTGCAGCAGCCGCCCATGAGCATGGGGCCAGGGTCATCATCGACAACAGCTGGGCAAGTCCACTCTATCACCGGCCGCTCCTGCTCGGCGCCGATATCGTCGTGCACGCGGGCACCAAGATGTTCGTTGGCCATTCCGACGCCTTTGCCGGCACCATCTCGGCGAACGAAGCTACCTGGCCGGCCATTGCAAAGACGCGTGCGCTGCTGGGCTACTTCACCTCTGGCGACGAAGCGTTTCTTGTCGCGCGCGGCCTGCGCACGCTCGAAATCCGCATGGCCGAACACCAGGCACGCGCCCTTGAAATCGCGCGATGGCTCGAGGACCAGAACGAGGTCGAGGAGGTGCGGCACCCTGCCCTGCCGATCCATCCAGACCATCACATCTGGCAACGGGATTTCAGCGGCTCAGGCAGTCTCTTTTCCTTCCTGCTGAAACCGGCGCCGCGGGCCAGCGTCGCGGCCTTCATCGATCATCTGCGCCTGTTCTCGGTCGGCTATTCCTGGGGCGGCTTTGAAAGCCTCTGCCTGCCGGTCAAGCCGCAAAGCTGCCGCACGGCGGTTCCCTGGACGAGCAATTGCAATCTCTTCCGGCTCCATATCGGCTTCGAGGACGTCGCGGATCTCAAGGCGGACCTCGCAGACGCAATCGCTCGATATGCCGCTGCCCGTTAGGGCGCGTGCCAGGGTCACCGGCCAGTCTTCAAGCCCCGGTCCAACGCCGCCATACCCGCCGCATGGCCGGAAAGCCGCGGGCACGGACATGGCCGTCGGCCTCAACCCGGAAGATCCAGTGGCGCGCGGCATAGACATTGCGCGTTGCATAGGCGCCCAGCATACCCACCACCGCGCCCCCAACGACGTCGGTCGGGTAATGCATGCCCACCGGCACGCGCGATATGCCTACGACAATGCCGATCACCAGCAGGATCGGAAACAGACGCGGCCACAGAAAGCCGAACGCAAAGGCGATGGCGATGGCAGTGGTGGTGTGCCCCGACGGAAAGCTCTGATAAGTCCAGTCGTTTAAGAGGTACCGGAAGTCGAAGGCTCCCACATCCTCGAACCGCACCGGTCGGCTGCGCCCGATGATGCGCTTGATGACGGCGGTGAACAGGCCACTGCCGCCGACGCTGATCAGCAGGTAGCTCGACAACAATCCCAACTCATATGTCGCGCGCCTGTACGACGCTCGCCGCATCGGTATGAGTGCCAGCATGGTGAGCACGAATATCACCAGCGTAGGGATGACCACCCAATCGGAGAGACCGTAATCGGTGATGAAGAAAAACGGCGCCCGCCATTCCTGCGGCCAGTTGATTGCACCCTGGGAGGCCCATACATCGAGCCAGACCACGGCGAAGAGGACCGCAAGGAAAGCCGCGACGTGGACCGGCCAGGTCCGCCGGTCGAGGCCGAGCGGCCAGGGTTTGGTGAGATCGAACATGGCGCTATTTCAATTGGTGGAGTTTTTCCGTCAATACCCGCCAAGACCCATCAAGGCCCGCTCGATCGCGGAGCGCACTTGCCCTTTTTCGGCGAACCTTGTAACGGGATGATGCGATTTCGGGGTATAGCTCAGCCTGGTAGAGCACCGGTTTTGGGAACCGGGGGTCGAGTGTTCGAATCACTCTGCCCCGACCATCGCGCCGCACGCGTGCGCTTGCAGCGTTTTCGTGTGGTATTCGCGTGAGTTGTGAGGAAACGCGCTGAAATGATCGCTCGCATCTACCGCCCTGCCCGCAACGCCATGCAGTCGGGGAAAGGCAAATCTTCTCAGTGGGTTCTCATCTATGAACCCGATGCGCCGCGTACTATCGACCCGCTGATGGGCTATACGTCCTCCACGGACGCGCGCCAGCAGGTCCGCCTCTCCTTTGAGACGCAGGAAGCAGCCGAAACCTACGCCCAGCGCAACGGCATTGCCTATGTCGTGCAGCCCGCCCACGACACGACTCCCAAGCGCGTCAGCTATTCCGACAATTTCCGGTCCGACCGCCGCACGCCCTGGACCCACTGACGGCTGCGGTACTGGCGTTGGCGCTGCTTCAGACCTCGGCCAGCTTGACCCATTTGCTGTCGTTCTGGCTCGATTTCACCGATGCGGCGATGAACTGCATGCCTTCCACGCCATCGGCCATGGTGGGCAGAAGCGCCTCATATTCGCTACCCTCGCCACGGATGACGGCCGCGAACTGGGAATAGAGCGTGGCGAACGCTTCCAGGTACCCTTCCGGGTGTCCGGCCGGGATGCGCACATTCATGGCCGATGCTGCCTTGCCCGAGATCGCGCCGCCGCGCGTGAGCAGTTGGCGGGGCTTGCCGAACTCGGTGAACCACATCTGGTTTGGGTTCTCCTGACGCCATTCGAGGCCCCCCTTGTCGCCGTAAACGCGCAGTTGCAGGCCGTTCTCGACGCCCACCGCGACCTGGCTCGCCCACAACATGCCGCGGGCGCCGCCTTCGAAACGCAGCATGATGTGCACGTTGTCGTCGACCCGGCGGCCCGGCACGAAGGCGGTGAGGTCCGCCGCTACCGCCTCGGTTCGCAGACCCGTCACGAAGCGGGCGAGGTTATAGGCGTGGGTGCCGATATCACCGATGGCACCGCCAACGCCCGAACGTGCCGGGTCGGTGCGCCAGGCTGCCTGCTTGTTGTCCTCATCGGTTGGCTCGGTCAGCCAATCCTGCGGATATTCGACCTGCACCACGCGCAGCGTGCCGAGCGCACCTGACTGCACGAGTTCGCGCGCCTGGCGCATGAGCGGATAGCCGGTGTAATTGTGCGTCAGCAGAAACTTGGCGCCCTTTGCCGGCTTCACCTCGGTCAACGCCCGTGCGCCCTCCAGGGTGTTGGAGAGCGGTTTGTCGCAGATGACGTGGATGCCCGCTTCGAGGAACGCCTTGGCGGGTCCCACATGCATGTGGTTGGGCGTGACGATCGAGACCGCCTCGATGCCGTCCGGCCGCGCTGCCTCGGCCCGTGCCATTTCCTCATAGCTCGTATAGATGCGGTCTTCGGCAAGGCCAAGATTGCGGCCGGACTCCCGGGCGATCTCGGGACGCGAGGAAAGAGCCCCGGCCACCAGCTGATAGTCTCCATCGAGCCGTGAGGCTATGCGGTGCACATAGCCGATGAAGGCGCCGGTGCCGCCGCCGATCATGCCCAGCCGAATGGGCCGTGCTCCGTTCTCAGCCATGTTCTGCCTCCTCGCGGGACTGTTCGCGCCATTGCGGCGCAACGTTGTTTTGCAGACTCAGATAAAGATCGTGGGGTCCGTCGTCCGCCGACGGGGTGTAGCCGAAGTCGACCTTGACGTCACTGACCGCGACGCCCTCCGCTTCGGCATGGGCATAGAGCGCACCAAAGCCCTCGGCGATGCCGGTCACGTCACCGGTATGATGAAGATGCAGCCACTCGCCGGCCGGAATGTGGAGTCGGCGCAGCCCGGCCGGGCATGTCGCTGCATCCGAGACTTCGATGCCGATGAGTTCGGTATAAATGCCATCCTGCGTGCCGAGGCTGACTTCGACGAAGCGCCCTGCTCCCGCGAGCTGACGCAGTTCATCCGCTCGCGCGAAGAGCCGATGCCATGCGTCGGGCACTGCCTGAAACAGTTCGTTCCAGCGCGCCTCGACGAGGAGGCCGACGACAGTGGTCGGCCCCAGCCGCACCCGTTCCGGCCGGGACATTAGTCCAGCCCCAGCATCTTGCGGTTTGCCGCCCGGTCAGTACCCGATGCGGCAAAATCGTCGAAGGCCTTTTCCGTCACGCGGATGATGTGGCTGGCGATGAACTCGGCCCCTTCGCGTGCGCCGTCTTCGGGGTGCTTGAGGGCGCATTCCCATTCAAGGACGGCCCAACCGTCGAAATCGTATTGGGCGAGCTTGGAGAAGATCGAGGCGAAGTCTACCTGGCCGTCGCCCAGCGAGCGGAACCGCCCTGCCCGATTCACCCAGCTCTGGTAGCCGCCATAGACGCCTTGCCGGCCAGTCGGGTTGAACTCAGCATCCTTGACGTGAAACATGCGGATGCGCTCGTGGTAGATGTCGATATAGTCGAGATAGTCGAGCTGCTGCAGCACGAAGTGGCTGGGATCGTAGAGCAGGTTGGCGCGAGGATGGTTGTTTACCCGCTCCAGGAACATCTCGTATGTCACCCCGTCATGCAGGTCCTCGCCGGGGTGGATTTCGTAGCAAACATCGACGCCCGCTTCGTCGAAGGCATCGAGGATCGGAGTCCAGCGGCGCGCCAGCTCGTCGAACGCCTCCTCGACCAGGCCGGCAGGGCGTTGCGGCCAGGGATAGAGATACGGCCAGGCGAGCGCGCCCGAAAAGGTCGCGTGCGCGGTGAGGCCCATGTTCTGCGAGGCCTTTGCCGCATTCATCATCGTCTTGACCGCCCATTCCTGACGGGCCCTGGGATTGCCGTGGACGCTGGCGGGCGCAAAGCCGTCAAAGGCGGTGTCGTAGGCCGGGTGCACGGCGACCAGCTGGCCCTGCAAATGCGTTGAAAGCTCGGTGATTGTGAGGCCATGCCCGCCGGCAATACCCTTGAGCTCGTCGCAATAGTCCTTCGAGCTTGCTGCCTTTTCGAGATCGATAAAGCTCTCGACCCAGGTCGGCACCTGCACGCCCTTGTAGCCGAGACCGGCAGCCCACTGGCAGATCGCGTCGAATGAGTTGAACGGCGCCTCGTCTCCGGCGAACTGCGCCAGGAAAATCGCCGGTCCTTTGAGTGTGCGCATCTGACCTCCTCTCGGTGACGTCCCGGCGTGAGGTACGAACCTCATTGGCTGCCGGGGTGACCTTCTTGTGATTGGAAACGGCGCGCGAATGCCCGTCGTTGAAAATATCGGGTTTCGCCGGAGCTTATTGAAGCCACCGGCCTCGTCAAGCGCTCAGGCCTTGAGCAGCGCCTGCGCCTCTTCAGGGCCGAGCGCCAGGGGACGCTCACAGGTCGTCTGCAGCGTGAGCACGGAACCGGACTCGGCAGCCTTGAGCAGCGAGGTCATCACCTCGACTGCGTGCAAAGCGATATCGAGGCCGCATCGCGCGGGCCTGCGGCCTTCGAGTGCGGCCATCATGTCGGCGAGCCCGGCAGTGCGGTAGTTCGCCCGCGGCGACGGCTTATCGAGGTCCTGATTGAAGATGCCGAACGGATGGTTCCAGGGTTCGACGTGCTCCTTCTCGCCTTCCCGGTCGGTGATCGTCAGCTCGCCACCAAAGAAGTTCGGGTCGGGGACATAGATCGTGCCCTCGGTGCCGTAGAGCTCGATATTGTGATGGCCGTGGCTGGCGACGTCCCAGCTGGCGCCGATGGTGACCACCGCGCCCGAATGGAACTCCATGATGCCGTGGATCGTGGTCGGCGTGCCGACCTTGATCATGGTGCCCTGGAACGGCCCCGGCGCGGTGACCTCGCGTTCCGTGCGCGCCATGTTGGCGAATGCCGTGACGCGCTTCACGGGACCCAGGAGATGGATGAGATCGGTCACATAATAAGGACCGATATCGAGGACCGGACCCGCTCCGGGCTGAAAGAAGAAATCCGGGTTCGGATGCCAGTGCTCGAGGCCGCGGCTCATGACGTGGGTCGTACCCGAGGTGATCTTGCCGAGCTTGCCGCTGTCGATGATCTGGCGCGCCTGCTGGTGCGCACCGCCAAGGAAAGTGTCGGGGGCGCTGCCGACGGCAAGGTTGCGCTCGTCAGCCGCCTTGCGTAGCGCCAGTCCCTCCTCCAGCGTGAGGACGAACGGCTTTTCCGAATAGACGTGCTTGCCCGCCGAGATCGCATCCATCGACACCCGGTAGTGTGTTGCCGGGATGGTGAGATTGACGATCACGTCGACCTCGGAGTTCTTGAGCAACTCCTCGGGCGTTTGCGCGGTGACGCCGAATTCCTCCGCCCGGCGCTTGGCCGCCTCGGGCACGATGTCGGCGATGGCGCGCACTTCCAGCCCCTTGAACAGGGGCGCAAGCTTCAGATAGGCGCTAGAAATATTGCCGGCACCCATGATGCCGACGCCGTAGGTTTTTGCCATTCTGCTTACTTCCAGGCTTTGGCCGTTTCGATAGAGCGGCGTGCGAAGCGCTCGACATCGGCCGGTTTGTCGTGCTCGGCCACGAAGTACTTCGCCTTCGTCTTGCCGGTCACTTCATTGATCAGGTTGTTCCAGTCCATGGTGCCGTGGCCCACATCGGCCCAGCCGTCCTCGTCGGCATTCTCGCCCTCGGGTGCGATATCCTTGACATGAACGGCCGTGATGCGGTCGCCGAACCGCCCCATCCAGATAGAGGGATTGCCCCCGCCGCGCACAACCCAGGCGATATCCATCTCCCACTCGATATCGGCAGCGGTCGATAGGATGATCTCCATCGGCGTTTTGCCGCTCTCGGTCTTCCAGAACTCGAAGTGATGATTGTGCCAGCCAAATCCGTAGCCCGCCGCACGATAGGTCTCGCCAAGGGCGGCAAGGGTTTCGGCGTGCTCGGTCCATTTTGCGTCCGAATTACCAAGCAGGTCCGGAGCGATATGCGGGCAGTAAATGGTCTTGACGCCGACCGTCTCGGCGACCTTGAGCGTCGTGTCCTTGTCCTTGAGCATATCGAGGCCGAAATGACCGGTCGGCATGATCAGGCCGTGCTTGTCGAGGCTGGCCGCCAGACCTTCGGCATCGGCATAAAGCCCGCCATATCCTTCAACCTGCCTATAGCCGAGCGCCGCAAGCTTGCCGAGAAGCTCGTCCAAGGACTGCTCGTAGTTGCGGGCGCTATAGAGCTGAAATGAAAGATCCATGATCGACTGGCCTCCTGTTCGTCGCGGCAACGAGCCCCTCGCCCGAGCAACGCGCGGGAGCCTGGCTTATGGTTGGCTCCGGGACTGGCCGCCCCGGAGAGGATTTCGTCAGATGCGGTTGCTGGTCGCCGTGTCGAAGATCGAGCCGCGACCGGGATCGAAACCGATGAGCACCTTCTGGCCGGATTTCAGATCGATATCGCTCTCGGCCCGGAAGGTGACCATCTGTCCGGCAACGGTCGTGTAGGCGAGCGTGTCCGAACCCATCGGCTCGACCAGTTCGATCTCGACTTCGGTGCTGTAGGGCACGGCCTTGGCTGCCTCCCCGACCGTGATGTGCTCGGGGCGCACACCCAGCACGGCTTTGCTCCCCGAGGCCGCCGGCGCGGTTTCGAACTCATACGTCTTGAGCGGAATGAGCGAGCCGTCATTGGTCTTGAACACCGGTTCGGCCCCGCCGATCACCTCCCCGTCGAGGAAGTTCATGGTGGGCGAGCCGATGAAGCCGGCGACATAGAGATTGATCGGCTTGTTATAGATCGTGTGCGGATCGGCCAATTGCTGAATGACGCCATTCTTCATGATGGCTATTCGGTCGGCGAGCGTCAGCGCTTCGATCTGGTCGTGCGTGACGTAGATCATCGTGTTCTTCAAACGCTGGTGCAGCCGCTTAATTTCGACGCGCAGATCCGAACGCAGCTTGGCATCGAGATTGGACAGCGGCTCGTCGAAGAGGAAGACATCGACGTCACGGACCAGGGCGCGCCCGATGGCGACGCGCTGACGCTGACCGCCGGAAAGCTCCACCGGCTTGCGCTGCAGCAGCGGCTCGATCTGGAGGATTTCGGAGGCGCGCTTCACCCGCTGCTCGATCTCGTCCTTCTTCATGCCGGCAACACGCAGGCCAAAGGAAAGATTCCGCTCCACGGTCATCTGCGGGTAGAGCGCATAGGACTGGAACACCATGCCGATGCCGCGATCCTTGGGTTGTTCCCAGGTTACGTTGCGGCCATTGATGAATATCTGCCCGTCGCTGACGTCGAGAAGACCGGCAACGCAGTTGAGCAGGGTCGACTTACCGCATCCCGATGGTCCCAGCAGGACGATGAACTCGCCCTGGCTGATATCGAGATTGAGGTGTTCGAGGACCTTCACCTGGCCGAAGTTGAGCGAAAGGTCGCGAATGGAAACACTATGCTGCATGTCGAATTACCCTTTGACCGCACCGGCCGCGATGCCGCGGACAAACAGGCGACCTGACACAAAGTAGATGATCAGCGGCACCAGGCCCGTGAGGATCGTGGCCGCCATGTTGACGTTGTATTCGGGGCTGCCCTGCGCCGAGTTGACGATGTTGTTGAGCTGCACCGTCATCGGGTAGTTCTGGGTGCCGGCGAAGACGACGCCGAACAGGAAGTCGTTCCAGATGCCGGTAACCTGCAGGATTATGGCGACGACGAAGATCGGCAGCGACATGGGCAGCATGATCTCGAAGAAGATACGCCAGAACCCGGCGCCATCGACGCGCGCCGCCTTGAACAGTTCGACCGGCAGCGCCGCGAAGTAGTTGCGGAACAGCAGCGTCAGGATGGGCATGCCGAAGATTGAATGCACCAGGATGACGGCCCAGAGACTGCCGAAAATCCCCAGCTCACGCGTGATCATCACCAGCGGATAGAGCATCACCTGGTAGGGGATGAACGAGCCGAAGATGAGGATGGTGAAGAAGATTTCGGAGCCCTTGAAGCGCCAGTTGACGAGCGCATAGCCGTTCACCGCCGCAATGAAGATCGAGACGATCGTCGAGGGCACCGTGATCTTGACCGAGTTCCAGAAACCGGGATTCAGGCCCTGGCAGGTCAGGCCCGTGCAGGCGCTGGTCCATGCCTTCACCCAGGCTTCCCCCGTCGGTTCGATCGGCGGCGCGAAGATGTTGCCCCAGCGGATCTCCGGCATCGTCTTCAACGATGTGGTGAGCATCACATAGAGCGGGAAGAGGAAGTAGAGGCACGCAAAGATCAGGATCGAATAGATGACGATCTTGCGCGGCGTGAAGAACGGCTTCGGGCGCGGTCCGCGCGGTTCGACCCGCGAATCGGACTTTGGCTTTTCATCGGGCCCGGCCGAGGAGATGGTTGCGGTCTGGCTCATGTGCGGCGCCCCCTTCCGCCGAATTCGAGATAGGCCCATGGAATGATGATGATCATGACGGTGAGCAGCATCATCGTCGACGCCGCCAGGCCCTGGGCGATGTTTCCGGCGCCGAACATGTAGTTGTAGACATATTTGGCCGGCACTTCCGACGAGATGCCGGGGCCGCCATCGGTGAGCGC
>Ga0180216_1003487_pt1 | contig 12419 bp, 8 predicted proteins | sample eDN3rd37CBELigMG_FD_128879 | JGI IMG/M metagenome (GOLD analysis project Ga0180216, IMG submission 128879) | Enriched Miracle-Growth compost microbial communities from Emeryville, California, USA - eDNA 3rd pass 37_C BE-Lig MG (version 2)... ...
GGGGCGGCGGATCGAGAACGGACCGTTGTGGTCGCCGGGCGACAGATAAAGAATCGCCCCCGGCTCGGCCTGGTCGATGATCTGTTGCAGGTTGGCGCCGGCGGCGACCTCGCGCCCTCCCGCGGGCTTCGGGGGCGCGGGCAGCGGCGGGGGAGGGGAAGGAGGCGGAGGCGCGGAAACCGTCGTCCCGATCCCAACGGCCGCAAGGCACGCCAGGCCGATCAGGACGAGCGCCGTCCGCCGCCGTCTCCGCCTCTTCCGATCGCCGAACATATTTTTACCTTCTCGCGTGTTGGCGCGAAATTGGAGTTGAGGCTCGGCGCGTTCTCCCTCTCCCCCGGGAGAGGGTGGCCCGAAGGGCCGGGTGAGTGTCGTCGGATTTTGGAACGAGCGCGGCGAGCGGTTTTCCCGGGAGGGCGAGGCTCCCGCCGAGCCCCACGACCAGTCCCGGCTCGGCGGGAGCCTCGCCCTCCCGATCACCGTCCCGGGATCCCTCCGCGAGCCCGACGACCCTCATCCGGCCTACGGCCGCCTTCTCCCCGGGGGGAGAAGGATGTTTGGCCGCAGCCTCTCTTATGATGATTTCCCCGCGAGCGCCGGCGCTTCATCATGATGAAGCGCCGGACCAAACGCGCGGTTACTTTTCGGCCGGCGCTTCGGCCGCCGCGTCGGCGGGTTCGACCAGCAGGTAGCCGGCCATCTCCAGGTGGAGGGCCGAGCAGAACTCGCTGCAATAGAACGGGTAGACGCCCGGCTTGTCGGCCTTGATGGTGAAGTTGGCCGCCTTGCCCGGCTCCAGGCTCAGGTTGACGTTGAACTGGTTCAGCGCGAAGCCGTGGGTGGCGTCGTGCGTCTGCTCCAGGTTGGTGACATGGAACTTCACCGTGTCGCCCTGCTTGACCCGGATGGTGTCGGGCGTGAAGTGACTGCGCACCGCCGTGAGCTTCACGCTGACGGTGTCGCCGTCGCGCGTGATCCCGGCCTCGTCCTCCTTCGTCGCCGCGTTGGGATCAACCTGGCGGGTGGCCGGGTTGAAGCCGATGGGGCTGTAGACCTCGTCGGCCTTGATCTTCTCGGCGTTGATGATCTGGACGTAGTGAGGCTCGCCCAGGCCGATCGGCATGTCGTAGAGCAATTGCATCTTGTCTCCACTGATGTCGATCAACTGGAAGTTCTGCGGCAAGAGCGGTCCGACCGGGGCGAAGCGGTCGATGGCCCACTTGTTCAAGGAGACCAGATAGTGGCCTTCGGGTTTGACCGTGTCGCCGCCGACGACGCTGATGTGGCCGACGTTGTAGTGGACCGGAATGGAGTCGATCAACTCCAGGTCGTTGAGCGACCACTGGGCCACCTTCGACTCGATGAACAGCGACGTATACGCGCGCCCCTGGCCGTCGAACTGGGTGTGCAAGGGCCCAAGGCCGACCTGGACCTGGCCGCGGATCGAGTCCTTGAACGAGAGGATCGGCACGCCGTAGTCGTCCTCGCCGTCGAACGTCTTGGACTCGATCGCCTGCTTCATCTTGGCGAACTCGTAGACGGTGACGTGGGTGTCGAGCTTGCCGGAGATGCAAATCTCCTTGCCGCTGGGAGTCACGTCGACGCCGTGGGGGCTTTTGGGCTCGGGGACGAAGTGCAGAATCTCCTCGGCGACGGCCGTCTTCAGGGGGATCAGGGACATGCCCTGGACCTTGGGCGCCTTGCCCTCCTGCTTGGCGACCTCGGCGGCCTTCCGCCAGTTGATGATGTGCAGATAGTCCATGTCGTTCTGCGAGGCGCCCGACTCCAGGGTGGGCGAGTTTTCAACGGCCTTGCCGATGGCCCGCTCGGTGTTGAAGGAGTTCAGGAAGATGTAGCCGTCGCTGTCGAGCTTGCCGGCGTCGGCCAGGTCCTGCATGTAGGGCGGCAGCTCGATGGCGAACGACTCCTCGGGAACGATCCGGCCCTTCTCGCGATCAAACTTCCACAAGATGATCGCGCTTCGATACGTCTCGGCGTAGTTGGCTGGGTTGAGGTCGGCGTGGCCTCCATCCATCGGGATGGGGTACTGCCCCCCCTCGATGACGTACTCGGTGTTGGGCGTGACGAAGGTGCCGCCGTGGTCGGAGCGCAGCAGGCCGCCGCGAACGATCTGGGTGGTGGCGAAGTCCTTCAGGCTGACGACGGCGACGCGGGCGTTGGCCTTGTCGTTGATGAAGACGTATTGGCCGTCGTACTCGCCGTCGGTCTCGCTTAAGGCCGGGTGGTGAGTGTCGGCCCAGGTGAGCGTCGTCCCCTCGGGCGAGGCGTCGGCCAGGAGCTTCTTCGTGTCGTCGTCGAAGCCGTAGCCCTGCCAGGGCTCGGGCGTGAAGACGCCGATGTACTTGAGGATGCGCATGCTCGGCACGCCGACGACGATCATCTGGCCGCTATGGCCGCCGGAGGCGATCAGGTAGTGGGTGTCGTGCTTGCCGGTGGGCGTGTACGTCTTCAAGGCGGCGGTGACGTCCTCCTCGGTGAGCCCGCGCGCCTTCATGAGGCCGGCGATCGACTCGTCGGAGGGCGCCCGGGCCGATTCGCCGCCACAGCCGTTCAAGGCCGCCGCCACCGCGGCGAGAAGCCCAAGGCCCAGCAAGAACTGGTATCTCATGCGTTTCAACATGTCCAAAGACTCCTCGTGCGGTGCAACAACGAGCCGTTTGTTCCTACTCCGTTATTGAGCGAAGGCGCGGACCTTCTCGCGCAGGGCCTTCACGACGTCGGGCTTGCCCGACAGGTCGGGGTTGGCGACCATCAGCGGGCTCTTGCCCACCGCGGCGCCGCCGTAAACGATGGTCTTCTCGATGTCCTCGTCCGTGACCGTCTTCTGCCAGGCTTGGTCGCTGTAGTCGCGCGGCTTGGGGTCCAGGTTGGCCGCGCCGGGGCCGTCGCCGCGTCCCGTCGCGCCGTGGCAGGTGGCGCAGCGGGTCGAGTAGATATTGTCCGCCTCGGCGACGGCCGCGGCCGAAATCCCCGACCCTCCCGCCTTCGTCTTCGTCTTCGTCGTCTTGGTCTTGCTCGCCGGCTCGCCCGACGAGCAGCCCTGAGCCACCGCGATCGCCGCCACAATCACCAACGACGCCACCGTCTTAATTCGCATCACGCGCTCCAAGGGAAGGGGTGAGCCCCCAACGCCCAATTGGTCCACTCCATCACCACGCCGAACACCCCGTTCGGCGACCGTGGAGATTTGCATCTACAATACACCCGGACGCGATCGAAAGACAGTCCCACTCGCCATTTTGGTCGTTTCGACCCCGCTCCAGAATTCGGCCTTTTCGTAATTCCTGAAAACCGCGCGCCGCGTCCTCGACGGAGTTCCAATTTGGAGGGCGCGCGGGCCCCGCCAAGAGCTGATTTGAGAGGCGTCGGACCGCGGAGCGTCGAGGGCGGGTCCGGGAGGGCAACACCCTTCCGCCGAACCACACGCCCAACGCCGGCGCCGCGGGAGCCGCGCCTCTCAAATGCAGGCGTGATGGATCACTACGAACCCGGCCGTTCGCTCGCCGCGAGGTCGGCCAGCAGCTTCTTGAAGTCGTCGCGAGAGCGGAGCGGATCGAGCGCGGGGTCGGTTTGGTAGAGGTCGGGGTTGTCGAACCCCTGGGCGACGGCCTGGCCGAGCACGGCCACCGCGCGATCGGCGTAGACCCGGCGGCGGAGTTTGTCGGTGGGGGAGAGGGCCGGGTCGTCTTCATCGAAGGGGCGGGCGCCGTCCTGGGCGCCGATCAGCGAGAGCCCCAGCGACAGGTTGCAGGCCAGGGCGTAACGGCTTGGTCCGTCCAGCTCCTCGCGTCCCTCCAACAGGTCGATGGCGCGGCGGAACGCGCGCAGCGCCTCGACGTTCTCGCGCGACTGGCCATGCAGGCGGCCGATGAGCTGCCAGGTGGTGGCCAGATCGACCGGATGGGCCGGGTCGTCGGGCTGCTCGGCCATCAGCCGCTCCAGCAGCTCCCGGGCCTTGCGGGCGATGTCCAGGGCCTCGACCCGCTCTCCCATCCCCCGGCGCAGCTCGGCCAGGAGGTTGTAGGTCAGGGCCAGTTCCGCGCGATAGTCGGGCTCGGTCGGAAATTGAGTTGAAAGCGATTCAAGAAGTTCCGAAGCGCGGCGGGCGTGGCCGAGCGCCACCGGCGCAGCGCCGAGGTTCCGTTCGAGCGAGGCCAGGTCGTTGAGCCGCTTGGCCCGCTCGAAGTCCAGCCGAGGGGGCGCCTTGCCGCCGTCGGGCGCCGCGGAGAGGACCTCGTCGGCGCGCTGAAGGGTCTTCAGCGCGGCCGGCGGCCCATCCGGGCGCCGCTCCTCAATCCGGGCCTGTCGACCGAGCGCCGAGGCGAGGGCCAGCCGAGCGTCGAGATCGTCCGGAGCCTCCCAGACCAGCTCCTCCCACAGCTTCACGGCCCCCCGAATCGAGCCAAGGGCCTGATCCAACTCGCGCCGCCTCTGAATCCGGGCCAGGTCGCCGAGCGTCCGGGCCAGCGCGCGGCGCGTGGCGGCCGACTCGGGGCGCTCGTCGGCCAGGGCGGTCAAAAGCGCGCGGGCCGATTCAAGGGACCGAAGCGCCTCGTCGGTCTCCGGCCCCGCCGACCCCTCGCCCGGATCAAGCGTCCGCCCCAAATCGGCCTGGGTTTCCGCCAGCCGGAGGGCGGCGTCGAAGTCTTCGGGGCGCTCGGCGACGACCGACTTCCAAAGATCGACGGCGTTTTGAAACCGCGCCGCGGCGTCGGCCCGATCGCCGAGCGCCCGGGCGATCGCCGCGGATTGGGTCCGAGCGTCGGCCAACTCCGCAAGGTCGGCCGCCTGGGTGTCGGTCTCGAGAAACTCGTTGTAATACCGACCCAGTTCCGCCAGCAGGTCGCGTCTGAGGGCCCCCGGATCGTCGCCGACGTTTGGCTCGTCGGCGAGCCGGGCGAGGTTCGCGGCCAGGGCCCCCCGCGCCGCCAGCCGAGCCCGCTCGGCCCGATCCCGATCCAGACGAACCGAATCATAACGCCGAACCCCCTCGATCACCCCGGCGATCGTCCCCAAAACCAAAAGCGCGATGGCCGGAGCAACCCATTTTCGGCGCTTTAAGAAAAGTCGTGCTCTGTAAAGGTCCGACGAACGCCGAGCCTGGACGGGAAGCCGCGCCAGATACCGATCCAGGTCGTCGGCCAACTCGGCGGCCGAGGCGTACCGCCTTTCGGGCTCCTTGAACAGCGCTTTCCCGACGATCAGGTCGAGGTCGCCGCCGATCCGCCCGCGGCCCCTCGGCGCGGCCCGGCTGGGACGCTCGGGAACCTGGTCGACGATCGCCTCGGCCAGCGCGCCGGGATCTTCGTGGTCAACCCGATACGGCCGCTTTCCGGTGAGCAGTTCGTAGAGCAAGACCCCAAGCGCGTAAATGTCTCCGGCGATCGTGGGAGGTTCGCCCACCACGCGCTCGGGACTCGACCATTCGCCGATCGCGCCGTCGTCCTCTCCCCGCGAGGACGGGACCACCGCCGCGCCGTCGGCGGCGATCGTCAACCGCGACGGGTTCAGACCACCGAATATCAGGCCTTTTTGATGAGCCTGCCCCACGGCCAGACAGACTTTTTGGAAGACTCGAATCCGGGCCGGAACGTCGAGCCCCAGACGGTCGCAATACATCGCGACAAACTCGGTTGGCTCCGCCTCGTCGATCGCCTCGCCGCCCGCCGTGGCGAGGGCGTCGAGCGCCACGTCGTCCAGCGAATCGCCGCCATCGGCCCGTTCCTCCTCGCCGCCCTGACTCATGAGAACATCCAGCCTCTTGATTTAAAACACGCCTGGGTTGCATTTTCGTCATCATACCAGGGCTCCGCGAGATTTAGGGCTTTTTGGCATGGACGTATTCTTCACCTCGGCCATAATCGCGCCAATCACGCCGTCGCGCCAATCTCGGCGACCGCCCCGGGTTGCCCGCCGAGACGAGTCTATGGGTCACCACATGGTGGGCACTCAAAAAGGAATGGCACAATGTCTTTGATCACGAATAGCCGCGCGCTTCCGCCCCCTCACCTTCTTCAGCGGATCGCCAACAATCCCAGCCAGGCGGATTTCGTGGACTCGTTCGACCGGCTCCGGGAGACCATTACATCGTACCTGGAGCGGTCGGGTTTCGACTTCGCCTCTTTTGACGACATCCTGGACTTCGGCTGCGGCGTCGGCCGGTTCATGTTCGCGTTCGAGAACCACTTGCGGCCGGGCCAGACGATCCGGGGCGCGGAGGTCCACGCCGAGTGCGCCCAATGGTGCCGCGACAACATCCCGTTCGCCGAGACCACTCACACCTCAATCAACCCGCCGCTGCCGTTTGACGACGGCCAATTCGGCCTGGTCTACGCGCTTTCGGTCTTCACCCACCTGCGGCTGGACATGCAGTTTCGCTGGGCCTGGGAGGTCCACCGCGTTCTGAAGCCCGGCGGCGTCCTCTTCGCCACGATCCACGGGCCGACTTTCTTTCCCCTGTTCCACTCCTTCCGGCAGCACGCCGAGACGTACGAGATGTACGGCATCGGCGAGGACGGCTTCTTCTCCTATGTGGTTTTCCCCAGCCCCGAGGAGCTCGACCAGGGGCAGGTGCATGTGGCCTCGGCCCATTCGCCGGGCGTCATTGAGGAGCAGTTCGCCGCGTTTGAGATCGTCAAACGGTTCCCGTTCAGCGACATGGCCGGTGGACAGGATCTCTACATCCTCCGCAAGCCGCTTCATGGCCGCCCCATCGCGCTGCCGGCCGAAACGACGGACGATTGCCATCATGTTCTTCCTGAGCCGGGGCCGGACGGCGCCCCCGAGGCGATCGAGCTAACCTTCGCGCTCGACGGGCAGAAGTCGTTCACCGTCCATCCCCGCGTCCGGCCCGACGGCTCGTACTGGATCGACTTCCACATCGAGATTCAGGCCAAGGGGGAGGGGGGCGAAACGCTCGTCAATCAAACGCTTCGGCTTCCGCGCTCCCGGATGTTCGGCGCGAGCCACTACGGCAAGCTCGCCGTCCCCGTCCCGACCCACCGCGGCGAAGTGACCGTTCGACTCTCCTCGACCCTCGGCGAACGCGGCTCCCTGCCGGAGACCGTGGAGCCGATGATCGAATGGTGCTTCCCCCACTTCGTCTGAGCCCGCCCCGACCCGATCGAGACGAGCCCCGCGGAGCCCCGATCGCGGCGGAGCCCCGAGCCCTCCGCCGCGCGTCGGGCGCGACGCGATACAAAACCGATCCTTGCCGTCGATGTCTTTTATCAACGCTCACTTGACGCGGGCGCGCCGCGGCGCGAAAGTGACGCGGCGTTGCGGAAAACTTCGACGCAAGCGGTTCGCCGATGTTGGCGACCGATCATCCTCGTCTCATCATTGTCAATGGACGGTCCCTCATGCGCACCCTTAGAAGGCTCGCCTTCCCCGGTCTCGCCACGCTTTTACTCACCATCATTCCGATTTCGCGAACCTCGTTCGGCGGAACAATCACGTTCAAGGGCGACTCGGCCCTGGTCGAGGCGTTGGGGGGCTCCATCAACACCGGCGCGAGCACAATCGCCGTGGGACAGACCCTCACCATCCCCTTCAGCGCGACCGTGACGGGGGTTGAGAGCGTCTCGGGAGAGATCGTTCTTTCGGCCGACGCCAACGGCGGATTGATTCAACTCAACAACGTGGTTTTCACCGGCGAAGGCCCGATCAGCAGCCTCCTCACCTTCGGCCTGGCGGTCGAGCAACGGTTCGAGTACTCCAGGCCGGACACCCTCGAAATCCTGGGGACCGGAAACGGCTTCGCCCATTTCACCGGAATGGGACCGGGCATCCAACCCGGCTCGGTCGTCACGGACGCCAGCATGAAGTTCACGCCCTGGATTAACCCCGACAGCGCCGGATCGACCGTCGGCAGCCTCCCCTTCACCTACGTCCAGTGGGCCTTCTCGGACGATTCGTTCCCCCTCGATCTGGATTTCTCGCCCTATTCAAGGCCGATCGCGGGGATTTTCAAATCCACGAGTAATCCCGTCACGTTGATCTTCGAATACGAGACGACTCTCGATCCCTTCAACACCGTCGCGAACGCGGGCACGTCGACGACGCTCCGCTCGGCCGCCCTCAGCTTCTCGGGAACGCCCGCGGCCGTCCCCGAGCCCGCCAGCCTGGCCTTGATCGGCGTCGGCATGGCGGGAGCGCTCGCGTTCGCCCGCCGGCGACGCTCCGCGTGAATGGAGCGCCAACCGGCCTCGCCAAGGATGGCCGCGAGTGGAGTCGAAGTTGCGGCCGGCGGGGCCGATCCGGCCCTTGACCGGCCGCTTGAAGCTCGGATAGCCGCGAGAGCATGAAGCGTTACGCGATCGTCATCGAGGACGCGGGAACAAACCTCGCGGCCCACGCGCCGGACCCGCCGGGATGCGCGGTCACGGGAGAGACAAAAAAAGGAGGTCGAGCGCCTCATCCGCGAGGCGATCGAACCGCGCCTGGAAGGCCTGGCGGAGGACGGCCCGGCGATCCCCGAGCCGTCCAGCCGCGTCGAATACGTCGAGATCAACCTCTGACCGCCCCGCCATCAGACGTTTCGGTCGGGCCCCACGATGAACCGGCCCATCGGGGCCATGGGGACGATGGCCAGGGCGGGGCGGGTTCGAAGCTGGGGGGCGTAGGCCATGACCACCGCCCGGTAGCGTCCCCGGGGCAGGGGGTTGGGGGTGGTCATCCGCCAGTTCCCCTGGGCGTCGGCGTCGGCCGTGGTCATCAGGTGGATTTGCTTCAGGTCCGCGGTCGGCCCGACGTAAAGCCGCATGGTCGAGCCCGGCGCGGCGGTTCCCGAGAAGCTCGGCTGGGCGCCGTCGATGAGCATGTCCGGGCCCCAGTTGGCCAACCGCCGCTCCTCGAGCCGCCCGCTCGGCGCGGTGGGCTCGCCGCCTTCGAGACCTCCCTCCAGCCGAAGCGTCTGGATCAAGGGGGCCTGTTCGCTGAGGGTCGTCGCCACGAAGTTTCGGTACCACGACTGCACGCCGTAGGCCCCCGAGTGGATCGCGCCGGCGTTGGTCAGGTTGTAATAGTGGACCGGCCGGCCGCTCTGGTTGGGGACGGGCACCTGCCCCCAAAGGTTGTAGTTGTTGCCGTTGACCCCGTGGGCGTCGCTGGCCTTGGTGTGCTGATAGAAGACCTCGGCCTCATCCACGTTCGAGGGGATGTAGACGGTCGGATCCTTGGCTTTGCCCTGGAAGTCGCGGGTCATGGAGTAGGCGATCGAGCCGATGAGATTGTTGGCCGCGCTCATCTGCCCCGGCACGTCGTTGCTGGCCGCGTGAGGGTCGAGCAGCGTGTCCTTGACATACCCGGCGCGCAGGGCGGGGGCCGCCGTTTGCTGGAGGTTGACCAGGGCCATCGTGTTGACCACCGCCCCCTCGCTGTGGCCGATTAAGTGCAGGTCAACGACCGCCGAGTCGGGCAGCTTATCGACGATCTTGTTGATCTGGTTCGCCAGCCTCGGCCCCTGTTTCGCCGCTCGGCCGGGATGGCGGCTGTCGGTCGTCCAGTTGAAGGGAATGACCGCGTCGTACCCCTCCCACTCCATCAACTTGGCCGTCTGAAGCGCCCAGGGGGGAGCGATCTTCCAGGCCGAGTGGACCAACCCCCCGTGCGAGACGACCCCGATGGAGTACTTCCGGAACGAGGCGGTTCGATCCGGGTCGGCCGCCGCGCCCGGCTCGTCGGGATTGGCCACGACCAGAACGTTCGGCCGCGCCGGGTCAATCGGCAAGCCTCCCTCCACCGGGATCGTCAGCCGATGCGTCCCCGAGGTCGCCGCCCCCTGGTCCCAGACGCCCAGCAAGACGTCGGAGGAATCCAGGCGATCGTCGGCCGATCGGTAGACGCCGAACCGGACCAGCCCGGACGACGCGCCCACCTGATACTCAATCGTCACGCTCCGGGAGTCGCTCGTCGTGGCCGAGATCATCGCCACCGGCGCGGTCGCGGCCGCCGCGCTGAGCGCCAGTCGAGTCTCCAGCGCCTCGCGAAGCAGCGGGCGGGCCGAGGCGCTTCTCCGTCGGGCGCCGGCCGCCCGACGCCTTCTCAACGATCGTAAGACGCGATTCAACATGATGCACCCGCGACCGACCGCGGCGAAGGGAAGCCCCTCCATCCCGCGATCCGCTTCGATAACGCGGCGGCCGCGCGTTCCTCGCGCGTCTCCGCCTTGACTCACTCGGCGAGTCCTCGACGCCGCCGCTTCCCGGCGCCCGCTCACCGACCTCTGGATGAGGCTATCGACACGCCCCCCATCCCCGCCCGAACTCAAACCCGACAAAGCCGGGCCGAGCCGCCGGCGCATTCCCTACAAGTCGAACCAGCCTCGCGAGGGCCGGTTAAACGCGGGAGACCGAAGCCTCGGGCCGCGTCGGCGCGGCCTCAATCGTCACGTGCGGCTTCATCGCCGCGGCCGGTCGATCCTTCGAGGTCTCTCCCTTTCTCGTACCCAGCATCAAATTCCGCGCGTACACGAAAAGCCCCATCGACTGTCCCAAAATGATGACCGGATCGCGCCGGGCGATCGCGTAGGAGAGCAGGGCCGAGCCGCCCAGCATGCTCAGCCACCAGAACGCCAACGGCACCACCACCTGGCGCTCGCGCTCCGAAGCCAGCCACTGCACCAAAAACCGGGCGGTGAACAGCCCCTGGCCCGTAAACCCGACGACCAACCAAAACGACGAGATCGCCATGATCCAAGCCGCCCCCAAACCAAAGCCCCGGAGGGCGGTCGTCAAGCCCCCACGCGATCGAGCCGACCGGGTTCGGCGAGCGCCCCCCGATCCCGCTCGGAACCGATCCCGATCCCACCGACGACTCCGGCGTCGTCGCCGGCCGGATCCACCACCTCATACCGCAAAGGCCGGCGCATCAGCCAGGAGACCCCGACCAGATCCACGACCACCCGGAACGACCGATTCCGAAAGTTGTAGTGCGACCGCCCGTGCGGCCTCGCCCGGTGATTGACCGGCGTCTGCGCCACCCGCGCCCCCTCGCGAATCAAGAGCGGGCCCAAAAACCGATGCGACCCCTGAAACAAGGGAAGCCGCAACGCCAGCTCGCGGGGGAAGATCCGCACCGAACAGCCCGTGTCGCGGATCGACTGCCCCAGAACCGCGTTGCGAACCCGGTTCGCGCACCGGCTGACCACCCGGCGAAACCACGCGTCTTGCCGCTTCTCGCGCCAGCCGAGAGCCACGTCGTGGCCCGGCAAGAGCCGCCATAGAAGCGCCAGATCGGCCGGATCGTTCTGCAGGTCGGCGTCGAGCGTGGCGATCCAACCGCCCCGCGCCGCGCGAACCCCCGCGGCCGTCGCCCCCGACTGCCCCACGTTCGTCCGCAACCGGATCTCGCGGAGTTCGGGGTACAGCCCGGACAACTCCTCCAAAACCTCCGGCGTCCGGTCGGTCGAGCCGTCGTTGACAATCAAAATCTCAAACCCGCCCAGCCGGAACCGCCGGTCCTCCCCCTCGCCGCACAAGGGGCGAAGCGCCTGGGCGATCTCCTCAACCAACTTCGGCAGGCTCTCGGCCTCGTTCTTGGCCGGGACCACGACCGAGAGCATCGGCAACCGATCGCCCAACGGATCGTCGCGCCGCCAGGCGCGCGAGCCGTCCAGACCCCGAGCCTCGGCGAAGTGCGGCCGACCGGGCGAAAGTGGACTCGGCGTCACGGTGAACCTCCTTGCTCGTCGGAAAAGGCGCCCCAAGGCGGACCCAACGGCCAACCCCCCCGGGCGCCCGATCGGCGGACGGCTCCCAGCGCGCTCCGCTCGATCCAGACTCTCTCGGCTTCCTCTTAAGAATCTGTTCCAGGGGTCGCCATTCTGCAATCTTTCCCAAACCCGTCCAGCCCGACTTGCCCGCGATTCGTCCCCCGCCGCCGTTCTTCTCGACAGGTTCCTCCCTCTCTGCTAAAAGACTCCGTCTCCAACGCATCGAGCGATCAGTAAGGCGAGACCGGCGCGATCCCTGATTCCAGTAATCGTCGCGCCGCAATCATCCTTCTCCCGGGGAGAGAAGGTGGCCCGAAGAGCCGGACGAGGGTCGTCGGATTTACGGAGACGCTTCTGAAACGGGGTCGGAAGGGCGAAGCTCTCGCCGAGCCCCGCGCCCAACGCCGGCTCCACGGGAGCCTCCCCCTCTTGGATTCTCCAACCCACCGGACAAGGACGTCCACCCATGCCTACCGCGGCCCGCCGAACCGTCGTCCGTCCGTCCGCGCCGCAATACCCCCCGAGCGACGCCCCCCAAACCTTCCTTGACATTCGGCTAATCGACAAAAACCACTTTAGCCTGTCAGTTTACGGCGAGCCGAATCTCCAGATCGACGGCCTGCTCGACAGCATCCGGGAACACGGCGTTCTCGACCCCCTGATTGTCGTCCCCAGCCTCGGGCGA
>Ga0180216_1003488_pt1 | contig 12419 bp, 13 predicted proteins | sample eDN3rd37CBELigMG_FD_128879 | JGI IMG/M metagenome (GOLD analysis project Ga0180216, IMG submission 128879) | Enriched Miracle-Growth compost microbial communities from Emeryville, California, USA - eDNA 3rd pass 37_C BE-Lig MG (version 2)... ...
ATACGGGTTTTCGTTTCCTATTGATTGTGATCATCATCAGAACCGCACCGCCAAAACTGATTCCCTGATTCTCGAAAATTTATCAAAACCAACTCGCTCTCACTTTTACCTTCCCGCCCCACACATCTGTATGGTCTGCCTCATACGGGGCCCCACAATGGCCATGCATGTGATGCCTACTGTTGTCCCTGTCTGTATGGCGCGCCCCATACAGGACTCCCCCAATGGCCATGCATGCGATGCCTGTTGCTGCCACTGTAGGCGACGCCCCGTGCGGGGCCCCCAATGGCCATGCATGCGATGCCTGTTGCTGCCGCTGCTGTCGGCGACGCTGCCCCGTGCCCATGGTCATTTCACCCGGTTGGCACGGCGTGCTAGTCCCCGTGCCCTAGTGGGCGCGCTGCTCTCTCCGCACTTCGCAGGAGGCGCTGCCTGTGCCGCAGGGACCCATGTCGAAGGCAGGTCGGGCGCACGGGGGGCCTTCCGCTCGGCGTCCGTGGGGGCAGTCACGGCAATGGACGCAGGTGCCGCCTCTTACAGAGACCAAGGACTGCGGCAGCGGCGCGCGCTGATCGCGCGCTGGACGCCAGAATCACCGAAGTGGAGATCGCGGCGCGCGACGCTGCCGTGGCGGCGACCATTGACGCCCAGATCGACGCACTGCACGCGCTTCTGGATACGCGGCGCGCCGAGCTTCACGAGCAGCTCCGGACGATCGTCGCGGACGAGGTTCGCCGCATCAACGAACTGGGCGTTGCGGAGCGCGTCGCATACACCGTGCTCATGACAACCATCCCGCTGGCGCGGCAGCTCGCGGACGGCCAAACGGCCACGCATACAACGGTCTGCCTGGAGAAGGCCGTCTGCGAGCGCCTGGACGAGCTCGTTCGTGCCGTGCCGACCGACCCGGTATCACTGCCCGAGCAGGTGACGTTTGAGTTGGCGGCGCCCGACCTGGAGCAGGCCATCCGACATGCAGGCAGATTCGTTCGCCAGCCACGGCGATGCTGACGACCACGCGCGATCGGTCCGGCAATTGGAATGTACAGAGAGAGAGAAGAAGGAGAGGAAGAAGAACTGTGCAAAGTCTGCCATGTATCTCCGTGTTGTGCGTGTTGCCGTGTTGTGCGTGTTGCCGTGTTGCGCGTCGTCGTGTTCTTGCCCGTTAGCCTATTTGTTGCGTTGGCCTGCGGGTATACATGACTGTGCCCGGAATGGTCATTGCGCGCGAAGTATTGGCATGAATGCTCATGTTCGCAGTGGAGCGTTACTATATGCGCCCTTCCAATAAGACATTTGGTATGGCAGTTGTGCCCTGTGCGCAGTCAGGCGGGCGTTGACTGGGTCATCAGGCAGTTTGCGACTGTGCCAACGTGACAATTGAAACACGGCATCAAGACACCGCTGCCGTGGCGCGCAAAGAGAGTAGTGGGTGCCAGAGAGAGACACACAGAGAGAGAGAGACAGACAGAGAGCACTACGGAAGGATCACGCAGCGGTGGAGTTGGAGGAGAAGAAGCACGACGGCATCCCGATAGACTTTTGAAAAGATCGCGCTGCCAGGGTGGACGCAGGGAGGACGCACTAGGGTTCGTGGTCATCACAAAGCCGCCATGGGCGTCATCATCCAAGTGCACCTGGCATAGCAAGCTAGCACGAAGGAACGCGGACAGGCGAGGCGGGGGCAGCGAGGAAGAGCTGAAGGAGGAAACAGAGGACCGAGCAGGTTTCTACTAAAGGCGCTCACGTCCACATACTGTCAGACGCGCGGCATCCTGCGTAGGGTTGGCACGAACGGAGGTCGCAGAGCGAGCCCGCGTTGGTGGATCGCCGCAGGCCAGACCAGCCTTACGGGTAGGAAGAAGCCGCACGCAAAACCCGTTCGCCACCTCGGACCTCGCGGTGCGCGAGATCCTGGGGATCGCTGGGCCGCAACCATGGTGTCGGCCGCGCTGAAACGGCTGCGGACGCGCGCCCAGAACGGCAACGTTGACGCCATGTGCGACCTGGCCGCGCGCTTTGAGCGCGGCGAGGGCGTGTCGGAGAACCATTCCCAGGCCGCGGCATGGTACCGGCGCGCGGCGGACAAGGGCCATGCGGGTGCCATGGTGAAACTGGCCATGTGCTACGAAAATGGCCGCGGCGTCTCGAAAAGTTACCCAGAGGCGGTCGCTTGGTACGAGCGCTCCGCCGACACTGGCGACGCACAAGCGCAACACGCCCTGGGGATCTGCTACGAACTTGGTCGCGGTGTGCCGCAAGACTATGCGGCAGCTGTCGAGTTGTACCGGCGTGCTGCCGACAATGGCCTCGCGGGCGCAATGTTCAGCCTGGGCCTCTGCTTCGACAAGGGTTACGGCGTCACCCAGGACCACGGGCAGGCGGTCGAGTGGTACGGCGCAGCCGCCAACGGCGGCCATGCCGGCGCCATGAACAGCCTGGGCTTGGCCTACTACAACGGCCAGGGGGTCCCGCAAGACTACGCGAAGGCGGTGGAATGCTTCCGGCGCGCCGCAGAGAAGGGACACGTCTCGGCCAGGTTCAGCCTGGGCGAGTGTTACGAGACTGGCCGCGGAGTTGCGCTGGACACTGCAGAAGCGCGCCGGTTCTACGAGAACGCAGCCGCCAAGGGCTACCAGAGCGCGGTCACCGCGCTACGACGGCTGGGGCTTGCGCAGCAGCCGCAGGCGGCGACAATGGCTGGGGGCACCAGTGCCTCGCGCCTGGGCAGCACCGCCGAGCAGGCCGCGGCTCAGGCCACACCGCAAGTTGCCACCACCGCTGCCCCCACGTCTTCACCGTGGGATCGTCGGCGCGATGCACACCTCGAATTGGAGCAGCAGCTGAACGTCGAACTCGAGCGCCGTGTAAGCGAACGCTTGCAGGCGTGCTGCACGACCTGTGGCCGCGATATCGAGCGCGGGGGCAGCGTGCTGCTGCTGGCGTGCATGCACAGCTCGTGCACAGTGTGCTTGCACGAAAAAGCCAGGCCGACAGCGACGCTAATGTGCACCTTGTGCAACATCCCCTCGACCATTCATCGGGCCAAGGCGGTGCGTCATCCCTACGTGGAGGCAGCGCTCGCCCCGCCATCACACAACTGCGAGGAGTGCGTGGGCTCAAAGGAGGCCACCAGCCGGTGCACCACCTGCCCGCTCTACCTGTGTGACGTGCACAGCGCCGCCCACCGCATGGCGCTCAAAACGCACGCGCATGCGCTGGAGCCGGTCTCGACCGTCGACAGCGGCAACATCTGCGTGAAACACGAGAAGCCGCTGGATGTCTACTGCGCAAGCTGCCAGGCCGCAATTTGCTACCAGTGCACGTTGCATGATGCAGCTCATCCGGCTGTGTCGCACGTCACGGAGAGCCTTCAGGCATACCATGAGCGCGCCCGCGGACGCATCAACGATGCGAGTCGGCGCGCCGAGACGGTGGCGGTGGCGGTGCGCGCTGACCGCGCGCTGCGTGCCAGCATTACCTCCGCCGACATTGACGAGCGCAGCAACACCCTGAAGGAAATAATCACATCCAAAGTCGACGCGCTCTATGCGCTGCTGCGGGAGCGTCATGCCGAACTGCTGAACGAGGTGGATGCCATTGCCGCGGAGGAGAAACAGCGCGTCAATGACCTTGGTGAGGCCGAACGCGTTGCGTACACCGTGCTCATGACGACCACTCCGCTGGCCTGGCAGCTGGCCAAGGCCCAAACGCCAGCGCCCACGGTGGCCCGACTGGAGCCCGCCCTCTGCAGCCGTCTGGACGCGCTCGTCAACGCCGCACCTGCCGAGCCGATGCCGCAGGCAGCCCGCGTCACCTTCACCTTGGCGGAGACCGAACTGGAGGCGGCCATCCGCGGGGCGGGTCAGCTTACCATCGAACCCAACTGAATGCGTTGGCGCATCGTGTCGAGCTACGTCGGTGTTTGGAAAGGCGATGCTAGTGGTGTGCGAGTAGGTGCGCGTCTTTTCAATGTGGAGCACTGTTTTAGGGCACCCGTATGCAGTGTGTAAAGGGTATGCATCTTGTACTTGCCCGTCGCTACCTAGTAGCTGCCCGAGTGAACTATGAGAAACCCAACGGTTCGTACCGAAACAGCCTTCGCTTCTTTCGCTGATGTTGCCGTAGGAGCCCGACGTCTGATATGGCGTGGTATTGAGACTAGGAGGAACCTCCCAGACTACAACGTCTTTCATCGACCAGCTAGGCTGCTGCCCCATACGGGGCTGCTGCAGCCAGGGAGCGGCGGTGCGCCGCTGGATGCCTAACCACACTCGAAGTACCGGGCGAGCACGTGAGGGGATCCGGCGTTGGCCGGTCCACCGGCCGTGGCCTACGCACACTAAGAAGGAACCCCCCCCCCCCCTCGACGCCATGCCGAGGCATGCTCCACCGTGAGCGCGCTGCCTGCCTGCTACGTCTGGGCGGCGCGGGAAGACGGCGGACGGCGCCCGAATCAGGCGGATTAGGGTTAGGGTTAGGGTTAATCATAGTAGGGTTTGAGGTATGACGTCTCAGTATCGTCTGGCGACGGCAGCGGACGCGAAGGAGGCGGAGGAGGAGGAGGAGGCGGAGGACAAGGAGAAGGAGGCGGAGGCGGAGGAAGAGAAGAAGGAGGAGGACAAGGAGAAGAACGACAAGGAGAAGGAGAATAAGGAGGAGCGAGAAGGACAAGAAAGCGATGAAGCAGCCTGGAGGAGGAGAAAGAGGACACGCCTGGCAACGGCGACACCAGCGAAGGACAACAGGCAGCGGAGGACACGGAGGCGGTGAAGGGCACAGGAAGTGCGGGAGGAGACGACGAGGGAGGCGGCAGAGGACGCGGAGGCGAAGGACAAGGCAAAGGCGCGTCGGCGGACAGAGGACCAGGAGGCGGACAGGCGCGAGCAGACGGCTGACCGAAAAACACGGAGGAGCAGGAGGACAAGGACGCGGTGAGGAAGAGGCAGAGGAGCAAAACGTGGAACGAGAAGAGGGATAGAGGGAGCGCGATGGACTTGAAGTACGCATAGGAACACTCGACCTAGTACGAGGCATTTCCCGAAGACGCGCGCACGCTCGCTCCATTGCCTGTCCCCGCTGCTGCGCCTGCGGCTGGGCGCGCCAAAGGCAACGGCAGCCATGGCGTCGGTGGAGGACCAGCTGCGGTCCAAGACGCAGGCGGTGCAGCACCTGCTGCACAAGATTGCCGTTGCCGAGGCCAAGGAGGAGGCGCTGGGCAACCAGCTGGCCGCCAGCCGCGCCGAGCTCGCACAGAAGCAGGAGCAGGTGCAGATCCTGCACGAGGCGATGGAGGCGCTCTCCGAGCAGCTCAAGCGCCGCACGCTCGAGGCCGAGGCGGCCGCCGCCACGGCCGCGCAGACGATCGAGTCGCTGCAAGCGGAGGTCGCCGAGCTGCAGGCGCAGGTGCGCACCAAGGACGAGACGCTCGCGCTGCTGGTGGAGCGCCTGAACCGCTACGAGAAGACATACGGCCTTAGCGCGACGGGGCCGATCCCGGCCCCGACCGGCAGCCCCGCCTTGCCCGACGGCCGGCCGGTACGACGGCAACAACACTGCCGTACCCCCCCAATGCGCAGGCCCAGGCACTGACCATGGCGAACCAACGCGAGGCGTTCCGTCCCCTTGGCCACCCATCGCAGGCCACGCGCACGCAGTCGATGCTGGGCGGCAGCGCGCCGGCGTACAAGCGCATCCTACGGCCGTTTGGTGGCAGCGGTGGCAGCAGCGCGGCGTCCGCCACCGCGGCGGCGGCTGCGAGCGCCAGCAGCAGCAGCAGCAGCATTGCCGTATCCGGCAGCGGCGCCGTTGAAAACCACGGCGGCGGCGGCGGCAGCGGCAGCGGCAGCAGTGGATTTGGCAGCCACTTCCCGTCGCTGCACCTGCCGTTCGGCGGCGACAAGGCGGCGCGGGCGTACCAGACGCGCATCGCCAAGCTCGAAGAAGAGCTGCAGGCCGCCAACGAGGCGCTGCTGGCGCACAAGGCGCAGAACAGCATCCTGAACGAAGAGGTGCTGCAGCTCAAGCTCCTGGTCGGCCCGCTGGAGCCGCCGCCGCCGCCGCCGCCAGCGGACGCCGCGTCCGACGACGAGGACGGCCGCCGGCGCGGCGAGTCGGAGGCGCCGCAGGTCATGGCCAGCTCGCTGAAGCAGGCCATGGAGGACGACGAGCTGGACCTGAACGACCGGATCATCAAGGAGCAGGCCGAGGCGACGCTCAAGGAGCTGTCGACGCGGCTGCCGATCCCTGTCAACGCGCCGCTCGTGCCGGGCTACGACCGCTACGGGTTCATGGAGAACGACGCCCTGGCCACGGGCTCGGAGGCGCTCCTCCGCCGCATCGAGAAGAGGGTACGGAGGGGCGGCTGGGCGCGCGGCGGAGGCGCTGCCGTAGGGCTAACACGCGTGACTACTAGGGTGACTGCGCTGGCCACGCGGCCCCACAGCAAAAGGAGGAGGAGTACCTGAAGTACGAGGCGACGCAGCGGCAGCTGTTTGACGCTTTCCTCATGAAGCGCGGTATGCGCCTCGACAACCTCCAGCGCAGCGAGGAGCTCAAGCACCTCATCCGCGGCGGCATCCCGCGCGAGTACCGGGCGCAGGTGCGTTCGCCTTCTGGACAACGCCTAAGCCGGGAAACGCCTTGGTCGATGTTGATGCGGGGAAGGAGAGCACCCGCGCGGTGCGGCCCGTGTGCAGGTCTGGATGCAAGTGTCGGGCGCAAACAAGCTCAAGGAGCCCGGTGTGTACGAGAGCTACCTGAACGACCACGCCAACAAGTTTTCGCTGGCCACGCAGCAGATTGAGCTGGTTCGTCTGCATCCCGGCAAGGGCGCACCTGGATCCGCTGAAGTGCGGTGCTGATGGCGCTTCCGACGCGTCGAGTTGTCGTCGGTGCTCGCCAGGACGTGCACCGCACCCTGCCGACCAATCGCTACTTTCAGTCGCAGGACGCGCCGGCCATCCCGCGGCTGCGCCGAATCCTCACCGCCTACAGCTGGTGCGCTACCGCGGCAGCATGTTTCTTGTGGCGGAACTCTCCCCCCGCTCACGCGCATCCCCCGTTGCATCTCGCGTGTGTGCGCGCGTTGGTAGGCGCAACCCGCTGGTCGGGTACTGCCAGGGCATGAACCTGCTGGCGGCGGCGCTCATCCTGGTGCTCGAGGAGGAGGACGCGTTCTGGTGCTTTGTCAACATTGTGGAGAACATGCTCCCGCCCAACTACTTTACCTCGAACCTCCTCGTGTCGCAGGCCGACCAGCGGTGCGTTCGCGGGCCGGCCGATGTTTAGCACACACGACGTTTGCTCACGAAGCCCCGCGTGCGGCCGGGCCGGGGGGCGCGCGTCGCCTCGGCAGGGTGTTGAAAGAGCTGGTGGCGGAGAAGCGCCCGCGCATCATCCGGCACATGGAGCAGGAGGGCGTGGACCTCTCGCTGATCACGTTCAACTGGTTCCTGACCGCGTTTGTGGACTGCGTGCCGCCCGAGGTGCGTGATGCACTTGCGATGAGCGATGCCGCTGCCCACGGCTCGCAAACCCAGCACCCCGCGCTTTGCGGCCGATACGCCCGCAGACGTTCTACCGGATCTGGGACAGCTTCATGTTTGAGGGTGCCAAGGTGCTCTTCCGCTTTGCGCTGGGCATCCTGCGCATGAACGAGGAGCAGATTCTCCAGCGCACCGGCACCGGCCCGCTCTTCCAGTTCCTGCGCAACATGACGAGCCGGCTCTACAATGTCAACGAGCTGGCCAAGGCGCGTTGCGACCGCCGTGGATTCTATGCCTTTTTCCACCACCGTGCTGACGCGCTGCCGCGCTGTTTCGCGACGGGCTTGCCCAATTGCAGTACGCCTTTGCGGAGCTCAAGCCGTTCCCCAAGTCGCGCATCCTCAGCAAGCGCGAGCGGTACACCGAAATCGTGCGCCAGGAGCTCCAGGCGGTGGAGTCGCAGCGGACGCAGATGGAGGAGCAGCTGCGCGCGGAGAGCATGAAGCCGCGCCAGCCGCGCGCCACGCCGCGCGACAGCGACGCGTCGGCGTCGTCGGCGAGCAACAGCATCAGCCGCCTCAACTTTAACGAGAGCGCGCTGGCCATGCCGGCGCCGTCGGCGCTCTCCCTGTCGCTGCCTGGCGACGGCGACAACGACGCGCCGGCGGGCCCCATGGACGAGGAGGACGAGCGACGGGCGCCGGCGCCGGACGACTTGGACGATGAGTCGGCCACGGAGAACACGACGGCCGCGACGACGCCGGCGGCGGAGACGCCCCTGACCGACCCGGCGGCGGCCGCACCGGGATCGCGGCTGGGCGTCCGGCACGCCAGCGACCCGCTGGCCGTCCCGTCGGCAGCGAGCGGCGCGGCGGCCGCGGGCGGCCGCCCCGTGCCGCCGGCCATCTCCACCGCGGCGACCGCGGCTGGCGCAAGCGTCCTGGCGACGTCGGTGGGCACGCCGCTGGCGTGGCCCAGCGCGGTGATGGGCATCGAGCGCACCTCGGCCAACAACAGCCGCCGGCCGTCGCTGGACCCCGTGCGCATGTCGCCGACGCAGGCGCAGTGGGCGACCGTCGGCGGGTCGTCCTCGACCGACGCGCTGGACGGCGCCAACGGCGCCTACGGCGGCTGGGACGCGGCGCCGCAGGCAAGCGCCACGCGGCGGTGAGAGGCCGACCGTGGACCTGGACCTGTACGATTTTCTTTGCGTACCACGTCTGCAAACGGTCAGACGGACGGGACCTGTACAGCATGGGCACCTTTGGTGTTTCCCTGTCCTTTCTTGCATGTCTTTCTGCTGGGCCTGTACATGTACTAGAACCAAAACCTTTGGAAACTGCATCTATCCGCGATAAGCGCAGAACGGTGTCATGTGCTGTGTGTACGACATGCTTCAAACGCAGCGTCCACGAGCGCATCCGCGCTTCCCCTTCGCTTCTTCCCCTGGTCGCGCTCATCATCATGCAGGCCGACATGCAGGCAGGCAGGAACTGGGGACCCGCTCGCCAGGTGCCTCCGCCGCTCCCACTTCTGACCAGGGCTAAAGGCCATTCTGACAGGCGTCCCACTGTGAGACGGGTCCTTCCCCGTGCGTGCCAATTAAGCATTGAAGGGCTGATTTAGCGGCGCGCCACTGCGAAAAACGGACGCTTTCAAAACGCGGCGCAGTGACGCGCGCGCAGCGAGCGCGGCGACGGCGGGCGAAGACGCTGAGAAGGAGAAGGAGACAGAGGGAGACGCGGAGAAGGAGAGGGAGAGCAGAGAAGGAGGGAGAGACGGAGAAGAGAGAGAGAGAGAGAGAGCGCAGAGAGGCGGGAGAACGTGGGGAGAAGGAGCAGGACGACCAGGACGAGCAGGACGAGCAGGTCGAGCAGGACGAGAAGGACGAGAAGGACGAGAAGGACGAGAAGGACGAGCAGGACGAGAAGGACGAGCAGGACGAGCAGGACGAGCAGGACGAGCAGGACGAGCAGGACGAGCAGGCGAAGGAGGAGAGGGAGGCGGCAGCCAGGCAGGCAGGCGCGGAGAAGCAGCGTGCCAGAGCGAGTGTAGGACGCCGCGAAGCGAGGAGGACACAGCCAAGTGAGGCGCACGAGAAACAGGCTGCAGGAGCGGGCTGGACGTGATCGCTAAGAGCACCACCTCGGAATGCTACAGGCACCACTGTCGGGCTCACTGCCGCTGACCACGCCAACGCCCCTCACCGGCCGCCGACGAGGCTGAGTAAACTCAACCATGGCCAACGCGGTGGACCACGAGGACGGCTGGCGCGAGACGGAGCTGGCGCCGGGTATCTACCTGGTGCAGCGACGCCGCCCCCCGCCACACGCCGGCGCGGCTGGCGGCGGCGGCGCGGACGTGGCCACGGCGCTGCACGTCCGGCAGCACGCCCACGGCGACCTGTGCGGGAGCGTAGAGTGGCTCGAGGCCGAGCTGCAGCGCACGCTGGTGTCGGTGGATCACCTGCAGCGGTCCAACGACGAGATGGCGCGCGCCGCCGCGCCCGGCGGCGAGTTCGCCGACGACCCGGACCTGCTGCTGGCTGTCCAGGAGAATGTGGGCGTGATTCAACGACAGCAGGACCGCGTGCGCCGCCTGCGCGCCGCGTTGGCCGAGAAGCAAACGGAGAAGCTTGGGGAAGTCGGCGCCGCGATGCTGGACGTGGGCCACCCCGCGCCGCCGGTGACGCTGCTCACCGCGGCCGACACCACGCGCGTCGTCGTCACGACGCGGCCCATCGCCGCGGCCGCACCGACACCCACGCCGCCCGCCGCGGCTGCGGCCGAGGGCAGCACCGACGGCAGCAGCACAGATGCGGAGGGGGTGTACCTGTAGGCGTGTATACTTTGGAACTTCTCTAGTGTAAAACTTGGGCGAGGCCGGGTGCTGTACAGAGCGCGACGTCGACACAACGTGGAGGACGCGTTCAGAGGGTGAAGAACAAGCCCATCAGGCCCTTGAGGTACATGACGATCTCCATCGCGCCCAGCTTGGACTCGCCGTACAGCCGGTCCACAAACGTGATGGGCACCTGGTGCGAACCGCCGCGGCCATCCCTCCCGCCCCGCGTTTCAGGTCGCGTGCCTTCAAACCGCCGCCGCGCTCGGGGCGCCCAATGTCGTACCTCGGCGACGCGGTAGTTCATCGCGTTGGCGCGCACCAGCATCTCCATCTGGAAGACGTAGCCCTTGGAGGTGCACGACTCGATCAAGGACTGCAGCACGGGCTTCTTGTACAGCCTGCGACGTGCCGCAAAGCGTGCACGCAGGAGCAAAGCCATATCTTGTCAGCACGCCGCACGACGAGCATGTCGGAAGGGAGCTGCCGCACGCACCGGTAGCTGCCCGTCAGGTCCGACGCGCCGGGGCGCAGCAGCGTCGACGCGATGTAGTTGGCCACCCGACTGTGCCATCTCGGCGAAAGCAGTGGGCAACCTTCGCCGTGGTCAGCCATGCCAGTGAGCCGCCCCGGGCGGGCAGGGGCGGGACCGACCTCGTCAGCTTGCGGCGCAGGTCCCAGCCGTACACGCCGCCGTTGCCACGGTAGCGCGTGCCCGTCACAATGTCATAATCGCCCGACTCTTGCTTGCTGCAGGGTCAGAGATTACGGTGTCCACAGATGGCCGCCGTGCGGCGAGCGTTAGAACGATGTGAGACTGCAAGCAACAGTGGCCGGGCGCGTACGCAATGAACTCGGGGATGAACTTGGGCTGTGGGCCGCAAACGCACGCAACTCGCAAGCCAAGCCACGTGATGAGCCACACGCATCTGCAGGTGCCGGGAGCAGACATGCCACGGCGTACATGGTGCGACAGGTCGGCGTCGAGAATGAAGATAAAATCGCCGCGCGCATGGCTCATGCCATGCACGTAGGCGGTGCCTGGACAACCCCCAGCGCGGCGCAGCCGGTGCGGCGGACCGGTCAGCCACAAGGTCCTGTATGACGCGGCAAGGCGTGTTTGCGCGCAGTCGTACCCAGGCCGAGCTTGCCCGGCCGCGGACGCAGCACCTGCAGCCCGTACAAGGCACAACCCCATAAAGCTGACGGTGAGCGCACGGCCGCATCGCGCCTCCTGTCCTGCGCCAGTGCCCGCACAATGTGGTCCTCGCCGTAGATGGCTTGCAGCTGCTTGGCCACCTCGAGCGTGCCATCAGGGCTGTTGTCGTCAATGATGATGACCTCGTAGTTGCGTTGGCTGCGGGGGGTTCCGAGCACCGCCGCGCGAACCGGCCACCACATGGATCAGAAACGCCGCGCAGGCGGCGTCCGCGTGTGGGTGCAGGGCCCTACCACTGCTCGAACGCGCGGACGATGAGCCAAATGCAGATGGGCAGGTTCTCGCGCTCGTTGTAGGTGGGCAGCAGGACCGAGTACATCGGCCCGGCCGGCTTCGAAGCCGCTGCCGCCGCGGGGGCCGTGCGCCGCGTCATGATGCTTGGAGGGGCGTTTCAGCCTAACACGACAGCTGCCGCGAAAAACAGCAACGGTCGGTCAGTTCCACGTCGGTAAGCGTCACGTCGATAGGCTTCATGCGGCGGTCTCCCTCTTCTTTCGTACCCTTTGCTTCTTCCTCCCTCTCCGCCTTTTTCTTGCTTCTCTTCTCTTCCTCTGTGGCCCCCACGTCGCAGTCCGCAAGCCAATGCCTCGCTCTTCCATTGTGGACTTTACCTACGCCCGCCGTGTTCACCGTGCGTACCTTCTGCCTCCTTTCACTCTGTCGTCTCTTCTCCTTCTCGTTCCCTTGTCCTCCTCCTTCACCTTCTTCTCCTGCTGCGCCGCCGCCGCTGCTGCCGCACCTGCTGTCTGCGCGCGTCGGCCGTGCGTTTCTACTGTCTCCTTGAACTCCCTTACCTCTCGCTTCCCCCTCTGCTCCTTCGCGTCCTCCTCCTCCTCCTCCTCCTCCTCCTCCTCCTCCTCCTCCTCCTCCCC
>Ga0180216_1003490_pt1 | contig 12416 bp, 12 predicted proteins | sample eDN3rd37CBELigMG_FD_128879 | JGI IMG/M metagenome (GOLD analysis project Ga0180216, IMG submission 128879) | Enriched Miracle-Growth compost microbial communities from Emeryville, California, USA - eDNA 3rd pass 37_C BE-Lig MG (version 2)... ...
GCGAACCCCGTGACCAGCACCACCAGTCCGGTAATCTGCATCTTGTCCATCACCGTCCGGGCGGCCCGGTTCCAGGGGTGGAATTCGCTCGCGTAACCGCGCAGGCAGATGGCAGCTGCTGCGAGCGTGCCATAGAAGAGACCGATAGCCTGGGTGCTGAGATCCACCAGCCAAAGAAGCGTCGCGACACCCGCGGCAACGATGGCGGCACCGAACCACGCGCCCCACCCCGGACTACGGCGGAACAGCAGCCACCCCACCACCAGCGCCATCGGGATCGACAGGCGCAAGACCAGAGTGCCTTCCGCCGGGGACAGCGTCACCAGAACGAGGCAGTAGGAGATCTCGACCAGGATCGCGCCGATGCCCACGAGCCAGCTCCTGGGGGACAGCATGATCTGAACGGGCTCGTTCCCCAGGCCTGTGACGGCGAGCATGCCCGCTGCGGCGACCAGCAGCGAATAGAGGATGAAGACGATGGGATGCGCGCCTTGCGAGATCGCAAAAGCGTTCATCACGCCCAGGATGGCGATCGCGATAACGTAAAGCCCAGCTTCGATCCAGCCACTGATGCGCTCACCAGGACCGGCCTGCTGCTGAGGTGCGGGTTTTTGCATTACAGGCAACTTTCAGTTCTGCGGCGCGGTCAGGCGCCAGGTCTGTCCACGTATCTGGCGAATACAACTTGAGTGCTGCCCCACACACGCCGGTCGATTTCCTCGAATGCGGCTGGCAATACAAGCGTGCTGCGGTCAGCTTCCTCGACGACGGCGATGCCATTCGGGGCCAGCCACCCGCCGGCTGCCGCTGAGGCCAGCGCCTTTTCCGCCAGTCCGCGCCCATAGGGCGGATCGGCGAAAAGGAGGGTGAACTGATTGCGAGTCCCCGCGGGACCCAGATCCGTCGCGTCGCGCCGGAAGACTCGGGTCACACCAGCAAGTCCGAAGGCGTCGATGTTCCGGCGGATGAGGCCACGAGCCTCGGCCTCCTGCTCGACGAAAAGGCAGAAAGCGGCGCCCCGCGACAGCGCCTCGATGCCGAGTGCGCCTGTGCCGGCGAAAAGGTCGAGTACCTTGGCGCCTTCCAACGTGAAGTCGGGTATGCCGTGGATCAGGATGTTGAACACCGCCTCGCGCACCCGGTCCGATGTGGGCCGGAGGCGATCATCCTTCGGAGTCGCGAGCGGTCGCCCGCGAAACTGGCCCCCGACCACTCTCATCTCTTGCTGCCCTCGGATGCTGAGGCGGCCTTGGTACGCTCTGCCTTGCGGGTACGGCGGCGCTCCCGTTCCTCATCGCCGGCCTCGGTCAGGCCGAGCTCACGCGACAGGCGCGGACCGAGCTGATCGATCAGAACGCGCCGGCGCACCGGCTCGACCTCGCCCGGCTTGAGGTCGAGGAGCTGAAACGGCCCGTAGGAGATGCGGATCAGCCGGTTGACGTCGAGCTTAAGGCTCTTGAGGATGTTACGGACCTCGCGGTTCTTTCCCTCACGCAGGCCGATGGTGAGCCAGACGTTGCTGCCTTGAATCCGATCGAGTGTCGCCTCGATCGGTCCGTAGCGAACTCCCTCCACCTCAATTCCCTCTTTCAGCGCGTCGAGATCGGCCTGCGTGATGCTGCCATGAGCGCGCACGCGATAGCGTCTGAGCCAGCCGGTCGACGGCAACTCCAGGTGCCGGGCAAGCGCGCCATCGGTGGTCAACAGCAACAAGCCTTCCGTATTGAAATCGAGGCGGCCAATTGAGATGACACGTGGCATTCCTTCGGGAAGGTTCTCGAAAACAGTGGGCCGGCCCTGAGGATCGCGATGGGTCGTCACCAGGCCGCGCGGCTTGTGGTAGCGCCAGAGCTGAACAGGCTCGATCCGGGGCAGCGGCTTGCCGTCGACCAGAACCATATCTTCAGGGCCGACGTCGCGCGCTGGGCTCGTTAGTACTTGGCCGTTGACTGTCACACGGCCCTCGGCGATCCAGCGTTCGGCATCACGGCGAGAGCACAGGCCGGCCCGAGCCATCGCCTTGGCGACACGCATGGTCTGAAGTGGACGGCCTGACGTGGCCTCGCCTGCGGAGCCCTGCGGTTCACGCGGCCCTGGCTCCCCGCGTCGCGATTGCTGCGGGGGCTGGGCAGACGCGCGTGGCCCCGCGGGTCTGTTGCGCCCGGGTTCTAGTCGGCGTTTCGTTTGAGCCGCGCGAGGCTTGCGCATGATCCGCAACTTGTTCGATTCGGGATGATGGTCTTTATGGCACCACGTTCAGCAGGAAGCCACATGGCCCTTGCTCTGGAGGAAGCCCGACGGGCTGCGGAACGCGGCGAAGTGCCGGTGGGCGCAGTGATCGTTGCGCCGGATGGTACCGTCATCGCCCGCGACGGCAACCGTACCCGCGATCTCTGCGATCCTACAGCGCATGCCGAGATGCTGGTGATCCGCGAGGCATGCCGGGCGATCGGCTCGGAGAGGCTGACCGGGTTCAGTCTTTATGTGACGCTGGAGCCTTGCCCAATGTGCGCGACAGCGATCTCGTTTGCGCGCATTCGCCGCCTCTATTACGGGGCGAGCGATCCCAAGGGTGGCGGAGTCGAGTCCGGACCGCGCATATTCACCCAGCCCACGTGTCATCACACGCCGGAGATCTATGGCGGGATCGCGGAGGGAGAGGCGGCTCAACTGCTGAAAGCGTTTTTCGAGGCCCGTCGCAACGGGGATTAACGCGCCACTCTGGCGTAAGCACCATAAAGGCTGCCGACTCAAGATACACTCGGTGTCTATAAGCAGTTAATGCTTCGCCTTAAGTTTTGAGTGGCCCCTCATTGATGCTGGCCGTCTCCATACGCATTGCATGGAGCTTTATCGTGGTTCTCCCAACGTCTAGAGTCATATTCTAGTGCGATTAGTTTCGGTGGGTCCAATGTAATTGCAACCAAGTTCTTGGAGGTCGGGGCCATATCGTGTGCGCCCACTTGGACCGTTATGAAATGTGTTATCTCTCCTTGGTGGACAATCTTGATCGGATAAACATTATTGTCCTTATGATCTCCAAGATATATTATATTGGCGTCCGTTTCGTTTTGCGACAAAAGTATAAGTTCGACTTGCTGTCCTGGATTTAGTGCCAAAGGGTCTCCGAATTTAATTTTGATGGGTCCAGTATCGGTGTAAGTCTGTGTTTTGCTATTTACGCTTCGACAGTATAGATCCACCGTTATATTGGAGATTGTCTTTTTAGAGTTATTCCAGAGCTTGCATTTTATTACATGGAAATTGCCTCTCGGACCGCTCTCAGTGTCGGTCCTCTGATGACGGCGTTTGCTTGTGTAACACGCCAATATGGCCGGGGCGGTGTAGTTCTGCAGCCGGCTGATCCATTTAAGTAGCTGCGATATCAGCCAGGAGACTACGGGGTTAATCACATAACCCAGCAACTCCGTCCGGAGCCATTCAAAAAGAGATTTTTCGTCGGAAGCCATCTGCAATTTCCCCAGCAATAGAAATGGCAGCAGTATAACAGCTAATAGCGTTTGCGCCACGATACTGGGCCGATGTAGGCGGGGTCTGCCTATTTCGGATGAACCGGGACTTGCGGCTCAGCTCGCGTTCCGACTTCGCGACGTTGGCCTCCGGAGCCCAACGCGCGCATCAGCTCGCGCCGCAACGTCTCTTTGGCAGGCTGTGCCGCCTCGAGGATCTCGTGCGGTTTCGTGAACTCGAGCACGGCAAATTGATCGACAGCCACCTGGATCAGGATGTCGGGCTGCCTATAGCGCAGACGCTCGCGGGTGATGCTCTTCTGGAGGATCTGGATCGACTGAACGACGACCTCGACTGCCGTCGGCCGCGGGCCGATGTCGGCCTTGGCCGTCTTGGCGTTGACGTCCACCGCCACGGTGATGTCGGCCGCGCCGTCGATGAGGTCGAACGGCAGCGGATTGGCAAGGCCGCCGTCCACCATCATCCGCCCATCGATCACCACCGGAGAGAAAAGGACTGGTATGGCGATACTGGCGGCCACGGCTGGCCGCAGGGGCCCGGTGTCCAGAACTGCCGCTTCCTGCGAAGCGAGGTCCGTGGCGACGACCTTCAGCGGAATGGAAAGCTCGGAGAAGTCCTTGGCGACTTGTCCGGGAAACAGCAGATCGAGCAATGTCGCCGAGTTGAGCAGCGACGAGCGCACCGGCACGACGCGCAAGAGGCGCTGCACCGGCTCGGAACGCGAGGCAAAAAGCTGCCGGACAAGATCGAACCGCCGGCCGAGTATTTCTTCCGTATATGCGCGGATCTGCTTGGCCGTGAGGCCTGACGCGTAAGCCGCGCCGTACAGCGCGCCAATCGACGTGCCAGCAATCACGGTCGGTTTGATGCCGAGCTCGTCGAAGACCTCCAGCATCAGGATGTGAGCGAGCCCCCGCGCACCACCTCCGCCGAGCGCCAGCGCCACCGACGGAAGCTTTGGCTGCCGCGGATTCCCCTGTTGGAGCTGCTGGTTCATCGATCTAACACGCCGCTAATCCAACTCGCCCGTCAAGGCGACACTTGGTCGAACGCGGGACTGGGACTGGCAACGCCGGGACTCAACGAGGCTCGACCGCTTGCCTCAAGAGGCTTGCCTCAAAAACGGAAGCACTGCTTTCAAAGTTGCTTCCGGGTTTTCCTCGGCGAGAAAGTGGCCGGAAACAATGCCTTCCCCGCGCACATCGGCGCACCAGGAGCGCCAGATTTCAAGTGGATCGGATCCGCCTCTGCCAACATAGTCCGTGCCCCAGAGGACGAGGGTCGGTGCGCTGATCCCGCGGCCAGCCGCACGATCGGCCTCGTCCAGCTTGCGATCGAACGTTGCGCCGGCCCGATAATCCTCGCAGACGGCGCGGATGCCCTCGGGGGCTCGAAGCAGCTCCCGATAGTGGGCAAGGGCCTCCGCGGAGAAGCAGTCGAGGGTCTTCTCGCGGGTCCAGCTGCGCAGGGTATGCTCGACGTAATAGACCGGATCGGCCGCAATCAGCGTTTCCGGCAAGGGGGCGGGCTGCGCCAGGAAGCTCCAGTGATAGGACTTGAGCGCGGTATTGGCGTTCATATGTGCCCAGACTTCCGACGTCGGCAGAATGTCGAGCAGGACCAGTCGATCGACAACTTCAGGCCGGTCGAGGGCCAACCGGTAGGCGACGCGGGCGCCTCGGTCGTGGCCCATGATGCTGAAGCGCTCGTGACCAAGAGCGCGCATTGCTGCGATCACGTCCTCAGCCATGGCGCGCTTCGAATAGGTGCGGTGCTCTTGATCGGGTTCGGGTGCGGAGCTTGCGCCGTATCCGCGGAGGTCCATGGCTACGACGGTGTGCTCGCGGGCGAGGTCGCCAGCGATCCGATGCCAGCAGACGTGGGTTTGAGGATAGCCATGAAGAAGCACGAGCGGAGCACCGGTTCCGCCGATCCGTGCGAAGACTTCCCCGGATGCGGCGGGGAGGCGGGCCGACTTGAAGCTCGGAAACAGGCCAGGAAGCTTGGTGGCGGTGCTCATCTGTTCTCCTCTGGCGCGTGAGTCCAGCGGACTGATGAGTTTAGCCGTCGCCGCGTTCCCGGGCGATAGCTCGCCAGCCGATATCCCGCCGATAGAAGCCTTCGGGCCAGTCGATCCTGCCGATCGCCTCGTAGGCGCGGTCTCGCGCTTCCGTCACTGTGCGTCCACGCGCGGTGATGTTGAGAACGCGCCCGCCGGTTGCGATCAACCGCGAGTCGTCCCGGCGTGTGCCGGCATGAAATATTTCGACGCCTTCCACCTTAGCGGCTTGCTCCAGCCCGCGGATCTCCGTGCCCTTGACGGGCGTGCCCGGATATCCCTGCGCGGCCATCACCACGGTCAGCACGGCCTCGTCGTACCAACGCAGAGAAAAGTTGCCGAGAACGCCGTCGGTGGCCGCAAGAAGGGCCGCGAGCAGGTCCGACTTGAGGCGCATCATCAGCACCTGGCATTCGGGGTCGCCGAAGCGCACGTTGTACTCGATCAGCTTCGGGCCTTCCGGCGTGATCATCAGCCCGGCAAACAGAACCCCTTTGAACGGTGTCCCCCGGGCCGCCATGCCGGCGACGGTCGGACGGATGATTTCCGCCATGACACGCTCGGACATTTCCGCCGTCATCACCGGAGCCGGCGAGTAAGCCCCCATGCCGCCCGTGTTCGGGCCTTTGTCGCCGTCGAAGGCGCGCTTGTGATCCTGCGCGGCGCCGAGGGGCAGGGCCGTCTTGCCGTCGACGAGGGCGAAGAAGCTCGCTTCCTCGCCTTCGAGGAACTCCTCGATGACCACTTCGGCTCCCGCTGCGCCGAAGCTGCCGCCGAAGCAGGCGTCGATAGCCTCTTCGGCCGCGGCATGGGTTTCGGCGATCACGACGCCCTTGCCGGCGGCCAGCCCGTCCGCCTTCACGACCACGGGCAGCTTCTGACTTCGCGCGAATTCCTTGGCAGAGGCTGCGTCCGAGAAGCGGCCGTAGGCTGCCGTCGGGATGCCAAGCTCGCGGCACAGGTCTTTCGTGAAGCCTTTCGACCCTTCAAGGCGCGCCGCTTCCCGCGTCGGCCCGAACACCTTGAAGCCTGCCGCAGCGAGATCGTTCGCCACTCCGGCCACCAGCGGCGCCTCGGGGCCAACCACGACGAGGTGGATGCGGTTTTCCCGGCAGAATTCCGCCAGCCCCGCGTGATCAGTGATGTCGAGCGGCACGCAGGTCGCCACCTCGGCAATGCCGGCATTTCCTGGCGCGCAATAGAGTTTGTTGAGCAGCGGGCTCGCGGCGATGGCCCAAGCCAAGGCGTGTTCCCGGCCGCCGGAACCCAGAAGTAGAACGTTCATGCGAGCTGTGTCCCGGATGTCGTGGACAAAAGGCAATTCGACGCCGCCGCATGGCGGCCACCATGGTGTATCATCCCTCGACCCAATTAGCAGAGATCAGCGTGGCCGAATCTGTCGCACAGCAGCGCACCGGCGCCAATGTCGCCGAATACTCAGTCTCCGAACTCGCGAATGCCATCAAGCGGACGCTCGAGGACGGATTCGGTTACGTGCGCCTTAGAGGCGAAGTTTCCGGCTACCGTGGCCCGCAAGCCTCGGGGCACTGTTATTTCGCCCTCAAGGACGAGGGTGCCAAGATCGACGCAGTGATCTGGCGCACCACGTGGCGGCGCCTCAAGGTCAAGCCCGAGGAGGGGATGGAGGTGGTCGCGCTTGGGCGCGTCACCGCCTATCCGGGTTCGTCGAAATACCAGATCGTCATCGACAGTCTCGAGCCTGCGGGCGTCGGCGCGCTAATGGCCGTGCTCGAGGAGCGCAAACGCCGGCTCGCGGCGGAAGGCCTGTTCGAAGAGGCCCGAAAGAAGCCGCTACCGTTTCTGCCGCGCGTCGTGGGGATCGTGACTTCCCCCACCGGAGCCGTGATCCGGGACATGCTGCACGGCTTCGACGAGCGTTTTCCGGTCCGCGTCGTGGTCTGGCCGGTGCGTGTGCAGGGCGAGACCTGTGGGGCGGAGGTCGCGGCTGCCATCCGCGGCTTCAACGCGCTGCGCGCGGACGGGCCGGTGCCTCGGCCGGACGTGCTCATCGTCGCCCGCGGCGGTGGCAGTCTCGAGGACTTGTGGGGCTTCAACGACGAGGCCGTCGTACGCGCCGCCGCCGCAAGTGAAATTCCATTGATCTCTGCTGTCGGTCACGAAACGGACTGGACGCTGATCGATTTGGCAGCCGACGCCCGCGCGCCGACGCCGACCAAAGCTGCCGAGTGGGCGGTGCCGAAGCATTCGGATCTCGCGGAGGCGAATGCCACGTTGGGTCTGCGGCTGTCGCGGAGCATGCGTCGGGTGCTCGAGGCTGCCCGCGCACACTTCAGGGCTGCGGCTCGCGGATTGCCGCGGCGTGAGGACCTGCTGGCGCTCCCACGGCAGCGCTTCGACGCCGTTGAGCAGAGGCTGGGCCGCGCGCTGCTCGCCAACACCCGCGCACACGCGATGCGGCTGGCGCGTGTTTCCGCGCGCCTTCATCCGAGGCTGTTGGAAGTCCGCCTGCACCGACTGCGGGATCGGCTTGGCGCCTTGGGCCGGCATGGCCGGGATGCTCTGTCGCGGCTCACCGGCGCGCGGCGTTCGCGCTTCGAGCGTACGGCCGGGCGGCTGAATGTCGAGGCCGTACGGGGCCGGGTTCATCGCGGAGCCGAGAGGCTTTCGGCCTGTGCAGCGCGGGCCGAGCAGGCTTACAGGAGCCGCATCGCGCATCAACGGGCACGGCTCACGGGCCTTTCGAAGCTGCTCGTGTCCGTCAGCTATCAGGGCGTGCTGGAGCGCGGATTTGCTCTGGTGCGCGACGCGGAAGGACGTACGATCCGGTCCGTCCGCGCTGTTGCTCCCGGCGCCGAGGTGCAAGTGGAGCTCGCCGATGGTTGCCTGGATGCCGATGTGCGCGATGTGAGGCAGAGCAGGGACTCCACGCGACCCGCCCCGTCGCCTGTAGCGGACCCAGCCCAGGTTCGCCGTCCGCGGCGAAAGCGGGAAACAACCCCGGGCGGACAAGGCTCACTCTTTTGATCGTGATCAATGCCTCGGCGGCGCAGTGCCCCAGAACCTTGACGGACCGGCTGGCATTGGCGATCTCATAATTTCGGCCACCAGCAGCACCATGCGGCAGCATCAGCGGAAACAGTAGTGATGAATCGTTTCGAGAGATTGTTCGGCACCCATGGAGAGGCACGCGTCCGCTTTTCGGACGGTGAGTTTCAGGTGCTCTCCCCCGGTGAATATGTCCGCTGTGCCGTGACAGGCGAGGCCATTCCCCTGCAGGACCTGCGCTATTGGAGTGTCGAGCTGCAGGAGGCCTACGCGACTCCCGACGCCTCGCTTCAGCGCTATCGCGAGCTCCGGGCGAAGCACGCGCAAGCGGGCTCCGACAAGGCCAAGAAGTAATCCACCTTCTGTGTCTAGGAAGACACGTGGCCCCGGGCACCTGGAACGGTGACCGGGGCCCTTCATGTCATGAGACGGAGCTCTGCGCCGCCCAAAACGCCGCGGCTACTAGCCTGTCAGAGCTCTGACAACCGCCTCAGTGCCAGTGCTTGTGACGGCGATGGTGGTGATGCCGCTGGGGGAACCAGCAACGCCCGACCACGCGGCTGGAGACCACACGTCCCCAGCGGTTGAGACGCATCAAGACGCGCTTACCGTGAACGCACCGCGTCACCGTCCTGCCGCCCCAATACACCTTTTCGACGGCGGATTCCTGCTGTGCAGCTAGCGCGCCGGCCGCCCCGATCGGAGCCGCGTTGGCGCTGAGGGACATCCCCGCTGCTGCGGCTGCGAGGACGGTGGCGAAGATAGCTGATTTTGCGAGCATTTCGAAACTCTCCCGTGCCATGTTGCCCAGATCGCTTCGGAACATGATCGTTCCGATGGGATCGAAACTGGCACAGGGAAGATGAACGACCACGGAGCACATCGTTCATCGACGGTTCACCAACGGAACCGGCAAGCCCGCGAAGTTGTGAAGGGGGGACAAAGAAAGGGTCACCTTCCGGTGACCCCCGTGAGCAAAGACTGCCGTCGGCAGTCGCCGGCATCGGCCGGCCGAAGATGATCTCAGCGGATGCGAGAAGGCTGCTCCAACGCCCCTGCTGTGAACACGATCCCGACTGGCAGAATCCAAGACTCACTCGACATTGGACCACCTCCTTTCCGCTGTTGAAGCCTGTCAGCCGAATATGTGGCGAATGGGGTGCTGGTTCAACCGCCAAGGTTGTTCTGAGCTGCGATAAATTCAGCCGGTCGCTACCTGAATTTCTGCGCAGAGTGTGTGTGTCGCACCCGGCGCGAGCCGAATGATGTCCTCGCCAGCATTCGTGGTCTCGACGCACAGCATTTGCCGGTAATCCTCGGGAATCATGTCTCCAAGCCGCTCAGCCAGTTCTTTCCAGGGGTTCCAGACGACACTGCTGGTGCTGCCCGACTTGGTGATCACGATGCCCCGACCGAGAGCAGGATCGCGAATGACTGCCGGGCCGGTGTGATTCAGGTAGATGCGGTCGATTTCACCCCGAATAGAGATCGGGCCGGTTTGCCGCTTCCGTGCAAAGCCGTCGGTCTTGTCGAGGTATTCGAGCCCGTCGAACCCCTCGATTTCGACCTGCTCGATATCCGAAACCCGGAAATAGGAGTGCAGCGCCTGCGTCAGCTCGAAGCTCTCATCGCCGGTATTCCGGGTTGTCAGCTCGAGCCGCAGTGTTGCGCCGGCCACAAACCGCAGGCTCACCTCGGCGCGATAGGGCCATAAAGCGAGATCCTCGGGCGTAGTCTCGGCGCGCAACGTAAGTTCGGTCGCTTGTCCCCTCCTGGCGGTGGACTCCACCAGCCATCGTCGCGTGCGCATGAAGCCGTGCTTGGGTTTGCTGGGATCTGTCGGGTGCGCGGCGAACCACGGCCAGCATACCGGCACGCCGCCGCGCACCGGCTCGTCTCTGCCCGGTCGAATGGTCGATACCCAGAAGACCTCGCACTGATTGGTCGGGTACCAGCTGAGCACTTGCGCGCCTTTTCGGGCGATTGTGGCTGCGCAGCCAGCATTCCTGATCCAGGTGATCGGCTCACCGTCCATCTCAGCGAATCCGAGCTCGTTCTCGATCCCGAATTCCGCATTCAGTTCTGAAGCGTTCTTCATGGGTGCATACTCGTTGGCAATCTCGGGGGAAACGCATGAACACGGCATCCGGCCGACTGCTTCTAGATCGTGGACTGGTTTATGACTGCATGCACGAGCGAGGCGACGGAGGGCTGGAGCATGCTGACAATTTATCACGCAAGCGGGGCCGGGTTGGCCAAAGCGGAAGGTGAGAATGCAGCCTCGGGTGCAGTCTGGATCGATCTGCTCAATCCGACACGCGAGGAGGAGCGTGCCATCGAAAACCAGCTTGGCATCCAGCTTCCGACACGTGAGGAGATGGCGGAGATCGAAGCTTCGAGCCGACTCTACCAGGAGTCGGGCGCATACTTCATGACCGGTATCGTGCTCCACCGGGCGGAGACGGCCACCCCGGAGTCGACGGCGATCACCTTCATCCTGACGGAGCGTGCGCTCGTCACCATTCGCTACGCGGACCCACGGGCGTTTGCGATTTTTCTGGCTCGGGCGGCGAGGGGTGATGTCGCCTGCGGTTCCGCAATTGAAGTCCTTGTCGGCCTGCTCGAGGCCATCATTGATCGCGAGGCTGACATCATCGAGGGCATCCAGGCCGAAACGGACCGACTGGCGCATTCCATCTTCGACAGGAAGGGCGGTGCGGGCACTCGTACGCGGCGTTTTGAAGTCATACTCAAGCAGATCGGTCGGCTGGGAGAAATCACTTCGAAGCTGCGTGACAGTTTGCTCTCGCTTGGGCGCTTGCTGACCTATCTCAGTCACCTTGCCTTGAGCCGCAAGTACGCCGAGGGCATACGGGAGCAGATCAGGACGGCCAGCCGCGATGTTCAGTCGTTGTCCGATCACCTCGGCTATCTCAATTCGCGTATCACTTTCATGCTGGACGCGTCGCTCGGACTCGTCTCCATCGAGCAAAACCAGATCATCAAGATCTTTTCGGTGGCTGCAGTGGTGCTGTTGCCGCCGACGCTGGTCGCGTCAGTCTACGGCATGAACTTCCGCCACATGCCGGAGCTGGAATGGACGTTCGGATATCCGGCAGCGCTGATCCTCATGGTGCTGTCGGCGGTGCTACCGTTCCTCTATTTCCGCAAGAAAGGTTGGCTATGAGGGCTTGCGCTATCATCGCGTGGTAAGCTCTCATCGATATCAGCGCGCTTTGTTGGCGAGCATCGATAGACGGAGGAAAGCTAAGGTCATGGATCTCGGTATCAGGGGCAAGTCGGCGATTGTTTGTGCGGCGTCGAAGGGGCTGGGCAGGGGATGCGCCGAGGCGCTGGCCCGGGAAGGTGTTGCGCTGACGATCTGCGCTCGCGGCAAGGAGGCGTTGGAGGCGACGGCGGATCATTTGCGGACGTTGGGCGCGCCAAGCGTCACGGCGGTGGTCTGCGATGTCACGACGGAGGAAGGGCGCCGCGCACTGCTCGAGGCCTGTCCCAACCCCGACATTCTCATCAACAACGCCGGCGGCCCTCCTCCAGGCGACTTCAAGAACTTCGCGCTCGACGACTGGCGCAAGGCCGTTGAAGGCAACATGCTGACGCCCATCGCCCTCATCCACGCGACTGTCTATGGTATGATGGAGCGCGGCTTCGGGCGCATTGTGAACATCACGAGTTCGTCCGTGAAAGCGCCGATACCAACTCTGGAGTTATCCAACGGTGCGAGGTCAGGATTGACGGGCGCCGTTGCTGCCCTCGCACGCAAGACGGTGCACCGGAATGTGACGATCAACGCGCTGCTGCCGGGGCCCTTCGAAAC
>Ga0180216_1003496_pt1 | contig 12410 bp, 18 predicted proteins | sample eDN3rd37CBELigMG_FD_128879 | JGI IMG/M metagenome (GOLD analysis project Ga0180216, IMG submission 128879) | Enriched Miracle-Growth compost microbial communities from Emeryville, California, USA - eDNA 3rd pass 37_C BE-Lig MG (version 2)... ...
CGGCGGCTGCGGCGGCTGCGGCGGCTGCGGCGGCCACGCGTGCCTGAGTGCGCGCTCACGGACATTTGCGCCGGCGCGGCGGCGGTCGTTTGCACGGCGCTGGCCACGCGAACGCTCTGCCGATGCCTTTTATACGCCCAGGCAGGCCCACGCCCACGCCCACGCCCACGCCCATGGCCATGCCCATACCCTTCGTCGTCCTCTTCCTCGTCTTCTTCCTCGTCCTTTCTTCTTCATCGAAAAAAACGGCTGATGTTCCGTCCAACGTACCGTCGTTTGCGACTGAATCGAACCAATAATGACTAGGTCGCCAATTAAGGGGCCGATTCCAGACGCCGACTGCGATGCGCCGTGGCCGCGATGCGCCGCGTGTGTGTGTGTGTCGATGTGCGGGTCTGTGGGGTGAAGCGGGCGATGGGCGGTGAAACGGCGATGGAACGGCGGCGCCGCTCGGGATCGTTCCCCTGTCGTCGATGCGTCCCTTCTGGAACTCAACAATGGGCACGCACGCAGGCGCGCCGTGCGGCGATGCGCCCGACCGAAAGGCGATGCGCGCAAAGGCCGCGATGCGCGCTGCGTGCATGTGCCTGATATGCTAGACGGCGCGTGGTGGTTTGGAAGGAGATGAAGCGCCTGGAAAACACGGAGATGCGCCTGATTTCCGCGTTTCACCGAGGCGACGGCCCCCAAGGCGCCGCGCGGGCCCCGCTCACGCACGGCAAGCGCGACGGCGATGAAGGACGCGCGGCGACGCGCAGGCATGCGGGCGGTTGATGCGGACGATGCGCGAGGGAAATCGTGTGGAACGTTGAAGGAAATCGTGGCGCGGAACGAGACGCGCGTTTGCCATTCGCTTTTTTGTCTTAGTAGCGAGCGCGGACGATGCGCCGTGGACGCGCATCGAGCGCGGGCCCGATGCGGCCACCGATGCCGCCGCGCTCGATCGGTGCCGGCAGAGCGAAGACGCTCCTCAATCAGCGGATGCCGCTGCGCGATGCCGCGGCTGCATGCACATGTGCGCGCTCTCGTCCCTCAGAGCTCGCGCAGCGTTTGCCGCCCGTGGCAACGCGCCGTCGTCCCGCTCGCGCCTTTGTCCGCCGGCCAGCGCTCTCGCACGCTGAGGCAAGGCAAGGCGAGGCAGCTGGCGCCACCGCGGACGATCGTGCTCTGGGCCTAGGAGGCCAGCGCGCGCGCGTGGGCGCGTGCGTTCGTTGGGGGCGGCGGTGCTCTGTACGAGCCAAGGGCGTTGTTAGTTGGGTGGGTGGTGCTGAGACCCGGGCACACGAACGAATGGGGCGCCATTCATGGCCACTTGTCTCCCCTCCCCCCTTATTGACATGCATGCACGCACGCATGCATGGCTGTGCGAACCCTCTATCGCACGTTGTAGCTGGAAGATGCATGCATGAAGAACGAGGCCACTGCAGCCGTGGATGCATGCGTGCATGATGGACGCGACAAGGCCGCCGCCGAAGCGCAGGCAGGGAGCGAACAACGTCCCGCGCCGCTGCAGCGCCACGAACGACCCTACCACTGTGGCACGCGCTGGGAGCTGGCGTGGGGCCGGTGGCCGGAACGCGGGGGGCACACGCAGCCCGTAGACGCGGAGCAGGATTGACCACGGCGACGCGATCCGATCTTGCACGCATGCGCGCAAATGCATGCACGCACACATACATGTAGGGCGGTCGCACCGATCAAGGGACTGGCCGCGAACGCATCTTTATTCGTTGCTGGGCCCGAATGCCTTTTAAGCTGCTGTATGTACAATGTCATGCAGGATCGACCATACCATCGATCTGTGCGCCCTACACGCCCAGCTCGTGCTTGAGCTGGTCGAGGAAGGACTGCATGGCGGCGACGCGGCGCGCGGCCTCGGCCTGCGCGGCGGCCGTGCAAAAGGTGAGCTTGAACAGCTTCACGTAGACGTGGTCCACCGCGTACTCCTTGTCGTCCAGCGCGCGCGCGGTCGCCGCGAACGGGTCCGACTCGTGGTAGAGCGGGCGGCCCAGCGCGCCGCTCACCGCAAACATGCGCGCGAGGCCGATCGCGCCCAGTGCGTCCAGCCGGTCCGCGTCGCGCACGACCTCGGCCTCGAGCGTGCGCGGCGGGATGCCCGCGGAGAAGCTGTGTGCCTCGATGGCGTGCGCGACCATCGCGTACAGCGCCTCCGCGTCCAGCGCCGCGGCGCCGTCCGCGCCGCCCTTGGGCGCGGGGAACCACTCGCCGCGGCGCTGCGCGTAGTTGATGGCGCGCAGCCGTTCGACCGCGCGCGCGGCCGACTCGCGCGAGGCGCCGACGTTGCGCGGGTCGGCCTTGGGGTACTGCACGAGGTCGTGGAGCCACGCGGCGGGCACGACGACGTCGAGCGCCGCGCCGGCGGCCTCGGCGAGCCGCACCGCGGTCGTCAGCACGCGGCGGAGGTGCCGCGCGTCGTGCGCCGAGTCGGCGGGCGCGGCGTCGAGCGGCAGCAGCGCCAGGAGCGGCTCGTACCGCTGTAGCGCCATGGTTGCGCACCGCTCTGCCGCCCGGGCAGATCTTAGGGCGGGCGAACGACGTGGCGCCCGGCTGAGCGGGTGGGGGCCGTGCCGGCGTGGTGGCAGCGCGGCCGTGAGCCAGTCAGCGTGGGCCGTACGTGGGGGCAGGGGCCGCAGGGGCGCGCAGAGTTCGCGCACGCCGCACGCACCTCCGCCGACGGTCCGCTCGCCTCATCGCTCACTGATCCGCCCGACAGGTCAGATCAGTGACCCGTCCATCGGTCCTATCTATGGTCGAGTTCAGCCTCGCCTCTCTCTATTCCGCGATACTATCAAGCACAATAGGACTTTTCGGTGCGGTGTGGCCAAAGCACACGGCGGCTGCGGCCCGCAAAACAAAAAGTGGAAGGAAAAAACAAGGAACTAGCAAGAGTACAGCCCGCCGGCGCCGGATGGGGCGACGGCGGAGAGGGTGGGGTCGCCTCCGCTGGCGCCCTTATGCCTTGCGTTTGCTGGCAGTGGCCTTGCGCTCGCTGCGGTCGATCTGCGCGAGCTGCTGCGACGCGCCGATCAGCTGGATGACGCTCAGCAGCTGCTTCACCACGCAGACCGGCAGCGTCGCGTAGGCGATAAGGTGGTAGAGCGGGACGGTGGCAATGCCCAGGTTCACTGCCGCGCGGCGCAAGGGGCGAGCGTGCAGAGCGCAGCAGGGAAACAGGTCAGTCGAACGTCTGAAGACGGCATGCGCCCCGCAGACGCGAATCGTACCAAGCGGGCCGGCGGTGTGGTAGACCACGTAGGCCATCACAAAGAACAGCTCGTTGCCGGCGCACATCAGGAACAGCACCGTCTGCAGCACGGCCGGGCGCGTAGGCAGAGTGGAGCGGCGTGTCGGACGGAGGCGGGCCCCGAGTTATCCGTTATGGCGGTCCCAGCCGTACCCGCGACGTGTAGTAAAGGCGGAGGAACCAGTTGCGGCTCTTGTCAATGCTCTTGTGCGAGTTGCTGCCGGCCTTGGCCGAGCTGGCGGCGGGGCGGGCACCTCCGGCAACGCAAAAGGGAAGGCGGCCGCGCGGTGAGGCTTTTGGCCGGCGCGCGGTGGCCATGCCCGCATGGGCGCCAGAACGCACCTGTACATGTGCATCCAGTGGCTGATAATGTCCAGGGCAATGAGGCCCTGGCACACCAACGCGTACGACGGGTACAGGTTGGAGAGGGTCAGGAGCAGGCACGTCGTGGCGACCCTGTGGAACGTAACACCACCGCATGGCGCGTCGGCGGTCAGCGCGCTCGGCCCAGCCGGTAGCGCGGATAGCTCGGCCGCACCGCGTACCGGTCGGTGACCATGTCCAGCACGGCGCCAAAGATGGTCGCTGCCGGGCGTCGCCAGCCCACGCCCACGCCCACGCCCGCCTCCGCGCGCGTTGCTAAGCAGGCGGCGTGGCGGCCGTCCTGCGGGGGGCGCACGGAACGTACACTGGTTGAGGAAGCGCGCGGCGTAGCCGTCCATGACGTCCAGGAACGCCGACAGGAGGTAGCACCACACGAACGTCGACACGTCGTCGACGTAGTAGAAGGCCACCGCGGCCAGGAGGATCCGGGCGTACCCTGCGCCGTCCCCGTGCCCCCAAGATCGAGCTCAACTGGTGGGTCAGTTGGTAGGCCGGGCCTCCAAACGCCAGCACGGCAAAGCAGCCGCACCGATCAGGTTCGGGACAAAGAGGTAGATGTTGTCCGACATGGTGTCGCCGCGTGCGTGGCCGCGCTTCCGAGCGGCCGGCCGCCTTGGCACTGTGCGCGTTGTGTTTTGGTCAGCAGTCAGCAGCAGCGCGGCCCAACTGACCTGCCGCCCCGCCCGAGCCCAACAGGCATGCTCGCCCCGCCGGCCAGCGTCAGCGTTCGCGGCCCTTCTCCACCCGCAGCCGCCTCCATGGCGGGTGCTGGACGGCGCCCTGCCACCGCGGCGCCCGGTGCGCGTCCGCGCCACCCACATGCGGCCGCACGCACGTACCTCGCGCGTGCCGCGTGTCGCGTGACGGGGGTGGTCGTCTCGCTCGTAAATCAAGCGCGGACGCAAGTGCACCACAGGCAGCAGGAGGACCAGGCCTCCGAATAGGACGCGCGAAGCGGGAACCGACGCGGGAAGCGACGCCGCGGTGAAGAGAACGGGCGCCTTCGCCTGAGCGACGCGCGCGCGCGTCAGCCACCACGTCGCATCAGAACGCTCTGGAAGCTTCCAGAACATTCTAATACACCGTCCACGCTGCGCAGACCAAGGCGTCGTGCGGCGCACGAGGCGTAGCCTTGTGACGCCGCGTGTCCACTGACGCACCGCGCTCGCCGTGCGGCCCATCCGCACGGAGGCGGCTGTGCGCGGCTTCCACACCGTGTATCCTGTGCTGCCTGCGAACACGACCAGAAATGCTCCAAGAATGTTCTGGAACATTCTGGAGCATTCGATGCTTATGACGTCATCGCCACCATGTGGGCGGCGGCGGCGGCGGCGGCGCGCGCGGCGGCGGCCGCGGTCGGCGGACCCGCGGCGCCCCTGCGGGCCCTGCGACGCGCTGCAGCGGCTGCGGGACGGTCGCCCAGTGTGGCAGTAATGCGGGCGAGGCCATGGAGTGCGCAACGAGCGTTGACAGCGGCCGCGACGCCGAGCCCGACGCCGGCGACTCCGAGCCGACCGGGACCGGGAACGAACCCGCCGCCGCAGGAGCGCCGGCGGCCGGCGGGCGACGCTGCTGCTGCGGCTGCCTTGGGCCAGCAGGCAACCGGCAAGCTGCGGAGCATGCTCGCGGAGCGCGGCCTGCTGACCACGGGCACGCGCGCCGAGCTGATCGAGAGGCTTCGGCAGGCGGCGCCCGCGCCGCGCGCCCCGGCCGCCGCGGCCGCGCAGGAGCCGCGCGCGGCGCCCGAGCTGCCCGAGATGACGGAGGGGCCCGAGCGCGAGGTGATCCGCGCCATCGAGCAGTGCACGTCGGCGAGCGAGGTCGGCGCGCAGCTCGGCCGCGTCGTGGCGACGTGGGCCGGCGCGCCGTCGTCGAGGATCCTCGTGGCCGCGCTGCGTAAGGCCGACGAGCTGAACGCGCTGCCGCTGGCGTACGCCATCGTGTACCAGGTGCGCCTGTACGGGACGTCGCAGTACGCCAAGCGGCTCACGCCGGCCGTCTACGAGCAGCTGGTGCGGAGCGCGATGCGGCTCGCCGGCGACCGCGACGTGCTCGTCATCGCGCAGCGCATGATGCAGGACGCCATCATGCCCACCGTGCCGACGTTTGCGATGCTGTTCCAAGTGCTCCTGCGCTGCGGCGACCGCCGGCAGCTGTGGGCGTGGTACAGCGAGTACCGCGCGCGGCCGCGGCCCGCGGGCGCCACCGACGCCGAGGCCGCGGTGCCCGAGTCGCTCGAGGTCGCCGTGCGCCACTTCCTGCAGTTCCGGCACCCGACCAAGGGCGGCGGCGCCAGCGGCGGCGGCCCCGGCGGCAGCGGCGCGCGGGCGCGGAAGCCGGCACCGCGCTCGGCCCCGTCGCAGTGATTGCAGTCCATTGTACATTTCGCGCATGAGGTAGAGCCTGTACAGCGTGCATGCAGAGGTGGCAATTCAGCGAAGGAAGAGTGCACAATTTGCGGGAATGGAGACCTTGCAGCATTCGGGCGTGCACTCCGGTGCGCGTTTATACAACCACGGGTGCGTCAAACCGCACGCCGTTGAGCGTGAGGTACCGCTCCTCGGGCGCGGCGTCGGCCGTGACCATCGTGCCGTAGCTCTGGAAGAGCTTGATGATGTACGCCTGCACGGCAAAGAAGGTGAGCGCGCCGGTCGCCAGCGCCAGCCCGGCCGACGCCAGCAGGGAAAATGTCAAGAACGCTACGCCTGCGCGCCATGACCCGGTCCCGTGGGGCGCGTGCGCCCACGGCTGCGTTAGCGCTGCGCGCGCGCGGCGGCGGCGTTTAACCGTTGGTTCGGCTGCGCGCACCGTTGGCAAAGGAGAGCGGCCGCAGGCTGGACAGGCTGCCGTAGTAGTCGAGGCAGTAGAGGAAGAGGTACAGGCCGCAGGCGGCGCCCGTGGCAAAGCCCTTCCACGACAGGGCCACGTAGTCCTGGGTCGCATTGCGACAGCGGCCACGCCGGAGCGTTCCCAGCTCAGCACTCAGCATCCGCCGCACCCGTTTGCGCGGCGGTGCAGCCGTGCGCACAGCCCTACCTTGCGCATGACGGCCACGCTGCAGACGAGCCAGCCCGTGAGCCAGGTGACCGCCACGTAGACGGCCACGACGAACGCCAGCCGCCAGGGCGCGATGAAGATGCCGTCGCCGGTGAGCGCGTCGAGCAGCGGGCGCAGCTCCAGCGCGAGTACCCAGAACGGCAGCGAGCCCGCGGCCAGCGTGCCCAGCACCATGGCCACGCGCTCCGGCGCACTTGCATTGGCCGCTGGTGACGGGGAGCCGTGCTTGGGCGTCGCCGTGCGGGTCTTAGCATCGCTACATGGCTACCTCCTGGGTCAACGGGCCGCGCCAGCGTACCCATGGAGGTGACGTGCCACGGCGTGACGACCACCTTGCGCTCCTTGCACGGCACGACGTGCTTGGCCAGACCGACGTGGTAGAGGATCATGGGCGGCACCGCCGCAAAGAGGTAGCCGACCTGCGGCGCGGATAGCGTAAACAAGCATACCATGCGGGTCCTCTAGGATTTTACTCTCTGCGCCGCACCCACCGCAGCCCATCCAGTCCGTGCGGTCGCCATACGTGAATGAACCAAGCGAGGACAAAGGCGAGCACGCCCAGGAGGTAGACCAAGCGCGAGTCGACGAGCGCGCTGAGCGGCCGCGCCTGCCCGCCGAGGTAGCGGCCGGCCAGCGTGGCCGGCACGGCAAAGGTGACCCACAGCGCCGCCAGCACGACCAACGAGCGCAGAGGGATCGTCACGACGTGCAGCGACCACACGCGCACGAGGTCGCTGACCGCCAGCACGGCCATCATCAGGTACGAGTACGCGTGCACGCTCTGCCAGCCCCACCATGCCAGCGGCGCGCGCCACCCGCTGGCTGGCGCCTCCGCCGCCACCGTGTTGCTCAGCCCTGCGGGCAGGGCCCGTGGCGAGACGGCGACGTGCGACAGTGAGCAAAGCGACTTGCCGACGCCGCGTGAGGGCGCGGCGCGCTGGCCGTACCCAGCGGGCTCGCCGGCAGCGCGCTCGACGTCTTGGCCACTTGCCACGGAATCGACTCGGCCTTGCCGTGCAACAGCCGCTCCAGCCGCGCCTGCTGGTAGCCGGCGACCACGCTGGCGGTGCCGAACGGCGGAGCCGCAAGGTCCCAGAGCTCCTGCGGTTTAGTGCGCAACAAAACGCAGTTGGCGGCCGGCCTTGCCCCGCCGTACGCAGTCGCCATGTAGAGGCCCACAAACAGCCGGACCACGAGCGTCCAGCTGACGATGCTGCTGGCCGCCACGACGTAGCATTCTATGAGGTGGAGCCACGCGACCGATGCGGCCGGACGCCGGTGAGCGACCAAATGGTCACGCCCCGGGACGGTGCCTCCTCGGCCTACCGATGAGGGTCAGCGCAACGATGCCGATGTGGGCGCCCATCGCGACGAGGGCGCCCAGCGCCGTCGCCATCGGCGGGGTCAGCGTCATGTCGTCGCGCATCTGGCGGATGACGTTGGGCGCCGGCGTCGTCGCCCGCCGCGTCACGCCGCCCACGGGCGCCATCGACCCGAAGAGCGCGCGGTCGCTCCGGTGCAGCAGTGCCAGCACGCCCGCGAGCACGAGTAGCGGCAGCATCCACTCGCTCCACCGCACCGTCGCCGCCTGCGCCTCGACCTGCATCACGTCGACCGGCAAGGCCGCGTACGACTCGACCTGCGCGCCGCAGCCACGGTGGCAGCCGCGCAAGCGAACGCCCGAGTTGGCCGGGATATCAACGTCGTTGTGCCGGGCAGCGACAGCTTACCTCAGCCTGCTTGACAGAGAACGAGAAGGGCACCACAAAGGGTGCCTCTGGCGGGGATGCGGGCAGCGTCAACGGCGGGCACGTCGTCGACCTAGGCGGGCCCGCGAGCAACGGCCGAGCATCAGAGAGGGTGAGAAAAAATCGGGCCGTCAGCGAGCGCTCGCCACTGGGCAGCGGCATACAGTCCGTCGCTGGAGAGGCACATGGATCCGTTGGCGCCTTCGGGCGGCTGGAACGAGAGGACCGACACCTCCACCGCAGCAATGTCGCTGGACCTGGGGCCGGAGGAACGTACACCGAAGAAAAGCGGTGGTAGCTGTCATCAGAAACGGCAGTGCGCCCGCCGGCCGGCTGTGCCGCCGGCGCACCCGGCCACGCGGTAGATGGTCCACGTCGCATGGTTGTAAACAGCGACTTGCCCGTCCGGCTGGCAGGCGCACACCATACCCCGGCCCGCGTTTGACAGCACATTAGGCGACGGGCCCTGGTTTGGCCTTCGACCGGGGGCGGCCGTACTAAGGCGTAGCCGAGCGGGACGGCCTCGTGGCACTTGATGGCGTCGGAGGCGACGCCGGCCGCGTTCGTTCCCGTCGCTTGCGCTGGCGTCCATATCGCCGGCACGCCGTCCAGCGTCCTGGGCCGCCACGACATTCCGCAACCGCGCCGGGGCGGCGTTAGCGGCCAGCGGGGGGCCGCCTGGCGCGCGACGTGCGCTGCACGCACCACGGCAGGCAAAACTCGTCCTGGACAAAGTGATTCACCGCCTTGATCTGCGACGCCGTCCAGGTCGTCGTGCACGCGTCCATGAACAGCACGGACGAGGCGGCCGGCAGCTGCCCGCGGCGTTCACACTCCGGAAAAGGCCGACCTGGCATAGCTAAGCGCCCCTAGTCCAGCCGCTTAGACCGTCGTTATGGGTTCGCCCCCTCAACGTACGCTGAACGGGGCGCGCAGAATGCGGTCGCCCGCGAGCGCCTCCTCGAGCCGCGGCGGGTCGCTGGGCAGGCCGGGGGTGAGGCAAAACAGCCGAGCGTCGCCGGCGGGCACGCGGTCCCAAAAATGCCGCGACCGCAGCGCGTGCGCCCGCACCGTCACCGTGCCGTGGTCCGCCGCCCCGGGCGCCGGCGCCGCGCCCTCGGCCGCCGCGGGCGGCGCCGGCGCCTCCGGCTGCGCCGCCGCTGCCGCCGCCATCGCCGCCTGCCCCGCCTCAGGTGACGTCATCACTGCTCTGATGACGTCACCTATGGCGGCGGAGGCGGCGGTCGACGACGCCGGCGCGCTCCTGCAGGCTGGCGCCCGCTGGCGGTGCAGGGGGGCGGCCCGCTGAGGGGCCACGCGTAGAGGGGGGCCTAGGATGGCGTCGCGGCCGAGGGGATCTGGCCCGCCGTCGGCGGCGTCGGGGGGGATGAGCACGGTGGCGGTTGCGGTGGGCGTCGCGGTGGCGGTGGCCGCGGCGGTGCTGGCCGCCGTCGACTGGCAGGTCGGCCACGCGGCGGCCGCGCTCGAAGCATGCATAGCGGCCGCCAGCGCACCCCCGAGGTCGTCCGACTGCGCGGCGCTGCAGCGCGAGAACGCGATGACGGGCGCGTGGTACGCCCAGCGGGACCAGCTGGTGCGCCACGAGCTCGCGCGCTGCGCCCACGCCACGGAGGAGGCGCGCGACGCCGTCGCGGCGTGTTCGAGCAACTTGACCGCGGTCGAGCAGGTGCGGGTGTGCGCTTAGTTAAGCCGTGTGACGCGTCCAGGGAACCTTAATTGACCGTGGAGGGGTCGTACGGCCTTGGTGGGGGAGGCTGCTTCAGCGGCTCCGCGCCGTCGAGATGGAGGCGAAGAAGCTGCGCGCGGTGGCGCGCGGTGGCGGCGGCGCCGACGACCGGCTGCGGCTTCTCGTGTGGATTGACGAAGAGGACGACACGCCGCACGGTGCGGCCGTGCCCAGCTGGGCCGACGAGCTCTGCCAGGCTGGCCTGGGCCCCACCGACACGGTCTTGGTGGTCCGCGCCGCCTCGGCGTGCCCCTCCGAGTTGGCGCGGCCCGTGCGGGTGCGGCCCGGGTGCGCGTACCAATGCACCCCCACCACGGCGGCGGACTCGTACGTGCGCGGTCGCTGCGAGGACGGCGCGTTCTCCCATGCGCTGGTGCGGACCGTCCTCTAGCGACCTCGCCTGCACGGGCCGAGCAGGTTTGCACTAAGCCAACGACGCGCGCTTCGTGCGGCCCCTGGCGCCGGCCCCAGGCGGCATCGGGCGCCGTCCAGTGGTGCCCGTCGGCGTTGCTGACGGTACGGCACGTGCTGCGCCTGATGGCCGCCACGGCGGCCGACGGTGGCGTGCGCTTCCTCGTCCCCAGCCCGTTCAACGAGGTTGCCACGGCCGCCGTCCTCGTGCCGTGCGCCCGCCTGCTGGTTACCCTGGACGCCGCCGCCGCGTCCGCCACCTATTCCCTGGACGGTACGTGCGCCTAGACGGCCGGTGCATGGGCGATGAGCGCTCAGCGCTCACGGGCGCCCGCCGTTCCACGCCACCTGCGGCTGCTTGGCCCAGCGTTCCTTGGCGACAGCAGGTCGGCGTACCAACGCACGGTGCTCATGCTGCCGGGCACGCCGTCCCAGGCCTGCTACGCTGCGCAGCCCCGCAGCTGGTTTGCGCCCGGCTGCACGTCTGACGCCACACTCTGCCCGGTGGCGGCGTAGCAACGCAGCGATGTACTATGAACGAACAGCCGTGTACAGTGTGTACAGCACAGCAGCAGGTCTTCGACATGCCGGTGAACGCTATTTCGCCGCAGCTTACGCGGCCGGCGTGGCCGACGGCGCGACGGGTACGCCGACAATGCAGGTGAGGTAGGTGAACGGCGTGAGGAGGTTGCGGTTCACCACCTCCCACTCGAAGCGGTCGGCGCCCTTGAGCGAGCGGATGAGCTCCTTGGCCTCGTCGGCCGAGTAGGTGCGCAGGCACGACGTGAAGCCGTCGACGACGAGGATGGCCGGCACGACGGGCACGACGTAGGTGAAGAAGAGGCGGTGCCACGAGAACGGCCGCAGGAACGGCGTGGCGATCAGCGCGAGCGCGACGGTCAAGAAGAGCAGCGCGAGGATGAAGCCCAGCGAGCGGCCGCTGAACTCAAAGATGGCGATGCCCTGGTTGTTGTGCACGGCGTCCTGCAGGAGGCTGCGGGCGTTGCGCTTGTCAAAGTGGTGGAAGGAGCCGAAGAGCGTGCGGAAGCCGGGCACCTTGCACGCGATCGCGTTGACCGGCTGCCGGTGGAACTCGACGCCCGGGTTGCCGCGGCTGGCCTTCTCAAAGGCCGGAATGTTGGGGTACAGGTCGGTCAGCAGGAAGCGGACGGCCTGCTCCTTCTGCGGGCGGCGCTTGGCCAGCTCGCGCGAGAGCTTGGGGATGGGGCCCGCGCCGCCGGAGCACAGGTCCACGATGGTGGTCTGCTTGGCGCGGCGCAGCGCGTTGTCGAGGATCTCGGCGACGATGACCGTCGGCGGCGTCAGCAGCGGCACGAGCGGGCGCAGGCCGAGGACGGCCGGCGCGAGCGGGGCCGGCACCAAGTCGGCCGGGTCCAGCTGCCAGCAGAAGGAGAGCACGTCGGTGACGTAGTTGCGCCAGCTGCTCGGGAAGATGTCGAGCTCGTGGAACTCGACGAGGTGCCAGCGCTGGCCGATCACCTTGCCGATCAGGGGCGGGCGTGGGTCGACGCGTGTGGTGACCCGCACGGGCATGGCCGGCCCCGACCCGCCGCCCGGCGACTCGGGCGACGACGCCGACGCCATCCTGAGGGTGACCTTGGGGGGCGGGCACGAAGCCGGGGGCCCACTATGAGCGGGATGCCTTCACAGCGCGAGATCACTTTGGGATCTGGCTTGCTAGGGTACCTGTCCAGGTGGCGGCGAGCGTGTGGACGGCTGGCGGCGAGACCGGGAACGGCTGCGACGGCTGCAAGGGCGCGCCTCGCGCGACGTTGGC
>Ga0180216_1003498_pt1 | contig 12408 bp, 10 predicted proteins | sample eDN3rd37CBELigMG_FD_128879 | JGI IMG/M metagenome (GOLD analysis project Ga0180216, IMG submission 128879) | Enriched Miracle-Growth compost microbial communities from Emeryville, California, USA - eDNA 3rd pass 37_C BE-Lig MG (version 2)... ...
CCTCTCGGGGGAAACGGCCTCCGCCGTACGCGCGCTCGTCGTCTTCTTCGCGTTTTTCGCAGCAGCGGGCTTCGCCGTCTTTACCGAGGCCGGTTTGGAGGCGCTTGCGGCCACCTTGACGGAAGCAGCCTTCGACGCTGTCTTGCCCTTTGCAGAGGCTGTCTTTGTGCTCTCTGCTGCCTTCTTTGACGCTGCTTTGGAGACAGCAACGCGAGATCCGGATTCGGCGACGGACTTGGGGCTCACAGGAGTTGACTTGCCGATCGACTTCGTTGCACTCTTGGCCTTACTTTTCTGGGTCGTCGCTGTGACCTCAACGTTGGTCTTATTAGCCATTTGCATCGTCTCACTTTTTGCCACACACAGGAGCCGTCCAAGTTGTACGCGGACGGAGCTGGCGATGCCCGAGGGTAGGGCTGCCGCAGGAATCCAAGCGTTCCATTGTTCAACAGAACACCGGTAATAGAAAGATGCGACCGACCTAGCCGGTTAATGGGCTAGCCATCGGCCTGTAGGACATCATGGCCCTGCTGTAGGGATCGTTCACTTGCAGCGGTTCGCGCTCTCGATGTTCGCATTCGTCCTGAAAATTGCATTAACGATGCACGGACATTGTATATTCGCTGCTGTTCCAGTTATGTTCCAGCTACGCCACGAAAACTTACTCTAACATATTTTTCACAGGAATAGAAGAGCTCTACAAAAGTACAGGCATTCGCGGGCGCTCAACGGTCGTTTGCGCGTCTCTTGTATACCGTCAATCAAAGGACGGACGTTCTTTATTTCACTTACAGCGGCGCGCCGCAAGATGGCGCACCCGCATGCTCATCCATTGCCCACGCTGAATAAGGGATCAATCACCTTCGCCAGGCTCAGGTGAGAAGTACTTCTCGAATTTGCCCTCTTCATCACGGAATTCATCAGCCTCGGGGAGCGGGGCCTTCTTCGAGGTGATATTCGGCCACTTGTCGGCATACTCCCGATTGATCTCCAGCCACTTCTCCATGTTGGGCTCGGTATCGGGTTTGATCGCATCCACCGGGCATTCCGGCTCGCAGACACCGCAATCGATGCATTCATCGGGGTGAATGACGAGCATGTTCTCACCCTCGTAAAAGCAGTCTACCGGGCAGACCTCTACGCAATCGGTGAACTTACATTTGATGCAGCTATCGTTAACGATGTAAGTCATGCGAGTGATCGTGCTCCATATGTTCGCGGTGGCCGCCGTTGCGTTCGATAAACCGCTTCGTCATACCCATAGTACCGGATGCAAGTCCGACACCAATTTTTCTTCCGCTCTTAGCCTACCGGGACAACTCCGACAAGACAGCGTCGCATAGTTCCGTAAGCCAATGCTGAACCTTCACAATCCGCTATCCCAGAGCCGGTCCAGTTTGCGCCGGTCACGTTTTGTCGGCCGCCCTGAACCTCGAGGCCGCTCTATAGGGCTTGGTTCGAATACGGCCGCTGCCTGGGCTTCGGCGCCACCGGCCTGGACAGGGCCAGCCCCGGGCTGTTGCGGAGTGAGATCCTCATAAAGGTTGCATGCCTCACTCGCCGGTCCACGCCGTGTACCAGGCCCCAGCACCTTCAACACTCGCACCGACCGGTGCACCGTGGCCGTAATGACGTCGCCCACGCGCACCTGGTAGCTTGGCTTGTCCGTCCGGACCCGGTTGACCCGGACTTTGCCTCCCTCGATGAGATTCGCCGCCAGTGTGCGGGACTTGGTTACGCGTGCATACCATAGCCACTTATCGAGCCTCTGCGCTGACGAGGTCTCAACCAACGACGTTTCGGCTGTATCCGGCCGGCTCATTTGTTCGGCTCGTCTCCTTGCTTCTTCAACGCTTCCTTGAGGGCGACGAGCGCGGCAAAGGGAGAATCGGGATCGACAGCGGAGGATTTGCCGCGGGGACTGGAAGAATGGATTTCCGGCCCGCGCCGATCATCCCGGCCATTTCGCCGCTGCTTCGGTCCGCGCCCTCGGCCTTCACCTCCATGGCGGACTTGCGGCCGGTCGCCCGGTGCTCCACCACTCCGCGAGCCACGCCGCTCATCCTGGCCAGGCCTGCCGCCCTCAGGACCTGCGTTCGGCGAAGTTCCCGCCGAATGGGGTGCCGCTCCATCCCGACGATTACGCGATCGGTCCCGGCCGCGTCCGCGCGAACGTTCCCGGCTTCCATCATTGCCGCGATGCCGCTTTGGCCGCCAGATTTCGATAAACTCAGGCTCGGCTGGCAGCGCTTCGGCAACAACCTCGGCACTGTCATCGGAAGCCTCGGTCTCTGCCGACTGCGCTGGCACTGCTTCTGCTGTGGTAGAACCCGCTTCTTCAGCCGCGCTGAGGCCTCGCTCCGAAGACACGCCAGGGACAGCCGCGTCTTCCGTGGTTGCCTCACTGGCTGGAGCCGTGTTCGTGGCTGAAGGCTCCGCAGCAGCAAGGCCTTCATCAGGCGAATAGACAGCTTCGGCTTCACTGGTGCTCGTCTCATTTGGCGCGCTGTCCTTCGAAGCCGCTTGCGTCGCAGATTCCAGCACCTGAACTGCTGCGCGTGCAGCATTCTCCGCGGTTCCGCGCTTGACCTCCCGCCGCTCGGAACGGAAACCGAGCGCCTTCAGCACGTTGCCGAGTTCTTCAGGCGAGCAGCCGAGAATCGACATCATCTCCGGCGTAACCGTGAAGCCGCCATCGCCCGTTGCTCCCTTGGGCGGGACCTTCTCCGGCTCACCGTCGCCTTCACCCGCAGGCTTGGCCCGCCATGCCAGGAGTGGCCGGATCAGATCGGCCAGACGCTCAAGAATGTCGAGCCGCACCGCGCGGGGGCCACAAACGTGGAAACCATAAGCCCGGTAGAATGGCTCAGGCGTTCCGGGTTCCGTGACAACCGACGTCAGACCCGCTCGCGGGGGCGTGGGCAGGTTTGCGCGATCAAGGCCGTGAGCTTCCCCGTACTTGAGGATCCATAACGTCGCCGCAAGTTCCGCTGCCGCTGGCTTGAGAAGCAGCGGCATATAGATGTTGAAGGCGCCGAAGCGAACACCATGACGGCGCAATTGCGCACGCGACGCCTGATCCAGAGACTTGATCTCGTCGGCGACCAGTTCCCGCTTCAGAATGCCGAAATTTTCCTTGAGCTGGAACCCGATCCCGCGGGCCAGCCCGGAAAGTTCTTCGGCTTCTGCCAACTCCACGAGCGGCTTGAGTTTTTCCCGGACGTGCTCATCGATCCACGTGTCGAGACGCGCCTGGACCTTCTCCTTGTCAGGTCCGCTCAGATGCTCGTCCACGAGCAGACTGACAGTCGGCCGCAAGGGATTTTCAGCTGCTTCGAGCCGGGCGATCGGCTGGTCTTTCCAGAGGACCGTGCCATCAGCAGAAAGGCTGAAGGCGTCGGCCTTGGCGGCCACCACCCTGCGCGCCCGCATACCCAGTTCGCGGCTCAGGACCTGGGCAGCAGCATGCCGCGCTGCCTTCGCGTGGATACCGTCGGACTGCGTCTCGGGGGTGAAACGGAAGCCGACCAGGCGGCCGACATAGTGATCTTCGACCTTGATAGCGCCGTCTTCGGCGATCTCCGCGGTCAATTCTTCCTTGTCTCGCATGCCCTTCATCAACGCGCTGGTCCGCCTGTCGACAAATCGTTGCGTAAGACATTCATGTAGCGCATCCGATAACTTATCCTCGATCTCGCGCGTCCGCTCCTGCCAATGCGCAGGATCTTTCAGCCAATCAGTCCGGTTCGAAACAAACGTCCACGTCCGGATATGAGCAATCCTGTTCGCCAGCGTGTCGATATCACCGTCCGTGCGATCAGCAAACTGTACTTGTCTTGCGAACCAGTCCTCAGGGATTCTCTCCCCTGGGCCCAGCAGGAACTTATATAGCATACCAACAAGTTCGGCATGACTACTGCTGGAAATCTTGCGGTAGTCAGGCACCTGACAGACATCCCAGAGCTTGGCAACAGCCGCCGGGGATTGCGCCAGTTTCGCCACTTCCCGGTCGTTGGCAACCGTTTCAAGCGCCTCCAGATCGTCCGCCGTGCGCGCCCGTATAAGCCGTCTTTCAGCAGGAAGCGCGCGCAAACTGTCGCGCAGGCGGTCAATGCTCGAAAAATCCAGTTGCCGGGTCCGCCATTGCAGAACCTTCACGGGATCGAACACATGGTCCTCGAGACGTTCGATGACATCGGCTGTGAAGGGCTCGACGTCCCCCGTCACCCCGAAGGTCCCGTCATTCATGTGCCGTCCGGCACGGCCGGCAATCTGCGCCAGCTCGGACGCCGTCAGATCGCGGTGATTCTGTCCGTCGAACTTGCGCACGGAGGCAAACGCAACATGATCGACATCGAGGTTGAGCCCCATGCCGATGGCGTCTGTCGCGACAAGAAAATCCACATCGCCGGATTGATAGAGTTCGACCTGCGCGTTGCGTGTACGCGGCGAGAGGGCCCCCAGCACAACAGCTGCACCGCCACGCTGGCGCCGTATAAGCTCGGCGATCGAGTAGACCTCGTTTGCCGAGAACGCCACCACCGCAGAACGGCTCGGCAGGCGCGTGATCTTCTTCTGGCCAGCGTAGATCAGCTTCGAAAGGCGCGGTCGCGAAATGAAGTTCGCGCCATCGATGAGGTCCTGGATGCAGTCGCGCATGGTATGCGCGCCCAGCAGCAATGTCTCCTGCCGACCTCGGGCATGCAGCAAGCGGTCGGTAAACACGTGGCCGCGCTCAGGGTCAGCGGCAAGCTGGATTTCGTCGATTGCGAGGAAATCGACGTCAATGTCGCGCGGCATCGCTTCGACGGTCGAAACCCAGTAGCGAGCCCGCTCGGGTTTGATCTTTTCCTCGCCTGTTATGAGCGCGACATTCTGATAGCCGATGCGGCTGCCGATCTTGTCATAGACCTCACGCGCCAGCAGCCTGAGCGGCAACCCGATCATGCCGCTGGCATGTCCGAGCATCCGTTCGATGGCAAGATGGGTCTTACCCGTATTCGTCGGTCCCAGAACCGCCGTAACATGGCGGATATGGGTGTCGAGGTTGCTGCCCATGGCAGAGGGCCCTCCTGGATCGAGCCCGATTGACAGCATCGACTACGGGCCGGTCCGAGTTGCATTGCATCACGGACGTAACAAGATCAAGACTTACCTTAACATCCGAGAGTGCATTCGGCGTGAGGTGTTCCGTCACTGCAGCCCTCTTTTCAGGCCGCAGCAAGGGAAAGCGCAACCCGCGTTAACGCACAAGCGCAATACGCTGCTGATCCGTCATTTTGATTTCGACCCGGCTGGAGGACAGGGTCACAGACCCGGCAAGGGTTGGAATCCGGATTTCGTACGGCACGTAGAGGTTGGCACTCGGGACCGGGCGCAAGGCAACCTCGATGCCATCATTATCGGCCATCTGCTCGACTTCCCTGGGGCTGTAGCCCGCAATCGGCACATACTTGACATTGCAGACAATCGCGATCCCCGGCTGGCCCGATTGATTGGTTTCCTTGATCGGTTCCTGACGGCGATAGCTCAGGCGCAGGTCAAACCGCTGCTTCCCGTCGAAAACGGGGATGACGCGCTCACATGGGCCGTTGTTGCCGACGGGCCGCGTGAGCGCCATGACTGCGGATAGGGGATCGAGCGCGCCTTTCAGATGCTCCTTCTTGACCGGGACGGTGTCTTCCGCGTCAGGAATTGGCGGAACCAGCGAAACGTTCGAAATGCGGTCTTTGTTGAAACCGAGCTTCACCATTCCCGAGCGGGCTGTCCCCTTGAACGTGAAAGTGTAGCCGGCGGGCTGCGGATCACGGCTGCCAACGCTGCCGGACGCTCGGGTCACTCCGCGCCATGTGAAGGCGCCCAGCAGGGCGGAAAGTTCGGCATCGCCGTCCAGAACATAACCGCGCCCGTCGATCGACGACTGGAATTTGAAGCTGCCGATATCGAAGCCGTTGAAGGTGATGTTGTAGTCCGCGTTCACTCGTGCCGGCCAGTCATTGGCGGTAGCTGACACCGGCTCTGAAATCAGCGATCCCAGCGGAACTGAATAGAGGGTGACAGCGGCTCCTGCCGCCAGCATGCATCGGGTAGTCCTGAAGCGGCTGCCGTTACGTCCCTTCACGAACTCGGACGCACCCCGAACAACACGGCACGAAACGCTCTTCAACATGACCTCGTTTTCCCATCGAACGCGGGCTCACCACCGGACTGAAGCTTACGGTAGAGAGGGTTTACGGCGACTGTTTGATCGCTGCAGGATGGCGCGAACTTGTTAATAAATCTCTGACGCGCGCATCATTCCGGTCCTAATACTTGCCTGTGGGCTGGCGATGGCCGGACGCTACAACGACGGCCTTGACGAAATCCCCCGCCCTCCGTTATAGGACCCTGTCTATCCCGCCGGTTCGCCGGGTGGGCCAAAAGTTTTCGCAAAATCGCAGCGACGAATAAAATTGCGCGCCCCCGCCAGGGTGGCAGGCGCAGTGAAGGAGCGTTTTACAATGACCAGGCAATGCGAGCTGACGGGCAAGCTCCCGCTTTCGGGACAGCTGCGCAGCCACGCCGAGAACAAGACGAAGCGCACGTTCCGGCCGAACCTGTGCCGAGTCACCCTCATGAGCGACGTTCTCGGTCGCAGTTTCCGCCTGAAGGTCAGCGCTCACGCGCTCAAGTCGGTGGAGCACCGTGGTGGCCTCGACGCGTTCTTGTTGAAGGCGAAGGACGAAGAGCTGTCGGATCGCTGTCTCAAGCTGAAGCGCGAGATCAAGAAGGCAAAGAAGGGCGCAGAGGCTGAAGCCGCCGCTTGATCAGCGGACAGCGCATTCATTCGGCGTCTTGAGACATTTTCCCTCAGGGAACGAGAACCATGGCGCATCACCGCGCCGTGGTTTTTTGTGTCTGATCAATCAGACGGAACTGCAGCAACAGGGTTCTCTGCAGAGCGCGATTGTAGTTGTCGTCCGAAATGAGGGTGATGACCGTCGCGCCGCTCGCATCCTGATGCACACCCAGTCCTTCCATATTGTCGATGTTCTGAGCCATGGTGGCTTCCATGAGAACATCGCCCTCGAGGGCAGCTCCAGGCACAAGGTCGCGTAACGAGATGCGCCGGATGCGCGTCTTCACGCCTTCGGTCCAGCGGAAGCGGCGCTCGAGCACCAGAAGATCCCCGTCCGGCAGACTCGCAAGGTCCGTTATGTCGAAGCCGCCAATGTCCGTCAGCGTGAACACATGCGGCCTGCCCTTGCTCCAGAACCAGCCCGTATGACGCCCCTGGGTGTCCAGCTTGCGCTCACTGATCGCCACAACTGAACCCTTGTAGCGCCCGGCCTTCAGCACCGTCATCGCCTCAAACCCCTTCTGGGTCGGAATGCGGCCTCGGCTGAGGTCAGGACGAATATACGACTTCGGCGCCGAAAGGCCGTCCGGTCCGATATTGAAGCGGCCGATCCGGTGGTTCTGCTCGAACGCGATCAGCAGTTCCCCCTGCCTGGTGGAGCCGCTGACGAGTGCAACCGCCTCCGCATCACGGTCCCGGTCACGACGCAGAACTGAATTGTCGAGCGACTTTAAAGGCCCGATCCGGACATTTTCGAAAGTAATCGGACGGCCGTCCCGGTACGCAAGATTGCCGGTGAGCCATAATCCGGCATCCGAGACCATGACGAAGCCCTTGCCATCGGCATCAAGCGCGATTCCTGACAGGCCGCCAAAATGCGCATCGTCGCTCCTCAGGCGCAAACCACCGACCCATTCGAGTTGGCCGAAGCGCTGGCGACTGGCAGCTACCCGGTCGAACCCGGCAAGCGGCTCCGCCTGGACTTCTATCGATCGAATCTCGTGCGGAAGAGTGTCGGGCTTGCGCGATGCCGAAACATCCCCGGCTCCAGGGCCAACGCACATCGCGAGCATGGCAAGTGCCATCGACCCGCCGCGCCAGAACCCACCTCTCCTGATTGCGCCTGCGCCCACGCCGCCGCCCTCACAAAAGCGCCTGTTGATCGCGATTCTGATAGCCGGTGAAGAAACAGCCATCATCAGTTGATTGAGGCAAACTCTGCCTCAGTGACGGGCAAGGCGGCGCTTTTTCGACTCTAGCCGCAATTGCCGGGACTCACTCGGTTCCTCGAACAGCTCAACGAGCTTTTCTGTCATGGCTCCGGCGAGCTCGCTCGGGTCCGAGATCGTTACGGCACGCCGATAGTAGCGCGTAACATCGTGTCCGATACCGATTGCAAGCAATTGAACCGGGCTCTTCGTCTCGATCTCCTCGATTACGTGACGAAGATGCATTTCCAGATAATGCGCAGTGTTCACCGACAGGGTTGAATCATCTACCGGTGCGCCGTCGGAAATCATCATCAAAATGCGGCGTTGCTCCGGACGAGCCAGGAGACGCCGGTGTGCCCACACGAGAGCCTCACCGTCGATGTTTTCCTTCAGCAGACCTTCACGCATCATCAACGCGAGAGAGCGCTTCGAACGCCGCCACGGCGCATCGGCCGTCTTGTAGATGATATGACGCAGATCGTTAAGGCGTCCGGGATTGGTCGGCTTGCCGTCATTCAGCCACTGCTCCCGCGACAGACCGCCCTTCCAGGCCCGGGTCGTAAAACCGAGTATTTCGACCTTGACACCGCAACGCTCAAGTGTGCGCGCCAGAATGTCGGCACAGGTCGCCGCGACCATGATCGGCCGGCCCCGCATAGAACCCGAGTTGTCGATAAGCAGTGTCACGACGGTATCGCGGAACTGCGTCTCGCTTTCCTGCATGAACGAAAGCGGCGAGGTCGGATCGACAACGACGCGCGTCAGCCGCGACGTGTCGAGCACGCCTTCCTCCAGATCGAAGTTCCATGCGCGGTTCTGCTGAGCCAGAAGCCGGCGCTGCAGGCGATTGGCAAGCCGCGCCACGATACTTGAGAGATTGCGCAGTTCCTTGTCGAGAAAGCCCCTCAGCCGGTCCAGTTCTTCCGGGCTCGACAAGGTTTCCGCCGCAACCTCCTCGTCAAACTCGGTCGTGAAAATCTTGTAGCCGAACCACTCCGGATCATCGAAAACGGAAACATTGGGCCGCCAGGATTCAGGCGTTTCAGCCTCCTCCTCGCTGTCGAATTCGTTATCAAGCTGGTCGGTGCTGGATTGCTCGCTGCTATCCTGCATGTCACCGACGTCGTTATCCGACGACTGCTGCTTGGTCGATTCGTCCTGGCCCTCGCCTTCTTCGCCGCCTTCGTCCTGCTCTTCACCGCCTTCGGACTGGTCCCTCGCCTCCTCCTCTTCCTGCTCGGACTGGGTCCGCAGGTCCGACGAGCTGTCCACAAGCTCCAGCGCTTCGAGCAGGTCCAGTGACACCCGCCCGAAGTCGGCCTGATCCTCCATCACCTCCTTGAGGCGATCCAGAACCGTCCCGGCCCGGCCTTCAATCCATGGCCGCCAGGCCTCGACAAGCCCGTGAGCCGATTGCGGCGGAGCCCGCCCGGTGAGGCGCTCGCGAACGATGAGCCCCAGAGCCTGGTCCAGCGGAACATCCTCCTTGCGCTGCACAGTAGCGAAACGGCCATGCGCAAACATGTCTTCGAGCTTCGCCGCCAGATTGTCGCCCATGCCCGGCATACGCGAAGCGCCAAGCGCCTCGACACGAGCCTGCTCCACCGCCTCGAAGGCCGCGCGCGCCTCTCCGTCCTGATCTGGCGCCAGGCTCTCATGGACCGCCTTGTCATGACATGCGGCCTGCAACGATAGCGAATCCGCCCAGCCGCGAATAACCGCTATTTCCCGCTTGCCGGGAAACCGCGACAGGTCAGGCAGCTTGATCGACTTTTCGGAAAGCTCCGGCGTTCCCGCTGCAAAAGTGACGCCCAGATCGCGGTTGCTGGCAACCGCGCGCACGCACGTTGTGAGCGCGCGCTTCAACGGTTCCACGGGGGAATGCTTTCGCGATGCGCCGCCCATTCAACCCTCAGCCCAGCGCCACGTTCACTGCACTTTCGGGCAGGTCTTCACCGAACGAACGCTGATAGAATTCCGCCACGAGGGGACGTTCCAGCTCATCGCACTTGTTCAGGAAGGACAGCCGGAAGGCCAGCCCGATATCGCCGAAGATCTCGGTGTTCTCAGCCCAGGTTATGACAGTACGCGGGCTCATCACGGTCGACAGATCACCATTGATAAACGCCGAGCGGGTCAGATCCGCAACCCGCACCATGTTGCTGACAACCTTGCGCGTCGAATCCGTCTTGGCCATCGACTTGACCTTCGACAGGATGATCGCGACCTCCTGATCATGCGGCAGATAATTCAGTGTCACCACGATCGACCAGCGGTCCATCTGGCCCTGGTTGATCTGTTGCGTCCCGTGATAGAGCCCCGAGGTATCACCCAGGCCGATGGTGTTCGTCGTTGCGAACAGCCGGAAGGCAGGGTGTGGCCGGATGACCTTCGATTGATCGAGCAGCGTGAGTTTTCCCGAAATCTCAAGCACACGCTGGATCACGAACATGACGTCGGGCCTGCCGGCGTCGTATTCGTCAAACACCAGAGCCGTGTTCGACTGCAGCGCAAAGGGCAGAATGCCCTCGCGGAACTCGGTGATCTGCTTGCCGTCCTTGAGCACGATCGCGTCCTTGCCGACGAGATCGATGCGCGATACGTGACTGTCCAGATTGACCCGGACGCACGGCCAGTTGAGACGCGCCGCCACCTGTTCGATATGGGTGGACTTGCCCGTGCCGTGATAGCCCTGGACCATCACCCGGCGGTTGTGCTTGAAGCCGGCAAGAATGGCGAGTGTCACGTCCCGGTTGAACACGTAATCCGGATCAAGATCCGGCACATGCTCATCGGAAACGGAGTACGCCGGAACCTCCATATCGGTATCGATACCGAACATCTGACGCGCGGAAATCATCAAGTCCGGCAGTCTGGAGGTTTCAGGGGATCTCTTGTCTAGTGACTGCACGGGCATAATCGGGCCTGACGTTGTTTTCATTACCGGCTGGGCGGCGGGATACTGCCTGAGGTTATCTCATTTCCGGGCAGCGCTCTAAACGAAACCCACCTGCTTGAGGTAGTTATAGGCTTGGATGATCTCACGCAACTTATCCTCGGAGCGCCGGTCGCCGCCATTGGCGTCGGGATGATGCACTTTCACGAGCGCCTTGAACTTCGCCTTGATCTCTTCCTTTGACGCGGATTCGGTAAGGTGCAGAGTTTCCAGGGACTTTCGCTCGAGAGGCTTGAGCTTGCGGCGCCGCTCCGATGCTTGCTGTCGCGCCTGTTGCGCGCGCCACGCAAAAAAGCCATGCGGATCGCGGGCGCGGCTCTCCGCGCTGCCATCCATCCTGGTGGCTCTGGCGCCCGTTCCTCCGACTGCTGGATTTTCACCCAGCTTCCAGGTCGGACGATGACCGGTCATCGCATCCTTCTGGAATCTCGCAACCTCCTCGTCCGACATGCCGTCGAAGTAGTTGTATGAGGCGTTGTACTGACGAACGTGGTCTACGCAGAACAGGAAATATTCGCCATCACGGCCACGCCCGGCTGGTGCCCGGTGCCGCCCAGGCTTTTCACAGCCTTCCCACTGGCACACTGGCCCCCCGACATAATCCTCGTCATTCATGGACGAGCGAGAACGTCTGTTCGAGACGCGGATTGAATCGAAGTATTTCGAAGCGATCTTCATGAACCCAAGTATGATCCCTCGTTATGGGGTGCACAAGGCGACAACGACCACGTAAGCGAGCTATGTGACCGCAGGGCAGGACTCAACTGCCGATCTCCATGCAATATCCAAGAGGACAGGAATGAGCATCGAACAGCAGATGCGCGAGAAGCTGATGGTAGCCCTGGAGCCGACGCGACTTGATATCATAAATGAGAGCGAAATGCATGCCGGCCACCGCTCTTCTCCGGGGACCGGGAACAGTCATTTCCGTTTACTTATCGTCTCTCCTGTTTTCACCGGCAAAAGCCGTATCGAACGGCACCGTCTCGTGAATTCACTTCTGGCCGAAGAGCTTTCCGGCCCTGTCCATGCCTTGGCCATGAAGACATTTGCACCCGGCGAGCCCGTGACCTGACTTCCGCTACGCGGCAGGAAGAACACCCGCCGGTTTAACGCAGCTGCGCTCCTCCGCTGCGTCCCGCGCCTGGAGTTGCACCGGTTGCTTCGCGCAATGGCTTCACCCTGAGAGCCAGGATCCTGTTGCGGCTCTTGCGCAGGATTTCGAACCGGTAGCCATAGAACGTGAAGACCTGGCCGGGTTCCGGTATGGTCTGCGCCTCATGGATGACAAGCCCGGCGATTGTCGTGGCTTCGTCATCCGGCAGTTGCCAGTCCATGTAGCGGTTCAGGTCACGGATCGGCACAGAGCCATCGACGTTAACCGTGTCATCCGCCTGCGGGCG
>Ga0180216_1003499_pt1 | contig 12407 bp, 13 predicted proteins | sample eDN3rd37CBELigMG_FD_128879 | JGI IMG/M metagenome (GOLD analysis project Ga0180216, IMG submission 128879) | Enriched Miracle-Growth compost microbial communities from Emeryville, California, USA - eDNA 3rd pass 37_C BE-Lig MG (version 2)... ...
AAATGGGTGCGCGGCATCGAGTTTATGGAGAAGGATCGGCAGGGCTTTTGGGAGAAGAATGGGTATAATATGTATGGGGATCCCTGGAAAGAGCAACGTTTCGCTTGGGATTGAACAATAGAATGAAGAGGCGGGAAACCGCCTCTTCATTTTGTCTATAAGGATGTATTGCTCCGCCCACGCCAAAGGAAAGGCAAAAGCCGATGGCGCCCTGTAATGCTGAACTTCATAGCTATTTTAGAATAAACACGCCGATCCGCATGAGGATACAAATCTCCCCTTCTTTTATTAAAAGCTTTCTGCACGATCAGCTTTCAGCTCTGATGGTTGATTACCCCCGATCAGGATCATGCCGAGGATAACAAGAAGACCACCTGACCATTGCTGCCACCCGGCCCGCTCCCCCAGTACGATGACAGACAGCAATAATGCACTAAAAGGCATCATGCCAGATAAAGCGGCGGCCGTCTGCGCATCACATCGTTTTATGCCTGCATACCAAAAAATGAAGGCAATAGCCGTGACGAACGGTCCGTACCATACCAGTGCCAGCCATTGTTTCCAATCAATTGAAAAAAGAGTGGATACTGGCTGCTCAAAAATGGCAGGAATCAGGCATAAAGTCAATGCCATGGCCGTTACGAGCGCGGTTTGAGCAATAGGATGAAGCGGTTCTCTGTGTGAGGCTTCGGTTTTAACAGCGATGCGTGAAAATATATTAAACAAGGATTCACTCACCGCAGCGCAGAGCACCAGTACATTGCCGGCAAAATGATTGATTGAGAATGTGCTGATTGATCCTGGTGCGAGCAGGTTTTGTATCAGAAGAATACCTGCAACGGTACTAACAATACCGAGGAGCGCGGTTCGATTTACTGTTTCTTTCAATAGAAGCATGGCGAGCAGAACGGTGACGGCAGGAGTTGCGCCGGTTATGATCCCGGCCTCGCCAGCGCTTGTATGTAAAAGACCGTTCAGCAAAAACATGCGAAACAAAAAAACACCAAACAACGCCTGAATGGATAGAAGAATCCAGTCTCTCAAAGATAAACGACGGACCGTTTTCACGAGTTCCCGCCAGCCCAATGGTAGCAGGCACAGTAAGGCAAAAAACAAACTGACCGCTGTTATTGTAAAGATCCCCAGATTTTCGTCTAAGAACCGTGCTGCAATAACAGAGGTGCCAGCAAGCGAAAAAGCGCAAAACAGGTAATACATTCCTTTCATGCGTTCCAAAAAATCACATCCCCCGCAAGTCTATAGAAAAATGGATGGAAAATCATGCTACAATCGTAATGAATAAACTGGTATGGGAAAAGAACCAGTTTGACACAAGTTTATGCAGACCAGTTGGAGGCTATATGTGGGGGATTGAACTGCAGCGGCAAAGCGAAGTGCCACTGAAACGTCAGATTTATCAGGTTCTGAGGGACCAGATTTTGAACGGCAGACTACATGCAGGCGAGGCATTGCCTTCTACCCGGGAATTGGCAAACGAACTGAAAGTATCCCGCAATACCGTGAATGAGGCATACGAAATGCTCATTGTTGAAGGTTTTGTCTTGAGCCGCCAGGGAGCACCCACACGGGTGGCAGAAGGGTTGTATTTGGAGAAGAAGCCTGAAGTTGGATCGCCTGCGCAGGAAAAACCGACACTGCCATTCTTGGCTGATTTCCGGACGGGGCAGCCGGATTTGCGGCAATTCCCACGACATGTTTGGCAGCAGATCTCGCAGAAAACGATGCAAGAGATGCCTCCAAGTCTCTTGGGATATACCGGCCCCGAGGGATTGCCGAGGCTGCGTGAAGAAATTTCCGGATGGCTTTTTCGCAGCAAGGGAATTTCGGTTGATGCTGAAAAAATCTTCATTACGGCGGGAGCCACCCATGCCCTGCATTTGATTGCCGACTTGTTGTATAAGGAAGGGAAGGAAATCCTGGTTGAGGATCCGTGCAATGCCGGCATGTTAGGTGCGTTGGCAAATAAAGGATACCCGATCACGCCTATTCCTGTAGATGCTTGGGGACTGCAGCCAGAATACCTGTATGGAAAACGCGCCTGTGCCGTATATGTTACGCCATCGCATCAATTCCCTCTGGGAGGGATTCTGCCAGCAGGCCGTCGCGCCCAATTGATTCGATATGCTAGAGAAAATGAAAGCTATATTGTGGAAGATGATTATGACAGCGAGTTCCGGTATTACGGCGATCCGGTAGCACCGCTTTATGCCATGGATCCAGAGCGGGTTATTTACGTCGGCACATTCAGCAAAGTTATGTTCCCGGCGCTTCGCATTGGCTATGTTATTCTGCCAGACAAGTTACATAAACGCTGGCGCCGTTTGCGCACCTATACGGATGTGCAGAATCCGCCTTTTGAACAAGCAGCAATGGCTGAATTTTTGCATACGAGAAAATTTGACCGACATATCGGAAGAATGAGAAAGCTATACGGAGCGCGTCGACAGGTACTGCTTACAACACTGAAAGAGCAGTTCAAAGACACATGGCAATCCTGGGGAGATGCCGCCGGGCTGCATCTTTCTGTAGAGTTTCCAGGCATGTCTTTTGATGATGCGTTTGTGGAAGCTTCCAGGCGCCACAAGATTCGCATTACGCCAGTGGAATATCACTGTATCCGAAAGGGGGAACACGTGAACAAGCTTTTGTTTGGCTATGGTCATCTGGAACCGGACGAAATCTATAAAGGAATTTTATTGTTGCGAAATTTTATGAAAGATACGGATGCACCCATGACCGAATAATTCTCAGCCTCTGGCAAAGCAGTGATAGTGGTGACATAACCGTGAGTTTGGGATAACTACGGCGATCCTTGGTTTCGCTAGGAAACAAAAGTTTAGCCCTCCTTTTTATACTTCTAATAGGAGGGCAGCTTATTACTATTTTTTTGATAGTCTTCTTTTCTTTAACACCCTCGATAACTTCAATGCAAAAATCGCAAATATGATAAACTTCGTCTTCGTTTAGAATGGAGCATCTTTTTGGAGTTAGTGTCTCCAGTTGCCATATCTCGTTGCGGTTTTGACAATGCTCACATCTTTGAAGTTCATCCATTTTCACTGTCTCCCTTATTTACTTTTGGTACCACACAGTTTCGGCAATACATGACCCGTTTTACGTTGAGCTTCGCAATTCCGCTGATGAGCCAATGGAAAGGATATGATAAACTGGAAACTAACGATAGATGAAAGGCTGATTGTGCATGAACCCAAAAACGACAAGCAGGGGACTTGTTGCGGAAGTAATTCAGTATGTCGCGGGAGTCATTATTTTGGTATTTGGGGTGATTATGATCGCTGGGGCAATGGCTTCCGAGAAGACAAAGTTGTCCGAAACGAGCGATCTGGTACTCTTTCTTCTGCTCGGGGTTCTTCCAGCTGTGTTCGGTGGCTGGCTATTGTTCGCGGCAAGAAAAAATACCAGGCTCCGAAGGTTAGACGCAATGGAAAATTTGGTGCTTCAGATTGCTGCACGTTACGGCGGAAAATTAACCGCTACCGAGCTTGCGATGAATTCCAAGCTGTCGATTACGCAGGCGAATGAAGTGTTGGAGAGTTTTACGAAGCAGAACGTAGCCTACCTCAAGATAACGAACAATGGCACGTACGTGTATCAATTTGAGGGAATTATCAGCCAACAGGACAAAGATCAGGCAGAATCGTTGAAATCCTTGATTTATAAAGAATAGCGTCGTCTGTAAAACATGCTGAAACCTCATCCTTTGTTGATGAGGTTTTTGATTTGTTCAGGGATTGCTTAGAGGCAGATAAACAGTAAAAATAGTCCCTTCATCAGGCTGACTTGAAACGTGGATGAAACCGCCGTGGGCTCTTACAAAATGGTGGGCGATGGATAATCCAAGGCCTGTACCGCCTGAATGACGCGAGCGCGCTTCTTCTACGCGGTAAAATCGATCGAATAGGTGAAGCAGGTCTTCTTCCGGTATTCCGATGCCGGTGTCAATCACCGAGACGCGTGCAAATAACGCATTCTGCTCCACGACCCGGTCCTCGATTTCTACCGTAATCTTTCCTCCAGCAGCCGTGTAACGAATCGCGTTGGTTAGCAAATTAATGAAAACCTGCGAGATCCGTCTAGCATCGGCCATCACGGTAATCGGCCTTGCATTTGTGTGGAGGCGAATATCCAATCCGTTTTCTTCCGCTTCGAATTTCACGTCGTCCACGATCCGTTCCAGGTGTGCCGTCAGATCGAGCGGTTTGCAATCGAGCGTCAAACGGCCTGCCTCTGCCAACGACAAAACATGAAGATCTTCTACAAGCAGGCTCAATCGGATCACTTCATCATGGATCCGAAGCATTTCCGGCGGGACAGGATGACCAGCCTGCTGATAATTTTCCAGCTTCAACTGCATAATGGACAGCGGAGTACGAAGCTCGTGAGTGACATCAGCCACCAACCTCCTGCGAGCGTCCTCCGCTTCCCGTAGACGAAGCGTCATATCGTTGAATGTCTGGATTACTTTCCCGTATTCGTCTTTTGATTGTACGGGAACATTTACCTCCAGATCCCCCTTTGCCACGCGTTCGATAGCGGCAATGAGCTTGCGAAGCGGGAGAGTCAGCACCCCTGAAATCCAGAGACTGAAGAAAAGGCCAGTCGCTATGAAAAATCCCCATTTTCCAAGCCAAAAAAACTCCATCTTTGCAGTAACATACGTTTTCAAGATTTCAATTTGTTCTTCGGGTGGAGCGTTCAAAAAAACTGCGTTGATTTCTTCATTTCGAAATTGATCGAACAAGGACTCCATGTAAACCAGATTGGTTACGGCATGGGAGCCGCCAAGGATAAGAACGAGCAGTCCCATGCAGACAAAGACGATTTTATCCGATTCATCCGATCGTGCAGTGACCATAATAATGCCGCATTGTGACGTTTGCCTGATTTCACGGCATACGTCGATGCCGCTTTTCTCAGGGAGCATCCAATCAAGCACGACAAGATCTGGCCCGCTCCCGCCGCATAGGCTGACCCGAACATTCCGATCTGTTTCCCAAGACCCAGTCCAACATTTACTCACAAAAAATCCACAAAAGTCAAACAAATCTGTGGATATCTATTAGCCATGAAAAAGCGGCATGCTGGAAGAAAAGGATCCAGTATGCCGCTTGTGTTGTTTCCATGTATCTATTGAGTCAGTAATTCCTCTCTTTTGGTGATCACATTATCCCAGTCAATCAGATACACTTTTACCCCTGCTAGTTTATATTTGTCGCCAGCTTGCGTATAAATTTTCTCGGTGAACTCTCTTGTATCCTCATTGAAGGACAGAGAACCTTGAACAGGATCAATCTGACGGGAGAACACCTTGGAGATAGAAATTTTCACCTTATCAATTTGATAGCCGTTGATGAAGGAACCTTGTGAATTTTTTTCGAGCATATAGAACATGTTGGCATGAACCATGCGGGAAATCGGAGTCAAGGTCCCGGTGCTTTCCATCTTGGGAATAACAAGCTCTTGGTTGTTTACAATATTAACTACCTTTTCGTAATAGGGACGTAGAGCGTACACATAATCCAGGGGATGTGGATAATTTTGCTGACCTTGCATGCCGGCATACTGTGGTGCAGTTTTGGCTCGATCAGCACTTTCAAAACGGACAGCAGGAGTGTCGTTATCCCATGTTTGACCGATGCCGAACATATTGGCAATGGTAGCGGCAGGAACATACACGTTGCCGTTGTAGCTGAATGGTTCTGCCTTGGTTTGAATCTCCTGGCCATTGACAATTAATTTGATATTTGCAAAATTAGCGCGTATGGTTTCCGTTGCTTTTTTTGCCAGTGCGCTGTTGCTACCGGCCATCATTCCTCCCGTAAACAATAACGCCCCCGCAACACTTCCAATGACAATTTTTTTCGAAATATTCAACACGAATCTCGCTCCTTCTTTGTTCGGTGTATACAAATAAAACGTAAAAAAAGAAAAAATGTTGCATGTTTCAACCATTGTTATGTAGGGGTCCATCTCAACATGCTCAGATGGACCCGCCAAATCAGCTTACTTCGTTTTAGTCTTCAATATCTTCCCGAATTTCTCTGAGTCTGCGCAGTGCTTCCCGCAGCTCTCGAATTACTTCTTCGAGAATGCGTTCCACTTGTCGAATTTGTCTAGCTTCATTATTTTCTCTGTTTCCCATACTCGCTCCCTCCTTTACAAATGACTAGCGATTAACAAGTGTGTACAAACAAAACTTGTTCTCTCGCTAAAACATTGCTATGTAAAAAGTTGTCCGCCGTGCGATAAGAGAGACAAGATTGGGTAACAAGTTTTAATTTTGATGAAAAAGTATAGAAAGAGGAGGATCGCGATACTAGTTATGAGTAGTTGGGGAAATATGGATTTTGGAGTTGTGTAAGCCGTTGACCAGTTCACATCCTTGTCTCCATTAATACGATGGGATCAAGTAAAGGATGGAAGGGTGGTACCAGTGGCTAAGAAAAAAAGGTACAAATGGAGATTAAAACACAGACGTACATCGCAAATCCAAAGACATGTTCATGAGTTTCTGGGGAGCACACAGCTTGCAGAAGAAGGGGAGGATAGACATAATCACCGTTTTGCTGGAGTGACTGGACAAGCGATACCTAGAGGAAATAGTCATGTGCATGTAATTAGAACGAATACAGACTTCTTCAATCATCTTCATAGAGTCAGAATTATTACTGGTCCAGCAATACCTGTTGGCAATGGCAAGCATGTGCATTTCGTAAAAGGAACCACAACATTTAACGATGGTCATGTCCATCGATTTAAATTTGCAACATTAATTCAAAAACCTCTGATCTAAATCTGCCCCCTTGCTGGGAGACAAAGAATAAAAACGGACACCTTGGCTTAAGGAGGCGTCCGTTTTTGCCCTTTACAGGATTTTTCTTTTGAAAAGCTATTGTTTCAGAGCCTTGTAAGCATTGGCCTCGCCTGCTCCGAAGTATTGGTCTGTCCCTCTTTTGCCCATGTCAATCGCGGTTTTCTTAATCAAATTGGCCACCTGAGATGGTTTCAAATCTGGATTGGCTGCCTTGATTACCCCAGCAATTCCCGCCACTTTGGGAGCAGCCATCGAGGTGCCATGAAGCAGAGCGTAGTCATGCAGATTGGAAGTGAAATACGGGTCCAGATAGGTTGGCCAAGTGCTGAGTGTTCGGTAGTGGAAATCTCTCTGGTCCAAATCGCCTGTCTCTGCATAGATGGGACCGTTATCCCCTCCGGGAGCAGCAACATCGATGGAGCGGGTTCCGTAGTTGGAGTAGAACGCAATCTCATCTTCTGACCATTCGGTCGACGAGGAGACAGTGATGACTCCCGGAACCTGTCCGGGGACCTCCTTGGAAGCGCCTTTGAATTCGAAGCCGAGATCGCCGTAAGTCTCGTTCATATATCGGGTGATCTCTGTAGGATTGTTCAAGTTCAACGATTCGTTGCCAGCTGCTACTACGACCGTTACTCCTTTTTTCACAGCATAATCAATCGCCCGTTTCCAGATCAGGATGTCGGCTACATCGCTATAGGAGCCCTCTCCTTGGAACGTGTACCGGGAGATGGCATCGAAGCCGCCAATCGACATATTGATGACATCGACCTCATCGTCCGCAGCTTGAATAATAGCGGCGGCGATCCAGGAGGTAGGAGCCCCATCATTTTCCGGGAACACGCGGTACACTCTCAGTCCCAGATTTGGCCCGACTCCTTTGATCTTGCCGTTGCCCGCGATGGAACCGGCGACGTGTGTGCCATGTCCGTCACGGTCTCGGATATCGTCCAGATCTCCTGTTTCGCTCGAGTCGATGCCGGCTGGCACGAAGTTCATGCCGCCGAGCAGGTTGTCCCTTAAATCCGGATGGTCCGGATCGATTCCGGAATCAATGACGCCTACGACGGCTTTATGCCTACGATTGGTGCCGCCTGTTTCGATGTCATAGGATTTTCCATCGTTTGTGATACGCTGCATATCCCACTGATATTCCCAGTAGCTGTCAATATCCTCTGGCTGGGGGATATCCGTGACAGGCTGGCCATCCGCTGCGGAACGGTCGATTTTTTTGTAACCTAGCTTATGGGTGAATGCGAGATTGGCCGCCTGGATTCCGCGAACCCCTTTCAGGTTCTTCAGGAAGCCGCGTTCGTTCGACTTGATTTCAACGGCGCCAATCTCCGGCAATGCACGTACTACTTCTCCACCGGCTTCCTCGATCAGATCCTCATAATCTGAGGGCAGATCGTTTTTGAATACGACCAGATACGGATTCGAGGAACTCTTGGCAGAAACGAAGCTTCCGGGAGCGATAAATAGACTGGCTGTCAGCAACCCACTCAAAACAGCGAAAGCGATTTTGCGTTTCACATCGAAGACCCCTTTCTACTATTTGATAAACAATGGATTCACTCTTCCTCCGATCAAATCCTTTATATACATCAAGAATATTTTTCGCAATTATAGACAAGCTTCGGCAATCGTCTACTGACATTGTCCAACTCTGGCGAAGGATGGCTATTGAGTAGCGTAACACGCTGACTTAGTTTAGAAACTTGAAGATTTGAAAATATGCGAAGTGCTCGATGATGTTTGTCCGTTTCAAGGGAACTCCTGGAATCATTAATTAATACAGAATAAGGGATCCCCTTATATTACCAAATGGGGAGGTGTGAAAATGGCGATTATTAAACCATTTGTAACCTCAGTGAGATTCAACTCAACAATGGGAGCTGGGACTGGGACAGGCGCTACCTTTGCTATTGCTGCTACAGCATTCAATGATGACGCAGGCGCTGCTGCTACCGCATTTCCCAGCACATTCGCTTACTATAATCTGTATGTGAATGGAGTCATTCAGCCAGGGAATACCTCGACGATTACAACCACAAGTATTACGATTCCAGATGGCGATGCTGAAAACGGTGGTACACCAGTCTGTGTTGAATTCGTGATTAACTGAGGAAAAAGAAAAAAGGTATACCCCAGGAGCGAAAAAAGGACCTGGGGTATACCTTTAAAAAAGAAGAGGGGATGGAATGAAGCCAAAAGCGGAGCGTGTCAGCATAAGTAGAATGGCAAGGTACCAATTAATCCCCCCGCACGGATGCCCTACAATCTTTCCCGTACAATCCTGTCCTCCCTGTCCTCCTTGTCCATGCACTCCCGGCCTCTTGAAGGCGGAGACGTATCAGTTTACAGCCTTTTCAGATGGAATGAAAAACGTGTATACCGACAGTGATGCGGCAGGGTCGTTTAGTACTTCCGGCATACTCGGCCCGAATGATGTGACTGTGACAAATCTTTTTATCAACGGAATTTTGCAATCTCCCAATCTCTACGCCGTTCAAACTGGCGTTCTGGTGCTCAGTGACGTACCTGCAAAGGGTGTACCCTTGATTCTACAGTTCATCAAGATCATGAGATGACACCGATCCGCCGCCCGTTTCAGGCGGTGTTTTCGTGTTCCAGAGTGTTACTTCACCCGTTTGCCGTACTCCTCCATGCCATAGGAGTAGAACTTGATCTCGTTATCGTTGATCTTCGTTACATACCAATCAAACTCGTATTTTGCCTTCAAGAGTACGATTCGTCCATCAGGGAGCGCTTGCCAGGTCCCGGTAATGGTCCCTCCAGTGGTTTGCCAGGAATAGGTGCCATTGGCCAGAATGCTCAGCGTGTATCCCGCTGCACCCGGCACGTATTCCTGCGTAACGGTTTTCGAGCCATCTCCGTTCACCGTCGTGTTTGTGGTAGCATAACCGCCTGGAATCCAGATCGACCAGTTTCCAACGAACGAGTTGGGAGCAGGAAGTGGCTGTTCTTTTCCTGTTGCGGGAATTTTCGTCGGGTCGAGGTAGAAAACCAACCAATCATCAACGATTACTCTCGTAGTCGAAGGGTCTACCTGAACCTTGCAGCCGAGAGCTTGCGAGAGAAAGTCGATGGGAATGTATATGCGATCCTGGTTCATTCTTACGCTGGCTTCCAGCTTCACCATGCTGCCGTTTGTCATGGCCATATTGTTGTTGAGAATGACGTGAGCGGTGGTAGTGCCTTTGCGAACCGTGACCAATTGCTTGATCGCGTCCCACTGCAATTCTGCTCCGAGTGCATCAAGCACTTCACGAGCGGGAATCAGCGTTTTTCCGTTTTCTGTAACTGGGGGTGCGGAGAAAGTGAGCAGGGAGGGCGGTTGCGGCGACGGTGCTGTGGGAGATGGGGGGGATGCGTTGCCAGGTATGGGAGCGGGTACAGGAGCAGGTGAGGGTGAAGGAGCGGGACTCGTAGTCGGTGGGGGATCCTGCCAGAGATTTTCAGACCAAAGTCCATTGTTGTTGGGTGGCAAAGGCTGTTGTTGCGTACTGGGCGGTCCTAATTCAAAATCGCCGTCGGACCAGATATCGGCTGCGAACACTTGCGGCACGACCCCGATGAAAAGAAAGAAAACAAGAAAGAATGAGGTCCACTTCATTTTCATGATTCTTTTATCCTCCTTTTATCCACATTTCATTCAGAATAGCACAACTTTCTGACTATTCACACATAGGAAATTCGACAACAATTTTCCAAGCGCTGGTCGTGCATAAAGGTGACGAATCCCCGCAAGCCGGAAGCTTCAAAATTTTCTCTCCACCAATTATCGATCACGATGTTGAGCGAGGCGTAGAGGAAGAGGCTGAAGAAGCCCATTTTTTTTTCATATTGACTAGCTGGCAAATTCAGATTATTTTTATAGTAACCGGTTACATGTCGATTGGAAAAAACATCATGTAACAGGAAAAGGGTTGTGTAAACCGGTTACACATAGTCGGTGGTGAAGGTAAAGATGAAAGCAACAATCAGAGACGTCGCCAAGCTGGCGGGTGTTTCCGTGGCTACAGTATCCCGGGTGATGAATCAAAATGGTTATGTCAACAGCGAGACCGAACAAAAGGTAAACAGAGCCATGAAGCAGTTGCAATATGTACCAAACCAGATGGCAAGGGGATTGGCGGGAAAGCGGACGAAGACGATCGCGCTGATATTGCCTGATATTTCCAATCCATTCTTCCCCGGGTTGGCGAGGGGAGTGGAGGATATTGCGCAAAACAACGGATATACAGTCATTTTGTGCAATTCCGACGACCTCGGGGTAAAAGAGCGATCCTATATCGAGGTACTGAAAAAGAAGTACGTAGACGGGATTATTTTCGCGACCAACAATCTGGTGCGAGAAGACCTGGAGCGGCTGGAGGAAGCGCAGATTCCCTTTGTCATGCTGGACCGGGCTCCGGATATGAAATCAGGATGCGTCATCACGGTAGACAACTTCGGGGGCGCGAAGGCCGCTGTGGAGCATTTGCTGGATGCGGGCTGCAAAAAAATCGCCCATATCTACGGCCCCAAAGAGCTGGTCACGGCGAAAGAACGTTTGGAAGGCTTTGAAGAAGTCGCGCGAAAACAACCGTGGTACACGCCAACCTTGCTGGTCCCGGGGGATTTCACCATCGACGGAGGAGCAAAAGCAGTGGAAGCTTTGCTCCGCAATCATCCTGATGTAGACGGGATTTTTGCAGGGAACGACTTGATGGCGGTTGGCGCGCTGAAAGCATTGAATCGCAGAGGTATTTCGGTACCGGGAGAAGTGGCGGTATGCGGGTTTGACGGCGTCAATCTGACGGAGATCACACAGCCGGAGCTGTCCACGATCGCGCAGCCCATTTACCAGATCGGCGAGCTTGCAGCGAAGAAGCTGATTGAAAGAATCGATCAGTCCAGCAGCCATTATGAAACGGTGGAGTTGGGAGTTTCCCTGATCGTCAGGGATTCGACGAAGAAATCCTGAGCGCTGTTTCAGACAACATTCCGACCGGCAAGACAAAGACGGGGATGAGAGAAACTTCAGTGATCGTAGATAAGAACGAGTCGGAACGTTCGTATAGTAAGGAGTAATGGAAGAGTGAAACCAAACATCGTCGTGATTGGAAGTTTGAACATGGACATGGTTGTCCAGGCTCCGCGTCTGCCCGCCAAGGGAGAGACGATTCTGGGACAAAGCGTACAATTCGTTCCGGGAGGGAAGGGGGCGAATCAGGCGATCGGTCTGGCTCGTCTCGGCGCGCAGGTAGCCATGATCGGACGCGTAGGAGAAGACCTTTTCGGAGGGGAATTGCTCAGCTCTCTGCAGGCGGGGGGAGTCGACAGCGCAGGTGTGAAGAAAACAGCATCCAGCGATACGGGAGCTGCCTTCATCGTGTTGGCACAGGGAGACAACAGCATTATCGTCGTGCCAGGTGCGAATGCGCACTGCACCCCGGCTGACATCGATGCGCAGATGGCGTTGATCGAGAAAGCGGACATCGTTCTGATGCAGATGGAGATTCCATTGGAGACAGTGACCTATGCT
>Ga0180216_1003500_pt1 | contig 12406 bp, 15 predicted proteins | sample eDN3rd37CBELigMG_FD_128879 | JGI IMG/M metagenome (GOLD analysis project Ga0180216, IMG submission 128879) | Enriched Miracle-Growth compost microbial communities from Emeryville, California, USA - eDNA 3rd pass 37_C BE-Lig MG (version 2)... ...
AGCAGCTGCTCCAGCAGCTCCTCGCAGGCCTTGTCCGACAGGGGACCCTTCACACAAGGCAGTGCGGCAAGAAGGGGCGGGACCCCACTCAGCAGCTGCGGCTGGACCGAGCGCAATGGTGTGCCTCGGGCGCCCAGCTCACCTTCATGGGATCCGACGACGCCATGGTGTACGAGCCTGACCAGCAGGCAGGGCAGGTATCGCGACCAGACGACTGGGAGCTGCCGTAACTCGAGCTGCCGTTAACGTAGACAGACGTCTCCGACAACCTGCTAGCGAATGCCAGTCAGCTCAGCGTCCGTCACAGCAGAGCTCTTTCGGCCTGTCCAGTGCTGCTTCACGTGCCCGCCGCAGGAACCAAAAGATTATGCCCACGCAGCCGCAGCGTCCACACCTGGAACGTAACCCGCGGTCTCGCAGAGACACACCAACGTCCTGGGGGGCAGATGCCAAGAGACCACGCCAGGGCGACAAAGAAGGATCTGCATACTTGCCTCTCGCTGCCGTGTGCGCACTGCCCCGCTCCCTTCCCACGCCGCGCCAGCGTCCACCCTGCTCCGCCCCCGGCCTTTCACGCCGTCCACGGCGCGCGCCTCGCCCGCTCGCGGACCTTGCGGCTGGCGTCGCCGGCAGAATTGTCTGTGGAAAAGAGCGCTCCACGCCCGCTCGCCCGCAGCGTGCCAGCGCCCTCATTTCACGTGACTCTATTGTCCACGTGATTGGTCTGCCGTTGTGGCGGGCGGGATCTGGGCGCTTGGGTGTATGCGCGCGCTGGCGACATGGCGCCGCCTCCACTTTCTGCCACGCCGCACGCACAGACGCTCCGCCACCCGCCCCGCCCGCCCGCCGCCCTGCACGGCCCTGCAACCGCACCTGCCTCGGCTGGACCGCTGCTGGCTGCCGCTGCTGCTGCTGCTGCTGCTGCTGCTGCTGCTGTTGGCCGCCCCACCTGCCACCATGGCCGCCGCCACGCTGCTCCGCCGCGGCGCCAGCTGCCTCGTGGCCGCCGCCGCCACCCGCCCGGCCGCCGCCACCCGCGCCCTCGCCACCGCCGCCCCGACGGCGCCGGGCCCGCTGACCTCCCTCCACACCCTCACCGAGGAGGAAAAGATGCTGCAGAGCGCCGGTACGCAGCACGGCCAGCACGGGATGCGCGGCGGAACGGGCCAGTTAAGCGCACGGAGCGGCCGCGAGATCGCCGGGGGGGCTGGCGGCGCTGCAGTCCGCCGGTTCGCGCAGGAGCAGGTGAAGCCGCTGGTGCTGGAGATGGACGAGCGCCAGACCATGGACAAGTCCGTCATCAAGGGCATGTTCGACCTGGGCGTACGCCGCTGCACCGCGCGCGCGCGTGCACGCCGCCGCTGCTCTGCTGCCAGGTGCTGATCGCGGCCTCCGGCGACACGTGCTCCGGCGTCGGGGGGCGGCGTCTGCAGATCATGGGCATCGAGACCGCCAGCGACTACGGCGGCACCAACGCCTCCTTCACCAGCGCCATCCTGGCCATCGAAGGTCTGTTCTGCCGCGGACGCGCGTCTGTACTGGGAAGCCATCGCTCACGCCGCCGTCTAGCCTTCCGGCCGTGAGCCCGACGCTCAGAGCTGGCCAAGGTTGACCCGTCCGTCAGCGTCTGCTGCGACGTGCAGGTGCGATACGGCACGCTAACGCTGCTTTACGCCTTGACGACCGCTCATGTGGCAGCCTGGGCCCCCGCCCTGGCTGGTCGCCCCGCTGCGGCAGAACACCCTGGTCGGCACCCTCTTCGTCAAGTACGCCAGCGAGGAGCTCAAGAAGAAGTACCTGCCGCGCCTGGCCACCACCACGGTACGTCTGGTCGGCAGCGACGGCGTCTGCGCTGGCCGGCGCCGTACCTGAGCGTCCCGCCCGCCGGTCCCCAGTTGCCGCACCGCAGGTCGGATCGTTCTGCCTGACCGAGGCCGGCTCTGGCAGCGACGCCTTCTCGCTCAAGGTGCGATTCGGCATTTGAGCTCACCGCTTCAGCTGTAGGGGTGGCGCGCTGACGAGCCTCGCCCGTGGCTGAGCGGTGCCGTCCACGGCCTCACAGACCAAGGCGACCAAGGACGGCGACTACTATGTGCTCAACGGCAACAAGATGTGGATCACCAACTCGGGCGAGGCCGAGATCTTCCTGGTCTTTGCGAACGTCGACTTCAGCAAGGGCTACAAGGGCATTACGTGCTTTGTCGTGGAGAAGGAGTGGGGCGTCCAGATCGGCCGCAAGGAGAACAAGGTCGGCCGTGGCGCGGATGGCTGAAACGGCTGGGCCTCACCCGCTAACCCCCCGCTTCACGCACGCTGCATCGTGGTCGCCGGGGGGCACAGCTCGGCATCCGCGCCTCGTCGACCTGCCCGCTCACCTTTGAGGACGTCCGCGTACGTTCCGCCGCTGGACCAAAGTGGCGCATCCCGGAGACCGCTGCCCCTGACGCCTCGCCCGGAGCCCCCGCACCCGGTGCCGCGCGGTTGTGCAGGTGCCGGCGTCCAACATCCTCGGCGAGGTCGGCAAGGGCTACAAGTACGCCATCGAGATCCTGAACGAGGGCCGCATCGGCATCGGCGCGCAGATGGTCGGCCTCGCGCAGGGCGCGTTCGACAACACCCTCCCGTACCTGTTCCAGCGCAAGCAGTTTGGCCAGCTCATCGGCGAGATGCAGGTGCGGCGCCGCCAACGCACCCGCGCCCCCTTCCCGCCAAACGCGCGCCCCACACTGACGCCCTGCCGGCGTGCACCGACGGCGTTCGGCTGCGGGCGCATCGCACAGGGCATGCAGCTGCAGTACGCGCAGATGGCGGTCGACATCGAGGCGGCGCGCCTGATGGTGTACAACGCCGCGCGCCTCAAGGAGCAGGGCCTGCCGTTCGTGAAGGAGGCCGCGATGGCCAAGCTCTTCGCGTCGCAGGTCGCCGAGCGCGTTTCGTCCAAGTGCGTCGAGCTGGTCGGCGGCATCGGCTACACCAAGGACTTCCCGGTCGAGAAGTTCTACCGCGACTGCAAGGTGCGTGCGCCGGGAGCGCCTCCGCCTGAGCGTGTGCGGGGCCGGTGCAGGGCCTAACTTGCGTGGGCACCCCGACTTGTTTGGTAACGCGCCCCCGGTCGCCCAGATCGGCGCCATCTACGAGGGCACGTCCAACATCCAGCTGACGACCATCGCCAAGATCCTGCGCGAGGAGTACAAGGCATAGAAAGGCCCCGCGTGCCCCCTGCCGTGGCCGCGCTGGACGCTCGCGTGCCAGAAAAGTCTCACCATATGTGTGGATAGCTTTTGCTGTACATGTGTGCAGTTCCAATCTACACGATCTGCGCTCTCTCGTTCTCTCTAGAACTCCTTGATCATGTTGCGGCGCGCCTCGTACGCCCGCACGCTGAACATGACTTGCGTGGCCGCGAAGAAGGTCACCAGCGTGCCAAACAGGAACCACGCCGACTCGCGGCTGAAGAACGCCGTGGTCAGGTACTCCTGGATGCCCTCCAGGCCGACCGAGAAGCCGATCAGGTTCACGACCATCATGAAGAAGATGTCCAGCGCGCCGCCGAAAGCGGCCAGGTGCCGGTAGCTCCAGTGGGCCCGCAGGCCTAACAAGGATGGCGCAAACGGACCAATGGCGCGGCTCCTCCGTCTCGTCAGCTCTCTCATCGTGGTGCCGTGCCAGCGCCCGCAGCCAGCTCTCAGACGCACCGGCCATGCTGGGCCGGTTGAAGTAGGCGGTGACCACCGTCTCTGGGATGATGAAGATGGCGATGAGCCAGCCCCACGCGAGCAGCTGGAGCTGGAGGTCGTGCCAGATGGCGGTGAAGGTGAAGACGGCGAACGTGCTCAGCACGCGCCGCTTGCTGCCGCCCAGCGGCACGTAGATGTAGCGCACGAGCCAGCGGTTGAACGAGCGGTGCCAGCTGCGCCAAAAGCCCTGCGTCCGGCCAAAGCCGCGCGGCGCGGCTAGGTACCGCGACGTCCCATGTCAGCACCAACTTTGCCTTTTCCGTGTCGTCCGCGGAGGGCCGGGCCGCACCTGCAGCGAGTAGTTGTTGCTCATGCACCGGTTCATGTTCTCGACGGTCTCGATGTTGTCCGCCAGCGCCCAGAGGCGGAAGAACCGCCAGATGATCAGGAACTTGAGCCAGATGGTGTGCAGGCTAAAGTAGCCCAGCAGGCCGATCTGCAGCGGGCCAAAGTGGCCGCGGTAGGCGCCGGAGGTGGCGATCGCGTACGTGTACATGTAGTGCAGCATAAACTCCATCAGCGCGAGCGCAAAGACCAGCCGCGCCAGCAGCCACAGCAGCGTCTTGGCGCGCGGCCGCGGCGGCGGGTCGTGCACCTGCGACAGGAACGCGTTGGCCGGCAGGATCGGGCCCGCCAGGTGCAGTGGCACGTAGAACACGTAGGCGATGTAGCTGACCAGGTCGTAGTAGGCAGGCGGCAGCGGCGCGCGGACGCGCGCCTCGTACTCGCGCTCGGCCGGCCCAGCGGCCGCGGGGCTGTCAGCGGCGCTGCTCTTCCCGCTGCCCTTGGGGGTGCCGGCCGCGTCCTTGGGCGAAGGCGCGGCGGCGGCGCACAGCGACCAGTACCGGTCCATGTTGAAAGAGATCATGCGCAGCGCGACCAGGTTCATGCCCCGGTGCCAGCCGTAGATGCCGCGCCACGCGTCGAGCGGCGCAAACGACGGGCCCAGCAGCTCGGTGAAGGTCCACTGCGCGTGGTACCAGTCGCTGGCCAGGAGGACGGCGGCCGTGTAGCCCCACGTGAGCCACGGCGCCGCGGGCGACCGGCCCGCCCAGCGGCCGAGCCAGTAGTTGCCCAGGACCAGCGCCAGCGCGAAGACGGCGTACGCGCCGGCGGCCGCGCCGAGCAGCAGGAACGACGTGAACGCGTAGAAGCGCAGCCGTGCGCGCGGGCTCTGCCACGGCCCGGCCCAGCGGAGCACCAGAAACAGCACGGCGCCGGCCGTCAGCAGCGGCAGGTTGCCGCGAAAGTCGCGCCACTGAGCGTCGCTCAGGTCAATCTGCGAGCGCAGGCGCGGCCGACTGGCGGGGGCGTCGACGACTTGGGTCAGCCGGGGCCGCATCGCGTTGGGTGCGGCGGAGTCGCAGGACGCACCTTGCCGTCGATCCACGGGCTGGGCCGCAGGCCGGCGCCGCAGCCGTGCTCGGCGCAAATGTCGGCAATGTCCCGGGCGAGCGCCGGCCCGAGCGTGACGATGAGGTAGAGGAGGAAGGCCGCATACACAGCGGCCTCGGGCCACGACGCGGCGGCGGGCGGGGCCTTGGCCGCAGCCGCCGCTTTGCCCGCCGGCGCCGGCGCCGCCGCCGTCGCTGCGGCCTTGCCAGACGCCATGGCGCGGTGGTACATGCGCGCCCGTCCGCGACTGACGTTTCAGTGCTGCGGGTCTGGTGCACCACGCGCGCTGGTCGCCTCTGCTTGCCGAAGCCCCTCGCCTCTTCGCTGCGTGCTTCCGCCCCTCTGCTCTGCTGCTCCTGTGCCCAGCCCTGCCCGTTGTCTGTCAGCCTGTGCCCTGCCCCGGGCAGCGGGTGTCCGCCTCTCCTTCCACCGGCGTGCCTCTCTGCTTCGCGGTCGGACGCATTTTGAGGGGCACATCGCGCCATTTTTCCACTGCTCGACGGCGGACGGCGGCGGACGGACGACGACGCTGCGACGCTGGACGACGCCGCGGCCGCCGCCGCCGCGGAGGACACGGCGGACGACGAGAGGAGGACGACCAGAAGGCAGGCGGTGGACGACGTGGAGGCAGACCCGGACCGCGACCGGCAGGCCACAGGGGCGCAGCGCAGGGCCGGCTGGACGCGCGGCTACACGGCGCTCGCGGGCCTGGCGCGAGCTTGGCCCGGCCTGCCCCGCCATGCTGCCGATCACACGGGCGGACGCCCAGACATACGACAATGCCAAGGTGCACAAGCCCGCCATCAGCGCCAGCGAGCCGTACGGCGCCGTGGCCCGCCTGCGCCGCTGCCTCCCACGCCAGCGCGTCGGCGCCCTTCTCCTGCTGATGCTGCTCGTGGGGACGCTCTGGCTCGGCCCGTTCTGGCGGCCCGCGGGCGGGCTGAACGCCCGCGTGCTCGAGCGGGCGCACCGGCCCATGCGCCCGCGGCCCGCGGACACGGCGGCCGTCGACGTAGGCGTCGCCGACGTGCTCGTGGACGACGTGCTCGCGGGGGAGGTGGAGGCGGCCGACGACGGCGGGCCCGACGACGGCGGGCAACAGGCCGCGCCCGGCGGCGAGGGCGGCTACGGCGAGGAGACCGTGCGGACGATCTGGCACGACCGCCGCGACCGCGTCATCGAGGCCATCCGGCATGCGTGGAAGGGCTACAAGCAGTGGGCGTGGGGCTACGACGAGCTGCAGCCGCTCTCGCGGACGGGCTCGACGTGGTTCGACCTCGGCCTGACCATCGTCGACTCGCTCGACACGCTGTGGCTCGCCGGCCTCTCGGCCGAGTTCAGCGAGGCGCGTGAGTGGGTCGCCGAGCAGCTGCGGCTCGACAACGACCGCGAGGTCAACGTGTTCGAGGTGACCATCCGCGTGCTCGGCGGCCTCCTCTCCGCGCACCACCTCACGCAGGACGGCGTCTTCCTCGACAAGGCCCGCGACCTCGGCGACCGGCTCATGGGCGCGTTCAGCTCCCACACACCGATCCCGTACGCGTCGGTGAACCTCCGCACCCGGACGGGCATCCGTGCGCACTTTGCCGGCGGCGCGTCGTCCACCTCGGAGGTCACGACGCTCCAGCTCGAGTTTGCGTACCTGTCCGCGCTCACCGGCGATCCCAAGTACGGCAACGCGGCGCGCGCCGTCATGGACCACATCGAGCGGCTGCCCAAGTACCAGGGCCTCGTGCCCATCTTTATCAGGTGCGACGCGGCGCGCATGGAATCCTTTCGGAATGCCTGAGACGACGCCCTCACCCCACCCCGTTGGCTGCGGCTGCCGGTGGGTGCTGGTGGGGCGGCCCGCCAGCCCCGACTCGGGCCAGTTTGTGGGCAACGAGCTCAAGCTGGGCGCGCGCGGCGACAGTTACTACGAGTACCTGCTCAAGCAGTTCATCCAGTCCGGCGGCACCGACACGCGCGCGCGGCGCATGTACGACGAGGCCGTGAGCGGCATTCACGCACAGGTGCGCGGCGGCCAGCGCGCTGGCGCGCGGCACTGCGGCCCCCGACAGCGCGCTCACGTGGGTGCGCTGGTGAGCTCGCTGGCCGATGAGGGGGGCACGCAGTTGGTGCATCGCTCCCAGCCCAACGACTTTACGTACATTGCGGAGAAGATGGCCGGCTCGTCCGGCATCAACCCCAAGATGGACCACCTCGTGTGCTTCTTGCCCGGCACGCTCGCGCTGGGCGTGACCCAGGGCCAGCGCATCGACCAAGTGCGCGACGAGCTCGACGCGGCAACGCTCGCGCACTGGGAACTGGCCGAGGAGCTCATGGCAACCTGCTACGAGATGTACCGCTCCACGGCGACGGGCCTCGCGCCCGAGATCGTCTACTTCAACACCCAGGGCAGCGGCGGCTCCGACCTGATCATCAAGCCCGCAGACCGCCACAACCTGCTGCGGCCCGAGACCGTCGAGAGGCACGTGGCCGCGCTGGGTCGGCGGGGGGCCGCGCACGCCCCCAGCCTCGAGGGCTCACGATGCGCTGGGATCCCTGTCGGCGGGCGGCGCGGCGCGGCTCCAGCCTCTTTGTGCTGTACCGGCTGTCGGGCGACGTCAAGTACCGCGAATGGGGCTGGCAAATCTTTGAGGCCTTTGAGCGGCACACGCGCATCCCGGACGGCGGGTACGCCTGCCTGGACGACGTGACGCGCGTGCCGCCGCCGAAGCGGGACAAGATGGAGAGCTTCTTCCTTGCGGAGACACTCAAGTACCTCCTGCTGCTGTTCGACGACGACGACGTCCTGCCGCTCACGGACGTCGTCTTCAACACCGAGGCGCATCCCTTCCCGATTCTGCGGGGATGATGGGGGGAAGAGCAGAGGCGTGCAAGAAACTGTCTTTTGAACTTTCTCTTTTGCGCGCTTCTGCGCTGCTGCTGTTGTTTGTTACCATCGCTGTATGGCATGTACAGTAGTGTTCGTCGTGAGCGAGTGTGCATGGGGCTCTATATCGGTGCATCGGAAGGATCATCAAAAGCGTTAACGACGCGCCAAATTTTGAACTGGGGGGGGGGTTCGCAATGGCGTCGCCAGCGAAGGCGACGGCGGCGGCGGCGGCGGCGGCGGCGACCGGCCTCGGCGGCAAGCATGGGGACGTGGAGGCCGGCAGCGTCGTCGGGTACGCGCGCCCGACGCGGGCTCGGCAGTCGCGCTGGAAGCTGACCAGGCAAGGGCTCCGGAGCGGGCCGACGCACGTCGTAGGCCGCCGGTGCCGCAGCGGCCACGGGACGTCGCCGTCGCCGTGGCGTTCTACATTGGGACGTCGATCACGATGGTCATGGTCAAGTACGGACCGCCGGCAGGCGTCCACCAGCCGGGGCCAGGGGTGGCAGTCTGACGAGATCGGGGTGGGGGCCGGTCTGCGAGGTCCTTGTTCACCACGCAGCAAGTTGGTGCTGCGCGAGGTCGACGGGCCGCTCACCTTCCTGTGGCTGCAGAGTCCGTACACGGCTTACCGCACGCGAGCGCGACGTTCTGCGGCTGCGGTCTGGCTAACTCGGACCTGCTGGCTGTGGCTGGATCGGCCCTCTTCCCAAAACCCAGTCGTGGTGGCTGTGCTGCTCTTCCTCGGCGGCAGCGTCACCGGCCTCGCCCGCATGCCGCCGCTGGACCAGGCGGTCGGCGGCCGGCTCACGCCGTTGATCCTCATCAACGTCGTGGGCCTGTCGCTCAACACGCTGTGCCTCAACTACGTGCAGGCCTCCTTCTACCAGGTGGGCCGGGTCTCCCGCGAGGGGCCTCCCCGCCGGCCAGCACTCACGGGCGGTCGTGGGACGGCCGCAGCCGCGGCGTTCGACGGGCAGGTCGCCCGGGCGCTCATCCTGCCGTTCACGGTGGTGCTGGCCCGGCTGGCTTTGAACACCCACTACACGGCGCAGGTGCTCGGGGCCTGCGCGGTGGTGTTTGTCGGCTTTGTGGTCGGCGTCTGGGGCGAGGTGGAGCCCTCCGCGCTGGGCATCGTCTTTGGCGTCGCGTCGTCCGTCACGACGGCGCTGCACGCCATCGTCATCAAGCGCTCGCTGGCCGTGGTGGGGGACCAGACGCTCGTGCTCGCCTACTTCAACAACGTCCTGTCGATGGTCTACCTGCTGCCGGTCGTCGTGCTCGCCGAGTTTCCGGCGCTGGCCAGGGCGCTCACCGGCAACGTGAGCGCCACCTTTGTCTACGGCACGCTCGTCGCGGTACGCACGGAGCGCATGGCGGCGTACGGGAGCGCGACCTCGCAAACCCTCACTACACCTTCGTTGTTCCCGCCATCGCGCACTCCGTCGGCCAGGGCGTCTTTGGCTACCTGATCAACATCGCCGGCTTCCTGCAGATCAAGGTCACGAGCCCGGTGACGCACATGATCTCGTCGGCGCTGCGCGGCGTGCTGCAGACGCTCGCCGCCGTGGTGTGCTTTGGCGACAGCGTCTCGGCCGGCAACGCGGTCGGCATCGCGTTGGTGCTGGCGGGGTCGTCGTGGTACACGTGGGCGCGGCACGTCGAGACGCGCGCGGGGTCGTAGCAGCGCGGCGAGGAGGAAATGTCCAGCCATCTATATCCAACTTGTGTACATGCGGCAAAAGGGACAGAGACATACTTTTGTACAGAACGAACGGATCCGCGAAATGTACGATAGCGCAGAGACGACGGTTCCAGGACGGCGGCGACGACGTTGGGTGGCACCGGCGCGACGGCTGCCAGCCAAGGCAGCGGCGTGGCCAGGGCGACCGCCACCGCAGCCGGCGGGACCTCACTCGTCCTTGCCCGCCTTCTTGCTCTTGAGGCGCTCCACCTTGGCGCGGTCGCGCGCAAAGCCCTCCTCCGGCGACAGGTACGTGTTGCCGACGCGGTCCCAGAACGTGAAGAACTGGCCGTAGTTGTAGTTGAACTTGGAGTGGTGGTGCGTGTGGTGCGCCTGCCCGCCGGCTCGGCCCGGGCCACGTTCCACGATGGTTAGCCGCCGATGCGGGGCCGCATCCCCCGCCCCCCCATCACCCGCCCGCGCGCGCCTCCGCATACCGCGCCGTTGATGAAGCTGAGCGGCGAGAGGTCCACGCCGTCGTGGATGCTGATGGTCCACAGCTGCACAAAGACGAAGAGGCCGAGGTAGAGGTACTTGTGGAGCGGGAAGAGGAAGACAAAGATGTGGTACGGCATCGACTGGAGCCAGCCGTCGACCGGGTGGAAGGCGATCGCGGCGTAGGAGGTCGGCACGATCCACTCGTGGTGCGGCTTGTGCACGTATTTGTACAGGAAGGGGATGTCGTGTTCGAGCCGGTGGATCCAGTAGATGGCCGTATCGGTGAAGACGAGGAAGAGCGCGATGGAAAAGAAGAAGTAGCCCCAGCCGTACTCGCTGATGTCCAGATAGTCCTTGGAGTAGCCCATGAACTCGAGCAGGACCACGGGCGTGGTCAAGACGGCCATGACCGGCGCGGACCAGAGCGCCATCAGGATCTCGCGGCGCACTTGGCCCTCCTTGGGCTGCGGGATGGTGTCCGGGTGGAACTTGTCCTTGAGCACGATGAAGAAGAGCCAGTAGGAGAGCGACGAGATCGCCAGGTACAGCAGGAAGCCCAGGACGCTCAGGGAGAGGAAGACGGAGAGCGCCTGCCGCGGAAGCCAGTCGGCCCGGTCCAGCAGCAGCGGGTCGACCAGGGGGTTCGCCTGGCCGGCCAGCCACGCCACCAGCGGCTTGTAGAGGTACGGTGTGAGCACATAGTGCTCCGTCAGGCCCACGACGATGTCCATGGTCTGGAGGAGCGCGCGCGGAAAGCGGCGAGGAGGAGGAGGAGGCGGCGGCGGGCCGCGAGTGAGCGGGTGGCCCGGCGGGACGGGCCCGGGGCGCAAGCGGAGCCATGCGGCCTACCGTGGCGTGTGGCGGTGGCCGGCGTCAGCGGCCGATGACGAGCGCCGGGCCGTGTGGCGGGCGTGGTGGCAGTCGCGCGATTCGCGCAAGACGGCCGCGAGCAGCAGGGGCAGCAGCCGTGGCGACGGCGTGGCGGGCTGTGCGGCCGCGTGGCCCCCTCGTTGCGCGGCGCGCGCGGCTCCACCTTCCGAGTTGGCAGCGGCGGCGGTGCTGTGGCGGCTGCGTCCGCCAAGCGGTGTCCCGATGTTGCTGACGTCAGCGTGCGCCCGCGCCACTGCGAGTTGCGCGCCTGCGCCGCGCCGCCGCTCAGCGCCGCAGCGCCCTGCGCCGCTGCCTCGCATGACCTTCCTATTCAGGCAATGTCACGCCACGCCCCGGACGCCCGCCACCGTGCCGCTGGCCACAGGGAAGGGGCAAGGATGCCGCTCGCTCGGCGCACGCCAAGGGCACACATAGTGAGCGCAGCACCACGACAAGGGCGCTCGAGGTCGGGATATCTCATCCACACAGGATGCGTTAGGCAAACGGACTGGGCCCGCAACTGCAACTACCGCGCATACCGTCACGGTCGGCCGTGCTCATCTTGACGGAGCGGGGGTGCCGTGCCTGGGCGTGGATGGAGCGCTGATGCCTCAGAGCAATTGCGGCGGCTGCCTGAAGCGCCGTGGGTGGGAACTTGCCACGCTGCAGACCGCAGATCCGTTTGCCAGCCTCGGCAGCAGCAATGCGGGGCATCTGTCGGTCTACGAGTTGGCTAGTAACGTGCAGTGTCTTCGCATCGCTAGAGGTGGCATCGCGGTGGAGCAGCATCAGCGAGCTTCGAAGCTGTTGTATGCACAGTGTGTGAGCGGGGGCGGCATCAGAGTCAGCCCTTCCGTGCCAAAACGACACCGCAACGACGCCCAGCGTGCGGACAAGTAGCGCGCCGTCTGCACTGGCCGCATGTCTTTTCGCGCACTGCGTAGCACACGAGCAGATCGGGCGACAGATCGGGCGACGTTGTGTCCGAGCTCGCCTTGGCGGGCTTGGCGACCGGGGCAGGCGCGCGCAGGCGGCGGCGATGACCTATCGAGGCAGCCAGCGTGTCCTTGGCCGCATGTGCCGCCCCCCGCGCGCCTGGCGTCGATAGGGCGGGATGCTGCAGGTGCCTGTTGCGGCTGCCGGATGCGGCTGCCTCTTGCGGTGCATCGTCCGTGGGCGCGGCGATCACTGTGGCCACGCGGATCGCCGCCTCGGCGCCCGCAGGGGAAAAAATCGGCGCTTCCCGCGAACCGAACCGTCTCTCGTTCGCGCTCCGTGCGCACTTTCCTGGAAGAGAGAGAGAGGGAGAAAGAGAGAGGAGGGAGGGAGGGAGGGAGGGAGGGAGGG
>Ga0180216_1003501_pt1 | contig 12403 bp, 9 predicted proteins | sample eDN3rd37CBELigMG_FD_128879 | JGI IMG/M metagenome (GOLD analysis project Ga0180216, IMG submission 128879) | Enriched Miracle-Growth compost microbial communities from Emeryville, California, USA - eDNA 3rd pass 37_C BE-Lig MG (version 2)... ...
ACGGCGAATACCACGTCCCACACACCGGTCTGGGCACAGGCCAGCAGGATCGGTTCCACATGCCGGTATTGGACGCCGCGGTCGCCGCGGATGCGTACCTTTAGCTGGCCGCTGGCTTTCTGGTTTTCGACCGCGAGCAGCGGCACCAATTCAGCCTGTGGCACGTCCAGCCCTTGCACGCGGATGCGGCCATCGGCAAACACGTTGAACACCACGTACCGACCGTCGCTATCCTGAGGCTGGCCAATGGCCGACGAGGGCGGAGTGACACCGCGCTCCTGCTGATCACGCTGCATGGTGTTGGACACCAGGTAGAAGATCAGCAGCAGAAACACGATGTCGATCATCGGCGTCATATTGAAGCCGATGGGGGTACGGCCCACCTGGGTGGGAGCACGCATCAGCTTTCCCTTTCGCCGGCCCGAGCCGCGCGGCGGAACGGCGCGAAAATGCTGGTCGCGGCCACGGCGGCTTCCGCCACCAGCCGGTCGATCTGGTTGCGGAAGAACGCAAACGCCAATAGCGCCGGGATCGCCACCACGAGCCCTTCCACCGTGGTCACCAGGGCCAGGTAAATGCCGCCGGCCAAATCTTCGGGGCGGGCTACGCCTTGCGTGCTCGCGATGGTGCGGAACGAAAGCATCATCCCCATCACCGTGCCCAGCAGCCCGAGCATCGGCGCGATATTACCGATCACCGCCAGGTACTCGATCTTGCGGTACAGCCGAGCCGATTCGGCCGCGGCGGCATCTTCCATGGCCTTTTCACGCGATGACCATTTGCCATCGGGCTCTGTGAGCCCGGCCAGCACGATCGACGACAGCAGGCTCGGCTGCAACTTGCAGCGTTGCACGGCCGCTGGCACGTTGCCGGCCTTCAGAGCCTCGATGACTTCGTCGGCTAAGCCACGTGGTAGCAGGACCGAACTGCGGATGGTCATCAAGTGTTCGATCACCAATGCCACCACCGCCACCGACATCAGCACGATGATCAAGCCCACCAGGCCGCTGGCGGCGAGCAGGTCGAAGAACGATTCCGGCACATCGGGAGCCGCGGTCTCGGCCGGTTGGCCGTCGGTCGCGGTCTGCGCTTGCTGGGGCGGTTGGCCATCTTGCCCGGCCGCCTGGCTCCACAGAGTGGCCGGCAAGATCACAATCAATAGCGCGGCCAGTAGCCAGAACACGCGAGCCAGGCCGCCTGACATGAGCAGTTTCAACACCGATCCTCCTTGGGGATTGTTGGCTCTGGCGAAAAGCCGCAGGCCATCCTGGCCGGGCGGGGCGCGAGTTATCGGTCGCCCTGAGTGCGCAGCAGCCTCGCGGCCTCGGATGCCTCGGGCGATTCGGGATAGTTCTGCAGAATCTCTTTTTGCATGAGGCGCGCGTCCTCCTCACGCCCCAATCGTATGGATTCCTGGGCGGCCTCGGCCAAAGCCCGGGCAGCTAGGCGCCGCTCCTTGGGGAACAGCACCGGCACCTTCAGATAGAGCAGGGCTGCGGCCTCCGGCTGAACCTGTCGCGAGTACCCGCTCGCCAGCACGAAGTAAGGCCCAGCCCGCAGCGATTCCGGTACGGTGGCCAAGGTCTTTTCCCACTCGGCAATCGCGCTCGCGTTAATCGACGGCTGGGTCCGCCAAAGTTGGCAGCGGGCCAATGCCGCGACACGCGGATCGCTATCAAACCGCAGTTGCCGCAATTGTTCGATCGCTTGCACACGCTGCGATGTTCCCAGCAGGTGGCTGGCCCCCAGCAATTGAGCGGCGCTATTGGAGTGTTGCATCCATTGCTGGGCCTTGGCTTCGAGCGAAGGCGAGGCCTCGCGCGTGATCCACGCCAGCGGGATGCAGTCAAAGTACGGCGTCTTGGGATCGCTGGCCAATAGCGCCATGAAGTGTTCGCCGGCCAGATGGTCCTGATCGAGATAGTGATGGCACCAGATCACCTGAGCCATCAACTCACGGCGCACCCATGCCCGGGTTTCCTGCGTTTCGGCAGCCATGTACGCCCGCAAGGCTTGCTGCCATTTGCCCTGGGCAAACAGCCGATCGCCTTCTTCCTGCTGCGCGGTACGCTTGGTTTCGATCTTGAGTACGCCTGCCGACGGGAACCGGCGTTCCATCCCGCCGGGAATGGCGAGCACCAGTTCCTGGCCGTTGTAATCGATCACGCCGCCCTGCAATCGCGTGCAGCGGCCGAAGTCCTCGCCGTAGTACACCACGTCTTGTGCCTGGGTCGGCGCGGCAGCCATCAGGCCCGCGGCCAGGACGGCAAGCAGCATCGAACGCCTGACGCGGCAACTCCGTCGGTTCGCGTTAAGCATGGGGCCGGTCATGGTTCTCTCAGCGTCCGAACATTGACGTAGGTGAACCGCCCGCCGTTCTGCTCCGCCAGCTTGGCCAGGTACTCATACTGGCTGGGCGTGTCGTGGTGGCCAAACTTGATGCAGTGGATCGTGGTGCCAGAGCGGTTGGATGCGCGAATCTGGGCCAACTGGCCGTCGCTCAGGGCATCTTCCTTCTCGGCGTCGGTGAGGAAGTAAATCACGTCGGGCTCAAGCCGCAGCGCCATTCGCAGTGCGTCGAAGTGGTTGGTGGCTCCGTCGGCCGTGATGCCGTCGATGAACCGCGATGCCATCGACTTGTTGCGCTCGTTGGCGAACGGCAATCGGCCTTGCACACCGCTGGGGTTAAAGACCGTGGGCCGGTCGTTGTAGAAGATGATTTGAAACTGGTGGATGTCGTCCAGGCGGTTCAGGCTGGCACGCAGCTCCGCTTTGGCCGCATTGAGCGGCAGGTTAGCAGGGCTGGCCATGCTGGCCGAGCGGTCGAACACGTAGACGAAGCTGTAGCCTTCGCTGTCGATGCCGAACACGCTGGTCTTGGCCCCACCGCCGGTGGGACCACGCGGTTGGCTCACGCCGTCGGTCAGGCCGCGGCCCGATCCGCCGCTGGCCACTTCTGTAGCCGCAGCCCCAAAGGCCCGGTTCGGCAGTTCCAGGCTGGGTTGCACCGGTGCCTGGTCGCTCATGGCACTGACCGGCGAGGCCGATTCGGCGATCACGTCGAGCGTGCTATTGTTCTCGCGGCCTTCGAAGTACTCGCCTTCGGGGCCCTGGTGCTTCAGGACCACTTCGCCGGCGATCTCGCGGGTTTCTTCGCCCGAGATGCTCTTGGGGGCCAGTTTGAGCGTCAGCCCCAGGGCGACGATCAGCGCCGCATGAAACAGCACGGAGACCCCCCAGGCCGGCAGCCGCCTGCGCATGGATTCGGCCGAATCGGGTTGCATGTCCATTGGACTCCGCGGAACGAAGGGCAGACGGGCCGCACGAGCGGGCCGCCGGCAAAGACGGCGCAGTTGCCCCCGTTTATCCTAATACTAAAATCGCTCAAAACTTGCGTCAACGCGAGCTTGCCCGCCGGCTGCCTGGCGCGCCGCCTTCTCCATTACGCAGTTAGCTACCCCATTGTGCCCTAAGTAGTCGCCATTCTATGGTGATAGAGGCGGCAGCGTCGCATGCGGGGGCGCGCTTGAACGGCTGCGCGGCCTCCGCTAGACTCGCCTGATTGAACTCCGCCGATTGATGTGAGCGCGTTCCAAAGGCCACCCGGCCGAGGATTTGATGGGCGTAATCCGTTTCCAAGTCTTTCCCCCTGGCCGGGTAGGGCCGGATCAGGCAGCCCGGGCCTGCTTCTCCGGCCGCGACCGCTTTCATTGGCAAAGCCGTACACAGGTTACGGACGATGGCCTGGTGGTGGAACGCAACGTTTCGGATTCGGGCTATTTCAGCCTGCCGTGGGTGGTTGAAGGCCACGGCGAATTGATGATCTCCACGGCCTGGATCGTGGAACGCGACCGCCCCTATCACCTGCAACTGGAACTCGCCCGGGGCAAGCTCAACCAGGTCCGCAATCAGCTCAACGATTGGATGGCGATCGGCCTGGCGGTTCCCCAGGATCTGCACGACCTGATTGCCCAAGCCATGATGCGGTTCGTGCAGGCGGCGACGAAGGCTACCGACGAACCCGAACTGGCTGCCCAATTTGCCGAGTCCTCGTTGGCCGATGCAATGACGGCCGCCCAGCGGCTCGGCATGCTCTACACCGAACAAGCGGTCGCCGCCCGGATGCGCCACACCTCGCGGCTGGAAACCCGGCTGGGGGTGAATCTGGGGCATAGTCCCTTCGCCGTGAACGTGACCGACCGGATCATCAAGCGGGCGTTCAACCTGGCGCAGGTGCCGCTGGTTTGGCGGCAGATCGAGCCCAGCGAAGGCAGCGAGGACTTCAGCGAAAGCGATGCGACCATCGCCTGGTGCCGCGAAGAAGGCGTACCGGTTTACGCGGGGCCGCTGCTCTCGTTCGACGATTTGCTCCTGCCCGACTGGCTCTGCCTGTGGGAAGGCGACTACGAGAACGTGCTGGAGTGCGTGACCAAGTTCGTCGAACAGACGGTCGAGCGGTACCGCGGCATGGTGCATTGGTGGCAATGTGCCGCCCGGCTGAACGTGGGCACGGCACTGGGGCTCTCGCAAGAAGAAAAGCTGCGGCTGGCCGTGCAGGTCATTCAGACCACGCGCCGCATCGACCCGGAAACGCCGATCACGCTGTCGTTTGACCAGCCCTGGGCGGAGTACATGAACCGCGAGGCGGCCGACCCGCCCATCTACCTGGCCGATACGCTGGTGCGTGCCGGGGTGGGCGTGGCGGCGATCGGGCTGGAGATCAACCTGGGCTATTATCCCGGTGGCAGTTCCGCCCGAGACCTGCTCGATGTCAGCCAGATGGTCGACATGTGGAGCTGGGTTGGCGCGCCGCTGCACATTTTCTTGTCGTTCCCCAGCGCGGCCGGCGAAGATCCTATGGCGAGCAGTGAGGCGACCCCGCTGCCGGCGGCTGTGCCCGATGGCTGGAGCCCGGCGGCCCAGCAAGCGTTGATCGAGCGTTACGTGCCGCTGCTGGTTGCCAAGCCGATGGTGCAGGCGGTGGTGTGGAACCAGTATCGCGATGCCGAGCCGCACCACTTCCCTCACAGTGGCCTGCTCGATGCGCAAGACCGCGTGAAACCGGCCGTGCAAAGCCTGGCCAACGTGCGCAAGCGGTTCTTGAAGTAACGCGGCCCGGCAGGTGAACTGCACGGGCCACGCCGTTTGTTTCTTATCGCGTTGTTTCTGACGCCGCGCAAGCAGCGTGCTGGCGTTTGACGCCAATGGCCGCTGCTTCAGGCCGAGCGGCGGAATACCAGCAGTTCTTGTAGCTCTACCGGCATGGGCAACTGGAGCACTTTGGGATCGCCTTGGAGAGCGGCAATCACCTGCTCCAACTGATCGGCCGGCGAAGTGGCCGGATCGATGAAGAGCCACTTTTGCCCCTTGATCTGGCAGGCTCCACCGGACGTATCGCCCAGACATTCCATGCGGATCTTATAGCCTGCCTGACGGGCGGCGGTCATGGCAGCCTCGAGCAGTTCCACGGTGCGCATCGTCGGGATTCCGTTCAGCCGTGCTTTGGGTAGGAAGGATGACCAGGAGGGATTCCCACGGCGGGGCTGGGAAGCATAGCGTGGCTTGCGAAATGGTGCTACAGCGGAATGCGGCATAAGCCGCCTTGCGGTGCAGCGGCCTATCACGCCAACGGTTTACAGCCTCCCGTTCACGCTCCATAATGCCGTCCGTCGATGCGCGTCCCCCGAGCCCTCCGGAGCCTTCCAGCCTGCGCTGCCGCGGCGCACCTAACGCCCGGCCGGTCCAGGCTGGGTATCCTCAGGCAGGTGGCCGCGCGGCCACTTTCCGTTCAAGAGGGGGGCTCGTCGATCCCGCAGGGGCAGCCGCATGAAAGTGAGTGCCATGGCGCCGCAGGCCCGCGTTTGCCACCGAGTCCCTTGCCTGGTTTGGTGACCGCACCGGCCGCCCGACGGGAAAGAGCTACTTGCACGAAACGAGTCGTCCAACGAAACCGACGAGCAGGATGCCAAGAGAATGAAAGCTCAACAGTTCCTGGAGCACTACGGGATCGACAAGAACCCGTTCGCCGAAGAAGACGCCCAGACCGATCCCGTTTTCAAGCAGCACTGCATCGCCAGCACCTATCACCCCACCTGGGACAAGATTTACGGCAATCCTGCCGAGCCGGCCACCGCCATCGTGTTTGGCGAAAAGGGGGCCGGCAAAACGGCCATGCGGCTCCAGGTTGTGCGGCACCTGGCGGAGTTCAACCGCCGCCACCCGGACCAGCGGGTGTTCATCATCGAATACGATGATTTCAACATGTTCCTCGACCGCTTCCGCGATGCGCTCCCTGCCCGCAAGCGCAAGGGCGACCGGCTGCTGAGCGAGTGGAAGCTGTGGGACCACATGGATTCGATCCTGGCGCTGGGCGTCACCGACCTGGTGGACCGCATCCTGGAAACCAAGCGCCGCCCGCGCGATAGCGACGACGAAACCTGGCTCGACCTTCGCGCCCTGGACCGGCTGCAAGCTCGCGATCTGCTCTTGCTTGCTGCCTGCTACGACCAGTCGCTGGGCGAACCGTTCGCGCAGCGATGGAATCGGCTGCGGAAGAAGCTGCACTTTCACACCTGGCGGTCGCGCTGGCCGCTGGCCCTGGGCGCGATTGTGACCGTGGCGGCCCTGTCGCTGTTCGCATACGTGCAGAAGTGGGACGCGTTTGCCAACTACTGGATGTACCTGGTGATTCTGGCCGGCTGGATTCCCTGGCTGTGGAAAGCCTGGAACATGTTCCACAAGGCCCGCGGCATCGCCCGCCAGGTGCGTACCGTGCATCACGACCGGCCCGGGCTGCAACGCGTGTTGATGCAGTTCCGCCGCGAGGAGATCGCCGGCCAGCCGCTGCCAACCCAGGATCGCACCGACGACCGCTACGAGTGCCTGAGCAAGTTTCAGAGTATCCTTCGCACTTTGGGATATGCCGGCATTATCGTGCTGGTCGATCGGGTCGACGAGCCGCACTTGATCAACGGCTCGGCCGAGAAGATGCGGGCTCTCCTATGGCCTCTATTGGATAATAAGCTGCTCAAGCATCCAGGCATTGGCTTCAAGTTGCTGCTCCCGGTCGAACTGTCGTACTACATCGATAAGGAAGGACGCGACTTCAACCAGCGGGCTCGGCTCGACAAGCAGAACCTGGTCCGCTCGCTGGATTGGACGGGCGAAGCCCTGTACGACGTGGCCAACGCGCGGCTGGCGGCCTGCTCGAGCAACGCCAAGCCGCCGACGCTGGCGGACCTGTTCGATGAGAATGTGACTAAGCCGCGGCTGCTGGACGCCCTGCGCGATCTGCGGGTGCCGCGGCACATGTTCAAGTTTTTGTACCGGCTGATTGCGGCGCACAACAATGCGTATACCGACGAGAACCCGAAGTGGAAGATTTCCAGCGAGATGTTCGAGTCGCAGTTGGCGCTGTACAAGCGGGAGCAGGACGCTTTTGACCGCGGCGCCGGCACGGTATAGGGGGACGGCCGGCAAGCGGCGGTTCGCACAAAGTGATTTGGCGCAAAAAGAAAAACCGGCTTTGCGGCCGGTTTTTCTGCTCGTAGCGGGTTTGGTGCTGTGGCGGTGGTGGGAAGGCGGCCGGACCCGGGAAGTCCGGCCCTCTTATGCGGCCCCTCCTGTGGCCGTCCCATCAATCCGTCGCCCGTGGGAAGCGACGGCTAAGTTGCTGGTCGCCGTCCAGCCCTTGGCCTGCCTTACACGAGTTCTTTGCGAGCGCTAATCAGGGTCCGCAGACGCTCGGCCAGCAGGGCGGCGTCAAACGGCTTCTTGAACGTCTCGTTGATGCTCGAGCGATCGAAGCTCATGCTGCTGCCATCGTCCGGCAGCAGAGCGATCAGGATCGTTTCGGCGAACTCAGTGTTGCGACGCAGATTCTGGCAGATCTGCAGCGCTTCGGTACGACCGATCGAGAAGTCGACGATGATGCAATCCGGGTGGAAGCTTTCCGCCTGGATTCCTGCCTCGAATCCGCTGGCGGCGACGCCCACCTTGAAATTGCGCTCCATCGGCAGTTCGCGCTTCAGGTTCTCGATCAGCACCTGGTCCTGGGCAACCACCAGAACCTTGGCCATCGTTTCGTCTTCCAGCTCACCCAAGGGCATGCCGTGCTCCTTGAGGAAGCGGATCAAGTACTCGCGCGGAATACGGCGGTCCTGCGAGCCGGGGATCCGGTAACCCTTCAGCCGGCCCGAATCGAACCATTTGCTCACCGTACGCGGCGCTACCTTACAGATCTTGGCGACCTGTCCAGTAGTGAAGACCTTCATTGCAGGCTCTCCGTTCTTTGATTCGGTTGGAACTCCGTTTCAGCGCGGCCCGAGGAAACCGGCTGAAACATCAACGCCCCCATAGTTTCCTCATCACCGGGCTTTGCGTCGGGATCCACAAAGTGCCGGGTGGAAATCAACTGGGTCCGGGGCGTACAAGTGCTTCTCCTTGGCGATTGGTTCAGCTCCGTCTGACCCGCGCCGTGTAATACTCATCGGCAATCAAAGCAATCATCACCCAGGGAAAATCCGTAAAATAGAGAAGGCGTGCTTCAGCCCGCTCAAGATGGATGTTCCGGAACATCCGCGCACGAAGCTGGGAGCCATCGCAAGAGGCGAAGTGGCCGGCCTAGATGCGCCAAGCGGGCGCATCGGCAGTGCAGGCAAATGCCATGCGGCATGATTCCCCCCCTTGAACTGCTCCAATCGCTCCAGCCGCCACCTCTCCAATCCACGGCGGCCAGATCATCCTTCCGCAATACTTCTTCGAGTGGTTCCGGGGGTATTCTTTAAAATGTTTCTGGCAGTGATGCGGGATGAAACGACCGTAACGATTAGAGCGGTCGTAGCGCGTGGCCGCCCGTGCGGCGAGCAGCGGTCATTTACGGCACAAATGGGCCTCGCCGTTGGGGTTGCCCAAAAAGGGGGGGGCGCAAGTCCCGGAAGAACAAGTTGGCCATTATCAGGCTAACTGAGCGGCCAGGTCGGCGAACCAGCGCAGCTCTTGCACGATGCCCTCAGCCAGTGATGGCCGACGCAGCGGCTCCGGCACCACTTCCCAGGCGTACGTCTCAACCTCGAAATGGTGGCAGTCTTCAGGACGCAGCGCCGCGAGTGTCTCACGAATAGCGTCCTGAGTGGTGTGCAGATAGCCGAATCGATCCAGGTAAACCGGCACGTGGAAATGAACCCGTACTTCCTGGCTCGCGCTGCCGTGACCGATCGCGAGCAGGGCCGGTTCCAAGTCCTCGAAGAAACGGTCGCCGTCAGCGGTGCGGACCACGCTTTGATGGAGATACCGGCCTTCGGAGAACGTGGCCAACTGCGCCAACGCCTGATCGCGTTCTTCTGGCGACAGGTCGGCAAGTGGCAGTCTCACGGCAGTTGACGCTTGAACTTTGCCGATGCCAATTCCGGCTTCGCGATACTGCGAGAGCACCTCCGCCGGCGACTCGAACATCACCGCCTGGTGGCAGATGTCGTGGCAAACCCGTAGGTAACGCGCGGCCCGATCGCCTAGCGGACCACGCCGCAGGTACTCGTCAAAGAACCGCACCATGTCACCGGCACGTTGCAGCACACAGCCGGGCTCTGGTTCCAGGCACACGTAGATCAGCCGGCCGGAAGCATCTTCGAGCCGGGCCAGGTGCTCGGCCACGGTAAGCAGCTCGTTGGCCGCGGCCGCGAGAAAGTCGGGCGTGGGCGTCGGCATGCCCCAGGCCAGCGGCAAGGTTGAGATGCTGCCTTCTTCGCCCGGCGGCAGCAATTGATCGAGCACCTGGATCAGGTCGAGCGTGTAACGGCGGCGGGCAGGATCAGCCCAGGTGGGCTCGTACACCCGGTGCTTGACGACCTCCTGATGGAAGTCGCCAAATGGGAAGCCGTTGAAGGTGTAGGGCACTAACCCGGCTTCATCGAGCCAATGGGCAAAGTCCGCCAGTTGCTGCCGGTCGGCCAGCAGCGCGCCTGCGCTAGCGGCCGAAAGCCAGATGCCTACGCCCATCGGCTGGCCGGGCGAGAACAGTTCTCGAACCGCGGTGGCGTACCGCTGGAGATTGGCTCGCGTCTCTTGCAGGGTGGCCCCGGCGTGGACGTTGGTGCAATATCCCAGCGGAGCCCGGCGGCGAGCGGAGGACGCGGCCGATCGATTGTGGGGCGGGTTCGGCCGTGGGGACGAGGCAGACATGGCTTGCGCCTACTTCGCGGCTTGGGCCGCAATCTGCTCCTCGATCCAGGCTTCCAACTCGTCCCAGTCCACCGGGGGCAACTTGGAAAGGTCGGGACGCAGCGCGGCCGCTCTGCGCAGGTATACGTGCTCGATTTCGTGCGGTTGCTTGGTCGTGTTCCAGTGGATCAGCACCCGGATGCACTTCGGGAGCGAACCCGGCACCGCCACCTCGTGCGAACACAACAGCGCCACGTCCAGCCAGCCCAACTGCCGGGCGGCCAATGCCGGAAACTCGGCGTTCAGGTCCGGGGTCAGCGTGAAGATGGCACTCGCCACGTCGCGGGCTTCAATCCCGTTGCGGCGGATGAGCAGCGCCAACAGTTGGCGGGCAGCCTGGAGAATCTCCTGCCGGTCGTTGTTGTCGACCGTCGTGGCGCCCCGAACTCCTCGGCACATCAATTGGGCTTGCTGGTTCCCCACGGCACTAGCAGACATGGCGTCGGTTAGATGGTCGGTTGCACGGCAAAATCGGCTGCACCCCGGCGGGCAGCCGGCACTGGCAGCCCAGCCGTTTCGCGGCTGCCGAGGCAGGGAAACGCGGGTGCCAGATTCTCACCTTTGTTATACTTAGCACCCTGGGAATCGGCCAGCGGAGAACGCCCCGAAAGCCGCCGGAGCTGGCCGGTTGTGCCGATAGATCGATCAACGGAATCCTACCGGGCGGCGACGCCTGCAGCCCAGCAGTGTGGTCCCCATGCCGGCCCTGGGGCAAGCCAATTAGAGACAGCCCGTCCTGACTGACTTCCACCCTTCAAGGCAATTCGCCATGAGTACGCTGCGTCTGGTCCTGCCGCTGGTGGTGTGGCTTACTGGAAGCTGGCAGACATTGCGCGCCGCCGAGCCGCCCAGCCGCGCCGAAGTGACCGCCGCGCTCCAGCGGACGACGCAGTTTCTCACGAGCCAGGTTGCCGACCACGGCGGCTACAAATGGGTTAGCAGTGCCGACGGAAAATTCGGCAACGGCGAAGGCGTCGCCCCGCCTGGCACCATCTGGGTGCAGCCGCCCGGCACGCCCGCGGTGGGCATGGCCTTCCTCGATGCGTACGAAGCCACGGGCGACCCCATCCATCTCAAAGCGGCTGAAGCCGCGGCTATGGCCCTGGTGCGCGGCCAGTTGCGCTCGGGCGGCTGGAACTACCGGATTGAGTTCACCCCACAGCGGCGGCGCGAGTTCATCTATCGCGACGGCCCTGGCGGCAGCCGCGACGACATTCCCGAAACGCCGTCGCCCGGCGGCTGGGAAGTGTGGCGGCAACGCAAGTTCAAGGGCGACATCACCGTGCTGGACGACGATACCACGCCCTCGGCCTTGCGGCTGTTGATGCGCGTCGATCAGGCACTCGCTTTCAGCAATCGGGCGATTCACGAGGCCGTGCATTACGCCCTGGAATCGACTAGCAACGCCCAGCATCCCAATGGTGCTTGGTCACACAACTACGATCGCTTCCCGCTCAAGCCGCCTTCGGTGGAACATTACCCGGTGCTGAAAGCCAGTTATCCGGCAAACTGGTCGCGCACGTGGACCAAGGATTTCACTGGTGGGTACGCGCTGAACGACCGCATCACGCAAAACATGATCGCGACCATGCTGTTGGCCTATCGCATTTATGACGACGAGCGATACCTGGCCAGTGCCAGGCGGGGCGGCGATTTTCTGCTGGCGGCGCAGATGCCAGATCCGCAACCGGCCTGGGCACAACAGTACAACCGCCAGATGCAGCCGGTGTGGGATCGCAAGTTTGAGCCGCCGGCCATTTCGGGGCTGGAATCGCAAGACGTGCTCGAAACGCTGCTGCTCTTGTATCGTGAGACGGGCGACCGCCGTTACCTGGAGCCCATTCCGAGAGCGCTCGCCTACCTCAAGTCGTGCGAACTGCCCGGCGGCAGGATCGCGAGGTTCTACGAACTGCAAACCAGCCGGCCGCTTTACTTCACCAAGGACTATCAGCTCACGTACGACAGCCGCGATGTGCCCCAGCACTACGGCTTTTCGTTCCCCTCGCGGTTAGCGGCCATTGAAGCCCAATATCGCAAGCTGCTGGAAACGCCGGCCGACAAGCTACGCGAAGAGCCTGCGCAGGAAATCACGCGTGAGCTCGTCCAGGCGGTGCAAAAGGTCCTGGCTTCGCAGCGTGCCGACGGTGCCTGGCTGGAGCCCGGCGAAGTGCGCGATTCCAACGGC
>Ga0180216_1003506_pt1 | contig 12395 bp, 10 predicted proteins | sample eDN3rd37CBELigMG_FD_128879 | JGI IMG/M metagenome (GOLD analysis project Ga0180216, IMG submission 128879) | Enriched Miracle-Growth compost microbial communities from Emeryville, California, USA - eDNA 3rd pass 37_C BE-Lig MG (version 2)... ...
AGGCGCATGAGGTGGGCCTCCCTGGCGATCTGGTTGAGGTTGTTGCCGATGCGCGCGAGCTCGCGGATGGCGGCATGGCTTTCCCCTTTGTCCTGGGGAAGCTCTGGACGCCGGCCGGTGTAGAACGCGGTGACGATGGCGCGGATAATGCGCGAGGCGGGAAGGGACCGGCCGGCTGCGTCGGCCATCAGCCGGGCGTAAATCTCGCTTGCGAGACGCGTGTGGATACGGCGTGGCGCCGGTGTTTTATTATCGGAGAGGCCTTTCCGGTAGCCGCGCGCGGGCATGGTGGCTGCTTTCGTTGAACTCGTGCGGTGCAGCGGCGCAACGCTGCTCGCGAAGCGTGATGGCCGACCATTTTGTCGGCTATCACACACCTCGCCACTGCCTTCCTACTTTCTCCTTCGGTTCACTTTTGGAACAGGGCGCGTGCCTCGCGTTTCATCACGGCTCTTTGCACCTGTTGCGCAAGGACCTGCCTTGCGAAGGCGCATCGTGTGCACGATCGTGCCTGCGGCAGTTTTGATTTGGTGGGGGCTCTGCCCCCACGCCACCGGAGTACGGGCAAGTTGAGGGCGCAAATTGTATACAGGGCCGCGACCCTGATCAGCCATTCCGGAGAGGCGATTTCGGCTTCGCCAACCGCATTGCAATGGGAGCATCGGCAAAGATCCGTCATTTCTGCTGACGAAAGCCGACCAAGTGTCTGACGCTGCGCGTGTCCTAGAACAGAGCGCGGACATCCCTGGCGCCGTGCACAACCCGAACAATCGTCACCTCGTCGTCAGTGAAGGTGTAGTAGATGACGTAGTTCCTGTAGGGGAGTGCCCGAAGGCCCGGGGCAAGCTTGTCCCGGGCGGAGCCGATGCCGGGGAACTCCAGCAAGGGTTCGAACTTCGCTTCGACCTGCTCAACGAACACCGTCGCCGCCTTGGGCGAATCTTCGGCGATATAGGCCCAGATTTCCGCGAGGTCGGCTTCGGCGAGGGGCGTGATCAATAATCGCCGGGCGTGAGGGGCTGCCATCAATCAGCGCTTCTTCGACGCCAGCCTTTGGCCCGCCTTGACGATGCGGGCGGCATTGAACGGCCTTGCCTTGCCAGCGCGAGCCTGCTCGATGCCGGCTTCCACATCGGCGCGAAGCGCCTGCAGCTCGGCATTGCGGCGGGTCTCGGCGAGCTCCCAATCGCGAAGCGCCTGGCGCATAACCTCGCTGACGGACCCATAGTTGCCGCCGTCCACAGCTGATTTCACGCGTGCGACGAGATCGGGGGTGAGCGTGATGGTGAGCCGTTCCATGTCGGGACCTTTCGTAGGGTGCCGCATGGTAGCATAAAATCATACTTTGTCATATCGGTCATCTTAACGGCGTCGCGCGGAGTGCCGGGCGAAATCGCCGGACCGGAAGTCGGTGGCGGGGCGCGTGGTGCCGGGACGGGCGGCCATGTAGCTGTGCTCGGCCGGCCGGCGCGGTGAGGCGATGCGGCGGGATTCGAACGGGTCGGGAGCGTGCAGGGCTGCGATGCAGTCGAACGGCACGTCCTTGAGGTGGCGGGGATCAACGTCGAGGGCCGTGGCCAACTCGGAAAGAGTGTAGACGGCCCACTGCCGCATGGTGTCAGGCGGCAGCTCGAGGCCGGTGGCAGCCGGCATGATGTGAAATGACCAGGTTCGGCCGTCGGCTGCGGGCTCGAGATAGGCCTCCACGCTGCCCTTGCCGCCGAGATAGATGCGGGCTTTGCCTTCGGGATTGATGGCGTACGTGACGATCATGCGGCCATGGTGCAAAGCGGGCGGCGGTGTTGGCAAGAATGCCTGCTGCCGATGCGGGCAGATGATAGGCGGCGGGTGCCGATTGCCGGACGGGGGTGTGTTCGAAAGGCCGTGCCTTTGGCGGCTTGATTGCCGGAGCCGGGCTTCGCTGGCTTGGGCCCTTCCCCATGGGCCGCGTCAGCGGGGCCCCAAGCCAGCGACGCCCGTGCGACCCGATCCGCCTTGTGCGGCCTGATTGCTGGTGAGGGTCGAGCGGCTTCAGCGATATGACAGTCCCGTGTGCAATCCGGTTGCCGGTGGTCTTGCGACGGCAGACAGTGATGGTGCGGTGGAGGTGGGGAGCGGATCGCTGCCAAGTTGAAGGCGCTCCACTGCGCTTCGGCGGGGGCGCTTTCTGTTTGTCATGGCGATGGGCGTGGTGATCTGGCGAGCGGTCGCCGTGGCATCCTGTTGCTCATCAATAAACCATATAGTAAATTGAAATGCGTCAGCGTGCAGCAGTTTATAAGTGCCGGCGGGGCTGTACCGATGTCATCGAACAACGCCGGTCGAGAGGCGTCGAGTTTTGAGACCGGCGCCTTTTTTGTTGGGTTGCTCGACCGGTTTCAAAAAAGGACCCGTGGTAGGATGATTGCGTCTGCACCCTTGAAAGGTGGCGAACTGGCACCGAGACGGGGTGCGCAGTCAACGAAAGTATCTGCCTTGGTGCAGACAATAAGACATGAGGCCCAATCGACAAACGCCTGCAGGAGGACTACGTATCCGCGAGTTGAACGACGAGTTCCGGAGAAGCGTGCAGCAACACATCCAACATCTGGGACACCGTCTGGTGACGGCGGGCGTATGGGCGCTCGGGCTCGTTGCGTGCTTCGACATCGTGTCACGCGTGCGCACCTTCGAGGATTTCGACGGCAGCAACGACCGGCCGTGCGCGCGCTTGCCTCGAAGGTGAGATGGGCGTCCTGCACACGATCGGGAGAGCGGCCAGATTGAACAGCGTGCCCATGCACTCACACCTCGACAGTTGGGCTTCCGTGCCATGTACGGCCTGAGGGCATCCTCTCACCCTTCATGAGCAGAGAGAGCGGCCGCAGGACTGCGTTCGACCCCATCGTCGTATCGTAGAGGATGACGCTCATGTTGCCGATGGTGCAGCCGTTGCCAATTCTAAGGGCCGATGACTTCATCACTCGATCCTCGAATAAGTGATTTTGAACGATGGCGCCTGCATTCAACGCCACGTGGTCGCCAAGCTCGATCAAATCGAACTCGGAATAGAGCGCGGACTCGATGTAGCAGTATTTGCCAATCTTGCAGCCGAGCGCTCTCAGAAGAACGCCGGCGATCGGCGTCCCAAAAAAATTAGTGACCAACGGCGCCATCAAGCTTTCATAGAGGCCGTTGATCATCTCGTTCCACCAGACATAACGGCTCCACAATGGAACAACGACGGGACGGAAGCGTCCCATGATAAACCATTTCAAGCTGATTACAGTGCCAAGGCACGTAAACACGGCGCCCCAAACCAGCAGCTGCATTGCCGTATATGCACCGCCGATACCGTACGTTTCGTAGACAGAAAGAATGACAAGAAGCGAAACGACGCCGATGCCACCGAGCACGTAACCCGGAATGAGTACGCGCAAGCTATCGATGAGCGCCCGTTGCAGGTAGAGGCCGATTGATGGTGCGAATGTCAAACGGCTATCGAAGCCCGTGACCTTCTGACGGTTTGGCAATCGAAATCCCGGCGAACCGAGCCAGTCGGTATTGTCCGCTAGGCCCGATGTTGGCGCAGGCGGCGTAGACAGAACGCCGAGAAGACAATTGTTTCCGACCTTGCAACTGGACGGGAGTACGGCGCTGTTGCCGATGAAAGAGCCATGACCGATCTCATTGCGAGCCACGCTGAAGCGGCCGAGATGCGCACGCATACCTCCGATCAGGCAACCATCGGCAAAGAAGACACCATCGCCTGCGGTCAGCATATCGGGGTCTATCCGCCATACCGTCGACATCTCGGTATGACGTCCGAGACGAGCGCCGAGAAGCCGCATCCATGGCGGCAGATAGACGGTTGTGAAAATGGGACGTCCGACGGTTTTGATGATCTGCATAACAAGGCCCGCGAGCCAGTGCTGCAGATACTTCCATGAATAAATTTGGAACACCCCTATCCGAGGACGCGGATGCACGAGCCGCTTGCAGATGGCAGCCCAGATGGCGAAGGCTAGGAATGTCACTGGCACAAGAACCGCAAACGCCGGACCCCACACAGCAACGCTATTATTAACCGCTAAGGTGGCACCAAGCCAGGCACCAACGGCAAGCGGAGCAAGCGTCACGAGCACGATCGCTGTGCCGAACAGAATCTGGAGAAGCGCGAAGATAGCGAGCCTCGCGCAGCCAAATTGCACAGGTCGACCCAAGGGAGCCGATACTTCGCCCAGCGTTGCAGGAGAGCCACGAAAGGCAGTTCCGCTCGGAATTTCGGTGCCGTCAGGTAACATGGATTGATCGTCAAGCATGGAATCGTCGCCCATGCGGACGTTGAGGCCGAGCGCGGAGTGACGGCCGATGAAGCAGCGGCTGCCGATTCCAACGCTACCTATGATCATTTCACCATTTTCGATTCGAAAACCGGGAAGTTGTGTATCCGTCCCGATACTGACGTCATCGCCAATGCAGATGCAATCCCAGGCATAGATGAGCGACGGATTCAGCAGGCAGCGCTTGCCAACCTTCGCCCCCATAGCTCGCCAGATCACTGGCGCCAGCGGCGTACCATCGAAGGCGGAGATATGGCTCAGATGCTGGAGGCGCGAGACGATCCACCATCGGATATAATAGCTCCCCCACATCGGATACCGGCCCGGTCGATACCTACCGATGATCAGCCACTTGGCAGCTATGGCGAATAAAATGAGTGCCGCCCAGGTCGCGGCGACCACGCCAAGTCCGACAACGGCCAGCTCAATGACCGAGGCTCGCCGCTGAAGGGCATCGATCGCAAGGGGCAGTACATAGGCCGCGGGCAAGGCCAGGATCGGCACAACCGAAAGCAGGTAGATGAATTGGATCGCAGGCGTATACCAGGGACGCTTCGGTGCAATAACCGCAACCGGAGCTGTATCCAGATCGTTTCCATGGTCTCTGGCAGACGCAACATTCAATCGAGCGGCGAGCTCCCGTACAGTAGGGTAGCTGTAGATGTCACGCACTGGGATGTTCACGGCGAACTCGTCGCGCAGCGCATTAGCCAGACTGGCAGCCACGAGCGAATGGCCGCCGAGGTCCGAGAAGAAGTTCTGTTTGGGCCCAACATTGGCGAGACCAAGCTGCTTAGCCCAAATGGCGGCAACACGTGTCTCGAAGGCTGACATGTGGGCAGCGGCGGCACCCTCATCCTCATTGATGAGAGGATGCTTGGGCACGGGAAGTTGGGCGCGATTGACCTTGCCGCTCGCGAGCCTCGGAAATGTTTCAAGCTCGTCGAGATACGAGGGAACCATGTAGGTCGGCAGCCGGTTGCGCAGCACAGTCAGAACACGGGTGCGATCGATCTCGCCTTGGCCTGATCGCAGAACATAGGCTGCCAAATGCTTGAGGCCGTTCTCTTCGAACACCGTCACGACGGCTGCCGATATCTCCGACTGCTCGATGAGCACGGCCTCTATCTCTGAGAGCTCGACGCGAAAGCCGCGCAACTTGACCTGGCTGTCGATGCGCCCAAAGAACTCGAGCTCATTATCGTCGTTCCAGCGAACAAGATCCCCTGCCTTGTAGAGACGTTGTGCCGCTCCCTTCGCTGCCGTACGTTCGTCAGCATTTTCCGGCCTTATCCAATCGATGTAGCTGCGCGCCGTCAGCTCTGGCTGACCGAGGTAGCCACGCGATATCCCCGGGCCGCCAATATAGAGTTCTCCCTTCTCGCCTTTCGGCACGGGACGTAACTCAGCGTCGAGGATATGGATATCGTAGCCGCGGAGGGGGCGTCCTATCGTGACCGGCATGCCCTTTTTGAGGATGGCCGCGGTTGTATTCACCGTCGCCTCTGTGGGGCCGTACACGTTGAGCATGGTGCGCCCCGGACGCGCCCAGCGATTGACGAGATCGATGTGACAGGCCTCACCACTGACAACCAGTTGCCGTAGGGAGGGAATGTCACGCGGCAAAGTCGAAAGTAGTGTCGGAACTGTTGAAAGGAAGGTAATGCGCTTCTCGTCGAGAAAATCTGCGAGATCCTCACCGAATCGTGGCGTTGTCGCATCTCCGCAAACCAGCGTAGCGCCATTGGAGAATGCCATCCAGATTTCTTCAACGGAGCCGTCGAAACCGAGCGAGAAGCCCTGAAGGATGCGATCAACGGCCGTCGTATTGCATGCATCGTTGAATGCATCGACGAAGTGAACGACGTTGCGATGTTCCGCGACGACACCTTTTGGGCGCCCGGTCGTCCCGGAGGTGAAGAGCACGTAGCAGATGTCTGTAGACTGAACAGCAATCTCAATTTGGGACAGGCGGAATCCGGGAATGGTATCCGATTGCGAACGGTAGTCGTTAACGATGATCAGCTCGCAGTCTGCGATTTTGCGCAACCGACAGTCATGAGCGGCTTCGGTTACGACGGCTGTTATGCCGGCAGTCTCCAAGATGTAACGAATGCGCTCATTCGGAAGCGACGGTTCGAGGGGAACGTAGGCCGCGCCGGACTTGAGGATGGCCAAAATGGCGATGACCGGCCATTCAGAGCGATCAAGCGTAATGCCAACCAAGGACCCGACACCAATGCCACGAGCGCGTAGATAACGTGCGAACTTGTTGGCCTCGACATCCACGTCCCTGTAGCTGTACGTACGATTGCCGCACTCCAGAGCGATTGCATCAGGCGTGCCGTCAGTCTGCAGCTCGAAGATCTCATGAAGGCAGCGCGCAGCCGCATGCCCCGGGTCTGGCGCGCTCGCGATCTCTTTAGGCGCCCATCGGGACGTATCCGGATGGCTCTCGTACAGATCTATGGATGCGTGTGCGGTGGCAGTTTTGCTGGAAGCGAAGGTCTTGCTTCCAATTGGAGCCAATGCACGCCCAAGGCGAGCTCTTGAATCTGTAGTCATGCGTTTTCCGGGGTCGCGATGCGCGCGTTTTGACCTCGGAGACGCAAAGTTTGTGCCGCCGCTGGCGACCAAAAACCCGAAAGGGCTCCCAATCGAACCCATCAATTAACTAAAAGTTAGATGTTGGTACGTTGACGCACAGTCCGGCCTGGATATTGCGAATCCACGAAGAGGTGTTCGCATTTGGTACGGAGTGGCGACATGTCCTTCATGGACTACCTTGGGTTCGATCGTTCAGCAGGCCTCTATGCGTCGACCCCTGACGATGAGTTTCTTAACCATAGTTGGCAGGACAAGCACTCGATCATCCGTATCGAGCAGCTAGAATCTGTGCTCGGCGATGCGGCACCGGCCAGCATTGTTCGCGAGATCCGCAACGGCCTCGAGAAAGTCGGCATGTCAATCCGGCTGAACCCCTACATGATGGACCTGATCGACTGGCGAAATGCCGCGACGGACCCCATTCGTCGCCAGTTTCTCCCGATGCTATCCGAACTTGAGCCCGATCATCCGTGCATGTCCGTCGACTCGCTCGAGGAGCGTAATATGTCGCCGGCACCGAACCTCGTCCATCGCTACCCCGACAAGGTTCTGTTCCTCGTCACCTCGGTGTGTCCGGTTTACTGCCAGTACTGTACACGCAGCTATGCCGTCGGACAGGACACGCCTTCGCTACGCAAAGACAACGTGACAAGCGCCAGCGGCTGGACGGCTGCACTCGATTACATTCGTGGCAATCCCACCATCGAGGACGTGGTTATATCAGGCGGGGATGTCGCGCGCCTGAAGTCACAACACATCAAGGCGCTGGGCAATGCTCTGCTGGACATCGAGCACGTGCGACGCATCCGTTTCGCGACCAAATCCGTATCGGTTCAGCCGATGAAGTTCCTGTCGGATGAGGCGTGGTTCTCGGCCCTCGTCGACGTGGCTCAGCGTGGCCGTCAGATGTTCAAAAGCGTCTTCGTGCACACGCACTTTAATCATCCGCGCGAAGTCACTCCGCTAGTGGAGAAGGCCATGCGCCGCCTTTTCTCGGAAGGCATTTTCGTCCGCAACCAATCGGTTCTTCTGCGCGGCGTCAACGACGATCCAAAGACCCTAATCGAACTGATCAGAAAACTGGGGCGCGTGAATATACAGCCCTACTACGTCTACTCATGCGACATGGTTCTCGGAACGGAGCACTTCCGCGTGCGCGTTGCAGAAATGCAGCGGCTCGAGCGCGAAGTCCGGGGAGCGACCGCCGGATTCAATACGCCACTCTTTATCGTCGACGCCCCAGGGGGCGGCGGAAAGCGTGATGTACACAGCTGCGAGTACCGGAATGACAAGTACGGGATCTCCGGCTATCGCTCACCCTCCGTCGATCCTAACCGAATATTTTATCATTTCGACCCTCTTCGAGAGCTTGACACAGACGCACGTGCGGACTGGCGCGCTCCTGGAGGGCGTGATGCTATCCTCTATCGTCTTGGTCTGCTGAAGCTGGCAAGCGTCGCCGCCGAGTGATCGGGTAGCGCAGGCGCAGTGAGCTAGCACGTGTTCCCCGAGCTAGAAGCCGCGCCTGCGCAGGAATTCGATAATATCTTGCGTCGCCGCCGCCTTGTTTCGGCGTGTCCCACCGCAGCAAGTCGCGCCTAATGTCATGCAGTTTTTCTTGGCCCACGAATGCCAGTCGTTTTCTGGCACGATCTTCCCGGTGTCTGCGGAAATCATGCGTCCATCGTTCTCGACCCAGACACGGCACTGCGCATAGTTCTCGGCTCTGTCGTCATAGATGGGCTTTGAGCCGAGATCTTCCCAGGCATGATGGGCGTCTTTGTATATCTTCACATGGACCTGCTGGTTGCCGGCCTTTCGGATGCGGTCGGCCAGTGCAAGGCATGGTTGAACTGGAGTCTGATCATCAAGTTCCGCTAAGAGAAACATGATTGGTGCACCAGTTGTGCGCGTTCGCCGCATGATCCACGTACAATCCGGCGATATCGCCACATGTGCGGCAAAGGCGACGTCGCGAACGCCCATCCATCGGCGCCGGCTCGTGAAGGCGTTGTTCATAGCCGTGGTGCCTCCTTTCGAGACACCCATAATTGCGATGCGGTCTCTCCTGAAGCGGCGATCCTCGGCAAGCCTCGCGAGCGCCGCTATGGCGTCGTTCTCCATATCCCAGACATCGATCGCGCTCTGATCATAGACAGAATCGGCGAGTCCACGTGCGGAGTAGCTGTCGACAACAAGTGCGGCGATTCCAGCCCTGCTCAATTGCTCCGCGTAGTAGATTTCGCGCACGTCGTCCACTCCGCTGCTCGACGGCATAATGATCATGGCGGAAAGCGGAAACTGTGCATTCTTCGGAATGTAAAGTGTTGCCTCAACGTCAACCGGTTCGTCGTTCGTGGTTCCAGCGACAACATTGGTGACGAATGTCATGCGCTCTACGGTGTAAGGCTTTAAGATCACCGTGTACCAATATGCGCCAAATGCCAACGCAATCAGCAAAGCCGCAGCGAGTACAGTTCCGGCACGGCTTCTCAGTGTTATCCTCAAAGCCTTCACCCTTACGATATTTCCCGCGACAGATGGTCAGGTAGCGCTTGCGCTACCTACAAACATGAACTCTATCGGATAGTCCACCCAGCCTTTCCGGGCTTCGCGCCGAAGCCAAAAGCTAGCCACACGGCGATCAAGATCGAGAAACGCGCGTGCAATTGTGTTTTGGTTAAGAATGCTGTTGGTCGGACCTCGTGTGCTGTCGCCGGTGACTTCGGTGAGCGCTGCGCGGTCCATTGTCGGAGTCACTAATCTGCGGGCAGCATCGTAGCGCTCGAATGTGCTCTGACCATCCAACTCGCCTTGCACACCCTTAAGGCGGTCATCAAGTACGTGATTGGTATGAACGAATGGCAGCTTCGGATTATGGATGCTCTGACGTCTCGCGGAGCATTCAACGGCGGTGACACTCCCGTGACGATTGACAAGCGTGTGCGCAAAACCGGAAGCGCGAGGCAGGTCAAGGAGATCGGAAAGCTCCTGTCTTACATCGGCAAGCTCCGAAAGGCGCCGCGCGATGATAATCTTCGGAATCCCCATGCGGTGATCGACCTGATTTAGACTATTTATGGCTTGAACATATCCACGCGAGCAGATGCTCAGTGCCGTACCGCCTAGGGGACTGCCATAGTAGTAGAGCTCAAGCGTTGTCATGTCTGCGCAGGTTCGCTTGAGGATGCAGATGTCCTCGACAGCATCGGCATCCCAGTCTTCGTTGTGTGCGATAAGACGGCCATTGTTGGTTACCACGGTCGTACATTTCTCGGCATCGTCGAGTTCGTCACCGATACTCATGGTCCACAGGTCGAGAAAGGATACGCGCGCTACCTTGGAATAGGCCTGGAGTTCTTCGATGTACTCGGGAAAGTACCTGGCGGTTGCCACTAAGTAGCGCTCCGCTTCTGCCTTTCGTCGACGCCAGCCACGTGAGGTTTGCTCGTCCTTGATGTACTCGCGCGCTTTGTGGCCGAAGAGGCGCCCCAGCTGCCGCCCACAGGCGGCAGCGTCCGCGCCCGTCACCTCATGATAATTCGCATGCAACATCGACCGACGTTCTCTCACTTGTTCGCCAAGAACCTAGAGGCCAAACGGTTCAATGAACCGTAGCGCTAGCAAGTGCACAGTCGATGCCAAAGTATCGATGGCTCATACAGTTGATGCGAGCGTGTGCAGCTCGGATGAGCAGCGGCTTCCGAACTGGCACCCAAATTGCTCCCTTTTACATGTCGGTTCTTAATGAATGCGCTGCAACACGAGGTATCGTCATGATAACGGGAGCAACGAGTGCAGTTTCTCATTTCCATCAGCGTCTGTATCAGATCGGGACAACGCGCAGAATACTCACCAAGTCTTCGTTTGCGGCACTTATAGCATTCTTAGCCTGCGGGCCGGTTCGCGCGTCCGACGCGGCTCAACCGATAGCTGCATCTCCTCAGGCTACCACTTGCGCAACAGCAACTGTGTGGTGGAGCGAACTCCTGGCGCCAGAGACCGAGCATCTTACCGAGTTCTATGCCAAAGTTATGGGCTGGAACACCAAGATTGTAGATGCCGAAAACCAGTCCGGACCTGCGCGGACGCCCGACGACCGCTACACCATCTTCATGGATGGGCAACGCGAGATTGCCGGACTCATGAAAGCCAATCATCCAGACGCAATCTATACGACCGTCGGATGGTTCACATACATGCAGGTGCCCGATGTGAAGGCTGCGGCTGCAAAAGCTCTGGAAGCCGGCGGCAAGATCTTGCGCGAACCGACTGAAACCACTGAAGGCCATATGATTGCCGTGATCAGTGACCCCATGGGCAATACCTTCGGTCTCGTCACTCCCGCCAAGAAGACGCCGTGCTGAGACTTGCAGCGAGCTCGTGCAGAAATGAAAGTGGAGGACGCGAATGACGGCCTATGTCGCAAGGAGGCCTGATGGCTCGATAGCAATGGGATGGATTCTCAAGTCGGGCACTTCCATAAACTCCGCCTTGTGCCGCGCTCCCCTGCAAAGTCTTGTGCGTATTGAAGAGGCTCCAGTTGACTTTGTCCTTAGTGGCGCCGACGGCAAGGTTGTGAAAGATACTCACACCCCTGCTCGCAAAATCTATCCGGAACCAGTCAAATATCGCGAGACGTGAACATGCCGCCCTCAAGTGAATTGAACCGGCAAATAGAAAGCCGCGATTTCTGATCGCGGCTTTTTCATTCTATGCCCGGAGCTCAGATCTCACTTACTCACCGAAAGCGATGCGGAACTCGAGAGTACCGTAGACTCCGTTGTCAAAGTTGCGACCGCCATAGTTATCGTCATCACCAAACTGATAGCCGCTCGATATAGCAAGCGTGCCGTACATCGATTTATTCAGCGGTACGTCGAATGAGAGAAATGCACCGAGACGCTGCGCATCGCCCGTAACATCCCCCAACAGCCAGGCTTCAGGGCCGGCTGCTACGCGCCCAAACTTGTATCCAACACGCCCGAGACCATAGTAGGTTTCGAAGGCGGTCGAATAGCTGCCAGCAAGTTGGAGATAGTAAGGTGACGTGTTCTCATCATTCGTGGTGATGTCACCGGCGATCTTGAATCCGGCCTCACTACCCCGCAACTCATTGAACGGATCATCGGGCTTGATCTTGTGATGCTGATAGTCAGCACCCAGATACACCGCGATATCAACGCCGCCGCGAACCCATTGATACCCGAGCATCGCATCGCCTTGCCAGTACTTGGCGTCATGTTCGCCGCCCAGCAGGTCATTATAATCATATTTTCCGTAAGTTCCGAGGAGTCTCAGAACAAAACCATCGCGATTGAGATCCCGATTGAAGGCATAGAAGATGCCGCTATAGCTCTCGTAGGCATTCCGCGTGACATCAAGGCCAGATACAGTCACCAGCGGATACGTCATCTCAGCATTGTTGTCTTTCAAGCTGCCGTCACCTGCAAGCGCTGGTATCGA
>Ga0180216_1003508_pt1 | contig 12393 bp, 9 predicted proteins | sample eDN3rd37CBELigMG_FD_128879 | JGI IMG/M metagenome (GOLD analysis project Ga0180216, IMG submission 128879) | Enriched Miracle-Growth compost microbial communities from Emeryville, California, USA - eDNA 3rd pass 37_C BE-Lig MG (version 2)... ...
AGCGCGTGACGCTACTCGGCGGGATGCGCTGCCGCCGTCTCTGGGCGACCGAAGCATTGCTGACCCGACCGGCATTCGTCCTGGACGTACAGGCCGGCTGTTTCCGCTTCGGCGCAGCGCCGGCCGGAAGCCGACTCCCCCGGCCGTATGAGTCCCACGTCCTCCAGGACCGGCGGCACATCTTCACCTCCCGGCGCTTCGGCGACTGGGGATACGCCCAGCTCAGCGCGACGGCCCCGCCCGAGCTCCGCCGTGGCGCGGAGAACGGTTCCGAGATCGGCGCGTACAGCTCGCTCCTGGAATCGATCCGATTCGACGGGCTGCGCGCCAAGCTCGAGGAGTACACGCCGTTCGGGAGGCTGCCCGTGCTTGTGAGGGAAACGTGAGGGACGGCATGGGGCGAGGGCTAAGGCTGGGGCTGGGGCTAGTGGTTCGTCGCCGGAATATGCCTTCCGGCGCGGAGGACACCCTTGCACTCGCCCGAAATCTCGATACGGACCGAGTTCGCCGTGCCGGGAATAGCCGAACCCGGCCGCGCGATGGACGGGCCATCATGCCGCGAGGCCAGCCCATTAGCCCTAGCCCTAGCCTTAGCCCTAGCCCTATGCCGTTTGTACCGCTGACGAAGGCAACTGGCCTAACCTGAGGAGCCACGAGAATGGCAACGGACGATCGTTCACGCGCGGCTTTCTACCCGGCGAAGCGCTACGCAGGCGTGGGCTGGCAACAGGGCCGGATCCCCACGGATGACGACCTGAACGACTCGCAGGCGATCCTCGCCGAGGAGCGGCGGCGTCAGCGGGTCGACATCATCGGGCCGACCGGGTCCGCTGACGACGGCTTCCGCGTGAGCAACGCGCGGGTCGCGGACGGGCGTGTAGACTTCGATATCGGCGCGGGGACGCTCTACCTCGGCGGGCTGCGCCTCGAGCGCGCGGAAGCGGAGACGTTCCGCCGACAGAGCGACTGGCTTCGCAATCCCGGCGTGGCAGTCCCTGACGGCGCGCGCACCGACCTCGTCTATGTCGAGGCGTGGGAGCAGGTCGTCTCGGCGGTGGAGGACGAGGAGCTGTTCGAGGTCGGGCTGGGTGGGCCCGACACGACCACGCGCATCAGGACCATGGCCCGCGTGCGCGTGGCCGAAGGCGTCGAGCACAGCGAGTGCCACGACGCCTGGGCCGGCCTCGTCGCCGGGTGGGCAGCGTCGGGGATGGGCACCCTTTCCCCCGACAACCGCCTCACGCCCGACGCCAGGCTAACCGTCGGCTTCGAGCCCGGAGGCGACCCGGACGATCTGTGCAGCCCGTCCGCGGCCGGTGGCTATCTCGGTGCCGAGAACCAGGCGATCCGCGTTCGCCTCCAGGACTCGGGACATTTCACCTGGGGCTTCGACAACGGGGCACCGCTCTATCGCGTCCGCCTGTCCGCGGACCGCACCCGCGTCATCATGGACACCGAGCCCCGGGACCAGGCGCACTGGCCTCTCGCCGGCCAGGTCGTCGAGCTGATTCCGTGGTCGGCCGTCCTGCACAACGGCGAGAAGCTCGCCGAAGAGATCGAGCCCGGACTCCTCGCCCGCGTGGCCGGGTCCTACGACCCCGACGGCCCCGACGGTCCGGAGATCACCCTCGCCGACCCGGTCCCCGCCGGCTTCGGCGAGGAATGGAACGACTGGGGCGACGATCCCAATGACCTGCTCCAGACGCGTTTCGGCACGGAATCGCCCCAGCAGCCGTATCTCTTCATGCGGGTGTGGGACCGCGGCCCGGACACGACGTCACCACTGGCGATCCCCGTCGGTGCGGATGTCCCGCTCGGGACGACCGGCCTCACGGTCACGTTCGACGGCAGCGACCTGCGCCCCGGCGACTTCTGGATCATCGCCGCGCGCCCGCGCACGCCGGACCGGGTTTCGCCCTGGGAGCTGGAAGTCGGCCGTGCGCCGCACGGCATCCACCGCTACGTCGCCCCCCTCGCCATCCTTTCCTGGCACCAGGACGGAACCGGCGGGTGGGTCGCCGACGTGCACGACTGCCGACCGAAGTTCACCCCGCTGACGCGACTCCGCGGGTGCTGCACGGTCACCGTCGGTGATGGGCACGTCAGCCACGGCGACTATGACACGATCCAGGCCGCGATCGATGCGCTCCCGCCATCCGGCGGCGAGGTGTGTGTGCGCCCGGGGCGCTACAGGGACCCGGTACGCATCATCGGTCGGCACGGGATCACCATCCGTGGCTGCGGGTGGCGCACGCATCTCGGCCCTCTCGAGGGCGACTTCGCCGGCCAGCCGGTCATCGAGGTGCGCGACTCCACGCACATCCGCATCGCCGGCATGCGAGTCCAGGCCGGATCCGGCTCGGTCGGCGTGCTCGTCGCAGAAAGCGGCTGGAACCCCGAGACCGGTGAGGAACGCGGCGAGTCGCCCCTCGAGCGCATTGAGCTGCGTGACCTTCGCGTCTCCGCATCGACCGCGAGCGCCATCGAGGTGCGCGGTGGCAGCCAGATCCGAATCCAGGGATGCCGCGTCCGGATGTCCGATTCGTCCGGCGAATGGCCTGCGGTAACGATCGCCGGCGAGGACGTCGACGTCGTCGACAATGAGATCGTGGTTCGCCGCGCTGACGGCGGTCAGGCCGCCAACGGGCTCGGCGGGCTCTGGATCCGCGGCGCTTCCGAGCGAGTCCGGGTCACCGGCAACCTCATCCGGAACGGGATCGGCCACGGCATCACCCTCGGCGATGTCCTCGAGATCAATGCGGACGGCAGCGTGATCGGGGCCAGCAGCTGGGTGTTCTACGACGCGTCCGACCCGTGCAATCCGTGCGCACCCGGGACCGTGATCATTGTGACATTCCCGCCTGACGGCGGCGACGGGCCTCGCCGGGTCCCCGGATACCCGCTCCGCGACATCCGCATCACGGACAACCGTATCATGGAGATGGGTCTTTCCGGCGTGAGCGTGATCGGCTTCTTCGACGACGAGGCGGAGGGCCAGATCTCGGTGCTCGGCCTGACGCTGGAGCGGAACGAGATCCGCCATTGCCTGCGCCGTGATCTCGTACCCAGCACCGAGGCCGTGGCCAGCCGCGTCGCCTACGGCGGCGTCATCCTCGCCGATGTCGAAGACCTGGTCATCCGGGACAACCGCATCGAGGAGAACGGCGCCAACCACCTCGACCCGGTGTGCGGCGTCTTCGCCCTCGCTGCGGAAGCCGTCGAGATTTCACGCAACCGCATCCTGTACAACGGCGCAAAGACCGCGGAAAGCGCATCTGCCGCTCGTCCTGGCGTTCGCGGTGGGATCGTCATCCTCAATGCGGTGGCCCCGACATTCGATCCCGGGCAGGACAGCCGGCTGGCCACGGTCCCCGGTGTCCGCGGAGTGCCCGCAGCGGTCATTCACGACAACACTGTGGTCGCGCCGCTGGGCCAGGCACTGGCGCTACGGGCAATGGGTGCCGTCAGCATCCAGGACAACCGCCTCACTTCGCTCGGAGTCGACATGCGTGGCACCGGCCTCCTGGCCTCGACCGTGCTCGTGCTCAATCTGGGCTTGCCCGTCGAGCTACTCGCACTGGGCGGCGACCTCGGCGGCTTCAGCAGCTACGCGGCGTTCGGCTCCAATCCGTCCGAAAAAATGACCAACCGGACGACCCAGTCCATCGCGTTGTTCCGCAACTTCCTGCCGGATGGATCCACGCTGATTCACGGCAACCAGATCCTCCTGGACGTGCTCGGAGCCGGCGTCGAGTTGGCGCTCAGCTCCGTTGCGGCCATAACGCTGGACGATCTGTCGTTTGCCGACAACCGGAGCGAGTGCGCGCTGCTGGACGACATCGTGCTCATCGATACCATTGCGCTGGCCGGGGTGACGGTCCGGGTGGCGGACAACCGGTTCCAGGAGACGCTGCTTCGAAGCTTCTTCTCGCTGTTGAGCGGGGCCGCCCTGGTGAACACCACATCCGGCAATCAGGGTACCCACTGTTTCTGGATCATCGCGGGGTCGGGCGGACGCCGCATAAGTCGGGACAACGTCTCACTGATCGACGTCCTCGTACCGAACTCACTGCCATGCTCCAGGTTCAACGAATGATCGGGGGCCATCATGCCTAGTGAATCCAGGAAGAAGTCACAGCAGGCGCGCGACGCCGGCACGCTCACCCCGGAACAGATCCAGAAAGAGCTGGATCGGGGTCGAGCAGCCGCGGAACAGGAACGCGTTGCCGCGCTGGCCGCGCTGCATACAGCCCAGTCCGGCAAGCTCCGCGTTCTCGAACGTGAGCTCGCGAGGCGCGAGCGGAGAGGTCAGGCGCAGTCGCCCGGAACGGCCGCGCTGCGCCAGCGGCTCAGCCATCTGCGTACGCGCAGCGCCGTGCTGGACAACCGGCGCGCGCGGGCATGCCGCGAATGGCCGGAGCCGATGAAGGACGCCTGGATTCTGCACGGCTTCGTGCTCTGCGCCGACGGCTCGCCCGCACGCGGCCATGTCGTCACGCTGCACATGGACGACGGCCGCGCGATTCCCGGCGCCGAGGGGAAGGTCGAAGAAGACGGCTACTACAAGGTCATCATCCGCCGCGACATGCGCCCGGAAGGCGTGCCCGAGCGGGAAGTGGCACCGGTGCTCACCCAGCGTGAGACGCCCGAGCTGGCGCGGCTGAACGTGGCGGCCGTCCGGGAAGCGACGGCCGCCCTGGGTACACGGACGGAGGCCGCCGCTCCACCGGAAAAGCCGGAGCCCGGACGACCCGAGCAGCCCGGTCAAAGCAAACCCCAGGAACCCACGCCGGGGAAGCCAGAAGAGCCGCCCGGCACCGTGCCGCGTACCCAGGCGCAGGGCAACGTGCGCGTCTCCGTGAAAAAGGGCGACGACACGATCTACACGCACCCGGACGCCGTCACGCCGCGACCCGGCGTCGTGGACTACCTGGATATCGTGTTGCCCGATAAGGGGAAGCGCTCGGGACCGTGCTGAGACGGTATGGGCCAGCTCCGCAAATGCGGACGGCTCCCACATCGTCGTGCGCGCACTTCGGGTATTCCTGGAGCGGCAACACAAAACCGGGACGCCCCGCCCACGGCTCTCGCGGGCGGGGAGCTCCTTCCGCCACTGGCCGACAGGATCAGCGGCCCCGGAGCAGTCCGAACGAGGTCGTGATGTAGCCGCCGGCGGTGGTACTGTACTGCGCCCAGGCGAACGCCGTCATGGTGCCCAGGCCGAACCGCAAGCCGCCCAGGAGGTTGCGACCCGCCCTGGTGTTCGAACGAATCTGGTCGCCGACTTCGAAAGTCCTGCGGCTTGTGTTGATGCCCCCCCCGACGTACGGAGTCACTGCGGTTGGCGTGGGGAACGGAACGGTGAGGTCGCCGTTGAAGACGAGCTGCGTGACGTCACCGTCCGCGAACACATATTGGGCACTGGTCATCGCCCGCCGACCCACTCCCTGATGAGCGATTCGAAAGCCCGCGGATCCCGGATCTCCCCCTGAAGATCCACGATGAGCGGCACTTTCCGGTTCCGGACACGAATGCGCATCCAGGGCGCGTTCACCGGCATCTTGCCGCCGTCGAACGCGCCGGGACGGTATTCGGAATCGACGATATCGGCCACCTCGACTTCGATCCGCCCGGACCGGAGCATCCCGGCCACCTCGAAGCGGAGCCGCCGCGGATACCTGGCAGCCACGATCGACCGTACGTAGCACCGACCGAAAATCCAGATGCCGGGGATGCACGCCACGCCAAGGGCGAAGAGCGATCCACCCAGGAGTAGCCGCACGTGGATTGGAGCGAGAACGCCGCCTTCTGTTGGGTGCAGGCCGTAGTGCCGGAAGGCGTCGATGCCGCCCCAGATGCCGGCCGCAGCCGTCAGCAGGGTTATGACCTGGACGAAGCGGACCTTCCGGATCTGCTTGCCGGCATGATAGATGAGGCGCTCGTCCTCGGCCATTCGGACACCCCGGCCCCCGATGTTTCGTGACCGGCGAGCAGGCACCGGAACGGTGCCCCCAGCCAGCGGATCTCACGCTGCGAGCGCGTCGGGCGTGGCCATCCGGTCTGCGGCCGTGTGCCTCGACGTCCGTAGTCGGCCTGACCAACGCGAGTGACGGGCAGGCGCCGGCCTTGCCGCGGCCGGCATGTGGGATGGCCGTTTCGGTCTCCAGGCCTCGCTCGCGCGCTTTGTCTTTGGTTCGAAACGCGAAGAGCGCAGGATCTCCTCGATCGGAGCATGTCGTCGGTCAAGCGGTGCCAGCGGTAGCCGGCAGCGGGTTCACGCGGCGGTGCGCGTCTGCGCCCTGCCCCGGAATCCTCGCAACGGTGACGTCCTCAGCAATGAAACAGCGGCGGGTTGCCCAGGCCTTCGCCGACGATCACGGCCAACGTTCACCCCACCGCGTTATCGCGTCTCGGGCCGTGCCCGAAATGAATGCCCGCTCGCACGGGACTGCTGATCGGGCACCGGCAGCGAGCACCCCCTGCCCTGGCCGCGTCAGCGGATCAGGTGTTGCGTCCAATCCGACACGCCGACGATCCAGGCATCGCCCGGCGACGAACCATGGATTGCACGGAACGGGACGCCGACCCCAATACCCGGCACGACTTCGATCCACTCGTGGCCGTCATAGTACCGAATGTCGCCGCTGGAGCTCGCCACCCACACGAAATTCGGTGACGGTGCCCAAACGGCCTGCACCTGAACCAGGCCGTCGAATGGAGTCATGTCCTCCCAATCTTCGCCGCCATTGGTCGTGTGGATGACGGTATTGTTCTGTCCAACCGCCCAGACTTCCTGATCGGAGACAACCCAGATGTCGTTGATGCTACCCGGGTTGAAATTGATGTCAGGAGCCGGCGTCTTGTCCTCCCAGCTCGCGCCGTTCCAACGGGCTATTCTGGCCGCGTTCGCGCCGCCGGCCGAGTTGTTGCCGCCAACCCAGATGTTTCCGCTCGACGTTCCGTGCATCGCTCTCGCGTCGACGAGGGACTGAGGTTGATTCGCTGGCCCGAGTTGCTGGAAGAACGACCACGTGCCGCCGGATTGGTGCGAGACATAGACCCTGCCGAACAGCAGCTCGTAAGGTCCGAGTACCTCGGTCAGGATGAATACAGAATCACCGGCCGGCGTCCCCCATACTTCGTGAATGTGGCGGGACACATTGAGGTCCGTGATCGGTGTCCAATCTTCGCCGTCCCAGTGCAACATGGTCCCATCGTTGCCCACTGCCCAGACATTGCCAGGATCGGAGGCCCAGACGGCGTTGAGATCCTTGGTCGTGCCTACGTCGACAGAATTCCACTGATCGTTGGGCTCGTCGTAGGTCGCGACCGCACCCACGACTCCCACCGCAACGGCGTGGTCATCCGAGGTCGCCCAGACGTCGGCCCATACCGTACTCTCTGGCAAGTTCCGCGACACCATGCGGAGTGCGCCGTCCTCCTGCGGAATCGGGGCCGCGACCAGCACGCCAAATTCGAAATGATCCTGACCATTGAGGTCGAATTCCCAGTCGAGCTCCTCCGAAATGCCTTCCACCGCTCCGATGATGCCGTTGTACTGGAAGAACGGTTGCCCTTCTTCGAGGAACGCGGCTGAATCCGGGGCGAGCACTTTGACGCCATTCCCCGGCAGTTGCTGGAAGAATACGCGTACGCCATGGGGGTGCGGGTCCTCGCCGTCTGCAGTGCCCAGCTTCTGGATCATGTGGTTTTCGATGGTCACGGCGGTCAGCGTGAGGATGCCGTCCGGATCCGGGCCCGACCACCCATCGGAGCTGAGCGTGACATAGACTCCCTGGCCGCCCACGATGAGTGCGGCTTCTCCGCTGCCACCCACCGGCGCGCAATCGAGCGGTGATCGACGTGACACATCGACGCTGCAGTGGAGCGCCTGCAGGAAATACGAGGTCGAGGGATCCGCGACTTCGGCGAGGGGATCCAGGCCGTCGCGCGAGGAGAGGTCCGTCGGCTCCCCGACGCAAGCTGCCGCGCCGATGGTCACGGCGCACGTCACCGCAGAGCAGATTTTCGCGTTCATCGTCTCGCTTGTTCGCCTGGCCCACAGCGCCACAGGGTATCGGCGGGCGCATCGATCGGCAGGGTGGAGCGGCGCCGACCGCTTCGGACGAGGGATCGTTAGGGTTGAATGAATGAATCGGGCGATACTCGCCGGATTATTCTGGAACGCGACCCGGCCGGCCGCAAGGACTTCGTCGCGACCCGAATTGGCAATGATGCACAGCTCAGCCAACTGTGCTGTCGCTCACCGGGGCAAGGTGCCCGCGCGAGACGTCACGGAGCCAGTCCGGCCGTCTCACGGGACCGCATCGAGTCCGCATTGATCCATCCACCGCATGCGTGGGCTGGTGCTGTCAGTCGTTGACCAGTATGAGAACGGAGAGTTCAGGGTCAACGTTGTGCAGAGCACCGAACGGGGGCGCCGGCCGTGCCCGACAGACGTGAAACATCGCCGCCGGGGGCCGGCGCGATGAGCACGGGTCCGATCCCGTGTCGATCGGGATACCCGTCATAGTCCGGTGAGGATACGACCGGCCCGGTATCGAACTATCGGACGGGGACAGCGATGCCGACGGTTGTCAAATCGGCACTGCGGCGGCATCCTTTATCATGAGAACGAACGACCATCAAGCATCACAACCAGGAACATAATGACGCGACGACGTGCTACTGCCGGCGGTCTGATCGCCGCGGTCCTTGCCGCAGCGACTCTGTCAGGGTGCCTTCCAACGAGCCCTGATGACAACGACATCGATGGCTTCGGCGATTTCGGCGTCGCTGTCACTCGTGGTACCGCGCCGGAGTACGGCTGGCTTGCGGGCCCTGCGAATCGCCTGCGAGTCATAAGGGTTCTTGAGCCGCACATTACCGCATGGGAAATCAGTCGGCCAGGGGGAACCTTCGAGGCGCCAGTGGCTCACGGCGTGGTGCCGGACAGCGTCGAGGTGAACTCCGACGCCGAGACACTGCTGACTCCCGGCGTGCTCTACCGGGTCGAGGTGTATCTTCCAAACGGAAGGATCGGTCGTAGCGAGTTCGTGGCTACGAACGATTGAACGATCGCAGCGTCACCGCCAGTCTCGCAGGACCGGTCACCAGCCGGCCGTCCCCGCAAGAAGGCACGGACCTGGTCGTGGGCCAATGAACGAACGCCCCGCCCGCTGGATCGCGGGCGAGGCGTTCGTTCATCTGCGGCGTCGGTCTCAGAGCCCGAAGAGCAACGCGGCGCCGAGCGAGAGATAACCGCTCCCGGTGGTGCTGTATTGTGCTTCGACGGCGGCGGGGAGAGCGCCGATGTTGAAGAACAGGCCACCCAGGAGATTGAGGCCCGTATTGTTGTTCGACACGTTGACGCCGGCGACGTCAACCGAATACCGGTTGATGTTGAATCCTGCGCCCACGTACGGACTCACGGCCGCCGCGGTCGTGATCGGCACTGCGAGGTTGGCGTTGAACACGAGGTTCGTGCCGGGACCATCGACGAAGACATAGTTCCCGTTGACCGTACCGAACAGCCCCTCGAAGAAGCCGTCCTGAATTCCAAACGCTTCACCGAGTCCGAAGTCGACGCGTACACCGATTGCAGGTTCCTCGACGTCGACGAGAACGAATTGAGGCCCCAGCGCCACCTGTGCGCTGAGGTCGGACGCTGGCAGCGCGATCAGCGCCATTGCCGCGACGAGTACTGCGATCGACTTCTTCATGGCTGCTCCTTGGTTTAACTGGCCGCATTCCGTCCGCCGGCACTCCCGGCGGCGGAGCGTTGTGGATTAGGACTTTAGCGGGTGCAACGCAACGTTGCATTCCACCCCGCCTGCCAGCGGCCACCCACTGGTCGGCCCTGGAACTCTGGCCCGTGATGCGCCGTACGGCATGACGGCGAACGACACGAAGCGGCGGGCTCCAGACGCGGCGCAACAGATCCGAACCGGGCCCCGGACACGCACGCCCACCATCCCTACGCTGGAGGCAAACGTGAGCCTTCTCCTCTCCTGGCTGATCCTGTCGATTTCGGTGTGGATCGCCGCCATGCTCCTCCCCGGACTCCATGTCCGGAGTTTCGGCAGCGCGATCATCGTGGCCGCGATCTTCGGCACGCTGAACTTCCTCGTCGGCTGGCTGCTCTTCGGAATCCTTACCGTTGCCACCCTGGGGCTCGCCTGGCTCCTGGCCTTCATCACCCGGTGGGTGATCGACGCCATCCTGCTCTGGGTCACGGCGAAGCTGACGGACCGTTTCCGGGTGGACGGCTTTCGCTGGGCGCTCATCGGCGCCTTCGTCATTTCCCTCCTCGGCACGGTCGGCGAACGGCTGATCAGATGACGCGCGCCGGGCATGCGGGCCGGCCCGGCGCCGTCACTGCCCGCGCGCAACCGCCGCGGAGCGGAGCAATTGTTGCCTCATGTGTGGTGTGATGGATTGCAGCGTCGCGTACGGTCGCGCACGGACGCAGGGGGCAATTCTGGGCGAGAGACGCTGGATAGGGCTGATCGGCTGGCTGTTGCTCTGTTATCTGGCCGGCATCGTCGGCGCGCAGTTTTCGCCTGACGCGTGGTACGCCGCACTCGCCAAACCCGGCTGGACACCGCCCGGTGCGGTCTTCTCGGTCGTCTGGAGCGTGCTGTTCACCCTCATGGCCATTGCGGCGTGGCTCGTTTGGCGTGAGCACCGGTTCGATCGTGCCCGCACTGCTTTGTCGCTTTTCCTCATCCAGCTCGCGCTCAACGTGGGGTGGTCCGCTCTCTTCTTCGGCGCGCGCAGCCCTGCCCTGGCGCTCGGGGATATCGTACTGCTGTGGGCGGCGGTACTGGCCACGATCGTCGCGTTCTGGCGCCTGAACCGCGCGGCCTCGCTCCTCCTCGCGCCCTACCTCGCCTGGGTCTCGTTCGCCGCGGCGCTCAACTTCGAGATCTGGCGGCTGAATCGCTGAAGCCGGGGGTGTCGCCGGGACGCTGCCAGAAAGCCTCGGCAGCGTCCCGTTTGTTCATGGCCTCAGTGGCGGAAGACGCGACGCCCGGTGAACACCATCGCAACGCCGTGCTCGTTGGCCGCGGCGATGACCTCCTCGTCGCGCACGGACCCGCCCGGTTGGATGATCGCGCTCGCGCCGGCTCCAGCGGCGGCATCCACGCCGTCGCGGAAGGGGAAGAACGCGTCGGACGCGACGACGGCCCCGTTCAGGTCGAACCCCTGGTCCTGCGCCTTGAGCACCGCGATGCGCGAGGAGTCGACACGACTCGTCTGGCCGGCGCCGATCCCCAGCGTCTGGGTCCCCCGCGCCAGCACGATCGCATTGGACTTCACGACTGCGCACACCCGCCACGCGAAGCGGAGCGAGGCCCATTCGTCCTTCGTCGGCTCGCGCTCCGTCACCACACGCCATGCGTCCTCCGGAAAGCTCATAGACATGCGCTGCTGAACCAGGATCCCGCCTCGCACGCCCTTGAAATCCAGACCATGCGCGTCGGACGCCGAGCGCGGAAGCCTGATGAGTCGCAGGTTCTTCTTCCGGCTGAAGACCTCGATCGCGTCCGGCTCGTAGTCTGGTGCGACCACAACCTCGACGAACTGCTCGGCCATCGCCCGGGCCGCGGCGGCGGTGACCGGCACGTTGAAGGCGATGACACCACCGAATGCCGAAACAGGGTCGGCCGCGAAGGCGCGCCGGTACGCCGCCTCGGCGTCCTCGCCGAGAGCTACGCCACATGGCGTGGTGTGCTTGATGATCACGCACGCGGCACTGTCGCTCTCCGCCCACGCGGAGGCACCCAGCACCGCGGCATCCATGTCCAGCAGGTTGTTGAAGGACAGCTCCTTCCCCTGGATCTGCTCGAAACCGGCACTGGCGCCGCGCCCGTTGGAATCGACGTAATAGGCCGCCGGCTGATCCGGGTTCTCTCCATACCGCAGCGCCTGGGCCTTTTCCAGTCGCAGGGTGAGGACGTCGGGCAATTCAACCTCGCGCCCCACGCCACCTTCCTGCTCCGCCAGGTACGTGGCAATGGCGGTGTCGTAAGCCGCCGTGTGCGCGAACACCTTACGGGCGAGCCTGGCCCGCATGGCGGTGTCCACCGATCCCGTGGCGATCGCGCCCAGAACGGAGGGGTAGTCGTCAGGGTCTACCACGACGAGCACGGCCGCGTGGTTCTTGGCTGCCGCGCGAAGCATCGTCGGACCGCCGATGTCTACCTGCTCCATGGCTTCAGCCATGGTCGCACCGCCGGCCACCGTCTCCGCGAAGGGATAGAGGTTGACGACGACCAGGTCCACGGGCTGGTAGCCGTGGCGCGCGAGCGCTTCCATGTCGTCGGTCCGGTCGCGCCGTGCCAGGATCCCGGCGTGCACCGCCGGGTGCAGCGTCTTGACCCGACCGTC
>Ga0180216_1003509_pt1 | contig 12392 bp, 10 predicted proteins | sample eDN3rd37CBELigMG_FD_128879 | JGI IMG/M metagenome (GOLD analysis project Ga0180216, IMG submission 128879) | Enriched Miracle-Growth compost microbial communities from Emeryville, California, USA - eDNA 3rd pass 37_C BE-Lig MG (version 2)... ...
CGAGATCAAGCGGTATGCGCAGATCACGCCATGGACCGATCGGACCGACTACGTCTCGGCGCCGCTGAACAACCTCGGGTACGTGCTCGCGGTTGAGAAGCTCTGCGGCATCGAGGCGCCGGAGCGCGCGCAGTACTGGCGCGTGATCATGGGCGAGCTTGCCCGCATCGCATCCCACCTCGTCTGGCTCGGCACGCACGCGCTCGACATCGGGGCGCTCTCGATGTCGCTCTACTGCTTCCGCGAGCGCGAGATCATCCTCGACATCTTCGAGACGTTCTGTGGCGCGCGCCTGACGACCAACATGATGGAGATCGGCGGCTTCTCGCGGCCGCTTCCCGACGGGCTGGTCGAGCAGGTCCGCAACTTCGTGCGGATCTTCCCGGAGCGGCAGAAGGAGTACGACGCTCTCCTGACGGCCAACCCGATCTGGATGGCGCGCACGAAGGGTGTGGGCATCATCTCGCCGGAGGCGGCGATCTCCTACTCGCTCACCGGCGCCTGCCTGCGCGGCTCGGGGATCAACTACGACGTGCGCAAGGCCGAGCCCTATCTCGTCTACGACCGGCTCGACTTCGAGGTGCCGCTGGGCGAGCACGGTGATACCTTCGATCGCTATCTGGTGCGCATGGAGGAGATGCGCCAGTCGATCAGGATCATCGATCAGGCGCTCAACCACGTCGAAAAGATGGACACGCCGCTGATGGCGTGGGACTCGCCGTACGTCATCCCGCCACACAAGGGCACCATGACGACGGCCGAGGACATGCAGCGCCACTTCATCTGGACCATCAAGGGATTCAACCCGCCGGTCGGTGAGGTGTGGCAGTCGATCGAGCAGTCCAAGGGCGAGCTCGGCTACTACATCGTCTCGGATGGCGGCCCGATGCCGTACCGGTTCCGGATCCGCACGCCGGACTTCGTCAACCTGCAGGTCCTGCCGCACATGGCGCAGGGGGCCATGCTGGCGGACGCGGTGGCGCTGATCGGGACCATCGATATCGTGCTTGGCTCGGTCGACCGGTAGGTCGACCGACTCGTGTCGGCAGCGCGTCCGACATCGCGGTACCATTGCCCTCGTGCCTGGACCGTGACACAACGCGCAACCGTCGCCAGCAGTGGCGACACCGTCAGGGAGTGAGAGAAGAGCGTTGGCGAGAACCGGCCACGAGCAGGTATACGGTGACGCTTCTCAAGGGCTGATTGCGGAAGATGGACCAACCGATCTGGATCACGTTCATCGTGGCCTTCGTCGTTCTCAATGTGCTGCTCATCAGCATGGCGTATATGACCTGGTTCGAGCGCAAGGTCCTTGCCGCGTTCCAGGATCGCCTCGGTCCGACCCGCACGGGCTGGCATGGCCTGGGGCAGCCGCTCGCTGACGCCGTGAAGCTGCTCGGCAAGGAAGATCTGATCCCGGCCGGTGCCGACAAGATCGTCTTCCGGTTCGCGCCGGTGATCGTCTTCATGACCGCGCTGCTGTCGGCGGCGGTGATCCCCTTCGGCGGCACCATCGAGCTCTTCGGCCGCGACATCAACCTCTACATCACCGATCTCAACGTCGGCGCCCTGTTCATCCTCGCGGTCGGCTCCGCCGGCGTGTACGGCATCATCCTCGGAGCCTGGTCCTCCGCGAACCGCTACTCCCTGCTCGGTGGGCTCCGCTCCGCCGCCCAGGTGGTCTCCTACGAGATCGTGCTGGGGCTCTCGCTGGTTGGCATCTTCATCCTCACCGGCTCGCTGAGCCTCAAGACCATCCTCGAGCGACAGTCCGAGACGATCTCGCTCGGACCGATCGACATCCCCAACTGGTTTATCCTCTCGCAGCCGCTCGCGTTCATCCTCTTCCTGATCGCGGCCGTCGCCGAGACCAACCGGGCCCCGTTCGACCTCCCCGAAGCCGAGACCGAGCTGGTCGCCGGCTTCCACACCGAGTACTCGGGCTTCCGGTTCTCGCTCTACTTCCTGGGCGAGTACATCAACATGATCGTGGTCTCGCTGTTCGCCAGCACCCTGTTCCTGGGTGGGACGAACGGTCCGGGCTCCGAGAAGTACTGGGGGCTGGGGCTCCTGTGGCTCTTCCTCAAGGCCCTCATCTTCCTGTTCTTCTACGTCTGGCTGCGGGCGACGATCCCCAGATTCCGCTTCGACCAGCTCATGGGCATCGCCTGGAAGGTGCTGCTGCCGCTTGCGCTGGCGAACATCATGATCACGGCGTTCATCCGCCTGATCGCCAACGGCGAGGTCTTCTAGGGTAGTCACCGGGGAGGGGAAGACCATGAGAACGACACCAGCAGTATCACAGGGCCCGGATCGCGGTATCCGGGCTGCAACACGCATGAACCGCAATAGGGGAACAGTCTGATGCCCTGGGATGTCATCTTCTTCTATCTCATCGCTGCCGTGAGCGTGCTGACGGCGATCGGCGTCGTGGCGGCGAGGAATCCCGTGCACTCGGGCATCTTCCTGGTGCTCTGCTTCCTGAACGTTGCCGGCATCTTCGTGATGCTCGGGGCGGAGTTCCTCGCGGTCATCCAGGTGATCGTCTACACCGGGGCGATCCTCGTGCTCGTCCTGTTCGTGCTGATGCTGGTGGATCCGGAAGATCTCCCCGCCTTCGCCGACGCCCAGCCGCTGCAACGGTACCTAGGAGCGCTCCTCGGCGTCGTGCTCCTGCTCGAGGTCGCCGCCGCGATCATCACGCGTACCGCCATGGAGCCGCGGGGTGACGCGACACCGGCCAATATCGAAGCGGTGGGCGGGAACGTCCAGGCGGTCGGCCGGATTCTGTTCTCCGACTACCTGCTCGCCTTCGAGGTTGTCTCCCTGGTGCTGACTGTCGGCGTGCTCGGCGCGATCGTGCTGGCGCTGCCGGAGCGCCTGGGTGACCGGGAGCCGCGGCGCGGCACCATCTCGCTGAGCCACACGCGCGGCACCGACACCGCGCTCCCGCCGGGACCGAAGGGTGAGTCGCCGATCAGGATCGATCCGAACCGTCCGATGCCCCGGCCCGATGCGCCGCGCCGCGTCATCCTGGCCAAGGATCCCGACGAGCGCACCACCGTGGGCGGCTCCACACGCACTCGCCGGTAGCGCACGAGCGAGCTTCGAGGAACGGAAGGACAGGAACGAGCAACGATGTCTGAGCTTGGAGTCGAACACTTTCTCTTCTTGAGCGCGGCGCTCTTCGTCATCGGGATGATGGGGCTGCTGACGCGGCGCAACATGCTCGTGATCTTCATGTGCGTGGAGCTGATGCTCACCGCCGTGAACATCTCGCTGGTCGCCTTCGGGTGGGAATCGAACACGCTCAACGGCCAGGCATTCGCCATCTTCGCGATCTCGATCGCCGCGGCGGAAGCTGTCGTCGGGCTCGGTATCATCCTCGCGCTCAGCCGGCGCGGCAAGTCGGTCGACGTCGAGGACATCCAGACACTCAAGGACTAGTGCCGTGGCCCTGGCTACCGCCGGGGCCTGAGCTTGCGAGAAACGGACCTGGGAACGGGGTAGGTTGAGGACGCATTGATGGAAGATCTGCTGTACTTGATACCGTTGCTGCCACTGGTGGCGTTCGCCATCAATATCCTGCTTGGCCGGAGCTACATCCGGTCCAACGCCCACTGGGTGGCAATACCAGCGGTCGCCGCGTCGTGGATCCTTGCCCTGCTCGTTTTCCGGGACATCTACGACACCGAGCACGCGATCTCGCAGCACCTGTTCACCTGGATCCCGGCCGGTGACTTCGTGGTCGACGTCAATCTCTACGTCGATCAGCTCACCGCGATCATGCTGCTGGTGGTCCTGACCGTCGGGCTGCTGGTGCATATCTACTCCGTCGGCTACATGCACGGCGACCCGGGGTTCTACCGCTTCTTCTCGTACCTTCCCCTGTTCGTCTTCTCGATGCTGATGCTGGTGCTGGCGGACAACCTGCTGGTGCTCTTCGTCTTCTGGGAGGCGGTCGGACTCTGCTCGTTCCTGCTGATCAGCTACTACTTCCGGCGCCGCTCCGCCGGCAACGCCGCCAAGAAGGCCTTCATCGTCAACCGCGTCGGTGACCTCGGCTTCGGACTCGGCGTGATGCTGACCTTCTGGACCTTCGGCACCATCTCGTTCCACGGCGAGAACGGCATCTTCGAGCAGGCGATCAACCACGAGGCGCTCGGCATCGCCGGCGGCACGCTCACCGCGATCGGCATCCTGCTCTTCATCGGTGCCTGCGGCAAGAGCGCCCAGTTCCCGCTACATGTCTGGCTTCCGGACGCGATGGAGGGTCCGACCCCGGTGTCGGCCCTGATCCATGCGGCCACGATGGTTACCGCGGGCATCTACATGGTGGCCCGCAACTACACGATCTACCTCCAGTCCGAGACCGCGATGACCGTGGTCGCCATCGTCGGTGCCTTCACCGCCTTCATGGCCGCCACCATCGCCCTTACCCAGAACGACATCAAGCGCGTGGTCGCCTACTCCACCGTCAGCCAGCTCGGCTACATGGCCTTCGCGCTCGGCACGGGCGCGTGGCTGGCGGCGATCTTCCACCTGATGACCCACGCCTTCTTCAAGGGGCTGCTCTTCCTTGGCTGTGGCTCCGTGATCCACGGCATGCATGAGGAGCAGGACATCCGCAACATGGGTGGCCTGCGCAAGCACATGCCGGTCACCTTCTGGACCTTCCTGATCGGCGCGCTGGCCAACGCCGGTGTCGTGCCGCTCGCCGGCTTCTGGTCGAAGGACGAGATCATCGTCGGTGCCTGGATCAGTGACAACTGGTTCGGCAAGCCGGCGGCGATCATCGGTCTCGCAGCCGCGTTCCTGACCGCCCTCTACATGTTCCGGCTGGTCTTCCTCGTCTTCTTCGGCGAGGAGCGCTTCGACACCGAGCACGTACACCCGCACGAATCCGGGCCGTGGATGGCCTGGCCACTGATCCTGCTCGCGATCCCGTCGGTGCTGGTCGGCTTCGTCGGCTTCCCGCCGGAGGACGGACCGTTCCACCACTTCCTGCACCATGCCTTCGAGCACGTCCACGCCCACCATGTGTCGCTGACGATGACCTGGACGTTCGGCATCATCTCCACGGCGGTCGCAGTTGGCGGCATCTTCGTCGCGTGGCTGGTCTACCAGCGTCGCGCGGTCGATCCGGCCGAGCTCAGCGAGCGGTACGAGGGGCTCTACCAGTTCCTGCTCAACAAGTGGTACATCGATGAGCTCTACAGCAGGGTGATCGTCGAGCCGCTGCGCAACGCGTCGGTCTTCCTGTGGCGAGTGATTGACGAGGGCATCATCGATGCCGCCGTCAACGGTGTCGGCGCGGGCATCGCCGCGATCAGCCAGCGCGTGCGCCACGTCCAGACCGGTCTGGTGGCGAACTACGCACTCGCGATCGTGCTCGGCATGATCGTCCTGGTCGGGGCGTACCTGGCCGCGTACTCGAACCTGTTCAGGTAGAAGGGGCGGGCATGGCGCCCGCCCGTACGGGTCCCCGGACACACGGTCCGTGGCAGCAGCACGTTGACCCGCAACGCACTTCCCGGAGGGGCATGTGGACTTTCCGCTGTTAAGCACAATCGCCTATCTGCCGCTGGTCGGGGCCCTCGCGATCCTGTTCGCGCCGCGCGCCTCCAGCACACTGCCACGCACGATCGCCCTGGCGACATCCCTCGCCAGCTTCGTGCTGTCGCTGGTGATGCTCTTCGCGTTCGACCGCAACGCGGAGTTCCAGTTCACCGAGCAGGTGGCCTGGCTGGATGACCTCGGGGTGTCCTACTTCATGGGCGTCGACGGCATCGCCGTGCTGCTCATCGTGCTGACCACGCTGCTCTCCGTGATCGCGGTGTGGTGGTCGTGGGACACCATCAAGGACCGCACCCGCGAGTACTACATCGCGATGCTGCTTCTGGAGACGGGCATGCTGGGCGTCTTCATGGCGCTCGACCTCTTCGTCTTCTACATCTTCTGGGAGATCATGCTGATTCCGATGGCGCTGCTCATCGGCATCTGGGGCAGCACCGACCGGGTCTACGCGGCGACGAAGTTCTTCCTCTACACCCTCTTCGGCTCGCTGCTGATGCTCGTCGCGATCGTCGCGACCTACCAGAGCTACTTCAACGAGACCGGCATCCGCACGCTCAACGTCCTCGAGCTGCAGAACGGCAACTACGGCGAAACGTTCCAGTTCTGGGTCTTCGCGGCATTCTTCATCGCCTTCGCGGTGAAGGTGCCGATGTTCCCGTTCCACACCTGGCTGCCCGACGCGCACGTTCAGGCGCCGACGGCGGCGTCGGTCATCCTGGCGGCCGTCATGCTGAAGATGGGCGGCTACGGGCTCCTTCGCTTCAACCTCCCGCTCTTCCCTGACGGCACCGACGCCTGGTCGACCACGATCATCGTGCTCTCGATCATCGGCATCATCTACGGCGCGCTGGTCGCGCTGGTCCAGCCCGACATGAAGAAGCTGATCGCCTACTCGTCGGTCAGCCACATGGGCTTCGTGACGCTCGGCATTTTCATCATGAACATGCAGGGCATGGACGGCGCGATGATGGTCATGCTCGCGCATGGCTTCAACACCGGCGGCCTCTTCCTGCTGGTCGGCGTCATCTACGAGCGCGCCCACACCCGCGAGATCCGGGCATTCGGCGGCATGGCGACGCGCATGCCGATCTGGTCCGCCTATTTCGCCCTGTTCATGTTCGCCAGCATCGGTCTGCCGGGGCTCTCCGGATTCGTCGGTGAGTTCCTCGTCGCGCTCGGCACATGGAACTACAACCGGTGGGCCGCGGCGATCACCTTCTCGGTCGTGATCTTCGCCGCGTGGTACATGCTCTGGCTCTTCCAGCGCGTCGTCTTCGGCCGGGCCTGGGGTGAGGCACCCGATCCTGGCGACTCCGCGCTCACGCCGGAGGAGCAGGCGCAGATCGCCGGCATGCGGGACAGCCACGGTGTCGAGCACGGCACCTACGATACGGGCAACCATGGTGGGCTGCAGCAGGCGCCGCCGGTCACGGGAGGCGACCATGACGCGCATGGCCATGCCTCGCAGGAAAGCGGCAGCTACCCGACGCACGAGGGACAGATGGACTCCTCAAGCTGGAAGGATGTGACCCTGGGCGAGCACCTGGCACTCATCCCGCTCGCCGTCCTGACGATCGTGTTCGGTGTCTACCCCAAGCCGCTGCTCGATATCGTGGAGCCGAGCTTCCAGGCGATCCTGGAGGGTGCGGCACGTGTCATTGGCAACTAGAGTCGATCGGCATGTCGCGAGGGCATGCCGGATCCTGATCGGATCGAATCAGGGAGTGCGGAGCCGCTACCATGTCGCTTGATCTGTCAACTCCGGAATGGAGTCTCGTCGTTCCGCAACTCATCGTCTTCCTGACGGCGACGGTGCTGTTGTTCGCGGACGCCTTCATTCCCGAAGAACGTCACTATTCCATCCTCACCGGGATCTCCCTGGTGGGGTACGGTCTGGCCGGTCTGGCGCTGTTCTGGCAGCACGACCAGAACGAGGCGACGTTCGACGGCCTGTTCCGGTCGGATGGGCTCACCGTCTTCCTGACGCTGACGATCCTGGTCGCCGCCGTGCTCACCGTGGTGACCTCGGCCAGCTACGTCGAGCGACTCGAGGGGCGGATGCCGCTCGGTGAGTACTACGTGCTCGTCGCCTTCGCCACCTTCGGCGCGCTCCTCGTCGCTGCCGCCGGCGACATGGTGATCCTCTTCATCGGCATCGAGCTGACCTCACTGGCGACCTACGTGCTCGCCGCGTTCGCCCGCCGGCGCGTCACCGCGCTCGAGGGCGCGATGAAGTACTTCCTGCTCGGTCTCTTCGCCAGCGCCATCCTGCTCTACGGCATGGCCTGGGTCTACGGCGCGACGGCTTCCACCAACCTCGACGTGATCGGGCAGGAGCTCCAGGCGATCGTGGCCGACCAGGAAAACGTCGAAGCATCGCTGCTCTTCGGCATGCTGCTCGTCGTGGTCGGTGTCGCCTTCAAGATGGCCGCCGTCCCGTTCCACTTCTGGACGCCGGATGCCTACGACGGTGCGCCGACCCCGGTGACGGGCTACATGTCGGCCATCCCGAAGATCGCAGCCTTCGCGGCGGCCATCCGCCTGCTGGTGCAGGGTCTCGCCCCGCTGCGTGACGACTGGGGCATCGTGATCGCGGTGCTGGCGCTCATCACGATGGTGTTCGGCAACGTCGTGGCCGTTTCGCAGCGCAACGTCAAGCGCATGCTCGCCTACTCCTCCATCGCCCACACGGGCTACATCCTCGCGGGTTTCGCGGCGTACAACGACGAGGGCGGCTTCGGCTTCACCGGCTCGGTCAGCGACGACGGCATCAGCAGCGTCCTGTACTACCTGATCGCCTACACCGTGATGAACATCGGTGCCTTCGCCGTGATCGCATGGGTGCAGCATCGCGGCGACGGTCTCACGCTGGACGACCTTTCGGGTCTCGCCAAGAACAATGTGCTGGCCGCCACCGCGATGACGGTCTTCATGGTCGCCCTGATGGGCATCCCGCCCACCCTCGGCTTCTACGCGAAGTACTATGTGATCGTGGCGCTGATCAATTCGGACCTGCTGTGGCTGGCGATCGCCATCGTGCTGATGTCGGCCGTGAGCGCATTCTTCTACCTGCGTGTGGTGGCGGTGATGTTCTTCAACGAGCCATCACAGGAGGGCAGTGAGTTCTCGTCCCAGACGACGCCGCTGCTCAACGTCGGTATCGGTGCGATGGCCATCGCCACGATCGTGATGGGCATCTGGTCGTCCGACATCATCGAGCTCGCCAGCGAATGGTCGACCGCCCTCGACGTGGTTGCCCAGGTTGCGCCGTAAGCTCCAATCGATTGCGATCCGGACGCCCCGTGACTCGACGAGTCACGGGGCGTTTCTCAATGCACGACCCTGACGCTCGCTTGACAGGTGCGGCGCATTGTTGAGCCCGACCACGGGCCCCACGCGCTGACCGGACTGAAGGCCCTCGCTTGCACGGAGCGATACACGACACTGCCGACCGGCATCACCATGCCCTGGGTCGCTCATGGCGCCTCCGGATCCCTGCCGGTCCTGTTCCTGCCCGGTCTGTCCGACACGTGGCGGTTCTTCCAGCCACTGCTGCCCTATCTCCTGATCTCGACAGTCAACGCGCTCGCGGTCCCCATGCGTGGCCACGGCAGCGCCACACGTCCGCCCGATGGGTACCGACCCGCCGGTTTCCCCAGACGACATCGCCGCCTTCCTGGATGCCCGGTCGCTCGATCCTGCGGTGATCGTGGCGCGCTCGATGGGGACGACGATCGCGCAGCGCTTCGCGGTCGAGCATCCCGAACGCGTGCGGGAGCTCGTCCTGCTCGGGAGAGTCCACTCCTGGCGATCCCTGGATGGCGCCGAAGACCTGCGCGCCATGCTCCAGATGCGTGCGGATCCCATCGACCCAGGCTTCGGGCGCGAGTTCCCGCTCGGTCCCATCGTTCAGCCGCTCCGCCTCACGCATCGACATGGTCGTGCGCGAGCGCCTGAAGGTCCCGGCTCACGTCTGGCAATCGATTCGCGGACGATACCGGCAGCCATACCGGGAGCATCTCCGTCCCGATCCTGCTGCTGTGGGGTCAGCAGGACGCCCTCGTCCTCCGCGGTCAGCAAGACGCGCCGCTCGACAGCATCCCGAACGCTCGACTCATCGTGTACCCTGACACCGGCCACGCGGTCCACCGGGAGCAGCCCCGGCGCGCCGCGCCCGACCTGGTCGAGTTCCTCGACCTCATCTCGACCATCGACACCCTGCGTCACTGACCGCGGCGAGCGCGGCCGCAGGGTCACCGCGGCGAGGACATCATGGCAGAACGACTGGCACAGGACCCCGACGAGCTGTTCGACGTCATCGACATGTACGGCGCCCCGACGGGGGTCACCAAGCGGCGCGCCGACGTGCATCGCGACGGTGACTGGCACCGGGCGATCCACGTGTGGGTCTACGGACAGGATGCATCCGGTGCATTCCTGGTCCTGCAGCGTCGAGGGCTGGACAAGGATTCGTGGCCGGGGAGCCTCGATGCCCCCGCGGCCGGGCATCTGGCCGCCGGCGAGACACCAGAGGATGCCTTCCGGGAGATCGAGGAAGAGCTTGGCATCACGCCCGATCCATCGGCGCTGCATCACGTTGGGACCCGCGTCATCGCCGACGAGATGCCTCCCGACCACTTCGATCGCGAGTACGACGAGGTCTACCTGCTGCGACGAGATGATCCTCTCGAGACGTACCGGCCGGATCCGATCGAGGTCGATGCCCTGGTTCGGGTGCCACTCGATGACTGGATCGCCTTCGTGTTCGGCGAGACATCCACGATCGAGGGAACGCTGATGCGGGCGAGCGACCGGGCCATCACCCCGCTGACGATCGAGCCGGACCAGCTCATCCCGGTGCCGGATCGGTACTTCGCGCGGGTTGCCATCGCCTGTCGCCGGGCACTCGATGGCGAGCGGCACCTGGTGGTGTAGCGACGTCGCCGGCACGTGATGAAATCATCGCCGCGATGACCGGCGCCTGCGCTTCCGCTTCGCCTTCTCGATCACGATCTCACGCGCATCGGCGAGGAGCTCGGCAAGCCGTTGCTCGTCGATGGCCGAGAGACGAACCAGCACGGCCGGATACCCATCGTAGTGTGGCTCGGTAAAGACATACTCCGGTTCGCCCTCGATCAGGGCCGCCTTCTCGTCGAGGTCGTCGACCGGGACCACGAAGACATCCCGGCGCTCGACCTTTGGCTTTCCGGGGTGCACGCGCTCGCGCCACGGCCAGGCGAACACGTCACCGTTCACCCGAAAGTAGCAGTCGCCGTCGTTCTCGGTCACATCCGGAAGCGCCATTGCGATCCGCCGGACATCGTGCTCATCCAGCATGGCTCGTGTCTCCTTCCCGCTCCAGGCGGGCGGCATCGGTGGCGGCCCACCCAGCGACGATGCCTCGATAGATCTCCTGCCGCTCCACGAAGGCGGGGTCGGCAAGGGCACCCGTGTCGAGCCCATACCCGTCCAGAAACGCACAACGATCGGGGTCGTCTTCGGGTCGCGCCAGCAGCTCCACCAGAATGCTCTCGGAGAGCGGGTCGACGTACCGTGCGTACTCCCAGTCGATGTATCCGCTGATCCGCCAGTCGCTGCGGCCGTCCTGCCTGACAAGGACGTGTCGCGGCCCCAGGTCGCTGTGAACGATGGCCGGGTGCACCGTGCGGAGATGCTTCGCGCTCCGCTGCACGCGGCTCAGAAGCCGCGCGAACGGGGCTGGATCGAGACCATACCGCGACGCGTCGGCGATCAGTCCCTCGACATCGGCGCGCACCATCTCCGCCCACTCACCGAAGATGGCGGCGCCGTCCGGCGTGCCGAACCACGGTGCGGAGATACCGTGCACCTTCCGCAGCGCCGTACCCAGCTCCTTCCAGATCCCGGCCCTCGCGCCTGGTTCCATGATCGGCATCACCTCCTCGAACGACGTTCCCGGAATCCAGCGCTGCACCAGCCACGGTCGCGACGGTTCCCGGAACCCTGCCGCAACCGGCACCGGCAATCCAGTCAATGTCGCTCCCAACCGATCCAGCACGATCGCCTCGCACGCCAGAGCGCCAGATCGCATCCACGATGGGCCTTCTGCCACCACCTGGGGATCGGGGCCGAGGCGCACCGCCACAGGCGCTCCGGAGGACTGCCACGCCCGCCAGACCATGTTGATCGAGCCCGTCCCGACTGGCTCCGGAGCGCGATCGAGATCGATCGCCCGCATCTGCGCCAGGCAATTCAGGAACGATTCAGCTTCCTGTGGCAAGGTCAGTGGCATCGCGGCAGGCGCTCCGTCGAGTGATGCTGACATCGTGACACCGATCGCGCATGTCGTGCGTATGAAGGGCTAGAATGGCATGGTACAGGGTCGCCGCACCAAGAACTGCATCATCCCACCGTCAGCAGGTGTGGCGCCGTCATCGTGAACGACGCAGGAGGCTTTCATGCCCGGCATTCTCTACAACGAACGCGATCTCCGCTACTCACGTCGCCGAATCGTCGGATCAGCGCTCGTGCTCGCGAGTGGAGTGATGCTTGGCCGAAGTGCCGCTGCGCAGGATGAGAACGCCGAGATCGTGCCGATCCAGTCAACCGAGCTCGGGCCGATGCCGACTACCGGCACGATTCGTGGTGGATTCGTGGGTGATCCGGTCGCCCAGGCGGGTGTCACCGCCGGGATCCGGCCGATCGCGCTCGTGATCGAACAGGCCCAGATCGACGCGGAAGTCGAGGTGCAGCAGATCGTCGACGGTGTGATGCTCAATCCGAGCGGGCCGTGGATCGTCTCCTGGTACGAGCAGACTGCCGCGCTTGGCGAGATC
>Ga0180216_1003510_pt1 | contig 12387 bp, 13 predicted proteins | sample eDN3rd37CBELigMG_FD_128879 | JGI IMG/M metagenome (GOLD analysis project Ga0180216, IMG submission 128879) | Enriched Miracle-Growth compost microbial communities from Emeryville, California, USA - eDNA 3rd pass 37_C BE-Lig MG (version 2)... ...
ATCCATCATGGCAGACTTGGTCCTTACCGCGGCGAATGTCGTCGCCGGTGCAAATGCAGTTCGGGACAGCGGTAATGCCGGCGAGGCGATTAGCGCCGGGCAGGCGGTCTATCGCTCGTCTACCACCAACAAGTGGATGCTGGCGGACAGCGACTCGGCAACGGCCGAGGCGAAGAAAGCGACCGGCATCGCGCTGAACGGGGCCGCGCTCAATCAGCCGCTGGCCGTGCTGAAATCGGGCGATATCACCATCGGCGCGGCGCTGACAGCCGGCGCGGCCTATTACCTGTCGGCGACGCCGGGCGGCATCTGCCCGGTCGCCGATATCGGCGCCGGCGAGGATGTCTGCCTCATTGGTCTCGCCAAGTCCACGACGGTATTGGCCGTCGCGATCCAGGCGCCGGGCGTCACTCTGTGAAGACTGTGAGGATGGACCGGGATTTCGATTATCGCCCGGTCCGCGCACAAGTGATCGCCTATCGCGGCGGTCGCACGTATCAGCGCGTACCAGAGGCCGCGGTTCGCAAGATCGTCGCGGCCGGCGCGGGGAGCATCGTCAATGGCAACGGTCTTGGGACTTGCGAGGCTGCAGGCCAAGCTGAACCGAATGCCGGCAGCCGCGAAGGTTCAGATCAAGGCGGCGATGGAGAAGGGCGCCGACGAGATCGTCACGATGATGAAGTCGCTGGTGCCAGTGCTCAAGGAGCCGGACGAAAGGCGGCGGGCCGGGGCGCTACGTGACAGCATCGGCTGGACGTGGGGCAAGGAAGCGCCGGAAGGCTCTCTGATTGTCGCAACGGTCAAGTCGAAGCTCGGCGGCGATCTCACCATCACGATCTATGCCGGCTCGCGCGATAAGAAACGCGGCATTGACGATGCCTACTATGCCCGCTGGGTGGAGTTCGGAACGGTGAAGATGCCGAAACAGCCGTATTTCTACGTCAGCTATCGCGCCAACAAGAAAAAGGTGGTGCGCCGGATTCGGTCCGCAACCCGGAAGGCTGGCCGACAGGTGGCTGCATCGTGATGTCACCGGCGCTCGAATTGCAGGGAGCGATCGTGTCGCGGCTGAAAGCTGACGCTGCTGTGCGCGCTATGGTGACTGATCGCGTTTACGACAACGTGCCGAATGACGCCGGTTTTCCGCGCATCACGCTCGGCGCAACGGACGAAACGTCGGATGACGCCGATTGTGTCGAGGGGTTGGTCATCTCGTTTCAGATCGACTGCTGGTCGCAGGCCGTCGGCTTCCCTCAGGTGCGGGAAATGGCCGACGCGGTGCGCCGCTCGCTGCACAATGCGGACCTCGCGCTACCGTCCAATGCGCTCATCTCGTTCACGCACCGGCAGACCCGAGTGTTTCGTGATCCGGATGGCCTCACCAGCCATGCCGCAATGACATTCGACGCCTTCGTCGAAGTTGCCGCTTAGGCGGCATTCTCAGGCGGCTCGGCCGCACATTCATGGAGAACAGCTATGGCTGCGCCTACCACTGCCCGTTTCGGCAAGTTCAAGATCCTGCTCGGTGATGGTGCCGATCCGGAAGTTTTCACCGCACCGTGCGGCTTCACCTCGAAGTCGCTGCAGCTCACCAAGAACCTCACCGAGGTCAATTTGCCGGACTGCGATGATCCGGACGCTGTCGCGTGGGTCGGCCGCGATGCGCAAAGCCTGTCAGCTCAGGTGTCGGGGGAAGGCGTTCTGTCGGCGCAATCGGTCGACGCATGGCTTGCCGCGTTCGAGAGCGTCGATTCGATCAACGTCAAGGTCATCATCGAGTTTCCGGCCAAAACCATCACATGGACCGGCAGGATGCACGTTTCCACGTTCAGCCCGACGTCGGAGCAGGGCGGTCGCGTCACGGCGTCGGTCGAACTCCAGTCCGATGGCGAATTGGCGCGGGTGACCACCTGATGCCGCGGGACGCGTCGATCGAACTGGATTGGGCGGACGGCACCTATGCTTTCCGCCTCGCCTGGGGCGAACTGGAGAAGCTGCAGGAGGCGTGCGACGCCGGCCCTTACGTCGTTCTCAACCGCCTGGTTGATAACACCTGGCGTGTCGGCGACCTCAGCAATGTCATCCGTCTCGGCCTGATCGGCGGCGGCATGACGCCGGTGGACGCGCTTCAGAAAGTCCGCGAGTACGTCGAAAAACGGCCGCCGATGGAAAATCTGATGACAGCACGGGCCGTCCTCAGCGCAGGTCTTGTCGGTGCTCCGGAGGAGCAGATCGAAAAAAAAGTCGGGCGGCGGACCCGATCGACAACCTCCCGAACGGGAAAATCAGGTTCGCCGCGATCTACGGAAGCGGCGCCGCAATAGGTTTCTCCCCTCAACAGGTCGCCGCGATGTCGGTTTGGCAGTTCGCGGCGGCGGTTGAAGGCTGGAAGCAAGTGCATTGCTCCGATGAAGACAAAAAGCTGTCGGCGGAAGAAGTCGACGATCTCTGGGATTGGCTGAAAGAAGAATAGGTCTATCGGTACTTGGCGCAGATAGGGTCGCCGACGCACATCGTGCAATAGGATGCGCCCGGTGCCGATTTATCTTTGACGAGGCCGGCGGCTTGTGAGCCTTCAAGGTACATGAATGGCACATACCCAACGTAAGCGCCGGCATCGTTCTTCAAGTTTACGAGTCCGCAAAACCCGCGCTTCTTTTCACCGAATGGATTTGTCTGCGAAATGCAGACGTCCTTAAAGCGCGCGGATGGTGCGTCCGCGAAGAAATTGTCCAGACCTAAGCGGATCATTTCGACGTCCTTCGCAGTGGCTGGCGCGCAATCGGCAATGCTGGCATGGGCTGCGGTGCACCAGCAGAGACTTAGAACGACGATCAGACGAAGCATTGAGACCTCCCGGTAAACGATGGCAACTGACCTCGAAAAGCTCGTGGTGCAGCTCTCCGCTGATATTAAGCAATATCAGCGCGGCATGGCGGACGCCATGGGTGTGACGAACAAGCAGGCGCGGGCCATCGAGGCGCGTTGGCGGCAGGCCAACAAGAACCTTGATGGTATCGGCCGTGGCATGGCGCAGAGCCTTGTTGCGCCGCTCGCCGGCATTGGTGCGGCCATTGGCACGCGCGAAATCATGTCCTATGCGGACGCGTGGACGCGCGCCGGTAACCTGATTGCTGCTGCTGGGCAGGTCGCCGGCCGCTCCGGCCGTTCCCTCGAGGGGATCAACCAGATCGCCCAGGATACGCGCGCCGGTTTCTCCGAAACGGCTGAATTGTATGCCCGGATCCTGCGTTCCACGGCGGGCGTGGCCGAATCCGAGGCTGACGTCGCCAAGGCGACGGAGATCGTGAACAAGGCCTTCAAGGCCGGCGGCGCCGGCGCGTCTGAAATGGCGGCTGGCATCCTGCAGCTGTCGCAAGGTCTCGGCTCTGGCGTTCTGCAGGGCGACGAACTGCGGTCAGTTCGCGAGAACGCGCCACTGCTGGCGCAGGCGATTGCCGACTATTTCGGAGTGACGGTCGCAGGCCTGAAGAAGCTGGGCGAGGAAGGCAAGCTCACCAGCGACAAGGTCTTCAAGGCCATCCTGGCGGCCAAGGGTAACATCGATCTGGCGTTCGGCGCGACGGCGCAGACGATCGAGGACGCGGTCACCCGCGTCAACAACGCATTCACGCAGTATATCGGGCAATCGGATGAAGGACTGGGTGCCAGCGGCCGACTAACGGCCGGCCTGAACGCGCTCGCCGACAATTTCGATCGCGTCGCCGACGTGACGTTGAAGGTCGCCAGCATCATTGCCGGCGCGCTGGTCGGTCGGTCGATCGCCGGCATGGTCGCGAAGCTCGGTCTGGCAACATCGGCGGTGACCACCTTTGTGGCTGCGCTCCGCACTGCCAGCATCGCAACTGCGATCGGCGGTATCGGTGCGGCGGCCGGTCCGCTGGGGCTCCTGATCGGCGGCACCGTGGCCACGGCGCTGGCGCTGTATTACAGCCGGACGCAGGATGCAACGGTCGGCTCCAAGGAATATGCGGCCGCCCTCAAGCAGGTTGAGAGCGCCGCGAAGGCAGCGGCGCCCGCCGTCAAATCGGTCGGCGAGGGCGGGTCATCCGATGCTGGCTTCGCTGGCGCGTACAAGAAGGCCGCGGCCGAGCTGGCGACGGCTCTTGTGCCGGCGCAGCAGGCGGTGCAGTCGTTCATCGACATCTGGAAAGGGTCCGATGCTGCCGGCGAGGCACAACTCGCCAAGATCCAGAAGCTGCTGGGCGAGGTCGCAAAAGGGCAGACACCCGTCAGCAGCCTGAAGGCTGCAATCGAAGAATTGGGCCGGCTGAACGCGTTCGCGAAGATCGCGGCCGACCTCAATGCACTGCTCGGCGGCATTGATACGGCAGCCGGCAAATTCGACAAGCTCGCCAAGCAACTCAAGCTGAACCAGCTCGAGAAGCAGTTCGCGCCGTTCGCCGACGAGGCGAAGTATGAAGAGACCCGCCGAAAAATCGAGAAGGCTGCCAAGGACTATCTTGCCGACGCTGGACGTCGCAGCAAGCTGACGAAGGATCAGCTTCAACTCGAGGAGGAAATCGCCAAGGTCAAGAAAGACGCTGCCGGTAAAGGTGTCGAGTTGACCGACGTGCAGGCGAAGCAAGTAGCCAAGCTTAATGTCGAAGGCGACGAACGTCGTTCGAAGGAAGGAAAGAAGCTGCCGCGCACCGCGGATACGCGTTTCGAGCAGGATATTCAAGGCGTCAAGGATCGCACGGCGGCGTTGATCGAAGAACAAAAGATCATCGGACTATCGGTGGAGCAGCAAGAATCCCGCCGAATGGCGCTGGATCTCGAACAGCAGGCGCTGAAGCAGGTCCGCGAAGAGGCCCGCCAGAACGGTAATGAAAAGTGGCGCGACGTCCAACTCACGCAGGTGCAGAAGGATACAATTGCCCAAGTCTCCGCGGAATACGGCAAACAGGCTGCCGCTCTTGAAATCGTGCGAGAGAAGCATCAGCGTCTCGAGCAGGTTGCATCAGATGTCTACGAGACGTTCAAAAGCGGCTTTGCCGATGCGATCACCGGTGCGAAGTCGTTCTCCGATGCACTTTCCGATGTGCTGAAACGTCTGTCCAACGTTGCGGCGAACTACGCATTCGACCTGCTGTTCAAGCCACCCGGCAGTGGCCCTGGCGGCCTGATCGGAAAATTGTTCGGATTCGACGATGGTGGCTACACCGGTCCGGGCGGCAAGAATGTGCCGGCAGGTGTGGTCCATAAAGGTGAGGTGGTCTGGTCGCAGAAAGATGTCGCGCGGGCGGGCGGTGTTGCTGCGGTGGAGGCGATGCGCAAGGGGCAGCGCGGATACGCGGAAGGCGGTCCGGTGTTGCCTGCTTATAATGCTCCCTCTATTCCGACCGTGCGGAACGTGAGTCAGCGCAGCGGGTTCACCTTCGCTCCGGTATACCAGATTGACGCGACCGGCGCCGATAGTGCCGCCGTGAGCCGACTGACGGCAGCCCTTGCGGCGACGAACGCGAGCATTGAGCGGCGCGCTGTTGCCGCTTACAACGAAAACCAGAGGCGGCGTCAGTGACTGCCCTGGAATGGCCGAAGGTGCTGGTGCCGCCGACCGTGGACATCCACTATGACGCACGGACGATCTCTGGCGGCGTGTCATTGTCCGGTAGGGAGCAGATCGCGTCTCGCGACTTCGGCATCTGGCGTGCGACGCTGGAACGTGTTGCGATCCGTCGACGCGAGCAGGTGTTGGCTTGGCGAGCATTGCTGGTCGGGCTGGATGGTCGCGCCGGCACCGTCCTGGTGCCCTTGTTCGATCGGGCGCGGGCGCCATGGGCATACGACCAGTACGGTCGGCGGCTCGATCCAGCGTTCGCGCGCGATCCGTCGCTCGACGGGACTCAGTTTGCCGATCCGGCCGGCTTGGTCGACAGCCTGATCTCAGCCAAGGTGCAGTCGACCGCTGCGTCGCGCGCCGCCTCGATCGACATCAACATCATGAAGGGCTCCATTCCGGAGCCCGGTATGCACTTCTCGATCGGTAATCGGGCCTATCGAATTCGCGCCGTTACCAATGTCGCAGGCAGCATCGTGACCTGCAACATTCGCCCGGGTCTGCGCGAAGCCGTTTCTGCGGGAGCGGTAGTGAACTTCACGTCCCCGGTCTGCGAGATGCGTCTGACATCCGACGATCAGGGCCGGGCGGGGCTTGATATGTGGAAGTTCGCCTCGCCATCGTTCGAGTTCGTCGAGGCCTGATCGATGGGAATCTGGCTGCCGAACGCCCTGCAGCTGCAGCTCGCGGACAAGGTCATCCGCGCGGCAGCGTTGCTGGATTTCGATTTCGTCTCCGGCCGGCGGCGGTATTGGGTCGGCAAGGGCGATCTCGTCGCGGGCGGGTATACCTGGACCGGCGTGGACACCATCCTATCGCTGGATCTCGGGCAGTATTCGATCAACGGCGCGGCCGAACAGTTCTCACTGTCTTTGGCCGGTGTCAGCGAGGAGTTTTTGCAGAAGGTCAAGGAAGGCGCCGGCGACGTGCTCGGCAGACGGCTTCGCATCTACATCCAGACGCTCGATGAAGACCTTCAGCCAGTAGATGAGCCCTTCCTCGTTCGTACCGGTCGAATGCGCGGGATGCCGTTCGAGGCGACGGGCGTTTCCACCTGGACGATCACGCTTGAATGCGAATCCATCTTCGCGGCGCGCGGCCGGCCGCCAGCGACCTATCTCAACACGGTTGAGCAGCAGCGACGTTATGGACCGAACGGCAAAGGCCTCGAATATCTGCCATCGCTGCAAAATCGGACGGTGACGTGGCCGAAATAGCCTATCTGCTGACCGCATATTTGCGTGAGGCAGCGGGCGCAAGTTTCGATTGGCGGATCCGCAACTGTCACGTCTTTGCCGCCGATTGGGTTCTGCGCGTAACCGGCGTGGATGTTGGCTCGGATTTTCGTGGGGTGTGCAATTCACCGCGAAGTGCCGCGCGGGCGATCAGGCGGGCCGGATTTGCAGACTTGGCGGGCTGCACTGCGGCGCGGATGCGACAGGCAGGCTTTGCCGAAGTCGATCCTGCGGCCGTTCAATTGGGTGACATCGGAATCGTGATGACGATCGGTGAGACGGGGAGGCCGCAACAGACGCTCGCCATCCGCGCGCGTAACGGATGGGCCGTCCTGGCGCCGAAGGGGCTGCTGATCGCCAAAGGACGTGCCGAACGTGCGTGGAGTTTGAACCGTGCCTGAAGCCCTTTTGCTAGCACCCGTAGCCGAGGCGGCTGTTGGCGCAGCCTCGATCGATGCCATCGTCACCGGCTCATTCGTCAGCGCCGCCGGTCTTAGCGCGGGCACGTCGATCTTTGCGTCGATCGGGGCCAGCTTCCTAGGCAAGGCGGCGTTTTCGATAGGCATCAGCATCGGCGTCAATTACCTCGCCAGCCTGTTCAAATCGCAGCCGGTCCAGAAATCGGACAGCACCATTAAGCAGGCACTGCCGGCGCGCTTCATTGATGTCGGGCGCACCAAGTCGGCCGGGTGCCTGTTCTGGTACGAGAGTCCGACGCAGTTCTTCTATGTCGGTAAGATCATCACCTGCGATCGCATCACCGAAATCGAGCAGGTGTGGTTGAACGACACGCTGATGTCGTACTCTGGCACGCTGGAAGGTGTGGCGACCTCGACGAACGGTCCATGGGAAGACAACGTTGTCGTTGAGGCGCGGCTCGGCGCTGTCGATCAGAGCATATCGTCGTTGCTCTCGGGCGGTTTCAGCGAACTGGCGTGGCCGGGTGATTATCGGCTGGCTGGGCTGCCGTGGATCATCTCGCGCTACAGACAGGTCGATCAGAAGAAGTTCATGGAGAAGTATCCGAACGGCGCGCCGGAAACGGCCGTCGTCGGCAAGATGGCGAGCTGTCCGGATCCGCGCAACCCGGCCCATGACCTGAGTGACCCGCAGACATGGACCTGGACCGACAACGCTGCCTGCGTGATCCTGCGCTATCTGGTCGATATCGACGGTTGGGGTCTCGATCCCGACGACATCGATATCGCGTCATTCCAGGATGCTGCCAATCATTGCGACCAGGACGTCCCGACGACATCGGGTTGGGAGAAGCGTTATCGCATCTGGGGACGATACACGACTTCGCAGGATCGCAGCAGCGTCGTCAAGGCGATGTTGGAAACCTGCGACGGGCGGCTGATCGAAGGCCCTGACGGCAAGGCGTATCTCTATGTCGGCATCGCGCGGACGCCGACGGTCACGCTGACGGACGATGACTTCATTTCGATCCGCATCGAACCGTTCGGCGATCCGCTCGATCGCGTCGGCACCATCCAGCCCCGCTGTGTCCTGGAATCGCAGAACTGGCAGGAACAGCCGGTGCCGCAAGTCTCGCTGCCTGACGTCGATCCGAGCGCGGCAGCGCAGATTGAGGACATGCCGCTGCAATATTGCCCGAGCGAGTATCAGGCGCAACGGCTGGCAAAGATCAGGCTGCATCAGCTTTCGCCGGAATGGACGATAACCGGGGTCTGCAATCTCGGCGGCCTGCGCAGCTTTGGTGAGCGCGTCGTCCGCGTCGTTCATTCCGAGCTCGGCATCGACCAAACCTTCGAAGTGACCGGCTATGGCCTCAACCTCACTGACTTCACCTATCCGATCAAGCTGCAGGCGGTGGCGGCCGGCATGTATAGCATGACGCCAGATGAATTGAACGATATTCCGGCAATTCCCGCCGCGCCTTCCATCGCCGGCCTACCGTCTCCGTCCAGCATCACGGCGGTCTACGATGATGCTGTATCTCCGCCCGATATCAACGTGACGTGGGACTATGACAGCACGTTCACCTACGAGCTGCAGTACCGCAACTTCGATACGGTCACACCGCCGCAACCGGACGATGGATGGGTAAGCGTCGCGGTAACCGGCGCGGGAACGCAAAAAATCACGAGCGTTCCGGCCTACCCGGCGCACCAGGTGCGGATGCGCACGTTGGGAACGCGATCGGCATCGGCCTGGAGTGAAGCTGTTGACGTCGAGGAGTCATAGATGAGGCCGGCGAGACGAAATTGGATCGCAAGCAATAATGAGTCGTGGCGGTTTTCGTTTCCGCTCCGAAATGCGGCGGGGCCATTCGACCTGACTGGATATAGCAACTTCAAGATGCAGCTTCGCCGCTATCCGGAAGCCGCGAGTATCGATCTTGATTTATCGTCGGGGTCGGGTCTCAGCGTCGACACGCCAGCCAACGGCGTCATCGAAGGCACGACATCGCTTTCGCAGGTGCAGAACCTATACGGCGAATACGTCTACGACGTCACGGCAGTTTTCGCTGGAGCGCCCGTCGTTCTGGTGACGGGATCAATCACTGTACGGCAAGGAATCACGCGATAATGTATCCGACGAATGACGACTTGATCCTTTACGAGGCAGGTCCGCGCGGACCTGCGGGTGAAGTGACGCAGGATGCGCTCGATGCGGCGGTTGCCGCATTGGGTGGGGCCATCGCCCTCAAACTCGATGCTGCGGCCCTTGATGTAGATCCAGCGCTCACCGCCAACAGTGATGCTAAGATCGCGTCGCAGAAGGCGGTCAAAACTTACGTAGCGGCGTTTATCGCGGCGCAAGACGTGATGGTTTTTAAGGGCCTAATCGACTGTTCGGCGAACCCTAATTATCCGGCGGCCTCGAAGGGCCACCAGTACCGCGTCAGCGTTGCCGGACGTATCGGCGGCGGCACTGGTCCGAAGGTCGAGAATGGCGACATTCTGATCTGCCTTGTTGACGGATCTCCGTCAGGTTCGCATGGCGCAGTTGGTGCAAATTGGGGAATCATTCAGACCAACATCGACGGCGCGGCCACCGTCGATGGAGCCCAGACGCTGACGAACAAGACGATCAGCGGAGCGGCGAACAGTCTGGATGTTGCTTTGAATCGCGATGTGACCGGCATCATTACGCCGATGGGGCGGCTGACCCTAACGGCCGATGTTGCCGTCTCTGACAGCGTTTCGGGCGCCAATACGATTTACTACACACCCTATCTCGGCAATCTTCTGCCGCTCTATGACGGCTCGGTATTCAAGCCACGTGCCTTTGCGCAGCTGTCACAGGCCCTTTCAGATACGACAAAGAGCCCGGCAGCAGCGACTGCGAACAGCGTCTACGACCTGTTCGTGTGGGATGATGCCGGCGTGCTTCGCTGCACCCGAGGGCCTGCGTGGGCAAACTCAACGACGCGTAGTGCCGGCACGGCGCTAACAAGGATAAATGGGATTCTTGTTAACAACGTCGCAATTGCAAACGGTCCCGCCGCAAGACGCGGAACTTATGTCGGCACGATAGCCACGAACGATGCCGGCACCGTCGACAATATCCGCGGCGGCGCTGGAGCCGAAACTAGGCTCATGGTCTGGAACTACTATAATCGTGTCTCGGCGTCGTACTCTGCCAGCGAGGCGAGTTACTGGACCTATACGTCCGCGGCGGTTCGGCCCGCGAATAATACGGGCAATGCGCGCGTAACATTCGTCACAGGGCTCGCTGAAGATACTGTCGTCTGTTCTTGTCAGTGGCTGGTTAGACTCCTTGGTGTGTCGGGAGCATACGCCTTTGTCGGCGTCGGCTTCGATTCAACGTCTGCGATGGCGATTTCAGGCGAGTTAAGCAATCCGACGACGGTTCAACACGCCCTTCCGTTTGCGGGGCGACGTGCATTCCCTCCAGTGATCGGCGTGCATTATTTTCAGATGCTGGAGCAGGGCGACGGCGCTAACGCCAACTACTTCTATGGTTCGCCGTACTCTTTCGTAACGGTGGATTTGAGGAATTGATCGATGGCGACGATTGCTTTTGATCGGGCCTACAATCTCGTAACGATCGAGATTTTGGCGGACGAGACGTTCGACCTTCCGCATCAGCTCTTAATGTTGACGGCGGCCGGCCGCGAGGCTGCGCTCGATCTGACCGAGGGCGGTGCAATTGCCTCGCCACGCCTGGATTTCTACATCCGACCACGTCTGAACCACTCTGCGATCATCAAGCACCTTTCTAATGTCCCGGAAATCGGCGGGATCGTGATCGACGACCCGCAAACCGGAAAGATAGGTTTCTACGTCGAGCAGCCTGTCGTAGCCGAACAGCTTCCCGTCGGTGAATGGGAGCATTTCCTGTTCCGGACGTTGGGCGATCGGAAGATTGAACTCTATCGCGGACGGTTCATCGTTCACCCCGCGCGTATTTCCTAGCAACAAACTGGATCAGTCATGTCCGCAATCACAAGAGCCCGCCCGGGCATCGTCGCCGCGCGCGAACTTGGTCCACGCGGTCTTCCGCCAGAGCATAAATGGGCAGGTCCAAATCTGAGTTTTCGCAACCCGGACGGATCGTGGGCTGCACCTGAGAATCTCCTTGGACCCATCGGGCCGGACGGCGATGCGCAGACGTTCACTTCGATCGCGCAGGCCGAAGCGTCGGAAATTGTCGTCGGGCTCAACGTCATTCGCGTGCTGTTTCACGATGCAAACTCGCGCCTCGCCGTTGGTTACTATCGGCGCGTCGGAATCGAGCCTACGCACGAATACAAGCTGCGAAGCTCTGATCGGTTCATGCCGGACGGCTCAACCGATCTCGACAATGGCGGGTGGTGGGAGTTGTTCGATCCGACCGTGAACCCGTACATGTTCGGAGCCCGCGGCACCGGCGTTGATGACGACACCGCCAATATGCAACACTTCCTTTCGTATGGCGAAGAGGACGTTGAGCAATTCGACGCGGTGTCGTTTCCGTCGATCATCCGGATTCGCGACGGCTCGTGGTATCGGCACGCTGGAAAAGAGTTCGTTCTGGACCTTGCCGAAGGCGACGGTGAAACGGACAATTCCGCGTTCTTCCACGACATGTCGGAAGGCCTGGCCGACTATCGCGGCGTCCTCACGCTAGGGCGCGGGATATTCAGGACGACGGGTCCACTCTCGATCCCCAAGAATGCCAGCCTCATCGGCGAAGGGTCGAGCCGGTCGATCATAGACGCGTCCAATGTGGATACCGCAGGAGCCGTTCCGGACTGGGCCGTGGTTCGAAAGGTCGGTGGTGTGCCCATTCGCATCGCCGATCTCGGACTGAATCCGGCTACGGGAAGTCCGGCCCTGGTGTTTGCCGCCGACCACAATCTGCGGCGAGACGATCTGATCCTGATATACAACCCGGCGGATTACTCTTATTCGCCGTGGCGTGACGTGTATCGGTCGGGTGAGTTCGCAATTCCCCGCACGATTGTCGCGTCGAATGTTGTGCAGTTGAACCGCGGCATCTACTCGGACGGTGAGTGGTCTGGCTGTGTTGATGGCGGTGCAGAGAATGAGCACATCGGCCTCGGCGGTGCTTATTCTTCTGTCGCCTATAACAAGG
>Ga0180216_1003511_pt1 | contig 12385 bp, 15 predicted proteins | sample eDN3rd37CBELigMG_FD_128879 | JGI IMG/M metagenome (GOLD analysis project Ga0180216, IMG submission 128879) | Enriched Miracle-Growth compost microbial communities from Emeryville, California, USA - eDNA 3rd pass 37_C BE-Lig MG (version 2)... ...
CACGTTCAGCGCGGTGGCGGAGCCGCCCGCAGCGGCCTGCTGGAGCATCGGCGAGACGCGCACTTGCTGCGCCGCCAAGAGATCGCCGTCGACGGCGAGGGTGGCCGCCCCGGCCGCCGCCGGCTGCGAGACCGCCGCGGCCGCGCTGACGCCGGTGACCACCGGCGACGGCGGCACCTTGGCGGCGGCTGCCTCGGTGCGCGCCCACGCCACGCCGCTGCCAGGGGTGGCGAGGAGGCGGCCGTCCAGGAACACGGTGCTGCCGCGCAGGAGGACGCGCGACACGTAGCCGCGGGTCGGCTGGCCCTTGCCGTCGCGGAGGTCGGCGGTCCAGATCGGCTCGGTGAGCTTGGTCGCCGGGCGGTCCAGCTCCACGACCACCGACGTGTCGGCCTGCGCCGGCCGGCCAAAGATCCGAGCGGGGTTCTCGTGGAAGCGCGCGGTCAGGTCCGCCACGGTGAGGCGGCCCTCGGCGACCGCCGTGAGCGCGTAGGCCATGGCGTGGCGCAAGCGGCGCGCCGCCTCATCGTCGTCCGACGCGGCTGCAGTGCCGGCCGTGAAAACGTCGATGGTGTCGAGGTTCTGCCACAGCGCCGCCTGGTCGTCGGCGCTCAGCCTCAGGTCCACCGGCAGGTTCTCGGGCGCCGTGTTGAACTGGCCGGCGTGGAAGAGCAGCGAGTACAGCGAGACGTCGCAGGTCACGCCGCCGTTCTTCTGCTTCGCCGCGCGAATCAGCGTCAGGTCCTCCTTGCTGTGGTTCGCGTAGCGGCCAAGGGAGGGAGCGCAGAAACGGCCACCGCTCGGGTGAGCAGGCAGGCTGGGGGCGGCGGCGGCCGTCCGTCGCCATCCAGTGCGCGGTCGGCACGTACCGGGTCACCTGGCTCACGTGGACGCGGCGGTCGCTGAGGCCGGCGATGAACAGGATGGCCGCCAGGTCGCCGCCGCGCGCCGTCGTGACAATCGGGCCGTGGCCCGGCCAGCTGTGCACGAGGTTGGTGAGCGCGGTGAACGCGGCCGCCGACGCCGACGGCACCGTGGGCACGCGCATGGCCAGCACGGCGGCCTCCGTGGCCGCCTGGAGCACGCTGGCGGGCAGCACGCCGTCGTCGGACGCGACGAGGCTGAAGCCGTAGTCGCACGCGGAGTGGGACGCCGCGGCCGTACGGACCGCGTGCAGGCCGGCCTCCGACACGGCGGGCACCTCCACGCCAATGAGCGTGAAGCCGCCCGCGATCGCGGCGCTCGTGAGCTTCTCCCACGACTCGGGCTTGCGGATGCTGGTGCGGACTTCCATCCACGCCGGCAGCGTCGCCATGTCGTAGTTCGACTGGTTCGCCGCCGCCGGCGACGGAATGGCGCATGGCGTTGTGTGTCAGGCCGCAGTTAGGCGGCGCACACCAAGGTTTGCGCGCTGCAGCGCACCTGGTAGTCGTACGGCCGCACGGGGAGCGAGTCAAGCCGCGAGAGCGCCTCGATGAACAGCTTGGCGCACTTGATGTTGGTGATCAGCGGGATCGAAAAGTCGACGGCCAGGCTGTTCGAGCACCCAATGACGATGATGTTGCGGTGCCGCCAGTGAGCGAAGGGAACATGGCAGGTCGCCCGCGCCGGTATGTGTGAATGTGTGGGTGGGGGGGATGAACACGTACCGGCGCGTGCGGTAGCCGCGGGACATGTAGTTGGCCGGCCGGCGGTAGTTGTTCATCGACGGCAGGTTGATGTACAGGTCGATCTGGCGGGACGCCAGCACGCTGAGCAGGTCGTGCTCCAGCTTGTTCGAGTCCTTGCCGCCGGGAGTGCCCGGCGTCGCCTCGTCGCTGAAGGCCTCGACGAACTGGCACGGAATGCCCTCCGCCGCCAAAAAGTCGGCCGTGCCCGGCGTGGCAAACAGCTGCAGCCCGCAGTGTCCGCGCAGCTCTTACATCCCGGGGCGGGGAGCGTCAGCACGTCTGCCCGCGCTGCCAGCGGTGGCGGCGCCGCGCCAGGCGATCGCGCACCTTGAAACCCATTGCGTGCAGCTTGCGGACGGAGGGGAGGATCTCCTGCTTTTCCTTGATCGAGCCAATCGACAGCAGGATGTTCTTCTTGGGCAGCTTGAACGCCGTCGAGAGGAGCGCCTTGACGTACGCCTCGTACTTGTCCTTGCCAAAGCACGCGACCTCGCCGGTCGACGCCATCTCCACACCGAGCACGGGGTCGGCGCTGTGAGCGCCCGTTCGGTCCACGGGCGGCCGCCCTCGCGCTGGGTTAGCGCCCCGTGCTGAGCCAAACAAGGCCGGCGGCGGCGGGCGGCACTGGCGCGTACCCCGAGAGGCGCGAGAACGAGAACTGCGGCACCTTGACGGCAACGCCCTGGATCTTGGTCGGCGGGTACGGCGTCACCGGCAGGTTCAGCTGCGCACGCGCACGCACCGACGACGGCGACGCGCATGAGGTCAGCCATGCTTGCACACGGCGCTGCCTGCGCGGATGGGCTCGTTGCGTACGATCGCGCGGGTGGCCATCTCGATCAGGTCCACGCCGAGCACCTTGGAGTCGAAGGGGAAGGAACGCGACGCGCGCAGGTTGCACTCGATCACCTAGCGCCGGTTGACCGTGCATCGAGCAACCGCCCTTACATGTGAGCCGCCGCGCCACGCATGGCATTCGGCCTCCTGGCGCTAGGCGCACCTTGATCTCGCGGTCCTTGGCGATGAACTGGATGTTGAACGGACCGGTCACGTTGAGCGCGTTGCCGATGAGCTTGGTGGCGTGGATGATCTTGGCCACGGTTTCCTCGTCCAGGTCCTGCGGCGGCAGCTACAAGGCCACTCGCAAAGCAAGGCCGCTCGGATCAAGCCGCGGTGAGCTCGCCGCCCGCCCGACCCGTCAAGCCCCCCACGGCGCGCCTTCGGCGTACCACCAGGGTGGCGTCGCCCGAGTGCACGCCGGCGTTCTCGACGTGCTCGCTGATGACGTGCATGACCAGCTGGCCCTTCACGGCCACCGCGTCCATCTCGATCTCCTTGGCTTCCTGGATGAACTTGGAGATGACCACCGGGTGCTCTGCCAGGGCCACCGCGCACGGTCCACTGAACCGGCCGACGGCGTTAGCCCGTCCAGCACAAAGTCCCGGCGGCCGCCGCGGTCCGCCGCTGGCCCGTACCGGGCGACACGGCGGCGGCTTGGCTCAGGTACGTCGCCAGGTCGTTCGGCGTGTAGACGACGTTCATCGCCGCACCGGAGAGCACGTACGACGGACGCACCAGGACAGGGTACGACACCTGCGCCACGCCGGTCGGCGGAGACGGACCATGCGGGTCGCCCAGGCGTTAGGACGCAGGTTGCGCAGTACAAATGCGCTGGCAACGATTCCGCCCACGCACGTCGTTGCAGAAGGCGTGCGCGTCCGCGAGCGACGTGAGCTCCTTCCACTTGGGCTGTGACGGCGCAACCGGTCCGCGCGGGCGGACCACCGGTCGGCGGTCAGCACGCCGTCGCGCTGCGTGCCTGGTACGGAGCGAGGCGCGGGCGGGTACCTGGTTCACGCCGATCTGGTCCAGCATGCGCGAGAACTTCCACCGGTTCTCGGCGGTGTCGATCATCTCGGGCGACGTGCCCAGGATGTTGACCCGCTGGCGGTGCAGCGCCAGCGCGATGTTGTTGGGCGTCTGGCCGCCCATGGAAATCACGACGCCCTTGGAGCCCTCCAGCTCGTAAATGTCCATGACGGTCTCGAGCGTGATGTTCTCAAAGTAGAGCTTGTCGGCCTCGTCGTAGTCCGTCGACACGGTCTCCGGGTTGTAGTTGACCATGATGGTCTTGAAGCCGCACTGGCGGATGGTGCGGATCGCGCGCACGGCGCACCAGTCGAACTCCACCGAGCTGGTTGGTGCACGGGTGGGGTCGCGGTCAACGCCATCGGTGGTGCTCAGCGGCCATGCCACGTGCGCACGGTTCGCCGGGTCACACGCGCGTGCGCCGGTCCGTACCTGCCGATGCGGTACACGCCCGAGCCCAGGACCATGATGCCGTGGTCGTCAAAGGACACGTCGTGCTCGACGCCGTGGTAGGTCATGTACAGGTAGTTGGTGTACGCCGGGAACTCGGCGGCCACTGCCGTTCCAGCGCCCCAATCAGCTGCCAGCGGAACAGAGTGCTGAGGTGAGCACGCGGCGCGCCAACGGCGCACGGCCCGCGGCAAATGTTTTTTGGCGGTCGTACCGGTGTCGATCTGCTTCACGAACGGCGTGATGTTCCAGTCCGTGCGGAGCTTGCGGACGGCCATATGCGTCGCCTGCACGCAGCGGGCCACCTGGCTGTCGGCAAAGCCGAGCTGCTTGGCGCGGCGCACGAGCTCGGGGGTGAGGTCGTTCAGCGCCATCGTCGACAAGTACTGGTCCAGCCGGACGATGTTGAGCAGCTTGTTGAGGAACCACCGGTCGATCTTGGTGAGCTGCCAGATCCGCTCCACGGTGTAGCCGGTGTGCAGCGCGTTGGCGATGGCAAAGAGACGCTGGTCGGTGGGCACCTCGAGCGCGTTGTCCGACGCCGCGCAAATGTCGTTCTGCACCCACCGTCGGCACGCGCGATGCAGATCGCCACGTGTGAGCCCATCCGCCACCTCAGCGCCCCATCGCGCTCCCGGGCGGCGCAGGAACCTTCTCAAAGCCCTGGAAAGACTGGTCCACCGCGCGGATGGCCTTTTGGATGGCCTCCTCAAAGGTGCGGCCAATGGCCATGACCTCGCCGACAGACTTCATGGCCGACGCAATGTTCTTGGACACGCGCGAGAACTTCTTGAGGTCCCTGGGGTCGCATCGAAGGTGCCGCACATGCAAGGCGCCGCAAGCGATTGCGTTAGCCGCCGTGGGCGCCACCCGCGACGGTGGCCTGCTGGGCACGGCGCCGTACCAGCGCGGGATCTTGATGACACAGTAGTCCAGCGACGGCTCGAAGCACGCGATGGTCTTGCGCGTGACGTTGTTCATGACCTCCGTGAGCGGGATGCGCAGGCCGAGCTTGGCGGCGACGTACGCCAGCGGGTAGCCGGTGGCCTTGGACGCGAGCGCAGACGAGCGCGACAGGCGCGCGTTCACCTCGATGATGCAGTACTCGTCCGAGTCCGGGTTGACGGCGTACTGGATGTTGCACTCGCCCACGACGCCGAGGCGGCGGATCACCTTGACGGCAGTCGTGCGGAGCCGGTTGTAGTCGTCGTCCGACAGCGTCTGCGAGGGCGCGACGACGATCGAGTCGCCCGTGTGGATGCCCAGCGGGTCAAAGTTCTGCCGCAGGGCGGATCTTGGCGCAAGTGAGTGCGGGAGGGGAAGGGTCAGCAAACAGCCAGCGCTCCTGCAAATAAACGGCGAAAGGCAGGGGCCGCCTCGCACCTCCATGTTGCAAACGGTGATGCAGTTGTCGTTGCAGTCGCGGACGACCTCGTACTCAATCTCCTTCCAGCCCTTCATGGACCGCTCGATGAGCACCTGCGGCGAGACGGCAAACGCTTTGTTGCAGAGCTCCTCCAGCTCGACCGCGTTGTTGGCAAAGCCCGAGCCCAGGCCACCGAGGGCATAAGCGGCGCGGACGATGCACGGGAAGCCTGGAGGGGAGCGCACCCACGCGTCATAGGCCCTTGGAACTCGGCCGCGGTCACGCGGCGCTCTTTCGGAATTGTTCGAGATCCGATCCGATCCGCCGTGGCCGTACCGACGATGTGACCAGCCTTCAGCGCGCTCTCCATGTCCGTCGCCGACATGCTCTTGGCGCAGCGCTCGTCAATCTCGGCCATGGCCTGCGCAAAGAGCTCGCGGTCCTCGGTGAGAATGATGGTGTCGATCGGCGTGCCGAGCACCTAGCGGACCACGCCGCCACACTCGGTGGCCGGCCGTAAGCGTCAGGCGCGTCTTCTCCAGCGGTCAGGCACGGGAACGGGGGGGGGCGACGGTCGCACCTGCACGCCGAGGCCGGCAAACTCGTCCTTGAGCTCCACGCCGACGTTGAGCGCGGTCTGGCCACCAAAGGAGCAGTAGATGCCTGGAGGCTCCGCCGCGGCTATCGCAGCGCGAAGGCCGGAAACCGGTGAGCCATGGACGCAGTGGGGCGCACGACGCCGCGAGCGGCCGCATACCGTCGGGCCGCTCGTACTCGATGACCTTGCGGACAAACTCGGCGTTCACCGGCAAAAAGTACACCTTGTCGGCCAGGCCCTTGGACGTCTGGATGGTGGCGATGTTGGGGTTGATCAGCACCGTGTAGATGCCCTCCTCCTTCAGCGCCTTAATGGCCTGTCAACCGTGGCGCTCGCCAGAGCCGTGGCATGCCATGCAGCGTTGGCGGCCGCCCACGCAGGCACAGGCCCGTGCGTGGCAAAACGCGCACCTGCGAGCCCGAGTAGTCAAACTCGCCGGCCTGGCCGATCGACAGGCCGCCGGAGCCCAGGACAAGGACCTTGGACACATTGACGCGGTTGGTCGGCGGCACCCGCGGCAGGCGCGGCAGCGGCTGCGGCGAGCCCAGGTCGCGGACCGCTGCGGGCGTCCGTCAACAGCAGCCAACCTGGCCGGAGGGAAGAATAAGCACGACGGCCATTGCCGGGACGCCGCGCGCGACGCCGCCGGGGCGTACCGCGCACGGTGTCGACAAAGCGATCAAAGAGGATCTCGGTGTCGCGCGGGCCGGGGGCGGCCTCTGGGTGGAACTGCACCGAGAAGAACGGCTTGCTCTTGTGCGCAATGCCCTCGTTCGAGCTGTCGTTGGCGTTGACGTACAGCGGCTCCCAGTCGCTGGGCAGCGTCTCCTGCTGGACGGCGTAGCCGTGATTCTGCCAGATCCCGAGGCGGGGGCGCGCAACAAGCTCCGGCCCCAGCGTTAGTCGCCGCCCGCGGCGGCGCGCCACCGGAGGGCGGCCACCGCACGCACCTGCGACGTGATGTAGCAGCGGCCGGTCTGCTGGTCCACGCACGGCAGGTTCTGGCCGCGGTTGCCGAACAGCATCTTCTTGGTCTGGGCGCCAGCGGCGAGCGCCATGAGCTGGTGGCCGAGGCAAATGCTGCAATCGGCGGCAGCTCCCACCCAGCCGCACGTTCGCAGCGCGGCGATGAGAGCCCCGTTCCGTTCCATTCTGCAAGGCGGCAAGCGCGCGCCGTACCCAAAGATGGGCTTGTCGCCCTTCAGTGCCTTGGCAATGTTGGCAATGGTCGGGCCGCAGTTGCAGGGATCGCCCGGGCCGTTGCTAACCGAGCGGTACCGACGCCACGCCCCGTCATCCATGGGTCGGCCGTCGTCAGGCGTTTGTCCTCGCTCCCCCCCTGCGCCCACGGAGCGGAGTGGCCCGCACCTGATGAAGAGGCCGTCGTAAGTCTCCTGCGTAAAGTCGTAGTCCCACGGCACGACGAGGGCCTCGACGCCGCGCTTCGTAAAGTTGCGGATCTGGTTGTATTTCTGGGGGGCGGGGGGGGACCGCGGCAACCAAGGTCCACCGCTATGACTCGGTTTGCAAGGTCAGCCCTGAATGCCAAAAGGGGCATGGCGGCTGCTGCAGCAGCCGCTGCCGCGGCGCACGCACCAGGCCCACGTCGACCATGACGATGCGGACGGGCTTGCCGCCGGGCACGGGGCCGATGGGCTTGTACAGCTTGGGCTGCTTGATCGACACTGGCAGCCGGGCACCACGACCGAGGCCGCACGTGGGCGCAGGCGGCAGTCAGCCGCTGTGGTTGCGATCCCGTGCCGCCAGCAGCATACACTCCGGCGGACGCACCTTCGGCCACGAGGTTGCGGCGGTTGGGGTCCTCAAACGGCAGGGCCGCGCCGGCGGGGTTCGACTTGAGCACGACCTTGCCGAGCATGACACCCTTGGTCCGGAGGCGCTTGGTGAGGGCGCGGGTGTCGACGCCGTGGATGGCCGGCACGTTGTGCGCCTTGAGCCAGTCGCCGAGCGAGCGCACGGCGCGCCAGTGGCTGTAGTCGTTGCTGTAGTTGCCGACCACGAGCGCCGCAATGTGGATGCGGTCGGACTCGACAAAGCGGGCGAGGCCGTTCTCGTCGGCCTCCTCGGTCGACGGCACACCGTAGTTGCCGATGAGCGGGTAGGTCAGCACCAGGATCTGCCCGCGGTACGACGGGTCGGTCAGCGACTCGGTGTAGCCGACCATGCCTGTAGCACGGGGCCGCCGAGCCGCCCAAGCGTGCGCTTAACCGGCGCGGGGGGTCAGTTCCACGACCGCCGAAAACCTCCGCCGCCCCCCAGCGTCGGGAGGCGCGCGCCCGCCGTACCGGTCTGGAAGACGGCCTCACCGGCGGCCGAGGTGGCCGCGCCGAACGACCAGCCTTCGAAGCGGGAGCCATCGTCCAGGATGAGCTCGGCGGGCTCGCCGGGGTTGAGGATGTCGTCGACGGTGGCGGCCTCGGGGGTGGCCGACGGCGCCATTTTTCTTGCTATGGCCGGGCGCTGCGCCGCGTGGCCCCGCCTCGGTGGCTCTTGCGGGCGGCGGGAGTGCGCCGCGATGCGCCGATTTCGGCGAGGCACGCGCTCAGTGGCGGTGCGCAGGGGGTCCGCGGCGGGGGGTCGGTGGGTGGGCAGGCGGCCGGCGAGGCTTGGGGAGAGCCCTTTGGAGGGGGGCGGCCGGCGGCGGGCGTCCGCGTCCGGCGCCGTCCAAGAAAATCGTCAAAAAAGAGAAAGCCCGCGCTTTTCTCTTTTTTGGCGCCATGCGCCACGTGGCCGCCCGCGCCACATGGTCCCGGCCATGTGGCGCGCTCGCGTCACCCACGCGCCCCACGCACCCCCCACCCACCCCCGGCCCGGTCGCTCGCGCGCTCATCCATTGACGCTTCGCTTCCTGTTCTGAACCTTGTTTAACAGTGATGGCGTTTTTCTATTACACAAGGGCTGCAAACACTTGAGAAAACGAAGAGATTCACAGTGACCTCGCGATGCAGACATGCCTGTGCAAAAAGTGCGTTTGCAGCCCGGCTCACCACCCCACCGCGCCCTCCGGCATCGGCGATGCGCGGCTAGTCCAGGTCCACGTTCATCTTGTTGGTCTCGTCGGCCGGCGGCTGCGTGTCCATGGGCGCGGCGCCGTCCTCCTTGGCCGGGGCGTCGCCGTTGGGCGCGGCCTCCGCCTTGGGCGCCGGCGGCGGCGTCGCGGCCGGCGGCTGCGGCTTGGGCTTGTTGAGGATGCTGGTGGCCAGCGCCTGAAGCGCGAGGCGCTCGGCGTTGATCTGCGAGGCGCGCACGGCCGGCGGCTGCCACGCCGCGAGCTTGGCCTGCGCCTCCAGCTGGGCCTTGAGCCACGCCTCCTTGGCGGCGGCGGCCTCGACGACCTTGGCCTTGTCGGCGGGCTCGATGTGCGAGTACTGCTCGCTGTCCGAGGTGGCGGCCCCGCGGACCTGCGCCACCAGGGCCTCCAGGTCCGCGACCGCCTTGGGGCGCGCCTCGCTCTCCTGGAACCGCTCGACGACCGGCTGCGAGACCTTCTTCAGCGCGGCGAGCCGCTCGACAAAGACGCTCTTGGTGGCGGCCTCGCCCTCGTCGTAGAGCCACTCCTCGGTCTTGGAGAGCTCCTCCAGGAACGCCTGCCGCGGCGCGTCCTCCATGAAGCCGGCGTAGGCGCCCTCCAGCTTGCCGCGCATGTCGTACACAAACTCCTCGAGCTGGTTCTTCGCGGCCAGCGTGTCAGCGATCAGCTTGTCGCTGGCGATCATGGCCGCCTCGCCCTCGCGCATCGACTGCACGGTGGCCGGCGGCAGCGCCGTGGTGATGGCCTCCACGGGCAGCTCGACCTTCTTCACGCGCCGCTTCTTCTCCTCAGGCGCGGCGGCGGCGGCGGCGGCGGCGGCGGCGGTGCCGTTCGGGGCCGCGGCATCGGCGCCGGCGGCGGCGTCGCCCGCGGCCTTGGCGGGCTCCGCAGGGCCCGACGCGTCGTCGGTGGCCATGGCGGTGCCAGCGGGCGCGGCGGCCTCGGCCGACTCGCCGCCGGTCTCAACCTCCTCGATCAGGTGCGCCGACTCAACGCCGATGATGCCGTTCGGGTTCAGGCGGATCTTGATCTTGACCTCGCTGGCGCTGCCGTCCTTGGTCGGCTTGACGTCCTTGATACGGAACTTGGCTGTGCAACACAGAGGGCCGCCACGCGAAACAGGGCAGGGGGCGGGGGCCGCGTGTGAGCGCCGCCGGAACGGAGCGCCTGCTAGCGCTACCTGGCGCAGCGAACCGTACCGATGTGCACCGACGAGCCAGGCGCCAGCTGCGCCGGGTTGGCGTACTGCACGGTCATCTCGAACGGGCCCTTGCGGTACACGGTCAGGTTCTTGGTGCTCGGGATGGCGTCGCCGACCTTGAACACGGTGGTGTCGCTCACGGGCCTGCACAGCGGGCGGGCCGCGCCAATCGGGCGAGCGGATGGCCTCAGCACCGTCGGCATGGGCGGCCCCCGCACAGGCGGTGCTTCGGCGTTGGTCCCGTACCCGTTCGGCTCGTCAGAGGTGGACAGGACCTTGATGTCGAAGCAGTTCACGTCCTTGACGGTGTAGTCGCGGACCTTGAACAGCGGGCTGATCATGGCGCACTGAGTATGCGCGCGCGCGCGCATTTTGACAAAGGCGATCATCTACGATAAATACCGAGGTCGCAGCCCTGGGTTCCCGCCCCGCCGTAGTGAGGGCGCCAGCGCGCACCTGGAAGGCGCAGCCGCGGGCGACGGCCTCGTCCTGGTTGAGGGTCGTCGAGAGGATCCCCTCGCGGTTGAAGAAGTCGGCCACGCGCTGCTTGATGGCCGGCACGCGGGTGCAGCCGCCGATAAGCTCGACAAAGTCGACCTTGTCCTTCGGCACCTCAGCCTGGTTGAGCGCCACGCGGATCGGCGCCTCGACGCGCTCGACGAGATGCTTGATCATGCCCTCGAGGTCCTCCCTACATAGACGTCGCAGGATGGACCCGAACATCCCGCAGGTCGAGGGCATCAGCACGGACCCTACCGCCGCAGTCTCAGAACTCGTCTTCGCAAGTGGCGTACCGCGTGAGCTGCGAGCGGACGTCGATGTCGTCGGTCAGGTTCTCCACGTTGAACGCGGCGACCTTGTTGGCCGAGAGCACCTTCTTGACGCGCTCGCACGCCGCGCGCAGGCGCAGCAGCGCCTTGGGCTTGGTGAAGACGTCCACCTTGTACTTTTCCTAGATGGCGCGCAGAAACCTCAAGCAAAAGGCCCCCGCGGGACGCGCGTTGGCTGCGCAACGGGGGACGCTCCAGAAAAGGGCGCGCGCGGCGCCGCACCTTGATCTCCTGGGCAAAGTGGTTGACGATCTCCATGTCAATGTTGCGGCCGCCCAGCGCGCGGTCGCAGACGGTGGCCTTGATCTGAGCAGGCGCGCCCCGCCCCTCGCCGGCCGCTATGCGCTTGCCGTTGCCCGTGAGCAGCGCGCGGCGCCGGGGCCGCGGCGCCTAAGGATTTGTCGGGCACGTACGACGGCCTTCTCCTGCGTGAAGGCGACGACGCTGACGGTGGTGCACGAGTTGCCCATGTCGAGGAAGACGACGTGGCGCGGGTCCTTGTCCGGCTCGGGCAGCTCGCGGCCGCGGGTGATGCCGTACAGCAGCGCCGCCGCCGCCGACTCGTTGATCAGGCGCACCGGGTTGAGGCCGGCGATCTGCGCGGCGTTGATGAGCGCGTGGCGCTGGCGGTCGGTGTAGATCGGCGGCACCGAGATGACGACGTCGGTGACGGGCGCGCCGATGCCGGCCTCGGCGATCTGCTTGAGGTCGGTCAGGAACATGGCCGCCAGCTGCGTCATCGAAAAGACGCGCTCCTCGCCCTGGTAGTTGACCTGGAGGAAGGAGGGGGGGGGAGAGGGGGTCCAGCGGTGCACGCGGCGCCGTTCCCACGAATCTAACGTCAGTCCTGCTGCTGGGACTTTCGCTCGGCGGCGCGCACGCCGGCGCCGCGGCGGCGCTGGGCGTACCCGGGCGGCGATGGTGCCGTCCTCGGCGGCCTCGACCTGGTAGAGCAGGTGCGGCAGCTCGTTCTGCTTCACGTCATCCTCATCGAGGCTCCGGCCCAGCAGCGAGCGCAGGTCCGTCACGGTGTTGCGCAGGTTCATCACCTCCTATTCGCCGGGACCAGTCCATGAGCACAGGCCCAGCGCCCGTCGGGGGCGTGAGCGCAGAGCCGGGGATGGCGTTGACGGCAGCGGCGCGCAAGCCCACCTGAGTCTTGGCCGCCTCGCCGAGCAGGCGCTCCTTGCTGGTGAAACCGACCATCGACCTGGGCATCCCCAGCGCGCACGCGCCCAAACGCAACGATCGCGATGGGTGAGCGCGACGGCGCCACTTCGCCGCCACCGGCATCCGGCCACGCTGCGTACGGCGTGAAGCGGTTCGAAATCTCATTGGTGATGATGTCA